>Ga0209577_10001655_pt1 | contig 21984 bp, 18 predicted proteins | sample GraSoiAngelo_109_FD_185874 | JGI IMG/M metagenome (GOLD analysis project Ga0209577, IMG submission 185874) | Grasslands soil microbial communities from the Angelo Coastal Reserve, California, USA - 14_0903_12_20cm (SPAdes) (version 2) | ecosystem: Environmental > Terrestrial > Soil > Grasslands...
CGCGTAGACCCCTTGCGGATTCGGCTGATCGCGCTGGGTATAGAAACCGTCCTTCTCGCCATCGAATACGTAGTCAGTCGAGATTGTGATGAACTGCGCGTTAATGCTTCTACAAGCGGATGCCAGCAACTCGGGACCGCGGGCATTCGCCTCTTGCGCGTGTTGAGGATCCAGCTCACAACCATCGACATCGGTCCAGGCAGCGCAATTGATGACGAGCTGTGGCCGTTCGCGCTCAATAACCGCGTTAACCTTTTGCTCGTCGGCAACGTCCAAATCCGTATGATTCAGCCCCACGACCTCGTCACCGGCGTCCGCGCAAACCTTGACCATTGCCCGACCCACCAATCCGCTCGCGCCGGCAACTAAAATCTTCATGGCGCGCCCACCTCTGCTCCATATTGCCGTGCATAGTATTCGCGGTAAGCGCCGCTACGCACGCGCGCGAGCCAATCGGTATTGCTTCGATACCACTCGATCATTTTGCCTAGACCGCTTTCCCATGTTTCGCGCGGACGCCATCCAAGTTCCGTCTCAACCAGCGTCGGATCGATTGCATAACGGCGATCATGACCGGGACGATCTTTCACGAACTTAATTAAAGAGTGTGACTTGCCAAGTTGATCGAGAATAGATTTCGCAATCTCGAGGTTGCGGCGTTCATTTCGCGCGCCGATGTTATAAGTAGCGCCGGATCGTCCTTTTTCCAGCGCCAGCACGATCGCCCTACAGTGATCGTCGACATAAATCCAATCGCGGACGTTAAGTCCATCGCCGTAAACCGGAATTGGTTCGCCGTTCAAGGCATTGGCGAGCAGCAGCGGAAGAAATTTTTCGGGAAATTGTCGTGGGCCGTAGTTGTTTCCACAACGCGTAATCACGGTATCAAGCCCAAATGTGTGATGGGCAGCACGCACCAGATGTTCGGCCGCGGCTTTTGATGCGGCGTAAGGGCTGTTGGGACAAAATGGCGAGTCTTCAGTGAAGAAAGCGCGCTCGTCATCGGGCAGACTTCCCATCACCTCGTCGGTGGAAACTTGCAAAAAGCGTTTCACGCCCCGCGCGCGCGCCGCATCGAGCAGAATCTGCGTTCCCAGAATATTAGTACGGAGAAATTCATCCGCCGACGCGATACTTCTATCAACGTGCGATTCGGCGGCGAAATTGATTATTGCATCGGTGTTTGCCGCGAGCGCGGCGAAAACTGCCTCGCGATCGCAGATATCGCCTTTGATGAAATAATGCCGGTTGCCATCGAGACCTTCCAGGTTGTCGGGATTTCCCGCATAGGTAAGCGCGTCAAAGTTAGTAACCTCGCACAAAGGAGACTCGTCAAGCAAAAGCCGAACGAACGCCGAGCCAATAAAACCCGCACCGCCTGTAACAAAGAATTTTCGCATGTTGGAAGACTTTTCTCCCGGAGATTAGATCAATACCTAACGAGAAGAATGTAAATTAGCAGAATCGAACCCTAATTAACCAGCTATACTCGCTCTCATGACGGAGTTACCTGCAACTTCTTGGCACACTAGCCTCACGCTATACTCGCTCTCATGACGGGCGCGTCAGTAAAGCCGATGGCGAGGACTCTCGCCGTCATCAACTGTTCCCAGCTAGTGACGCTCGCCGGGGCGAGGCGTCCGCGCACGGGCGGCGACCTGCGGCAACTCTCAATCATCGAGGACGGCGGGCTGCTCATCCGCGGCGATCGTATAGAGACCGTCGGCAGACGCCGCGAAATCGAAAACCTGATCCCCGAAGATTGCGAAGTGATCGACGCCGGACGGCGCGTCGTCATGCCGGGTTTCGTGGACGCGCATACGCATCCGGTTTTCGCCGGCATTCGCGCCAACGAATTCGAACAACGAACCACGGGCGCGACTTATCGGGAGATTGCCGCGCGGGGCGGCGGCATTCGAGCGACCGTTCGAGCGACGCGTAATGCATCGCTGAGCGATCTGGTAAAGATCGGAAAGCGTTATGCTGAATGGTTTCTCCGCGGTGGCACGACGACGATCGAAGCGAAGTCCGGATACGGCCTGACAATCGAAGACGAACTTAAGATTCTCCGTGCGATCAAGCAACTGAACGATGAAACGCGGCTCCGCTATGTTCCGACCTTTCTCGGCGCCCACGACATTCCTTCTGAATACAAATCACGACGGGCGACTTACGTTAATTTGATCATCAACGAGATGCTACCTCGCGTCGCGGAAGAACGACTCGCGGAGTACTGCGACGTATTTTGTGAACAGGACGTCTTCACGACTGATGAAGCCTGGCAAATCCTTTCGGCCGCGCGATGTCATGGACTCGGCTTGCGCGTGCATGCCGATCAGCTAACGCTTTCCGGCGGCGCGAGATTGGCGGCGAAATTGAATACTGCGACCGCCGACCATCTTGAACATACAGATCCTACGGGAATCGCAGCCTTAAAAGTCGCGGGCGTGCAGCCGGTCTTGTTACCGGGCTCGGTATACGCGCTGGGTTCGAGCCATTATCCGGCCGCGCGTGAAATGATCGACGCGGGGCTGGCCGTGGTCCTTGCCACCGATTTCAATCCGGGCTCTTCGCCGACGCCTTCGATGCCGATGATTCTTTCGCTGGCCTGCACGCAGATGAAGCTGACGCCCGCCGAAGCAATCACCGCTGCGACCGTCAACGCCGCTTATTCACTTGGACGCGGCGATGAAATTGGTTCGCTCGAAAAAGGCAAGCGCGCCGATCTCGTGATTCACGATGCGTCGGACTATCGCGAGTTGGCGTACTTTTTTGGAATTGAGCACGCATGGCGAGTTTTCTCGTCGGGCAAATCGGCATTTTCGCGAAGCGTGTCGGAAGCCCGACCGTAAGGGAGGGCTTTGTGGATTGAGTAGCCCTCGCTAACGGTCGGGCTTCTGACACTAAAAATCTGGTTGACGAGTTCGCGCTTCTCTTTTATTATCACCTCAACACTGGAAAGGAGGTGATCGGAAAATATATGAGTTCAAATCACAGTGAGGTGGCTGAGACCTAGCCTCAGGAATTAAATCTGCGATTGTTTCGGATTTTTCCTGGGAAAGTCACTGTGACGCCTTCTTTCCGGAAGCGGTCACAGCCACGGGTCAATCCAAACAGTTCACCGGAAAGCCGCTTGCGGGAAATCCGTGAGCGGCTTTTCTTTCGTTTGCCGAGCCCTGGTAGCATCGATAATATTTATTCACGCGGCGTGCGGTGCTAACGAAATGGAAGCAGGAAACGAATTCTCGCTGACTGAAATTGTTTGTGCTCGCTTCATTGATGACACTGAGAACGCCCGCTCGTTGTTCAAGGAATATGCAGCTTGGCTGGAGATCGATCTGTGCTTTCAAAACTTTGAAAGGGAACTGAGCGAACTCCCAGGCGATTATGCACCGCCCGATGGCCGGTTGCTGCTGGGCTTCGTTGACAAAGCCCTGGCGGGCTGCATCGCACTCAGAAAGATCGGCGCAGGCGTCTGCGAAATGAAGCGGCTGTTCGTGCGGCCCGAGTTTCGCGGCAAGAGTCTTGGGCGTGGTTTGGCCGAGGCGATAATTAGAAGTGCGAAACAAATCGGTTATAAACGCATGCGGCTCGATACGCTGCCCCCGAAAATGAATGATGCGATCGGGCTCTATCAATCGTTGGGATTTAAAGAGATAGAGCCGTACTATAACAATCCGGTTCCTGGGGCGTTGTTCATGGAATTGGATTTGGTATCAGAAGCCCGCGCGTGAGCAAGGGCAATTCTAGCGGAAATCGTTTTATTGTTGCGGGTGAGCGAGGGCTACTCTTGACATTCCGCGCCCATCACCTGAAGGGCTCCTCTCCTTGCCCGTTGATTACGTAATCGATAGCCCTTTCCACTTCTTCCTCAGTCCAGAGGTAGGGCGTGCTGCCATGCCTGGCCCAAGGTTTTATATCTCGGCTGAACAAACCGGATTCACGGAGACGTCTCGTTGCATATGCTTTAAAGCTATCCATAACATGCTCGGGTTTGCACGGTGCGGTGACGACTGAGTGCACATGATTCGTTCGTACATTGACGGCACGAAGTACGTAGGACCGATGTTCACAAACTTCTCGGATTGCCTCTTCAACCGCGATTCGTTGAGCGTTTCTTCAGTTTGACGGGAGTGTGTTTGAGTTCACTCCTTTCATCTTCGAGCAGCTTCTCATTTGCTGACATGGCGGGTGTCCCGTACCGATGATAGTGCTTACGATCGATTGAACCACGCTGGTCGCCATGCAGCCAGCTTCCATAACATCGGAAAGTGATTAAATATGCGAGAGGCTCAGTTCCCTTTTTAAAATCAACGTAGTCGGCTTTCTTCATCGTGAGTGGATTTGGGACTAGCCCTCCCTGACGGTCGGGCTTCTGACACGTTACCTTTTGATCAGCTTCCATCCCGACGGTAGGACGGCGGCGGCCAGCGCGATCTTGATGATGTCGCCGGGAATGAACTTTATTATCGTATCGAAAAGCACGAGCGTTGGAGATGTTCGCATAACGATCGAGAACCAGGCCCAACCGCTAAGCATGATGACAACGGAGCCTATCGCCATCGCGGCGGCGGCAGTAAAGAAGCGACGATCCCATCCGTGCTCAGCAAACGCGCCGGTAATAAACGCGGCCGCAGGAAACGCAATTAGGTAGCCACCTCTTGGTCCCAATAGCGTCGCGAGTCCGAAATGGCCGAGGGCAAAAAACGGCAGACCGCTCGCGCCTTCGATCAAATAAGCGATCATCGCCATGGCGCCGAGACGCGATCCCAGCAGCACGCCGGTGAGCAGAACTGCGAAAGTTTGTCCGGTAATCGGAACTGGCCCGATCGGAATCACCACTTGCGCGGAGAGAGCAGTCAATAGACTAAACCCGATTACCAGCCCAACCTGACGCACCAAATCAAGCGGGGCAAACGCCACGCCCAGTAACGTCTCGCTTCTTGGAAATGTCGTGTTCATTCTCTTTTTGACCTCTTACGGTGTACGACTTACGGTGTACGACAAACTTCAGTTTGTCGATTCATTCTCATCGAGATCTCCTGGCAGCTCTCGTCGCGACAAACTGAAGTTTGTCGTACATCGTTACGGGCGCACGCACAACACTGGACAAGGCGCATTGCGAATAATGAACTCGGCCGTGTCCGTCAGGTTTGGATCACCGCTCGAGCCGAGCGAGGTGGTGATGGCGACGAGATCAGCCTTGTGCCGGCCGGCGTATTCGACGACTTCTTCTCCGACCCCACCGTGCAGTCTGCGAAACTCTCCGAGCGAATCGGTGGCGTTTACTTCGGCGAAAAATTTATCCAAAGTTGCGCGGCCACCATCGGCGGGCTCTTCGTCGCCCTCGTTGAAGACGCAAAGGGCTTCTAACTTCGCTTTTGTCTTGCGGGCGATAGAAACGGCTACGGGGAGAATTTGTTTCGAATCTCCCGCCAAATCAGTGACGAATAGAATGGTCTTGAACCGATCGATAGGTCGGGTCGTGCGGCGTGGACCATAGAGCCGCGCGATGATGGTCGGAATCCTGGAATCGCGCGCAACTTGCTCGGCGACGCTGCGACCAAGGAAGAACTGCGCCACGTCCGAACGTCCGTGCGAGGCCATGACGATCAAGTCACAGCCGCGTTCCTGGGCTTGACCCATAATTATCTGGGCCGGGTCTTCTTCGTTCTTAGGAATGATAGTCTCGATCACGCGCACCGAAGAGGCGCCGGTCGGCGCGGCCGGGAATTCATAACGCGATGTTTCGGTGATATGAGGATCGCCGCCGTGCGCGATATGGACCGACTGCACCGTTGCCTCGAACTGCGCCGCCAGCGCCACCGCCAGCGGAAACGCGCTGTTGGCCACGGCGGAGAAATCAGTTGGGAACAGGATCGAGCGAATCATGATCAATACAGGTTGTACCTATTCCATCCCAATGCGCATATTATGAAACGATCGCCAAACGAAGACGACCGAGATCAAAAAGAAGACCGCCGCCAAGACGAGCGTTAGCGTCGTGCCTCGTTGCTTCGTCAAGCTAACGGCCAACTCAACGGCCAGCAAGCCGAACAGCGTCGTAAACTTGATCACCGGATTCATTGCCACCGACGAAGTGTCCTTGAAAGGATCGCCCACCGTATCGCCGACGACCGTGGCATCGTGCAGGGGCGTGCCCTTCTGTTTCATCTCAACTTCGACGACCTTCTTCGCATTGTCCCACGCGCCGCCGGCATTGGCCATGAAAATCGCCTGGTACAATCCAAATATGGCAATCGAGATCAAATAGCCGATAAAGAAGAAGGGCTCGACAAACGCAAAAGCCAGCGTAGCAAAGAACACTGTCAGAAAGATATTGAACATCCCCTTTTGCGCGTACTTCGTGCAGATTTCCACGACCTTCTTGCTGTCCGCGACCGAAGCTTTCTCGACGCCTTCAAGTTTGATGTTGGCTTTAATGAATTCAACCGCACGATACGCGCCCGTTGTGACCGCCTGTGTCGAAGCGCCAGTGAACCAGTAGATGATCGCGCCGCCCGTAATCAAACCCAGGAGAAACAGGGGGTTGAGCAACGACAGGCTTTCGAAGAAGGTCGCCAAGCCCTGGGCCTCTGTCTTACCGGCTTGGATCGCTGAGGTCACGGTTTCAGTACGAAGTAGTTGAATAATAGAGAAGATCATCGTCGTTGCGCCTACCACGGCAGTTCCGATGAGCACGGGTTTCGCGGTCGCTTTGAAAGTATTGCCGGCTCCGTCGTTCTCTTCCAGCAAATGTTTGGCGCGCTCGAACACGACTGTCATGTTGTGTTCGCTTTTGATTTCTTCAACGATGTTCGGCAGGTGTTCGATCAAAGAAAGCTCGTAAACCGACTGCGCGTTGTCGGTTACGGGACCATAGGAATCTACCGCGATCGTCACCGGCCCCATGCCGAGAAAACCGAAGGCAACCAGACCGAAAGCAAACACCGCCGGAAAGGCCATCAGGATCGCGAGTCCGGTCGTGCTGACGATGAAAGCGATTCCCATCAGACCCACCATGCTGAGGCCCAGCCAGTACGCCGAATAGTTGCCGGCTACCAAACCCGCGAGGATGTTGAGCGACGCGCCGCCTTCGTTTGACGATTTCACGATTTCCTGAACGTGGCGCGATCCTGTCGAGGTAAAGACCTTGACCAGTTCCGGAATCACCGCGCCCGCCAGCGTGCCGCAGGAAATGATCGTCGCCAGCTTCCACCACAATGTCCCGTCACCTGCCAAAACGGGAATCACCAGATAAGAAACAATGTAGGTAAGAGCGATAGAAACGATCGAAGTAAGCCATACCAAAGTGGTCAACGGCGCTTCAAAATTCATTTCGCCGGCCGCGCTATAACGCGCTTTGGCAATCGCGGCGTTGACGAAATACGACACCGCGCTGGAGACCAACATCATGACGCGCATCACAAAGATCCAAACCAGCAACTGGATTTGAATCGTAGGATTGGGGACGGCCAGCAGAATAAAAGTAATCAAAGCGACACCGGTTACTCCGTAGGTTTCGAAGCCGTCGGCGCTCGGCCCCACTGAGTCGCCGGCATTGTCGCCGGTGCAATCGGCAATCACGCCCGGATTGCGCGCGTCGTCTTCCTTGATCTTGAAAACGATCTTCATCAGGTCGGAACCGATGTCGGCGATCTTGGTGAAAATGCCGCCCGCGATACGCAATGCCGCGGCGCCCAGGCTCTCGCCGATCGCAAAACCGATAAAGCATGGCCCCGCGTATTCTCCCGGTACGAAAAGCAAAATGGACAGCATGATGAGCAGTTCGACGCTGATCAAAAGCATGCCGATGCTCATGCCGGCCTTCAGCGGAATCGCATAAATCGGATAAGGCTTGCCTTCCAAACTCGCGAACGCAGTCCGCGAATTTGCAAACGTATTTACGCGAATGCCGAACCACGCTACGCCGTAGCTGCCGCCGATTCCGATCAGACTGAAGAACAGAATCATCGGCACCGTAAGGGCCACCGAATGACCGGGGACGGGTCGCAAAATTCCAAAGTAGGCAACGACGATTACCGCGATAAATACCCAGAGAAGCAGAATGAATTTGCCTTGCGTGATGAGATACGTCTTGCAGGTTTCATAGATCAGTTCTGAGATTTCGCGCATTGCACGATGCACGGGCAGGTTCTTCAACTGAATGTAAATGGCTAACCCGAAGAGTAAGCCAAAGAAACAAAACAGCAGTCCGACGAGCAGCAAGCGATGACCATCGATGCCGATAAAATTCACTCCGGATAGATCGGGCAGTTTCAAGGCGGCCTCACCGCCTTCGCTGCGTTGGGCCATGACGGCGGGCGTTCCGACGACAAATCCGATAACTGCAAATAAGATAGTAAACGATCGGCGACGCACGCGAATGACAAAGTTCGACGTTGAATTCACCAGTAAAGAATCCTTTCCCTAAGGTGTATGCTAATGGCGAGATAATGCCGCGCTGAAAAAGCTAATTATTATTGCCGATTTGTGAAGAAACGTCCAACCGCGAGCTTGACAATGCAAACCGCAAAGCGGTTAACGTCTTCCAGCGCAGGGTTACCGCTTCGGCTACCCTGGGCCGGGAATGGTTTGCAGCCCAACCGCAACGCGGTTGCGCTCTTTTTGACTGGACGAAGAAATGACGCAACCGCCTTGCGGTTGGATAATCATTTTCGTTTTTGATCCCAGGATAGCCGCGGCGGCAACCTTTGGGCTGGAGGACGGAACCGCTTTGCGGTTAAGATTGATTTGCCCATGACCGATGACTACGGCAAGAAAGCGACACTCTCATACAACAAGTATTTGCGGGTGCCTGAGTTGATCGATTTGCAGACTTGTCTATCGTCGCCGGCACAACACGATGAATTGCTTTTCATCACTGTGCACCAGGCTTACGAACTCTGGTTCAAGCAAATCCTGCATGAGATTGATGCCGCGATTGCTTTGATGAAAGCAGATCGGGCGATCGAAGCTGCAAATGCGTTGCGGCGTACCGTCGAGATCGAAAAGCTTCTGATTGCGCAGATTCATATTCTGGAAACCATGAGGCCGATCACCTTTCTGGGATTTAGAGACGAGTTAAATCCGGCCAGCGGTTTTCAATCGATGCAGTTTCGCGAGATTGAATTCGCTTCCGGTTTGAAAAACGAAGCGATCCTGCATGAGTTCGCTGAGGATGATTTTGCGCGACAACGTCTGGACGCACGCCTGAACGCGCCTTCGCTGACTGAGGCTTTTTTTGCGCTGCTGCGGCAGCGGGGTTTTGATACTCCCGAGATCGATGCTCCTCGTGACGATAAAGAACGCCGCGGAAATCAGGGCAAGCGACAACGAGCGGTGGTTGAGATTCTCACGCATCCCGAAAAGCTGAATGAAGAATACCAACTTGCCGAAGCGTTGCTTGAACACGACGAACACTTTTCGCTCTGGCGCTCGCATCACATCAAGATGGTCGAGCGCATGGTAGGAACGAAACGAGGCACCGGAGGCTCCGAAGGCGTCGGCTATCTCCGCACGACGCTCGATAAGAAGTTCTTTCCCGAGCTTTGGGAAGCACGGACTTATCTCAGCACAAGACATGATGACAAGGGATGTCCCTTTACGAAGCGTTGACCAATCTTTGCTCTGCGACGAGGACCATCTTCCATGGTAGAATCGGACCGTCAAGGCTAGGTTCAATGTCTAGGAATGTTCAATACGTAACGGACGCCAACGGCGAGAGAACAGCGGTCAACATTCCACTCAATGAGTATGAGCAACTGCTCGAAGACCTGCATGTAACCCGCGCGGCCGAAGAAGCGAAAGATGAGCCCACGCATACCTTGGGAAGAGGTGAGAGCTGAGCTGGTGTCAGAAGGTAAGCTCGATGCCGACATCTGACCCCTACAGTGTTTCTCTGAGTTTGAGAGCGCGCCGAGAAGCGCGCAAGCTTGATCGTCAGATTTTATCCCGCATAGCAAAGGCGATTGATGGCCTAGCCGAAAATTCTCGCCCGCCAGGATGTATTAAAGTAAAGACCGGAGAAAGGTTGTGGCGTATCCGTGTCGGTGATTAGCGGATCGGTTATGAGATCGATGACATAGCGCGTGTGGTTACAATCGTAACCTTAGGTCATCGACGCGAGTTATACGATTGAAACGACGATGCCAATTGAATTTCCCGAACGCTTCAACATGGCCGACTACTTCCTCTATCACAACCTGGAGGAAGGGCGAGAGAATAAAGTCTGTCTCTATTTCAAAGATCAAACTTACACCTATGGCGAGACGGCGCGGATGTCGAATCGCGTGGGCAGTGCGCTGCGGGAAGCCGGTGTTGATATTGAAGATCGGGTGCTGATCGTGCTGCCTGATTGTCCTGAGTTTGTTTGGACGTGGTTTGGGGCGGCCCGGATTGGCGCGGTGATTACGATGGTAAATTCACTTTTGCCGGCGGACGATTATCGTTATTACCTCGAGTACACTCGGGCCCGCGCCGCTATCGTGCACGAATCGTTCATCAAGCCTTTTGCCGAGGCGGCCGAGGACGCCACCTATCTGCATACGGTGTTTGTCGTTCGCAACGAAGATGCGGTAGACGAAGAGCAGATTGCCCCCCAGCAGACTCGCGCGAAATTCTTTTCGTTTGATGAGATTGTTTCGTCTCAGCCGGGCGTTTGCCGCGCCGCGGACACGCATCGCGACGATATCGCGATCTGGTTGTTTACCTCAGGCTCGACCGGACATCCCAAAGGCGCAGTGCACCTCCAGCACGATTTGCCTTACAACACCGAAAGTTTTGCCAAGCGCACGATGGGCGTGAACGAAAATGATCTAACAGTTTCCGTGCCCAAACTCTTCTTTGGTTATGCCACGGGGACGAACCTGCTATTTCCGTTTGCGGTCGGCGGCGCCACCGCGCTCTTTGCTGAGCGGGCGACGCCGGAGAAGATGTTCCAGGTGATCGAACGCTATCGTCCGACGATACTCACGACGGTGCCGACAATGATTAGTGCGATGCTGAATCTCGACGACGCGAGCGGTCATGATTTATCAAGCATTCGCTTTTGTTATTCAGCGGGCGAAGCCTTGCCAATCGAGCTTTATCATCGCTGGAAGGAAATGTTCGGGGTTGAGATTTACGATGGCATCGGTTCGGCAGAGATGTTTCATATCTACATCACGAATCGGCCCGACGACGGAAAACCAGGCAGCCTGGGTCGTATCGTCCAGGGTTACGAAGCTAAGATCGTTGATGCGGATGACCATGAGGTACGAGCGGGCGAAATGGGCACGTTGAAAATCAAAGGGGATTCGGCGGCGCTTTGTTATTGGAACGCGCATGAGAAGTCGAAAGAAACTTTCGCGGGGGATTGGTGCACTACCGGCGATCAATTTCACGCCGATGCAGACGGTTATTATTGGTATCATGGCCGCACCGACGATATGCTGAAAGTCGGCGGCGTGTTCGTCGCTCCGTCAGAAATCGAGAATTGCCTGCTGCAGCACGAAGCCGTGTTGGAATGCGCGGTCATCGGCCACGAAGGCGGCGATGGTTTGGTGAAACCAAAAGCCTTCATTGTGGCGCGCGCCGAACGCCAACCGACGGATGCGCTCGCCGACGAAATCAAACAGTTCGTAAAATCCAAAATCGCGCTCTACAAATATCCGCGCTGGATCGAATTCGTTCCTTCGCTGCCAAAGAATGATCGCGGCAAGGTCGATCGCAAATTACTTAAAGATCAAGGATTAACCCCTTTATGAAGTGTTTACACCCGCAAGGCTGGAAACGAATGCGCCGTCCGATCAGGCACTAATCGTCAGTGCGGAGATGCTTCAGACTGTGAACGAGTGGGCGTCAAAGACTTTGTCCAGTCACTAAATACCGCTAACGCAATCGCTGTTCGAGGTTGTAATCGCGCAACCGTCTATAAAGCGTCGATGGTGAAATCCCCAGCATCTGCGCCGCCTTGCCGCGATGCCATCCGGTTTGCTCTAAGGCGGAGATAATCTGCTGTTTTTCTACGTCGCGCAGCGAACTCGAACCTGACAGATTGCCCGTATCGCCTCCGACAGACGAAACTTGTCCGGCTGAAAAAGGAGCAGTCGAAAATCCGCCGATGAACGGCGCCGCGCCGTTAGTGCTGCGAGCAACTTCCGGCGGCAACTCATTAGACGTGATGCGGCCTTCGTTTGAAAGTAGGATCGCGCGCTCGAGGCAATTGCGAAGCTGGCGCACATTTCCGGGCCAACTATAAGCGGCCATTTTGGCGACTGCATCCGGCATAATTGTGGGAGGATTCGCGCCGGCGAGTTGTTTCAAAATATGATTCGTTAGCGGTTCGATGTCCTCAGGACGTTCACGCAATGGGGCCAGATGAATCTGGAAGCTGTTGATACGATAGAGCAGGTCGGCGCGAAACGATCCATTGCCAATGACGGAATCGAGATCGCGATTCGTGGCCGCAACGATGCGCACATTGACTTCGACTTTGCGCACGCCGCCAACGCGGAAAAATGTGCGCGTTTCGATTGCGCGTAATAGTTTTGCTTGCAGGCTTGCCGGCAGTTCAGTTACTTCGTCAAGAAACAGCGTGCCGCCATCGGCTAACTCAATCAAGCCGAGCTTGCGTGCCTTAGCGCCAGAGAATGCGCCGGCTTCGTAACCAAACAATTCCGATTCCAACAGCGATTCTTGAAAGGCGGCGCAGTTGAGATCGATGAATGATCCGTTAGCGCGATTCGAAAGGCGATGAATGGCCTCGGCGATCAATTCTTTGCCCGTTCCCGATTCGCCGGTAATCAGAACCGAGGTTTCAGAGGGCGCGACGCGCTCGACCAAACGAATCGCTTCGTTCATCGCCAGCGAACGGCTTATGATCTCCGGCACCGCGGATTGACGTTCGATCTGCGCTCGGAGCCGCTGATTGGTAACCCGCAGGCTTCGCTTTTCCGCAGCCTGGCGCACGCGCACATCGAGTTCGTTAATGCTGTAAGGCTTGGTCAGATAATCGTAAGCGCCGATTCGCATCGCCTCGACGGCGTTTTCAATCGTGCCCTGACCGGTTAGCATGATCACTTCGGGCGGATTCGGCCGTTCATGAACGCGCCGCAAAAGCTCCATACCATCCATATGCGGCATGTTGATGTCGCACAACAACACGTCAACGTTTGTCTCTTCGAGTTTTCGCAGCGCGGCTTCGCCATCCGGCGCGACCTGCACGCGATAACCCAGGCGCTGCAATTCCTTCTGCAACACCAAACGCAAGTTGGCTTCGTCTTCGGCGATTAAGAGTCGCGTATCCCGCTGTTCATCCACCGTTTGTTACTCCGCACCGTCAGTACCACCTGCGGTAGCGGGTGGTTATTGAGGACTGAATTACCCGCCCGCTACCGCAGGCGGTACTGACTCAGTCGCCACCGGCAACGTGATTGTAAACGTCGTCCCGACGCCCACCGTGGACCGCACGTCCAAGCGGCCCCCATGATCAGATAAAATACCATAACAGACCGCCAGTCCCAGCCCTGTGCCCTGGCCGACATCTTTGGTCGTGAAGAAAGGGTCGAAAATCTTCGTCATGTTTTCAGGAAGGATTCCAATTCCGGAGTCTTTAACTTCGACCAGCACGCGTGAGCGGGATTCAATTGCCCGCAAAGTCAATTTTCCGCCACCAGGCATCGCGTCAATGGCATTGGTGGCCAGGGCCAGGACTGCCTGTTGCAATTGACCTATGTCGCCAGAGACGCGGGGAAGATCCGGAGGAGCCTCGACATCGATTTGAATACTGTCGCCGCGTTGTTGATGCGCGACCAATCGGGCCGCAGCCTTGATGACTTCTGTAATGTCCACCGGGACGCGCTGTCCGGCGCGAAGACGGCTGAAATCCAGCAGTCCATTCGTGATTGTCTTGCAGCGGAAAGCTTCGTCGCGAATCAAACCAAGGTACTCGCGCAAATCTTCCGCGTCGGGCGAGTTGCCGAAAGCGCCCTCTTGGATTCGCTTTTCAAGCGACTCAGCGCACGCCGCGATTGTCGCCAGTGGATTGTTGATTTCGTGCACGACGCCGGCGGCGAGTCGGCCGACGGCCGCCAGCTTCTCAGCGCGGGCAACGGCCCGGTGTGCCTTGACGCGAACCGTGATGTTCTCGCCAACCGTGATGACGTGCGAAACCTCTTTGCTTTCGTCGGCGCGCATGGGAATCTTGCTGATCAGCCAGTTATGCGTCTCGCCGGATTTCGTTACCGTTTCCTGTTCGATTCGATGAATCTCGCCAGTGGCGAAGACTCGGCTGAATTCGCGCTCCAATAGATCGCGACTCTGCTTGGTTAACACATCGAAAATGTTTCGGCCCAAAACTTCGCCGCGTGGGAGACCCAGTTCGCCCAGTTCACGGTTTCGGTTCCACGCCACGATTTGATAGTTGCGATCGATTGCGTAAAGCGACAGCGGCAGCGAATCAATAATCGCTTCGGTGAAACGCTCCTGCATCTCGCCTTCCGCCGTGCGACGATCGACTTCCTGGGCCAGAGTTGCCGCCGACTCGCGGGCCTTCAAATACATCGTTGAAATGTGCGCCGCAAAGGCGCCCTGTTGCGCGGCGGCGTCAATCAGGCGGCATTCATTTTCGGTGCAGTCTTCTGCACTACCGAAGGCGACGACTAATGCCCCGAAATTCTTTCCCCCAAAGCGAATCGGCGTCAGGTACTCTGTTTCGTGCTGCGCGTCGTGCAGGAGAAACTCACTGCTATTCGTCAGAAATGCGGGAGACCGGGAAGAACGCAGCCATTCTCCCAGGCGTTCCAAATTGATTAGCGCGGGGTTGTCGGCACTGCCTTCGCGATCGAAAACACAAACGGCGAGACCATGACCATTATTTTCGACTGCGCAGGCGCTGAGCGCGGCGTTCGTGCCTTCGTAGATGGCGCCGGCGACGCGGCGCGCAACCTGTTCCGGCTCGAGCGTGCGCAGCAGACCGCGTACCAGATCTGCCAGGAAGCTCAACTCCCGATTGCTGCCGATTAAATCCGATTCGCGCTGAGCATCGCTCAGATGAGAGTTGACGCGAGAGATCAATTCGCCCGGACTGGACGGCTTCACTATGTAATCGTCCACACCCGCGCTGAAAGCCTCGACCATTCTGCTTTCAGTGGAGTTTGCGGAAAACACGACTACCGGCAATTGCTTCATCGTCGGTTGAGCACGCAGCAAACGACATAGCGCGAGCCCGTCAATTTCAGGAAGCTCGACATCGAGCATTACCAGGTCGCACGTCTGCTTACGCAGCAAACGCAACGCCGCAGGCGCGTCTCCTACTGCAATGGTGCGATGTCCGGCGCCTTCAAAGACACCGCGCAGATCTTCACGAGTCGACGGTTCGTCGTCGACAATTAGCAGCGTCGCGCCACCGGTTTGTTGAGCATTCAAAGCTGACATTCGAGGGAAGTTAAAGGCATTCGGTCTGTGTCTGTATTCCACGCGCTTCAAAGCCGGAATCAAGGGCCTGAGGACAAAGAGCGAGCAAAGAGACCGCAGATATTCGCGGCGGTTTTGGAGTCAGGACAAGGGCGCTGGAATCAGCCGGCTAGTCGGAATCGACAGCCAGTTTGCGGGTAAAGGTGAGTGGACCCGCGTGCCACTCTTCCAATTTGACGGTTCGAGGGTCGAGTTGTCAAGAGTTTATTAAGATTCTGATGGAATAGACTAGTTGATCGCCGTGGTGACGAGCCGGCTTTCCGTTCGATGTTCAGGCAGAGGCTTCAACGAACTTGAGTCAATGTTTGCGGTGCGGAGGAAGCCCGTTTTATGCTGCGATTTAGCCCGGTACATTGCCTGGTCGGCCGCGATCACTAACTGATCAAGCGTCTCGCCATCGACTCCAAAGACGGCCGATCCCAAGCTGATGCCGACGCGAGCCCGTCCTTTGGCGCGAACCTCGATTGAAAATGCCGAGACGATCCTTTCGGTTCGCTCACGAAGTTCGGCTACCTGATCGATCGCCATATCCGGGACAATGGCAACGAATTCATCACCAGCGTAGCGCGCTAGAAAATCATATTCGCGCAATTGGGCCTGAACGAGTGCGGCAACCTCACGCAGCATCCGATCGCCCAGCTTGTGCCCGAACGTGTCATTAACTATTTTGAAGTCGTCGAGGTCCAGCATGATTAACTGGAATGCACGTCCGGTGCGGCGGGCGCGCGCCACCTCTTCTTCGAAACGAATATGGAGGCTGCGAGCATTCGGCAAACCGGTGAGCGGATCGGTGAGAGCGTTCGATTCAGCTAGAGCGTGATGGACGGCGTTTGCCAACGCATCCGAAGCCAGACGCGTGACCGTTTCCATCAAGCGAATGTGATCTTCGCTGTATTCCTTCAGCGTAGTCGAGTAAACCGAGACCGCTCCCAGCAAGAGATCGTCTTTGAATAATGGGAGCGAAGCCATCGAACGATAATCGAGATCTGCGGCAAGATGCATGTTGGCGAAATCGAGACTCGGATGAAACCGGTTGACTGGTCGTCGAATGGACAAAGCAAAGCCGGTTACGCCTTCGCCCGGCGCCACGCAACGCCCTCGCATCGCCTCGGCATTCAGACCCAGCGTAAGGGCCGCGATCGCGTAACCCTTAACGTCGTCGTAGAGGTAAACCACGCATGTATCGAACGGCACAATGTGTCCGATTTTATCCACCAGCACGGAGACGGTTTCTTCGACGTCCAGCGAAGAACCAAACGTACGCGCGATTTCGTAAAGCGCGTACACTTCGCGATGCGCATCGCGGATTTGATCGTAAGCTCCGAACGAGGCGTTCTCGCGGGCCAACGCCACCTGATCTTCCACCGTCGCCATCGGACCGAACGGTGCGCCCACGTGAATCTGATCGACGAGTCCGCGGGCTTCGATTTCGGCTTCGAATTTTGGCAGATGCTGAGTGAATAGTTCGACGACTCTTGGATCGAAGTGCGTGCCGGCGCCTTTACGCAACAAGTCGATCGCTTCTTCGCGGGTCATGCCTGGGCGGAACGGCCGGTCTTCGCGTACTGAGTCAAAGCAATCGACCACCGACATGATCCGCGCCGTGATCGGAATCTGCTTGCCCATCAAGCCGTCGGGATAGCCGCGGCCGTCCCAACGCTCGTGGTGATGCTTCACGATGGGCAGCACCGGATACGGGAAATTCACGCGGCTGAGAATTTCGGCGCCGACATTCGTGTGCACCTTCATCTTTTCGAACTCAGCCGGAGTTAGCGTTCCCGGTTTGTTTAGAATGTGATCCGGAACCGCGAGTTTGCCCACGTCGTGCAACAACGCGCCCGCATTCAGCGCCGCCAACTCACCGTCAGACAGATTCAAGAGCTTGCCGATTCCTTCGGCATAAATCTGCACACGGCGCACATGGCAATGCGTAGTCTGATCCTTGGCGTCGATGGCGGTGGCCAGCGCTTCGACGGTGGCCAGGTGCAGGCGGCTTAACTCTTCGGCTTCGCGAGTCTTGGCATTGACGCGCTCGAAATAGATCTTGTAAGTCCAATGAGTCGCGGCGATCACCGGCACGCTCAGCAACACGTAAGCCCATCCAATCCGCGACACCGCCGAAAAGATCACAGCAGTTGCAACTGCCGAGGCCAAGAACGACCACCAGGTCCAAAGATAACCGTCGCGCCACAACTTTAGAATTGGACCTCGTGTGCGCAGCGCGTAAATTGTCGAAATCGTAAAGCCGTTGATGAAATAATGCAGCATGGCCATTAGCGCCAGTCCGGCCAAAAGGAAATCGATGCGCATCGCGCCCGCGCCAAGAGGCTCCCGGAAAACCTGGGCGAAGCGGCTAAGCGCAAAATAAAACGCATTGCCGGCGATGAAGACCGTGACGGCCATCATTGCCGGTGCGGCGACCCAGCTCGCCAGCCGCTTAGAAGTGCGGCGTGAACTCACAAACGCATCAGCCACTCCCACCAAAATCGCCGCTGGAACTCCGAGAAACAAAACACTGAGAAATGTGAAAACATCGCCGGCTGTGAAACTTGAAGTTGTGTTGGGAATGCGAATTGGATTCGCACCGGCTACTATCACTAGCAAGAGCAAACCGCCGAACGTTGCCCACTGCGGCGGCGAAAAAGCCAGACAACGTTGGGCCGCCCAAACAAACAGGGTGGCGCCGGCAGCGACCATCACAAACCAGTAGGTCTTTGCGGCGCGGTTGTAATCGGACATCTCGATCGGTTTCATTTCCTGCCGATTTACGGTACGCAGGCCTACTTGCCTGCTTGAGGGCACGCTAGCAGCGGTGCGTACCAGTCCGGGCGCCGAAGGCGAAGACCTGGAGCAACTCAGGCTTTCGCTTCCGGCGCCCGAAGGGCAAGCTGGCGAAGGGCAAGCGCATTCGCCTCTGGGGTGAAACAACAACTCTCAATCTTGGGCGGCTAGCGGGCCCAGTGCGGTGAGCCCATCAGCAGTAACGCTTCCTAGCCGCAGCCTGCGCATAACAAAGCTCGTGCCGGTAATTTTCGTTGATTGAATTGCAAAAAAGGGCGGCTTTGAACGAGTTTCCAGAAAGCGCGAGAGACTACTGGTTCCAATTTTACGATCTATCTTCATTGTGACAGGTCAAAGTGATGGACCTTTGGAGTGCGCCGGCAGAGCGCAGCGACCAATGCGCTTTGGATCTCCTCGACGCATTGCAAAGTTGACAAGCTACTTTTCTAAAGTGCACCTTTCATCGTCTTCATTTCGATTTCCAAAACTGTGGGTCAAGTCACTAAAGCGAGAGTCGAACGACCGCCCTCGGTTGGTTACGCAGAGCTGCTGCGTGCCAACCGCGCCTTTCGTTTTCTCTGGCTAGGTCAGGTCGTCAGCCAAATGGGCGACTGGTTCGATACGATCGCGGTATACACCATCGCGTTGCGACTAACGGGTTCAAGTCGTTCGGTGGCTTTGATTATGGTGGCGCGTTTTCTGCCGAGCGTCATCATGGGACCGTTGTCCGGCGTGATTGCCGACAGATTCAGCCGGCGCTCGATCATGATAACCGCCGACTTGCTGCGCGCGGTCGTCGTGCTGGGATTTCTTTTGGTGCGCCGGCCGGATCAGATGTGGCTGGTATATGTGCTGACAGTTTTGCAGTTGGCATTCTCAGCTTTCTTCGAGCCGGCAAAGACGGCCGCGATTCCTTCGATCGCGTCCGACCGCGAGTTGCTGGCCGCCAACGCCATCGCTTCGGTCACGTGGTCCGTGATGCTGACGCTCGGCGCGGCGATCGGTGGATTTGTCGCCGGTTGGTTCGGCACGAACGCGGCATTCGTGCTCGACTCAGTTTCATTTGTCGCCTCCGCGCTCTTAATCGCAAGTGTACATTTTCCCAAGCGTCCAGCGCGCGAAAAAGCAAAGCTTACGGCCGGCAAAGCGCTCGGCATCAGCGACACGATCGAAGGAGTGCGTTACGTCACGCGTCGTCCGCGAGTATTTGCTTACTTGATGGTCAAGCCTGCGTGGGGCATGGGCGGCGGCATCCTGACTCTGCTCGCAGTCTTCGGCGAGAGAATCTTTCCGGTCGCCGGCAAGACCGCCACGGGCATCGGCGTGCTGTTTACCGCGCGGGGCATCGGCACCGCCATTGGCCCAATCGTGGCGCGGCGCTGGGCCGGTGAAACTCGCAAGCAGATGCAGTACGCCATCGGCATTGCGTTCTTGATCGGCGGAGTGTTCTATATCGCGTTTGGCAGCTCGCGTAGTTTTGTGCTGGCCTTGCTGTTTCTGCTGACGGCACACACAGGCGGGAGCATACTGTGGGTCTTCTCGACTGTGCTGCTGCAGCGCGAGGTCGAGGACAAGTTTCGCGGACGCGTATTCGCGGCAGAGTTAGCGCTGCTGACTCTGACGATGGCTGCATCGAATTACCTGGTTGGTGAGCTGATGGATCGTTTTGGCTTCTCGCCCCGCGTGGTGACGGTTGGTGTCGGAACGTTCTTTGTGTTACCGGGATTGATCTGGTTTTTGACCCGAGGATGGTGGGATCGTAAAGAGAGGACGATCGGTTTAGAGGCGGGCTACGGCCAGCCAGTCGTGGAAATCATTGATGATGGCGGGCGGTAGCCCGCCTCTAAACGTTGGGGTTCATTCATTGGATGGACATGAAACTCAAAGTCGGGGTAATGGGATCGGCAGAAGAAGCAACTGCGCTGGGCGAGAAGGCGCAGGCGCTCGGTAAGGCTATTGCTAGCCGCAACGTGATCCTACTTACCGGCGCGACGACGGGGCTTGTCTACGCCACTGGAAAGGCTGCGCACGATGCCGGCGCGTTACACGTCGGGATTTCTCCGGCTCATGATGAACGCGAGCATGTGGAAGCGTACGCCTTGCCAACCGACGCCTGTGACGCGATCATTTACACCGGCTTTGGTTTGAAAGGTCGCAACGTCGTGCTGGTGCGTTCATGCGATGTCGTGGTGTTCATTGCCGGTTCGATTGGCTCGCTCAACGAATTCACGATTGCGTACGATGAAGGAAAAATAATTGGTTGTTTGATCGGCACTGGCGGAGTTGCGGACGAACTCAAGCGGCTCATCGAGACGTTCCAGAAATCAACAAAGGCGCGGATTGTTTATGATGACAATCCGGAGTTGCTGATCGACACGTGCCTCGATTTGTTGAAGCAGGATGACGTCCCATAGAAATGTTTATAGTACGCGCGAGACTCAGTAGGCTTAGCACCTTTAGGGGCACGTTAGCGATTGAAAACCAACCGACCCGAGACGAACATCGCGCTCCTCTGCAGCTACCAGGAACTAAATTAGTGTCAACCGTGCTATAAACATATCGCCACTCTGTGGCTTTCAATTTTTCTTTTTCAACATTTCGGTGGAATATGGATTTCGGACTAAAGGATCGCGTCGCTGTTGTCGCCGCCGCCAGTCGCGGCATCGGCTTCGCTTGTGCGCGCGAGTTGGCCCGCGAAGGCGCGCGCGTTTTTCTTTGTTCGCGCGACGAAGGGCACGCCACGGAAGCTGCCTCGAAAATTAAAGGTGAAACTGGCGCCGAAGTGAAAGGGCTCCGCGCTGACGTGACCAACAACGCCGACATCGCGCGTTTCGTTGACGAAGCGATGGAGCACGCAGGCCGTGTCGACATTTGCGTCACGAATGCAGGCGGGCCGCCGGCCACGGTATTCGCGGACACCGACCTTGATATGTTCCGGCAAGCGTTTGAGCAGAACGCGCTGTCCGCAATCAGGCTTGCGAAGTTCGTGCTGCCGGGCATGATTGAGCAGGAGGGGGGACGCATCATCAACATCACTTCGGTCTCAGTCAAACAGCCGATCGAAGGCTTGCTGCTTTCGAATACGGTGCGCGCGGGATTGACCGGTTGGGCCAAGACCGTCTCGAACGAAGTCGCGGCCAGTGGTGTCACTATCAACAACGTCGCACCTGGTTATACGTTGACTGAAAGACAGGATGAATTGGCTGAAGTGCGCGGCAAAGCAGCAGGCAAATCAAAACAGGAAGTGATTGAGACATGGGCCACGCAAGCTCCGATACAGCGCATGGCTGCTCCCGAAGAGATTGCCGCCGCGGTCGCCTTCCTCGCTTCCGAGCGTGCGTCTTACATCACTGGCGTGACGCTGCAAGTTGATGGCGGCTGGGTACGTGGATTGTTGTGAGTTATGGCGCGCGGATGGGAAAGTAAATCGGTTGAAGATCAGAAGAGCGCGGCCGAAGCTAATCGGGACGCGCAGATTAAACCTCGCATGTCTGCGGATGAACGCGCAAAACAAGAGCGCAGGCAATCTCTTTTACTGTCGCGCTCACAGGTTATTAGCCGTTTGAAAGTAGCGACGAATCCTCGCTACCGAGCACAGCTTGAATCAGCTCTTAATGATTTGGAAGCGCAGTTACGTGAATGCGAGTGAATTCCTTTCACACTCCGCTCAAGGCGTAGCAGGCTTTGGTGCAGGTGGCATGTTGAATTTCGTGTCGTCCACCGGCGCATTCAACTTAATCTCAGTCA
>Ga0209577_10001660_pt1 | contig 21949 bp, 23 predicted proteins | sample GraSoiAngelo_109_FD_185874 | JGI IMG/M metagenome (GOLD analysis project Ga0209577, IMG submission 185874) | Grasslands soil microbial communities from the Angelo Coastal Reserve, California, USA - 14_0903_12_20cm (SPAdes) (version 2) | ecosystem: Environmental > Terrestrial > Soil > Grasslands...
CATTAGCTATGCTTGTTTTTGGTGCGTCTGCTCTTCAGCAGGCGAGAGCCGATGTGTCGATTGATTTCTTTTACGATAATCTCTCCGGCGGAAACTGGATTGACGTTGAAGGTTACGGATACGGCTGGCAGCCCGACCTAGCCGTAAACGATCAGAACTGGCGCCCGTACGCGGACGGTTACTGGGCTTACACGGACGACGGATGGACATGGGTCTCTTACGAGGATTTCGGCTGGGCCACTTATCATTATGGCCGCTGGGCGAATCTTACTGATTATGGCTGGGTCTGGTTTCCCGGAGAGGATCTGGACTGGGGTCCCGCATGGGTCTCGTGGCGGACCGGCGGCGATTATGTCGGCTGGGCGCCTTTGCCTCCGCGCGGTCCGGGCGTCGTTTACGAAGGAAGACCTATTGGTCCTCAGGTAGACATCGAGTTCGATATCGGTCCGGAATATTACAATTTCTGCGAAGTCCGCTACATCGGTGAACCGGTCTTGCGCAGTTACATCGCTCCGCGAGTGCAGAATGTTACCTATATTAATAACACGGTGAACGTCACGAACATCTCCGTTCAGAATAATGTGGTCTACAATTATGGACCGAATTACGAGGTGCTAAGCGCGCACTCGAACCGGCCGATTCAACGGCTCAGCATCGAGCGTCAGTCGGCGGCCAATCTTTCTGCAGCCGCCAAATCCGGCGCGCTTACCAAAGTGCAGGGGAACAAACTGGTGGTGGCCGCTCCGCCTAGGCTCGCAAAGGCACCTCCTACTGCCAAGCCTCCGACTGTGAAGACCAGAGTTGCGCAGCCGAAGATCAACCGCGGCTGGGCCGGAGTTCAAAACGAAGCGCAGCTAAAACAGAAAATTAAGACTGAAAATCCGAAGAACGTTCCGCCGCCCACGGCAGCTGCAGCACGCGCGCCCGGTGGCCCGTCACCCGCAGTTGGAGCGAGTCCAGCGTCGCCTGGCGCGGCTGCGCCGCCAATTTCGCCAGGTCCAAGAGGCAAACCCAGTCGCGTGCCACCGGCCGCAACGGGAGCACCGGCAAGATCTCCGGCAGCTGGTTCACCTTCACCATTTGAACGAGCTAAGCCTGGCGGCAGACCGTCGCCCGCAGTAAAACCGACGCCGGCTGGGCCACCGCGGGGCGTCTCGCCTTCACCGTTTGAGCGAGGTCGAGGCAGACCTGGCGGCCCGCCTCAACCCGGGGCCACAACCAGCCCGGCTGGAGGAGCATCGCGCGAAGCGGTTTCGCCAAGTTTCCGAGCTTCACCGGCCCCGCCGGAACATGGCCAGCCATCAAAAGGTATGCGTCAAGGCGCAACTCCAGGCGCGGGGCAGCCTGGCGGGCCTCCTCCGAACATCCCAGAGCGAGGCCGTGGTAGAGCGCCCGAGATTCAGCGCGGCGGAACAACAACGCCTCCAGCTGGCCCGGGTGCTGCAGAGCGTCGCGGCGGCACAGAGCGAGGACAGCCTGGTTACGGTCAACCTGCCACGCCGCCTACAGGTGCGGGTCCTGGTGAATCGCGAGGCCCAAAAGAACGCGGACAACCCGGAGTCAATAGACCTCCAACCACACCACCTCCCGGTGCAGGTCCGGGCGAAGCGCGAGGTGCAAAAGAGAGAGGGCAAGGTACCTATGGTCAACCTGGCGGCCAGCCAAGAGGGGGAGCGCCTGCTCCAGCTGAGCGCGGGCAAGGGCAACCGGAGCGCGGAAAGAAAAAGGGCGAGGGGACTCCGCCGCCACGAGGACCACAATAACTTCTTGTTAAATTATCTCAGCGGTCCCGGAACAAAAGTCCGGGGCCGTTTTTCAATGGTAGAACGCCGCTCTGCGGCGTCCGGACAGCGCGGCGCGCCGTCCCTACCTACAGCAATTCTGCAATTTGCACCGCGTTCAGTGCTGCGCCTTTGAGCAATTGATCACCTGATACCCAAAACGAGAGTCCGTTTTCAAACGCGCAATCAAGTCGCACTCGACCCACCTGGCAATTATCCTTTCCCGCCACGCTGAGCGGCATCGGATAACGATTGCTCTGCGGTTCGTCCACCAGTTCCAAGCCTGGCGCTTTGGCCAAAACTTCGCGCGCCTGCTCGACTGAGATCACGCGTTCAAATTCGGCGCTCACAGCTACCGAATGTGCTCGATAAACCGGGACGCGGACGCAAGTCGCCGAGATCCGAAGTTCCGGCAAATGCATAATTTTTTGCGCTTCACCTTGCATTTTAGCTTCTTCCTTCGTGTAACCGCTTTCAAGAAATGCATCGATATGCGGCAGAAGATTGAACGCGATCGGATGCGGATAAAGTTCCGGCGATGGCTGTAGATCTTTCCCTGCCACCTGACGCTTCAATTCTTCAATGCCGCGGGCACCACTTCCGGAGACGGCCTGGAAACTAGTCGCGAACACGCGGCGCACACCAAAGACGCAATGCAGTGGATAAAGCGCCATCAGCATGACAGTCGTTGTGCAATTGGGGTTCGCGATTACTCCGCGATTTTGCCTGACGTCTTCGGCGTTGATCTCCGGAATCACAAGCGGCACATGCGGATCCATCCGAAAGGCCGACGATTTATCTATCGCAATCGCGTCCGACTGGCACGCCATCGGAACATAATTTCGGGAAACGTCGCCGCCCGCACTGAAAAAGGCGATATCGATTTTGTCGAACGATCGATCATCAAGTTCTTGCACGGAGATCGGTTCTTCGCGAAAACGAACGGATTTTCCCGCAGAGCGCTTTGAGCCAATCAGACGCAGGCTGGCCACAGGAAAATTTCGCCGTTCGAGAACGCGCAACAATTCCGTGCCCGCGGCGCCCGTCGCGCCTACGACAGCGATGTGGTAGCCTTTCATTTACACGCGGATTTTATCGCTGCGTCCAAGTTATGCAAAGCAACAAGGAACGACCTGTCGAGCAAGCGGTGGCGACAGTGAGAATTCACTGCGCGCTAACGAAGGGCGATTCGGCATCAAATTTGTGATAGCGAATTGTCCGAGCGGATCGACTGAAATGAAAGAAATACATGTGTCCATTCGAGATCAGCTGCTCACCCTCAAGGATGATGAAGCAGAAGTCCGCACCTATCCAGTGTCCACTTCGCGATTCGGTATTGGAACAGAACAGGGGAGTTTTAAGACTCCGATCGGTCGCTTTCGCGTAGCGGAGAAGATCGGCGGCGAGATGCCGGCTGGGACAATTTTTCGAAGCCGTGTGGCGCTCAAGCCCGGCGATCCGCTTCCTCCGACCGAGGACCTGGTGATGTCGCGTATTTTATGGCTCGACGGATTGGACGAACACAATGCCAACACGCGCGAGCGCTTCATTTACATCCATGGCACCAAACATGAGACCGAAATTGGCAGCCCGGCGAGCTGCGGCTGCATTCGAATGCGCAACGCGGATGTCGTCGAGCTATTCGATCTCGTGGATCGCGACACGCCGGTAATCATTGAAGAGTAGGTTGGGTAGGGCGCGACCGCCGGGCGCGCCGTCAGCATCTGCGTCCCTGACACATCCAAAAAGGATGAGAAAAACGTTGCTTCCCTGTAGTTCCCTGCCTAAACAGACCGGAGCAACCTGCTGCGAAAGGAGGCGAAATAGATTGAAATTTTTAAAAGTGATCATGATTGTGGCTGTTCTGGCCACTGCTTTGAGTTTTGGTGCTTGCGCTCAACGGAAAGAGACAGTGACCACGGGCGCGGGCACGACCGGTTACTCGAAGTAAAGTCCGGCGCCCGATTGTGACGCGTTCAAATAAATTGAGAAAAGCATTGCCTCCCGGGAGTTCCCTGTCTAAACAGACCGGAGCAACCTGCTGCGAAAGGAGGCGATATAGATTGAAATTTTTGAAAGTGATCATGATCGCGGTCGTAATGGCCAGCGCTTTGGGACTCGGGGCTTGTGCGCAAACGAGGGAAGCGCCGCCACCTCCGACAGCCAAAAAATAATTACAGCGGCTGGTTGTTTATTGTGGGCGGTTTTGCCCAAGAGGCCAGGTCGTGTTTCGACCTGGCCTTTTCCTTTTTGTGGATCTCATGTGTGCAATGTGCCGAAGCACATGCGGCTCATGGTCCGTCACCTTTTCATCTTCTCGTTTCCCGCTAAGCTGCGTGAATGGAATTAAACGGCCAGGCATTGGCACTCACCGACATTGCCACCGTGGCGCTTGCTGGGGAGGCAGTTAAGATTTCCTCTCTCGCGCAGCCGCGTATTGTCGCGTCGCGCAAAGTGGTCGAAGAAATCATTGCGCGCGACGCCGTCGTTTACGGTGTAACAACGGGTTTTGGTAAACTCTCTGACGTTCGCATTCCGCGCGAGGCATTGAGCGAACTCCAGCTCAATCTCGTTCGAAGCCACGCCTGCGGCATCGGTGAACCGCTTTCGGAGCCCGAAGTTCGAGCCATGATGTTGCTGCGCGCAAACGTGCTCGCGCTCGGCTTCAGCGGTATTCGCTCAGAGATCATTGAAATGCTTTGTGAGCTGCTGAACCGGCGCGTGCATCCGGTCGTTCCAGAAAAAGGCTCGGTCGGCGCCAGTGGCGATCTCGCGCCACTCGCACATCTGGCACTTACATTGATCGGGGAAGGCGAAGCGTTTCTCGACGGCGAACGAATGGAAAGCGGTGAAGCATTGCACCGCGCGAAATTAAGACCACTGCACCTGGAGGCAAAAGAAGGGCTTGCACTGTTAAATGGCACCCAAGGCATGCATGCGGTCGGCGGGCTTGCACTTCTTCGCGCGAAACGGCTATCACGTCTCGCGGATGTTTCAGGCGCGATGAGCCTCGAGGCGCTCAAAGGCACTCCCGCTGCGTTTGATGCTCGTTTGCAAGACGCCCGGCCGCACCCTGGACAAAAAGCCGCGGCAAAACATCTGCTGACGCTTCTGGAGGGAAGCCAAATTCGTCAGTCGCATCTAAAGGACGATCCACGCGTCCAGGACGCTTACAGCCTGCGTTGCATGCCGCAAGTACACGGCGCTGTGCGCGGTGCATTGTCGCACTGCGAAGATGTGCTGCTGGTTGAATCAGCGTCGGCGACTGATAATCCACTCGTCTTTGCTGAAGCAGGAGATGTCATTTCGGGCGGGAATTTTCATGGTGCGCCGCTGGCCCTTGCGTTCGATTACGCGGCGATGGCAATTGTCGATTTAATGAGCATGAGCGAGCGGCGAATTGATCGTCTGGTTAATCCGGACAAGAACGAAGGACTGCCTGCATTCCTGGCCCAACGACCGGGCCTCGAATCCGGTTTCATGACTGCGCATGTCGCGGCGGCTTCCCTCGTCAATGCGGCGCGCGTGCTCGCGCATCCGGCAAGCATTGACAACATCACAACGTCGGGCGGAAAAGAAGATCACGTTTCCATGGGAATGACGAGCGCATTGAAACTACGATCGATTATTGATCTTGCGGAAAACTTGCTTGCCATCGAATTGCTCGCTGCCGCGGAAGGCCTGGAACATCGGCGGCCGCTGAAAAGCGGCGTAGGCGTCGAACGCGCTTTTGCCATTGTTCGCAAATTCGCGCAGCCACTAACGCGAGATCGGTCGCTCGCGAATGATATTGCGCGGGTTGCTGAAGCGATTCGCCGCGGTGACTTTGATGGCGAGGACGAAGAGTTATGAGCGGAAAGAGAATTATCCAGGCACCACGCGGAAGCGAGCGAAGTTGCAAGGGTTGGCAGCAGGAAGCGGCGATGCGAATGCTCATGAACAATCTCGATCCCGACGTGGCGGAGGATCCTGATCGACTCGTGGTTTATGGCGGCACCGGCCGCGCTGCCAGGAGCTGGGAAGCTTTCGATGCGATTGTTCGATCTCTGCGCGAGCTAGAAAACGACGAGTCGCTTCTCGTTCAATCCGGGAAGCCGGTGGGCAAATTCAAGACGCACGATGAAGCGCCGCGCGTTCTCATCGCCAACTCGAATCTCGTTGGTCAATGGAACAATTACACAGAGTTCAATCGCCTCGAACGGCTTGGCCTGACGATGTACGGACAAATGACCGCCGGTTCCTGGATTTACATAGGCAGTCAGGGAATTGTGCAGGGCACGTTTGAAACTTTCGCCGCAGCCGGACGCAAACATTTCGGTGGTTCGCTCGAAGGAAAATTTGTCTTAACCGGAGGGCTCGGGGGGATGGGTGGCGCGCAACCGCTTGCCGCAACCATGAACGGCGCGGTCTTTCTCGGCGTGGAAGTGGATCCCGCGCGAATCGAGAAAAGATTGAAGAGCGGATACTGCGATAAGATCGCGCACTCGCTTGATGACGCGCTCAAGTTGATCGACCAGGCACGAAAGGATCGACAGTCGCTTTCGGTGGGACTTGTGGGCAATTGCGCCGATGTTTTGCCGGAACTAGTCCGGCGCGGAGTTGTTCCGGATGTCGTCACCGATCAAACTAGCGCGCATGATGCGTTGAACGGCTATGTGCCGAACGGAATGTCGCTCGAGGACGCACTCGCATTGCGCAAGAAAAATCCTGACGAATATGTCGATCGCGCAATGCAGTCGATGGCTGTCCATGTTGAGGCCATGCTCGCTCTGCAAAAGAAAGGCGCAGTTACGTTCGATTATGGAAACAATATTCGTGCGCAGGCTAAAAAAGCCGGAATCAAAAACGCGTTCGATATTGCCGGATTTGTCCTGGAATACATTCGCCCGCTATTTTGCGAAGGACGCGGCCCGTTTCGCTGGGTGGCATTGAGCGGTGATGCCAACGACATTGCCCGCACGGACAAACTCGCGCTCGAACTATTTCCGAAAAACCAAACGCTCGCTCGCTGGATGAAGCTCGCCCGTGAACGAATTCAGTTTCAAGGTTTGCCGGCTCGGATTTGCTGGCTCGGATACGGCGAACGCGCCGAGTTCGGCATTGCCATCAACGAATTGGTGAAGCGTGGCGAAATCAAAGCGCCGATTGTGATTGGACGCGATCATCTCGACGCCGGTTCGGTCGCATCGCCCAATCGCGAAACGGAAGGGATGCTCGACGGCAGCGATGCTATCGCAGATTGGCCGCTGCTTAATGCGCTGATTAACACTGCAGCAGGCGCATCCTGGGTGTCGATCCACAACGGCGGCGGCGTGGGCATCGGTTTCTCACAGCACGCTGGGATGGTTGTCGTCGCCGACGGTACCGATAACTCCACACGCCGCCTTGAGCGTGTCCTCACCAGCGACCCTGGCATGGGTGTTCTTCGTCACGCGGATGCCGGCTACTCGCGCGCGATCGAATTCGCAGCTGAGCACAACATCGGGATCCCGATGCCGCCTCAACAGCGAGACTAGTATTGTGCTTTAAGACTTCATGCCAGAAAACCACATCCAATTGCGCGACGGCAGAATCGTTCGGAGCGAAGCGCCGCTTAACTTGGAGATGCCATTTAAAACGGTCGAGAGCTTCATCACGCCGACTAAATCATTCTACGTACGAACGCATTTCCCGATTCCGAAGATCGACAGGGACGCGTGGTGGCTGCACATGGAAGGCGAAGTCGAAAAACCATTCGCGCTTAATTACGAAGAGTTGCTCAAGTTAGAATCGTTGACGGTCCCCGTGACGCTGGAGTGCGCCGGCAACAATCGACATTTTCTCGAACCGAAAGTAAAAGGAGTGCAATGGGAATTGGGCGCAGTCGGCACTGCTGAGTGGACTGGCGTGCCTTTATCGGTCCTGCTCCATCGCGCAGTTGTTAGGCCAAACGCACGCGAGGTTGTTTTCGAAGGAGTAGACCACGGCATGCTCGATGATCCGAAAAGCCCTCCAGGCGAGTTGAGGTATTCCCGTTCCATTCCATTGGAGAAAGCTCAACGCGATGTGCTGCTAGCCTACCGGATGAATGGAAACGATGTTCTGCCAGAACACGGGTTTCCGGTACGCGCGATCGTGCCTGGCTGGTACGCCATGGCCTCCGTAAAATGGTTGCAACGCATCATCGTCACGGACCGGCCATTCGCCGGCTATTATCAGACCCTGGATTATGCGTACTGGAAAAGGCGAGAGGACACCGCCGAGCTCAGTCCGGTCACAGAACTGCAGGTCAAGGCAGAAATCGCCAAGCCGTCCCAAAACGAAACAGTTCCCGCGAATTCCACCATGCGGATTCACGGTGCCGCCTGGGCAAGCGATGCCGAAATCGTTCGAGTGGAGGTGAGCACCGACGGGGGCTCGACGTGGAAAGAGGCGACACTACTCGGGGAATCAAAAGCAAATGCCTGGCGATTTTGGGAATTCAATTGGAAAACGCCAACCGCCCTGGGGAAGCAAACGCTCGTTGCCCGCGCGACTGATTCACTTGGCCGAACGCAACCGGTGCATCGCGATCCTGATCGAGGCACTTACATGATCAATCATTTGTTGCCGATCGAAGTGACGGTGGCACCGTAGCGGCTCTGCGAGGCGCCAATGAAATGTAGCGCAAGTTGCAAGCTTGCGCGGCATTCGGGCATCGCGTTAAATCTCGGCGTGTCGCTTGTCTTCAAAACAATCCAGACCGAAGGCATCGCCGAACTTTCGTACTTGCTTGGCGACGACGACGAAGGAGTGGGAGCGATTTTCGATCCGAGAGCCGATGTTGAGGTTTATGTTGAGATGGCACGCGAAGCGGGGCTCGCGATCACGCATATCTTCGAGACGCATATTCATGCCGATTTAGTCAGCGGTTCACGCGAGCTTTCTGCGCGTCTTGAATCGGCAAAGATTTATTCCAGTGGAGAAGGCGGCGCTGAATACGGCTTTGGACCTGAAAAGATAAAGGATGGCGATCACTTCACATTTGGCGAAGTGCTCGTCACGGCTCGGCATACTCCGGGGCATACGCCGGAGCATATGTCGTATCTGCTGGCCGAAGCAGATCATCCGGACGAGCCCTGGGCAGTGCTCACCGGCGATTCGCTTTTCGTTTCATCCGCTGGTCGGCCGGACTTGTTAGGCGAGAAACACACGAAGCAGCTCGCGGAACAACAGTTTCATACTTTGCGCGACTTCTATTTAAATCTGCCCGATCACGTGATGATTTATCCCAATCACGGCGCAGGTTCACCCTGCGGAGCGGACATTGGATCGCGGTTGAGCAGCACGATCGGTTACGAGAGAAAATTTAATAAATTTTTGCAATTCAGCGACCCGAAAAGTTTCACAGATTACGCGATCAACAGTGCGCCGCCGGTCCCTCATTATTATCCAATCATGAAAAGACTGAATGCGGAGGGGCCAAAGGTGCTGGGAAACCTTCCACGCGTTCCTGCTCTTCCGCCCAAGGCGTTCAAGGAAGCAATCGACAAGAAGGCGGGCGTTCTCGTGGATGTGCGTACCATGCTTGCGTTTGGAGGCGGCCATATTTCCGGAGCGCTCAACATTGGCGGCACGCCAATTCTCTCCATCTGGGCGGGATGGATGCTTGACTCCGAAAAACCGATCCTTCTCGTCATGGAAAGCGATGACGATCTTGAACGAATCGTGCGCCTGTTCGTGCGCACCGGCTTTACAAAATTCGCCGGCTACCTCATTGGTGGAATGAAAGCATGGGACGCGGCGGGATTCCCGCTGGAAAGAATAGGCCAGATGAGCGTGCACGAACTGAACGAGCGGAAGACCCAGCTGCAGATTGTCGATGTGCGTTCGCCGGGCGAATGGAAGAAGGGACATGTTCCTGGCGCAAAGCACATTTTTGTGCCAGAACTTGCCAAACGAATCGCTGAACTCGATCGCAACAAACCGACCGCCGTTTACTGCGGCAGTGGCTATCGCGCGAGCCTCGCTACCAGTATTCTGAGACCGCAAGGATTCACCGATCTTTGGAATGTTCCTGGTAGCTGGGAAGCATGGAAAAAAGCAAAGCTGCCGGTGGAAGAAGCAGATAGCGAATGAACGGAACGACTGCGCTGCCACGCCGATCGTTTGGAGAAACGATGCGCGCTGACGTTTGGTGGACGCAACCGTTACTGGTCTTTGTAGGCTTATCGATTTTTATCGTCTATTCCACATGGGCGGCGTTTCAGGGACAAAATTATTTTTTCGGCAATTACATCTCGCCCTTTTATTCGCCAGAAATACTCGGCGACTCCCCCCACAGTTGGTTTGGACCAAAACCTAATTGGTGGCCGCATTGGCTAATCTTCTCTCCCGCGTTGTTGGTTCTTTGGGCGCCGGGTGGATTTCGGGTGACCTGCTATTATTATCGCGGCGCCTACTACAAGGCATTTTGGGCGGATCCGCCGGCATGCACGGTAGGCGAGCCGAGAAAAAGCTATTGGGGCGAGCGTTCGTTCCCGTTGATCATGCAAAACGTTCATCGCTACTTTCTCTACCTCGCGCTCTTCTTTCTGCTGGTTCTAGCGTACGATGTCTGGAAAGCGCTGTGGTTTGCGGACGGATTTGGAATCGGCATCGGCACCATCGTGTTGGCAATCAATCTCGTCCTGCTCGCCGGTTATACTGTTGGTTGTCACTCGCTCCGGCATCTGGCCGGCGGTTTTTTAGATCAATTCTCCAAATCACCAACATGCTATCGGGCGTACACATGCGTGAGCTGTTTTAATCGTCGCCACATGCTCTGGGCATGGCTCAGTTTGTTCTGGGTCGGATTTGCCGATCTTTACGTGCGACTTTGCGCAATGGGTGTTTGGCATGATTGGCGGCTCTTATAGCCGCAAGTGATTCGTTAAAATGTTAAAAAGTTAAAACGGTCTGCCTTTTTAACGTGTAACTCTTTTCACCTCTTCTCATGCCCGAGTACGAAACGTTCGAACACGATGTATTGGTGATTGGCGCTGGAGGCGCGGGTCTGCGCGCGGCGATTGAGGCTTCCGCTGCTGGAGTGCGCGTCGGACTTGTCTGCAAATCCTTGTTAGGCAAAGCGCACACCGTAATGGCGGAAGGCGGAATCGCTGCGGCACTCGCAAACGTGGACGAACGCGACAACTGGAAAGTGCATTTTGCCGACACCATGCGGGGCGGGCAATACGTGAATCAGTGGCGAATGGCGGAGTTACACGCGAAAGAAGCGCCTGATCGCGTACGAGAGCTCGAAGCCTGGGGCGCCGTATTTGATCGCACGAAAGACGGGCGCATTCTGCAACGGCATTTCGGCGGGCATAAATATCCACGCTTAGCACACGTGGGTGATCGCACGGGCTTGGAGATGATTCGCACGCTGCAGGATCACGGCGTGCACCAGGGCATCGATGTCTATATGGAGCACACCGTTCTTTCCCTCTTGAAAGATGGCGACCGCGTGGTCGGAGCATTTGGTTACGAACGCCAACGGGGACGCTTCAAGATTTTCCGCGCCAAAGCGGTGGTGTTGGCCACTGGCGGAATTGGGCGGGCGTACAAAATTACCAGCAACAGTTGGGAGTACACTGGCGACGGTCACACGCTCGCTTATAACGCAGGTGCAGATCTGATCGACATGGAGTTCATCCAGTTTCATCCCACCGGCATGGTCTGGCCGCCGAGTGTGATGGGAATTTTGGTGACCGAAGGCGTGCGCGGCGAAGGCGGGATTCTGACGAATAAGGAGGGTCGCCGTTTCATGTTCGATGCGATCCCGGGAAATTATCGCGCTCAAACTGCGGACAACGAAGAAGAAGGCTGGCGTTATTGTCAGGGCGCCAAAGATGCGCGGCGGCCACCGGAACTCCTGACCCGCGATCATGTCTCACGTTGCATCGTGCGTGAGATCAAAGAGGGCAGGGGAAGTCCGCACGGCGGCGTTTTTCTCGATATTTCCTGGATCAAGCAAAAGCTGCCGAACGCGGCCGAACACATTAAGCGCAAACTGCCAAGTATGTACCACCAGTTCAAACAACTGGCCGACATCGACATCACAGAGCAACCGATGGAAGTTGGGCCAACAACGCATTACATCATGGGCGGCGTGCACGTTGATCCCGATACGCAAATGTCCCGGGTACCTGGTTTGTTCGCAGCAGGCGAATGCGCCGCCGGCATCAACGGCGCGAACCGCCTGGGCGGCAACTCGCTCTCCGATCTTTTGGTTTTCGGAAAACGCGCCGGCGAATTCGCTGCGAAGTTCGCGAAAGAAAATTCGTTAGGCAAGATCGACGACGGCAGAATCGAAAGTGTCGCGCGCGAAGCGCTCGCGCCGTTCGAGCGACGTGATGACGAAAATCCTTACCAGGTGCAAAAGGATTTGCAGGACACAATGCAAGATTTGGTTGGCATCGTGCGTAACGAAAGCGAAATGCGCGAAGCTTTGGAGAAGATCGATGATTTGAAAAAGCGCGCCGAAAGGGCCGCGGTCACAGGCAATCGGGAATACAATCCAGGTTGGCACACGGCGCTCGACTTAAAAAATCTACTCACAGTTTCTGGAGCGATCACGCTTGCTGCCCTGGAACGAAAGGAAAGTCGCGGCGCGCAATTCCGGGATGATTATCCCGACAAGAACGAGCAGTTTGCCAAGGTGAACACGATGATTGCGAAAGCGACGGACGGCTCAATGCAAGTCCGCTTGGAACCGTTGCCGGAAATGCCGGACCATCTCAAACGGGTAATCGAAGAGAACCGATGATGCGAGAGAAGTTAAAAGAGTTGAAAGGTTAAAAAGTTGAGAGGAATGCCAGAACATCAGGACGCTACATTTCGAACATTTGAGGACCTCGACGTTTATAAAAAAGCTCGAGAATTCCGAAAACGGATGTACGCAGCTGCGCGGAAACTCCCGGATTTTGAAAAGTACGAACTTGGTCGTCAGATCCGTCGAGCTGCTGTTTCGTTGACTAACAATATCGCTGAAGGTCACGGACGTTATCACTACCTCGACGAGATCAAGTTCCAGCTTCAATCGCGCGGTTCGCTCGCAGAACTACTAGACGATCTGAATGTTTGTCAGGATGAGGATTACCTTCCCATAACCGAGATAGTCGAGCTGAAGGAACGAGCGAAAGAAGTGCAGCGTCTCATAAACGGGTACATTCGGTTTCTTCGTGAGCGCAAAGCCGGAGTTTCGCTGACCGTTCGCGAATCTGCTGGTGAAGACGAACTGCTCTATGAATTCAGAGACACTGTTTAACCTTTCAACTTTTTAACCTTTTAACTTTTTGGTCATGGCGACAGCCACATTTCGGATTTGGCGAGGTGATGCCAACGGCGGCGAGTTTCACGATTACACCGCGGAAGTTGCTGAGGGCATGGTCGTACTCGATGCCGTTCATGATATTCAGCGCACACAGGCGCCGGACTTGGCGTGCCGATGGAATTGTAAGGCCGGCAAGTGCGGCTCCTGCTCAGCGGAAGTCAACGGAATGCCCAAACTGATGTGTATGACGCGACTCAGCGAGCTTCCATTGGAAAAACCGGTGACAATCGAACCGATGAAAGCTTTTTCGACGTTGAAAGATCTAGTCACCGACGTCTCCTGGAACTTTAGCGTGAAAAAAACAATCAAGCCGTTTAAGCCTCGACCTCCTGATGCGGCTGACGGGACATGGCGAATGCAACAGGAAGACATCGATCGTGTACAGGAATTCCGCAAATGTATCGAATGCTTTCTTTGCCAGGACGTCTGCCATGTGCTGCGCGACCACCAGATGCACGAGAGATTCATTGGGCCGCGGTTTTTGATTCACGTCGCCGCGCTGGAGATGCATCCGCTCGATACCGAGGATCGTATCGAAGAATTGCGAAACAAGCAGGGGATCGGCTATTGCAATATCACAAAATGTTGCACGAAGGTTTGCCCTGAAAACATTGAAATCACCGATAACGGAATTATTCCGCTGAAGGAACGCGTAGTGGACGATTTTTACGATCCGTTTGGTTGGATCTGGCGATGGTTAAAGAAAAAAAGTAATTCGTGAACCGAAATTCGTAATTCGGTTTGCTTTTGGGGCGATTCACGATTTAACGATTTAACGCATTACGCTTGCTACCATGCCCGAACTGAAGTCGCTCCACACGGACGCAATCCCGGCGGCGCTTGAAAAAGCCGAGCGTTACCGTTTGCTCAACGAACCGGGCGAAGCGGAGAGCATCTGCCTCGACATTCTCCATGTTGACCCCGAAAATCAGCAGGCAATTATCACGCTCCTGCTCGCATTGACCGACCGTTTCGAAAAAGGTTACGGCGTCAGCGATACGCAAACCAAGGAATTGCTGTCGCGAATGAAATCAGGGTACGACCATGCGTATTATTCCGGAATCGTGGCCGAACGCCGCGCGAAGATGAAACTGCGTCAGAACACGCCAGATTGCCGGTTTCAAGCTCACGATCTTTTGCGCGAGGCGATGACTTGTTTCGAAAAAGCCGAATCCATTCGTCCGCCTGGCTACGATGACGCGATCCTCCGCTGGAATACGTGCGTGCGAATCATCGCGCGAAACGGTCTTGTTCCGCGAGAACCTGAAGAGCGTATCGAACTTCCATTGGAATAGGAGAACAGGGTTCCAAAAGGCGGTCCTGGGCAACATGCAGGCACGGCCGAAAATCCAACCATTGGTTCCAAAACTCTCAAGCCCGGAGGGTGATCGCCGCGGCATTGGGTAGCTGGGTCGGGTAATAGATATGCCGTAATAACCTAGCTAACATGCTAGAACAAGTGTCCTTACGTATATAACGCCACGAATCTCATCATGACGAATACTCGCAGGTGGCGCCGGGGCTCCTGTAGCACGGAACTCAGAAATCCTAAGGATTCCGGACTGGGTCGACGTAGAACTCCTGGGTTCCCTCAACTTGCATCTTGTATCCGAAGATTCCGTGAATGACGACGGCTGCCGGATGATCAGTTACTTTTGGTCGATATCGGTCGTCGGCGTTAGCCTGTTTCCATACAGTTCCGTCTTCCAAACGGATCACGGTCCTGCCGGTCAGTCCGTTAAATGTTCCATCCACACGGCTTACCAGCATATCGAGCTTGGTGTGCTCGACCTTCGCGGCCCGCTCTGTGGCCTTCTTTTCGGCGACTTCTCTGTAGCCTTGCAGCCATGCGTTCAGCTTTTCTAGTTCCTGCGGCGAAAGCTTGCTCAAACCGGCGGCTTTGAATTCTTCTGGTGTCATCGCTTGCTGGATGCTACCCGATGTTTCCTCGCGTGCCGCATGAACGGGCGCGGCGCAGGCAAAAAGCACACAAAGGCCAAGTGTCGAATAACGAATAAGAACGCTGCTGGAAGTATTCATCGTATACAGGATTAAGGTTGGGCCGACGCTACCAGCCGGCGGCGGAACGTCAAGGCTCGCGGCGATGGCGATGATGATTGGTCCCGCTATTTAAACGCCTTGCGAGCCAAATGGAGAGGGCGAATCGGTTCCTGAAAAAAAGCAGCTGACCCACGACCCCCGGATCCGGTGCCAACAACATCAGACAATATATGTCATATAAAATCACAAGCCAGGCAAGGTCCGCTTCGCCAGCTTTCACACCGATGTTTGACAAAACCGACACCGGCCCCACTGAAGTGTGTTTATGTTGACGATGAAACTGTCAGCCGTTTTATTTCGGGCCAAATAAAAGATCATCGCTCCGCCGACGGGTAATCCAATTAGTGCGCGGTAATCATGACGGACTACCGCATTCAACAGATCGCCGAAAATATTGAGTGACAGAATAACTAACGCTATCCGTATTCCCCACAAAGATCTTCGCCACAGCCCTATGGCTGCGAAAGCGCAACCTGCTCCCACGACAAACATAAGCCAGATCGCCCCTTTGCCGAGGGACTGAAATGCCACACGGGCATCTGGATTGAGCGTCCAAAGGGAATCCAACGGGCTCCCAGGAAAAATAAGCAACACTATCGTGAGAGTGCACATAGCTGTTCCGAATGCGAAGAATCCCGCGAGCAACCTAATCATGGGGTTAGATTACTTAAACGAATCCGCGCGCGGATCCCAGAAATCTCCTCGAAATCGGTGGGATGATTTTCGGGGAATTGATTGCCGACCTAACGAGACCCAAGATCAGCGATCGTGAGAATTAGAGCGACGTTCTTACACACTGAAGGCTAGGCACAACGACGGTCTGCGCAATTCGCTGCTTCGCCTCGTTAGGTCTTGGACGATTCCTTCATCGAATTCACGCCGACAGCCTCTTCACCGTTCCTGGCAAGCACGGTGTCGACGTCCGAGACGAACCCGGGAGGGAATCCGATCTTTTTGGCAGTGCGCCACCAAGTCCCGCCACCCGCCGTTTTGAGCAAGCCGCATAGGAGGGCCCCACCCGTCGCTTCGAAAGTCCCCTTCGGAAAGATACCACGCTGCGTTCTGTCCCAAATGTGAAAAGCCGCCCAAGCTTGTTCGGCCAGCATCTGCTCCAGCCTTAGCTGATCGGCCGCATCAATGACGCGCTCGCCACGCAGGCCAGCCGTCATGAGCTCTGCAATGTCGCGGTTTCGGGCTATGGCCATGCGGATCACTGTCCATTGCGCCATTGTGGAATTGTGCTCGTTACGCTGGAGCGCCCCAGTATTTTGTCTGATCTGCAAACCGACAAAGATCAAAGATACAATGACGCCAACCGAAGCAACAATTTGCGCCAGATAGGATATTTGTTCGAACGACATAGGTTTTAACGTGGCGCAGACCTAACGAGATACCGATGGAATTTCTTCCTATTTTTTTCTGGAATTATTCCGTCTAATCCACTTGCTCACCTGAGAAGAATGCAAAAAAGCAGATCATGGGCGGGTCTATTTGGCGTAACCGCTCTCACAGATTGCTCCCGCTCCATTTTAATTTCTGCCTCACCACGCTGAAAAACGAGGCATCAGGCAGTGACGCCAGCGGCAGTGTCTTCTTTGCCTTACGGATGGTGACCACCGATCCACGCTCGACATGTATCGGCTTGCGGCCATCCAACGTTAAGAACACCGGATAATCGGGATCGCTCGCTTCAATCTCAATGGTCGATCCCTCGGCCACAATGATCGATCGATTCGTGAGAACATGTGGGCAAATCGGTGTGATCACGAAAACACCCGACTCCGGATCGAGGATCGGTCCGCCGGCGGACAGCGAGTACGCTGTCGAACCTGTGGGCGTTGCAACAATCAAGCCATCGGCATTGAACTCAGTGAGTGTTTCGTCGTTCACGCGCGTGCGCAACAGCACCAGGCGCGAAAGCTCGCCGCGGCTCAATACTGCGTCGTTTAGGGCGAGCATTTTGGCGGTCTGTTTCTCGCCAAGTCTTACCCGAGCCTCAAGTAGCGCCCGCTGGCTAAAATTGATCCGATCTTTCGCCAGGCATTCCACTGCCTCGCGGTAAGTCGCAGAACTTGCCGTCGTCAGGAAACCGAGAGAGCCCACGTTAATGCCGAAAATCGGCTTTATGGCCTCGCCGAGTTGCCCCACTACGCGCAGAATCGTTCCGTCGCCCCCGGCTACAACCAGAAGATCCGTCGCCGCGCCGAGTTCTACGATTGAATATTCGGATTTTTTTCCAGCAATTCGCGCTGTTTCTTTTTCCAGCAAAGCGGTGATCGAAAGACGACTGAACTCCTGGGCGATTGCGTTGACTAGGTCACCGACACCCGGTTTTCGTGGGTGCGCGATTATGCCGATCGTTTTCGGATGCATGCGAAGAATTCCTGGTTGCCGTCCGCGCCTTTGATAGCCGATGGAACAAGTCCGGTCACCATATGGCCTGAATGTGTAACGAACGCGACTATCTTGTCCTGGGCCTTTCGGTGCAGCTCCTGGTCGCGAACGATTCCGCCTTTGCCTACGTCCCCGCGTTGCAGTTCGAACTGTGGTTTGATCAATGCAAGAATCACGCCGTTTGGGGTTATCAAGTCGAATGCGTTTGGCAAGACTAAGGTCAGCGAGATAAAGGAAACATCAATCACGCAAAGATCGACAGGCTCCGGAACGTGGCTGCGAGAAAGAGCGCGCGCATTGACTTTTTCCAGAACAATCACACGAGGATCGTTGCGCAGTTTCCAATTCAATTGGCCATGGCCAACATCAACCGCATAAACCTTCCCTGCGCCGCGTTGTAGCATGCAATCCGTAAAACCGCCGGTGGAAGCACCGATATCCAGCGCCGTTTTTCCGTGTACGTCGATTTTAAAATAGTCGAGAGCGCCTTCCAGCTTCAGAGCACCTCGCCCGACATATTTGGGCATCGGCTTTATTGAGATCGGCGCTTCTTCTTCGAGCAGCTCAGATGGCTTCACTGCAATTCGTGTGCCGACCTTTACATCGCCAGCCATCACCGCACGCCGCGCCTGCTCGCGGCTTGGAAATAATCCCTTACCGACCAGAAGCTGATCAAGCCGTAACTTCTTCGGCATTCTTTTTTGCGGCAATACCGGAGCCACGCCATACGTCGGCGATCGACACACGAAGAGCCTCTACAGCTTTAGTCAACTGATCCATCGTGATGCATAATGGCGGCATGAGAACGACGACATTCCCTATCGGCCTGGTCAGCAGTCCGTAGCGACGCGCTTCGACGCAAGCAGCCGCGGCCAGGTTGGGTCGTGCGCCCCTCGGCGATTCCTCCATCTCAATTCCGGCGATAAAACCACACTGCCGCACTTCTTTTACGCCTCTCAGTTTCTCCAGATCAGCGATGGCTGCGCTTAAGTGCCGGATTTTCGGCTGCAAAGTTTCCAGGACGCGTTCGTTCTCGAAAATCTCCAGGCTTGCTTTGGCTGCCGCGCAAGCAAGCGCATTTCCCGTGTAGCTGTGGCCATAAGCAAGGGCCTTGCCCTCCGCTACCGCCCCATCAAAGGCTGAAAAAAGTTTTGCCGTTACCAAAGTAATAGCTAGCGGAAGATACCCTCCACTCAATCCTTTAGCCATCACCATCATATCTGGAATCACCGCCTCGTGCTCGGACCCAAACATCCGACCGGTTCTGCCAAATCCGGTCATCACTTCATCAACAATCAATAAGGTATCGGTCCGATTGCACCATTCGCGAACAGCTCTCAGTGTGCCAGGGGGCCAGAGGCGCATCCCTGCGGCTCCCTGGATAAGCGGCTCAATCACAACGGCAGCAGTCTTCGCTATTTCGGCCGGCGCGAGGGCTTCCAGTGCCTTGATATTTGGAACCTGCATGGCCGGAAAGTTCCAGCGGGTCGCTCCGATCTGAAACATTGTCGCCGCCCCCAAGCTTGCTGCTCCAGCTGTGTCGCCGTGATAGCCGTTCTGAAAAGCAATAAACTGATGCCTTCTCGAATGCCGTAGCCGCCAATACTGATCGGCAATTCTCAAAGCGGCCTCGATTCCCGTTGAGCCGTCGTCAGAGAAAAAAACTCTGCTCGCGCGGTTATCTGGAAAAAGTTCAACGATTGCTTGCGCGAGTTCGATGGCGGCCGGATTCGTGAAGCCGAGGAACGAAGTATGCGCAACCCGATCAAGCTGCCGACGGATTGCCGCATTAATGTGTGGATGATTGTGTCCATGAATATTCGTCCAGATGGATGAATTTCCATCGATGTATTCGCGACCTGTGCTATCACGCAGCATTGCCCCCTGCCCTTCGACCAGAATCAGTGGCTCATGCCCCGGGGCGCACCACTCACGCATGTCAGTAAACGGGTGCCAGACGAATTGCTTGTCGGCTTCAATCAGAGCTTTTGTATTCCATTCAGTCATGACAGCCGGGAATCTTCAGAAGTGACTATACCAAGATTTCAATTGGTAAACCGTTCGAGACGCTCCAAATCCCAATTCCCAAATCTCAGGCAAAGTTCAATCATGAAATCAAAAAGGAAGCGGTTATCCGCTTTTTCGAGATAATTGACGAAAAAATTAGGGGCAGTTCGCGAGCCTCAGCTGCTAGCGCCTCACGCGCGTTGTTTTTTGCCAAGCCCGTATCGACTAATCGCAAAAATAGCCTGCTCTCTTTCGCTTCTTTTCGGCAAATCTTCACATGCATCAGAAAACCCTTCTTGCTCAGGGCTTCATCCGCTTCGCTCCAGTTGGCCGCCACAGAGCCGGAAGCGCGCACTAACTGCTTAATGTCTTCAGTGTTGCTCACGGTCCTTGGCAATTGTTTCACGAAAGCCCGCACTGACTGCGCAAACTCGAATGTTCTCTCCTCCAGGTCGCGTGGCTTGCTGCCGCCGTTCATTTTGAGATTTGGGGATTGATCCTTATTTGGAGTTTGGGATTTGGAACCTGGGATTTGAAGTCGTTATCCGCCAAGGTTCGGTCCAGAATCGCCCAGCATCTTGGCGTTCCGCTCACTCATAGGCGCGCTGTTCCTGGATTAGCTTCTCGATTGAGGCAACGTCCTCGACTGAAGCGCGTCGCCGTTGGTATTTTCGCATAAGGACTTCTCTCAATGTTAACAAATCCTCCAGCAACGGACGATCGTAGTAGGTCCAGTCAAGATCGCCGGCCATTTTCGCCTGAACCCGCCATGCGCCGCCAAACTTCGTCGCGCGCACCTCGCGCTTTCTGCCATCTTGATTTCTGTCCGTCCATATGTGTTGAATCGGCATCGCCGTAAAACCCTACATTAGCGACCTTGAAAGACGTAATTAAATTGGCGGCATATTTTATCGCGACAGTTGTCATCGGGGCGATTTTTGCGCCAATTCTTTTTTGGTCTGCTCAATCGCTTGCAGCGCACGGCGTATTTTCGTTTCTGGCAAAGTACGATTTCGAAACATTCTTTCATCGCGCCCTTTTGGTTGCCGCCGTACTTTTGCTCTGGCCATTGCTACGAATAAGCCACGTGCGATGCCTGGCTGATCTGGACGTTGCACCTAATTCGCGTTGGGCTCGCGATCTGTGCGCGGGCGCTGTTGTCTCGGTGGTCCCGCTGCTCTTTTGCGGGGTTCTTCTCATCTCACTTCATGTTTATGCGTTTCGGCACAGCTTTGCCTGGCCTCGTTTTGGCAAGATGCTTGTGGCATCAATCACGGTTCCGTTCATTGAAGAGGCTTTTTTTCGCGGGATCGTTTTGGGCCTGTTACTCAGAACCGGCCGGAAGTACATAGCGATCTTTGCCGTTTCAGTGAGTTTTGCAGCCGTGCATTTTCTAAAAGCTCCGGAGCGAACGTCCGAGATAGTAACATGGACGTCCGGCTTCAGTTCGATTGCCCACGCATTTGACGGAATTGGGGACCCCATGATGCTCATCTCAGCGTTCACAACATTATTTGTCATCGGCTGGATTCTCGCTGACGCGCGCGTGCTTACTCATTCGTTATGGCTGTCAATTGGACTGCATGCCGGATGGATCTTTGGCAGTGGCACCTTTAGCTTACTAGCTCGTCAGCGAACACCTGGACTTCCCTGGGTGGGAAAGAATTTGCTGGTGGGAATTATCCCGCTTGGTCTAGCCGCCCTCACTTGGGTAATAATGCGCATCTGGGCGAAATATGATCGCGCTTTGCAAGTTTGAATTGCTCGAAGCGGCGGTGTCGCTTCTTTACCCGCCGATATGCACCCTGTGCGGCGGCAAGACTCGGGCTGGGGAATATCTCTGCGAGCAATGCGAAGCAAAAACCATGCGTATCGTCGCGCCGTTTTGTCAGCAATGCTCCGAACCCTTCGATGGCGCTATTGCGACCGTGTTCACATGTGCCAACTGCGCCCATCGCACAATTTACTTTGATGCAGCAGTGGCCGCATACCGCGGCCGCGGTATTGTCCGCCAGATCATTCATGATTTTAAGTACGGCCGTCAGATTCATTTGCGACATCTCGTAGCACGTTGGCTCTGCGCAGCGTTTGACGATGAGCGTCTCCGAGGGCGCGAGTTTGACATAATCGTGCCTGTACCATTGCACCCGACTCGCCAGCGAGAACGCGGATTCAATCAAGCTAGCCTGCTTGCTGAATTGTTAACCGCGCAGATATCGATTCCGTGTCAGCCTTTGCTAAAACGCGTTCGATACACAACGACACAAACCGCGCTCGATCGCGCGGAGCGAATGGAAAATTTGCATAACGCGTTTCGTTTACGAAGGAACGCGAACGTGCGAGGCTTACGCGTGCTGTTAATCGATGATGTTCT
>Ga0209577_10001661_pt1 | contig 21946 bp, 22 predicted proteins | sample GraSoiAngelo_109_FD_185874 | JGI IMG/M metagenome (GOLD analysis project Ga0209577, IMG submission 185874) | Grasslands soil microbial communities from the Angelo Coastal Reserve, California, USA - 14_0903_12_20cm (SPAdes) (version 2) | ecosystem: Environmental > Terrestrial > Soil > Grasslands...
TGAGCCAGGACGTGCCTACGGCCTGAGCCGGAGCGTGCCCCAGAGCACTGGGCGAGAACCCAACGCCGGGAGTTGATGGGTGATGTGCCAGCTGATCCGCTTTCGGGTGAGCCACCGGGCGGCGTTTGCGGAGGCGCTCTCCCGCATTCCAGGGGAGCTGTGGGTGACGGCCCACGACGACCGCGCCCGCGGCGGCGAGCCGGGCACGCTCTGGGCCACCCTGGCCGCGCTCGACGTCATGCGCGAGCGCGGGATCGCCCTCGAACCGATCGAAAGCCTGGAAGCCGAACTGATCCCGGTCTTCTACGGGCCCGGCGCCACCGTTCACGCAAAATTGATGGCGGCCGACCTGCGCTGCTGCACCCTGGCCGCCGGCGCCGTCGGCGCGATCCGGGCCGGAGAAGGCCGCGTCGACGACGTCACCCGCGCCACCGGTCTTCGGGCGGAGGATCTGCTGGCCTGGCAGCCTCCGTTTTCGCCGCCGTACGTGTGGCTGCTCATTCGCCGGCGCGAAGATGCGCTGCCGGCGGCTTCGCGGTTGTTCCCGGGCAATGCGGCGGCGCGCCAGTGGGCCGAACGGTTCGGGGTGAGCGGCCTCCCCGCGCTCCTCAGCCGGGCCCAGCCGGGAATCCCGGCCAAACTCGTGCCGGAGCCGGCGTAGGCGCCGGAGCGCTCCGCGCGAAGCCCCGCGCCCTCTCCCGCTCGGGAGGACCCTGCCCATGGTGACGCTCCTGAAAGAATCCCACCTCCGCCGGCTGCTGGTCATGCGCGACCTCGTGCCGCTGATGGAGCGGGCCCTGGCCGCGTTTTCGACCGGCGCCGTCGTGCAGCCGGTGCGCACGGTGATCCCGGTGGAGACGCACGGCGGCATGCTTGCGCTGATGCCGGCCTACCTGCGCGATCAGGGGGCGCTGGGGTTCAAGGCGGTGACCTTCTACCCCGGGAACGCCGCCCGCGGCCTGGCAACGCATCTGGCGACCATCCTGCTCCACGATCCGGCGACCGGGGCGCCTCTCGCGTTCTTGGACGGCCGCCTGATCACCGAGATGCGCACCGCCGCCGTCTCGGCGGCGGCCACGAAGCATCTGGCCCGCCGGAATGCGGGGATCGCCGCGTTCCTGGGCGCCGGGGTGCAGGCGCGCAGCCATGTGGAGGCGCTGCGGGAGGTCTGCGCCCTCCGCGAGGTGCGGGTGTGGACCCGGACGCGGGCGCACGCCGACGCGTTTGCCCGGGAGACCGCCGAGCGCTACGGACTGCCGGCCGCGGCCGCGGCGTCGGCCGAAGAGGCGGTGCGGGGCGCAGAGGTCATCTGCACCGTGACCAGCAGCCAGACGCCGGTCCTGGAAGGGCGGTGGCTCTCGCCGGGCGCCCACATCAACGCGGTCGGGGCGCCGCGCCCGACCTGGCGGGAGATGGACACCGAGGTGGTGGCGAGGGCGCGGCTCTTCGTTGACTCCCGCGCGGCCGCCGTCGTGGAGGCCGGCGACATCGTCGGACCGATGAAGGAGGGCGCGATCGCGAGCGATCACATCCAGGCCGAGATCGGCGAGGTGTTCGCGGGCCGCCGCCCCGGCCGGACCGACGCCGGGCAGGTCACCCTGTTCAAGTCGCTCGGGCTGGCGGTCGAGGACGTGGCCACGGCGCAGTTCGCCTACGAGCGGGCCCGGGAGAGGCAGGTCGGCGAGGAACTGACCCTGGACTAGTCCGACGGCTGTGCTACAATAAAACCCTGATGCGCGACTGCGGGCAGTGCGGTCACGAGCTCGAGCCCTTCTTCGACTCGACCTGCGAGCCTCCTGTCGCCTGGCTGTGCCAGGGGTGCGGGAGCGTCACCCTCGAGGAAGATCTCCGCGCGCTGTCGCCGTCCGCGCGAAGCGAGCTCGCCACGCTGCGGGCGTTCATTGCACCGGTTCCCGGGGACGGACGCGCGCCGCGGGAGCCCCAGCCGGCGCTCGGCCGCGCCCAGGCGCGGGCGCGGGCACTCCTGGAAGGAGTCCGCACCATCCCCGTCGACATCGAGCGCATTGCCGCGCAGTACGGGTACCCGGTGCGCGAACGGCCGCTGCCGCCCGACGAGCGGGGCACGATCGCCCGGGACGGCGATCACACCGTGATCGTGATCAACCGAACCCGGGCCGGTATCACCGACGCCGAGCGCCGCTGGATCATCGCCGAGGAGCTCGGCCACGCGGTCCTGGAGCACAGCACGCTGGTGGCGAGCGGCGCCCCGGGAACCCGGTTGACGATTCCCGAGCCGCGGCGCCGGGTCGAGGAACGGGAAGCCAGGCGGTTTGCCGCCGAGGTCCTGATGCCGGAAGAAAAGATCCGGGGACGGTTTGCGGAACTGGCGCCGCGCATCGACCAGGCCCTCGGCCTCCGCCAGCGGCAGGCCGAGACCGACGAGGTCGTCACCGCCCTGGCCCGGATGTTCGCCGTCAGTCCCACCGCGATGCGCACCCGGCTCCAGGAGCTGGACCTCATCCGCTAGCCGCTTCGTCCGCGCGGCCGCTCTCCCAGGCGGACTCGTCCGCCCTCCGGGCCGCTCTCCCGGGCCGCCGCGCTCAGGGATCCCACTGCACGATCGTCATCCGGCCGTTCCCCATCATCCAGATCATGCTGAAGGACGCGGCGTCGATGAGCAACTTTTCCCCGGCCGATGAGTCGGGTGAATGGTGGAACATCGAGTTCACCGCCGAGCAGGCATCGCAGATGAAGCGGACGGGTCCCTGCCCTTTGGGGGCGCGGCTGGGCTCGACCGGATGGGCGCCGATCTGGTACGAGCCCTGGGGCCATTCACGCGAGAAGGTCAGGTGGAGCCCGGAGAATGTCCGCGGACCCTGGGACGCGGGGAAGTTCGCAAGGGACCCCCCTGCGACGTCATAGAGGCCGTACCGGCCGATCGGCCCGAGCCTCAGGTACAGCGACCCTCGATCCCTGCCGGCGGCCGGTGGGGGCGCGTCCGGGCGCGACGCCTCCGGACCGACGAATCGGAGGGTGACGCGCCACCCCTGGACCGCGAGGGCGGCTGCCGCCACGGTGAGGAGGCCGGCGAGCAACAGCGCGCGGCGGGTCCTGGACCGCCTACCACCCGTCGTCATCGCCGATCGTTAATCCCGGCCGGATCGCCTATCCGAGACCGCGGCCCCGTCCTTACGCCGCCCGAGAGGTGAGGCGCATGCGCAGTGCCGCGAGCACTCGGAGCGCAGCCTGGAGCTGGGTATCCTCACCCCGGACCATGTCGGAGACGGTCAGGCTCACGTTCACGTCCGGCGCGATCCCCACCCCCTCGACCTGCGCCCCCTGCGGCGTCATGATCCGCTCGACCGTCACGGACATCCCGGTCCGGTCGGGCAGGGGAACCGTCACCGAGCCGCCGAGCGCGCCCGCGCTCTTCTCGCCAACGATCGTGGCCCGATGGTGGTCCTTGAAGGCTCCGGTCAGGATCTCCGATGCGGACGCGCTGCTGCCGTCGATGAGCACGACGACCGGCGTCTGCGGAAACAGCGGGGTCCCGGCGGTCTGCAGGACGCTCGGGGACTGGCCGCGCTCGGTGATCTTGGACAGGACGGTCCGCGGCGGCAGGAACAGGCTGCCGATCGCCACCGCCTCGTGGATCAGCCCTCCGGGATTCCCGCGGAGGTCGAGGACGATCGAGCGGATCGATTCCCGCACCTCGAGCTCCTGCAGCGACATCCGCAGTTGGGCACCGGCTCCCCGGGGGAACCCCACGAGCTTCACGTATGCCACCCCGGGCTGAATGAACCTGGCCTCGACCGGATGCTCGCGAATCGGGGCCCGCACGACATCGATCATCAGCGTCCGGTCGCCGCGCAGGATCTGGAGCGCCGCGGTGGATCCGGCCGGGCCGCGAATGAACTGGCTGGCTTCCAGGCTGGTGACATTCTTGAGGGACTTGCCGTCGACCTGAACGATCCGGTCAAAGCGCTTGACCCCGGCGCTCTCGGCCGGCGAGCCCGGAAAGACGTCCTCGACGAAGATCCAGGCGTCGCCGGCGGCGTCCTTGCGCGCGGTGATCACGACCCCGATGCCGGTGAATCCGGGACGGCCGAGGATCTGCTGGCGGCTCTCGAGATACTGCTTGGGGTCGAGAAACGCGGTGTGGCTGTCGCGGAGGGAGGCCAGCATCCCGGCGGTCGCCTCGTACGCGAGCTGCGTCTCGGAGGTCGAGTTCAACTCCGCCGCCCGCTCGAACTCGCTGGTGAAGCTGATCTCGGCGTCGGCCCGCGCGGTCCCGGCCGGAATGTCGGGCAGCGCGGCGCTGCTCTGGTTGGTGGCCTTCCGCAGCGTGGCGATCGCCGCGTTCAAGAGCGGCACCGGTTGGACGGGATCGACATACTCTTCATCGAGCACCTTCAGCGCCGCGAGAACCAGCGTCCCATCGGAGGCGATGGCGTGCTGCACCGTGCCGAGCGGGACGGCGACCAGCGCGGCAGCCACCAGCAGGACGACCCACCGCCGGTGGGCGGCGCGGACCGGAAACATAGACACGCTCCTGTGGTGTTGAGAATCGGGGCCGGGCCAATAACCGGGCCCCGCTTACCGAGATTATATACCCCGGAACATGGCTGTCCAGATGGCCGATTCCTGCTCTGCGCCGGGAGTTCCCGGGAAACTGCGGTCAAACTACAGTGCGGCGGCCGTGCGTCAGTACGTGGGCGGGTGGAGCGCCGCGTACACCATCCGAACCAGGGTGGTGATGTCGAAGACCGGCAGCCCGGTGGCCTCGCGAATCGCGGCCGCGTACGGCGGCATGTTGGTGCACTCCAGGACGATCGCGCCGACCTCCGGGTGCCGTTCGACCATCTCCCGCGCCGCCTCGACATTCTCCCTGCGGGCGGCTTCGACGTCCAGCTCGGTCTCGTTCTCGAGGAGCACCGGCGTAAACGCGTGTCCCCGCTCGAGCCCCCGGATGACCAGCCTGATGTCCTCGGCGATCCCGGCGCCGGCGAGATGCCGCGGACCGAGGGCGAGGCCGTCAACGGTCAGGACGCCCACCGCGCGGTCCGGCCCGAGCATCCGCGAGACCAGGGGCACCAGCTGCAGCGCGGAGGTGAAGACCGGCACCCGGACGGCCTCCGCCAGCTGGCGTTGAAACAGCGCGAGGAAGCCGCAGGAGGTGGTGATCGCCAGCACCCCGCTCGCTTCCAGCGTGCGGGCGCCCGCGACGAACCCCTCGAGGAGCGCCGGATCGCCCTCCCGCACCACGCGCGCCGGCGATGCGTTCCGCACCTTGTGATACAGGACGGGGAAGGGGAACGTGCCCGCGTGCCCGATGTCTCCCGGGATCCTGGGAAACACCGTGTCGAGCACGAGGATGCCGATGGCATGGCCGTACAGGTTTCTGCCGCCGCGCGCTTTCATGATGGCCTCCCGGCGCCCACCGGAGCCCCCGAACGTCCCGCCGCCGGCCTCCTCTTCGCAGACCAGGCGACGTTTCCCTCCGGCGGCCGCCGGGGGGATGCCGCGCCGCGCCGATCGAGGACCACGAGCGCGAGCACGGACCGCCGGCCCAGGTCGCGAACCACGCCGAAGCGCGTGAACCACCACGCCACCCCGGCGCCGGTCTGCACCTCCTCCACCCCGTGGTGCGGGCGGCCGGTCCGCACGGTGGCGTGCAGCCGCGATTGGGCGGACCAGATCGCGCCGGCCGGCGCGCCGATCACCGCGGGGGCGGGAAACCGCAGTCCCGGAGACGCCGCCCGCCATCCAAGCCGGAGCCCTCTCCCGTCCGGCCGCCACAGCAGCGCAAATCCCGTCCAGGCTCTGGTCCGCAGCCACTGACGCGCGGTCAGGCGGATCGGAGCGGCGAACCGCAGCGCCAGGTCCCGCAGCCCGTCCATGGTGAGATCGGTGCGGGCGGCGACCGGCGTGAAGACGCGGGCGGGCAGGAGCAGTTCGGCGGCGCCGATCTCGGCCAGCTCGTCCCCGCGGTCGCCGCCGGGTCCGGGGGGCAGCAGCGTCTGAGCCAGCGCCAGCGCCACCAGGCCGTTCCACTGGGGCGTCCGCGGCGGGATCCGCCGGTCGACCGCCAGGATCCGGCGGCCATCGGCCTCCTCCAGGCGCGCGCCCGCGCCGTCCCCCACAGGCTCCACCCGCCGGATTTCCACAATCCCCAGACGGCCGGCAACGCGCTCCAGCGGCACCGGCGGGGGCCCGGCGAACGCGGCGGTGGCCGCACGCGCCCGCCGCAAGACCTGGATGATCACGGGGTGCTCCACAACATCTTCCTTCGGGCCGTCCCGCCGCGGGCCCTCCGGACGTATACTCGGAGGGAGCAGGGGCAGGACACCTCCATCGGAGGCCTCGCATGATGCGCAGGACGGTCCTCGGGTTCTGGATCGGCGTTGCGGTGACGTACGTCGTGCTGACCCTCAACACCGCCTCGACCGCATTCGACGTCGATGTGGTGCCGACCGAAGCGAACGCGATCGGCGTGGTGGAGCGGGTGGACCAGGGACCCCTGAGCCGCATGCTCTCGCCCACCCTCGGAACCCTCGGCACGGTGCGGTTTACGAAGCGGGGCTGGGGGATCCTGACCACCTACTCCCAGGAACTGACCGTGACGGCGGCCCGGCTCGCCCAACAGGCCGGCACATCCGTCGGCGTACGCGTCAGCCTGCAGGTCCCGGGGACGATCACGGGAACCAACGCCACCGGCCGGGACGGCCGGACGCTCGTCTGGGGGCAGATTCCCCCGGATGCGCCGCTGTGGGCGCGCACGCGGGCGATCAACTGGCCGGTCATCCTCTTCATGGCCGCGGCGGTCGCGCTGTCCTACTGGGTGCGGGCCGGCTGACGCGGTCCTCCGCCGGCGCGCGGGAATGCGCCGGGCGCCGGCGCGTCCAGGACCCCGGCGCCGCACCGCGAAATCTATACGGCGATGCGGCCCTGGGAGCTCGTGCTGCGGTGAGCGCGCACCCCTCCACGCCCCGGGCGGTGGTGCTGGCGAGCGGCAGCGCGGGCAACGTGCTGCTGCTCGAAGCGGGGACCACGCGGCTCCTGGTGGACGCGGGGCTGTCGGCCGAGGCGATCGAGCGCAGCCTCGCCGATGCGGGGGCGGACCTCGGCGGGGTGTCGGCGATCCTGCTCACGCACGAGCACGATGATCACGCCCGGGGGGCAGGACCGCTCAGCCGGCGGTTCGACATTCCGGTGCACGCCAATGCCGCCACCATCGCAGCCGGCGCCGACGCCTTCGCCGGGGCGGCGCTCCGCACAGTCGAGACGGGCCGGCCGTTCGAGATCGGGCCGTTCGTGATCACCGCCTTCCCGGTCTCCCACGACGCGGCTGAGCCCGTCGGCCTCACCCTCGAAGTGGCGCGGCATCGGATCACCGTCGCGACCGACCTGGGCAGTATCGACGAGTCGCTGGACCCCACCCTGGCGGAGACGGACCTCGTCATCCTGGAATCCAACTACGACCTGCGGTTGTTGAACGTGAGCGGGTACCCGTGGTTCCTGAAGAACCGCATCGTCGGGCCCCGGGGGCATCTCAGCAACGACGACGCCGCCCGGGCGCTCGCGCGCACCGCGGCGGGCCGGGCGCGCACGGTCTGCCTGGTCCACCTGAGCGAGGTGAACAACCTCGCGCCCCTCGCCCGCGACACGGCGCTGGACGCCATCGCCGGCGCCGGAGGCGCCGCCGGCCGGGTGCTGGCCGTCCCGCCGAACGGCCGGACCCCTCCGATCGTGCTCGGCTAGCGCGCCGTGCGAAAGATCAGGATTACGGCGGGGAAGATCAGCTGCGAGGCGACGCTCAACGACAGCCGGACGGCCGACGCGATCTGGCGGGCGCTCCCGATCGAGGGCCGGGGGAGCGTCTGGGGAGACGAGATCTACTTCTCGATCCCGGTGACCTGCGACCCCGAGTCCCCGCGCGAGGTCGTCGACATGGGCGACCTGGGATACTGGCCGCCGGGCAGCGCGTTCTGCATCTTCTTCGGGCCCACGCCGGCGAGCCGCGGCGCCGAGATCCGCCCGGCGAGCCCCGTGAACGTCTTCGGACGGGTGGACGGCGATCCGACGGTCTTCCACGCGGTCCGCGGCTCGGGCCCGGTGAAGGTGGAGCGGGCGGAGTGACCGCGCCGCCGCGGATCGACGATGCGCTGTTTGGGGTCCCGGAGACGGCGGCGCTCCGGCGCGCCGCGCTGCAGATTCTCGCCCAGGCCCTCAGCGCGGTCGACGCGTACGCCGTCACCCACCGCGCGCTCCGGCGCGAGCGGGATACGCTCACGGTCGGCGGCCGGACGTTCCCGCTTCCGGCCGGGGCACGGGTGATCGTGGTCGGAGCGGGCAAGGCGTGCGCCCCGATGGCCCGGGCCGTCGAGGACGTCCTGGGGGATCGGATCGGCGCCGGGCTCATCACCGTGAAAGCGGGGTACACCGCCCCGCTCCAGCGGATCGTCCTGCGGGAGGCCGGCCACCCGCTGCCGGATGCGGCCGGCGAGACGGCCGCGCGGGACGTGCTGGCGCTCGTCTCAGGGCTCGGTCCAAACGACCTGGTGGTGTGTCTGATCTCGGGGGGCGGATCCGCCCTTCTGCCGGTTCCCCGGGAGGGGCTGACGCTGAGCGACAAGGCGCGGACCACCAACCTGCTCCTGCGCTCCGGCGCGGACATCACCGAGATCAACACCGTGCGCAAGCACCTGTCCCTGATCAAAGGAGGACAGCTGGCCCGGGCGGCCTCCCCGGCGCGCCTCGTCACGCTGGTCATCTCGGACATCGTGGGGAGCCCGCTCGACGCGATCGCGTCGGGCCCGACGGTGCCCGATCCCACCACCTTCGTCGATGCGCTCGCGATCCTGGCGAAGTACCGGCTCACCGAGCAGGTGCCGCCCGCCGTGCTGGCGACCCTGCGCCGCGGCGCCGCCGGCGACGAGCCCGAGACGCCCAAACCGGATGATCCCGCGTTCGCCCGGAGTGACGTGACGGTCCTCGCCGACAACGCGACCGCGGCCCGGGCCGCGGTCGCCGAGGCCGGCCGGCTGGGGTACCACGCGCTGCTGCTGTCTACCTATATAGAAGGCGAGGCCCGCGAAGTCGGCCGCACCCTCGCCGGGATCGCCCGGGAAGCGGGGACGACCGGCCACCCCGTGGCGCGGCCCGCCTGCATCGTCGCCGGAGGAGAAACGACGGTGACGGTCATGGGCAACGGCCGCGGCGGCCGCAACCAGGAGGTCGCGCTCGGCGCGGCGCGCCCGATGGCCGGACTCCCCGGCGCCCTGCTCGTCAGCTTCGCGACGGACGGGACCGACGGGCCGACAGACGCGGCGGGGGCGGTCGCCGACGGCACCACGCTGGCCCGAGCGCACGCGCGGGGCTTCGACCCGGCGCGCCACCTCGCGGAGAACGACGCCTATCCGCTGCTCGACGCGGTGGGCGACCTGATCCGGATCGGGCCGACGAACACCAACGTCAACGACCTGATGTTGATCCTGTGCGGGGAGGCTCCCGGGGCCGGCGCGCCTACAGGCCCAGATACGCGCGCTTGATCTCCGGATCGTCGAGCAGGTCCGGCGCCTGCCCGGACCGTACGATCCGGCCGGTCTCCAGCACGTAGCCCCGGTGGGCGATCTCGAGGGCCTGCCGGACGTTCTGCTCGACCAGCATGACGGTGACGCCCCGGGCGTTGATCTGCCTGATGATGTTGAAGACCTCGCGGACGAGGATCGGCGCCAGCCCGAGCGACGGTTCGTCCAGCATCAGGAGGCGCGGCCGGCTCATCAACCCGCGGCCGATCGCCAGCATTTGCTGTTCTCCACCCGAGAGGGTGCCGGCCAGCTGGGCCGACCGCTCGCCCAGGCGCGGGAACAGGGAGAGGACCCAGTCGAGGGTCTCCTGCCTGCGCGCGCGCAGCGCCGGGACGTAGGCGCCCAACTCGAGGTTCTCGAGCACGGTCATCCGCGGCCACAGCCGCCGGCCCTCGGGGATCTGGACCAGGCCCGCCTCCACGATGCGCGGCGCCGGGAGGCGGTGGATCGTCTCCCCCGCGAAGGTCACCGTACCCGATTGGGGCCGGAGCAGGCCGGAGAGGACCCGCATGGTGGTGGTCTTCCCGGCGCCGTTGGCCCCGAGCAGGGTGACGATTTCACCTTCCCCCACGGTCAGCGACACGTCCCAGAGGGCGCGGACCTGTCCGTAGGCGGCAACGATCGAGGCGACCTCGAGCAGGACGCTCACCGGCTACCCTTCCAGCCGCTTCCCGAGGTAGGCTTCGATCACCTGGGGAAGATCGGCCACGTGCGCCGGCGGCCCATCGGCGATGAGCCGGCCGTGATTGATCACCAGGACCCGGTCGGACAGCGCCATCACCGCCCGCATCACGTGCTCGATCATAAAGATCGTCACGCCGCGGGCTTTGACCTGCCGGACCAGCTCCACCGCGCGCTGGCTCTCGGCCGGGTTGAGCCCGGCGAGCACCTCGTCCAGGAGGAGCACGCTCGGACGGGTCGCCAGCGCCCGCGCGATCTCCAGGCGCTTGCGCTCCGCGAGGGTCAGGGCAGATGCGGGGAGGTCGCGCCGGGCGATCAGCCCCGTGAACTCCAGGACGGCCTCGGCCTCCGCCCCGGCGGAATGCCGCAGGCGGCCGCCGCTCCCGAACGACGCGGACACCAGCACGTTTTCCAGGACGGTGAGGTCCGGGAACGGGCGGACGATCTGATGGGTGAGGCAGATGCCCAACCGGCAGACGGCGTGAGGGCTCCACCCGGTGATCTCCCGGTCCCCGAACACGATACGGCCGGCCGTCGGCCGCATCGCGCCGCTGATGATCCGGAAGATCGTGGTCTTCCCCGCCCCGTTCGGGCCGATCAATCCCGTGATCTGGCCGGACGCGATCTCCGCGGTGACGTCCTGCACGGCCTGAAGCCCGCCGAAGCGCTTCGTGATCCCGGCGAGGACGAGCGCGGGTGTCATCCGGTCCGCCCCGCGCCGGCGCCGGCCTGACCTCGCGACACCGCGGCCGCCAGCGGGCGCCACAGCCTGCCGGCCAGTCCGACCAGCCCCCGGGGCTCGAACAGCAGGATCAGGATCAGCAGCACCCCGTAGACGAGCAGGTGGAAGGTGGGATAACTCGTCTGCAGGTAGTCCTGGACCGCGTAGAAGACCGCCGCCCCCAGCACCGGCCCCCACAAGGTGCCGATGCCGCCGATGAGCGTGATCAGCACGAGGCTGATGCTCTGGGTGAAGCTGAAGACGGTATCCGGGTGCACGAACTGGAGGTAGGTCGCGTACAGCCCGCCGCAGGCCCCCACGATGAACGCGCTCAGCGTGTGGGCGAGGTTCTTGAACAGCGCGGTCCGGACGCCGAGCCCTTCCGCGGCCTCCAGATCCATCCGCAGGGCCTGCAGCCCCAGGCCGAACGGCGACCGGCGGACCAGCGCGGCGACGGTGAACGCCGCGGCCGCGATCAGGAGCGCCAGGAGATAGAACCACGCCTTCGAAGGGACCGCCGTCGGGAGGTTCAACCCGGACGCCCCGCCGGTGATCCGGTCCAGGTTGAGCATGAGGATCCGCATCGCTTCCCCGACGCCGATCGTGGCGATCGAGAAATAGGGCCCGGTAAGGCGGAGCGTGGGCCCCCCCACGATCAGCGAGAACGCGGCGGCGACCAGGCCCGCCGCGGGGTAGGTCAGCAGGGGCGGCCAGCCGGCGAGCCAGAGCAGCGCGGTTGTGTAGGCGCCGAGGCCGTAGAACGCGGCATACCCGAAGGAGACGTAGCCGGCGAACCCGCCGAGGATGTTCCAGGCGACGCCCTGAGCCACATACAGAAACGTCAGGAAGCCGAGGTTGAGCAGTGTGATGTTCCCCGGGGCAAGGACGGGGACCAGGGCGAGGAGCAGGACCAGACCAAACGCGGACGGCAGGGAGGCGCGGGCGGCGGGCATGAGGGCGGACGCGTCAGGTTCGACGCCGGCTCAGCAGCTGGGCGACCCCGCCCGGCATCACGATCAGCGCGACGACGAGCAGGGCGTAGGCGATCACGTTCTGCAGGCTCGCCCGCATGAACAGCACGGCATACGACTCCGCGAACGCCAGGATCGCCGCCCCCACCGTCACCCCGGCGAGATTCTCCAGCCCGCCCAGGACAATGATCGTGAAGCTCTTGAGCTGGAACGTGCCGCCGAAATCCGGGTTGAAGCTGAAGAGCAGCGTGAGCAGGCCCCCGGCAAACCCGGCGAATGCCGTGCCGAGCCCGAAGGCCATCGCGTTGATCTGCTCGGTGTCGATCCCCACGAGCAGCCCGGCCACCGGGTCCTGCACGGTGGCGCGGAGCGCCTTCCCGAGGTAGGTGTGCCCCAGCGCGAAGTGGAGGATGCTCAGCACCACGAGGGCCACGCCGAACACGATCAGGCGCGTCACGGGGATCCTGAACCCCAACACCGGCAGCGCCTTGTACGTGTACGCCGTGATGATCGACTGATCCTCGCCGCCCCAGACCGCCAGGGCGAGGTTCTGGAGCACGAGCCAGAGGCCGAACAGCAGGAGCAGCGAGGCGATCGGCAGGGCCGTCACGACCCGCCGGACCAGCAGGCGGTGCACGATCCAGCCGGCGGCGAAGAAGATGGGCAGGTTGACGAACGCGCCCAGCACCGGGTCGAGATGCCAGCGCTGGAAGTAGACGAGGGCCAGGAACGCCCCCAGCATCAGGAACCCGGCGTTGCTGAGGTTGATGACCTTCATGACCCCATAGATGATCGCGAGGCCGTACGACATGATCGCGTACAGCCCCGCGGTCAACAGGGCGGCGATGCCCACTGAGATCAGGTTCTCGGCCGAGAACACCTCCGCTCGGTTCCGCCGGGGCGCCGGACCGCGTTACTGCGCGTGCGGCAGGGGCAGGATCGGGTCCCGAGACTCAGGCAACTTCTGGGGCCAGATGATGCGCACCGTGTTGCCGGGCGTGTTCTGGACCATCACGTACGGGGCCACGATCTGTCCGTCCGGGGCGAACCGGATCACTCCGCCGGGCAGCAGCGAGTTCCGCATGACGAGCTTTGAGAGCCGGTCGCGCACCACCGGTCCCTTGAGGCTGTTGGCCTCCCGGATCGCCAGGAGGAGCACCCGCGCGGTATCGTACGAAAGCGCCTGGAACCAGTCCGGGACCTGATGGTACTGCTGCGTGTACTTCTGGGCAAAGAGCTGGGAGGCCGGGTCCTTCAACGCGGGCGTCCACCACACCGCGGCGACCAGGTAATCGGCCCCAGGCCCGAGCGCCTGCCGGCCCTTTTGATCCGGTCCCCGGCCGCCGTAGGAAATGAACTGGTGGTACAGGCCCGCCTGCAGATACTGGCGGTGCATCGTGATGAAATCCGGCAGGTGGGCGTCGGAGAGGAACGCCTGCGCGTTCGCGGCCTTGACCTGCTGGAGGAGGGGGCTGAAGTCGCTGCCGTTGAGCTGGAACGCCTGGTTGAGCACGACCTTGAACGCGCCCGGGTCGGCCTGCGCCTCCTCCAGCACGGCCGTCTCGTAATCCTTGCCGTGATCGGTATTCTCCCAGACCAAGGCGATGGAGATCGGCTTCGGCAGCTTGCCGGCCGCCTGCTGCGCGGCGATGAAGCCCATGGTGAACTTGCCCATGTTGTAGATGCTGGCCAGGGTGCCGAAGACGTACTTGTACCCCCGCTTGAAGATCTCCGACGCCGCGCCGCCGCCCTCGACGTAGGGGATCTTGTACTGGTCGGGCACGACCTCCTGAGCCTCGATGAGGGACGTGTCGTACCCGCCGAGGAGGAAGTTCACATGCTGATCGGTGACGAGCTTCTCGACGAGGCTGCGCGAGCGGGTCGCGTCGCTCCCGTCGTCGAGGATCGTCAGGCTGATCATGTACTTCTGGCCCCCGACATCCAGGCCCCCGGCCTTGTTGACCTCGTCGATCGCCATGGTGTAGCCCTGCTTGAAGTAGGTGCCCGAGGCGACGAACGGGCCGGTGAGCGGCAGGACCGCTCCGATCTTGATCTCTGATGCCGACGTATACGCGCCCCAGGTACCCGGCGGCCGGCCGATGGCCGCAGCGCCCAACAGCAGCGCAGGGGCCAGCAGCACGGCGGACACCGCCCGCACGAATCGCTGCACGTCCATCCCTCCTTTGTTCACCTGAACGATCGCTCTCGACGGGCGGCACAACGCGGACCACTCGCCACGGGGTGACCGTCTCGAAAGACTGCCCCGTATGTTCCGGCAGCGGTAGATGACCTCCTTCAACTAGGGGGCACGGGAGGACCGGGTTTCGGAGGCGGCGAACTCCCGCCCACGTGGAGATCGAGACCGGACGAGCCTGGCGGGGAAAGGACCGCGGCATCGCCATCCCCAGGTGACCGATCTCCTCCGGGTCTTCGTGTGCACCTCCGAGGCGGTGCCGTTCGCCAAGACGGGCGGGCTCGCCGATGTCTGTGGAGCGCTCCCCAGGGCGCTGGCACAGATGGGGTGCGACGTCCGGCTCGTCCTGCCCGGATACAGGACGATCGACCGCGGCAAATTTGGATTTCGCAGCATCGGCCAGGCGGAGGTTCCGCTGGGGGCCGACCGCGTGACGGTGCAGTTCTACGAAAGCCGCCTGCCGGACAGCCCCGTCCCCGCCTACCTGATCGCGAACGACCACTCCTTCGACCGGCAGGGCCTGTACGGCGAAGGCGGCCGCGACTACCCCGACAACCTCGAGCGCTTCACCATCTTCGGCCGCGGGACGCTGGCCCTCCTCCGCCACCTCGACTGGGCGCCGCAGGTCGTGCACTGCCAGGACTGGCAGACGGGACTCCTGCCCGTGTGGCTCCGGGTCGAACCGCGCGACCGCGTGCTGGCGGAGGCCGGGACGCTGTTCACCGTGCACAACCTGGCCTACCAGGGGCTGTTTCCGGCGGACCGCCTGCCGCTGACGGGCCTGGGCGCTGAGCTGTTCACCCCGCGCGGCATCGAGTTCTACGGGAAGATCAACTTCCTCAAGGGCGGCCTCGTCTACGCCGACCTCCTCAGCACGGTGAGCGAACAGTACGCGCGCGAGATCCAGACCGCGGAGTTCGGCTGCGGCCTGGAAGGCGTGCTGCGCGAGCGCGCGGACGCGCTGGTGGGGATTCTCAACGGCGTCGACTACGGCGCCTGGGATCCGTCCAACGATCCGCTGATCCCCGCCCGCTACACACCCGACGATCTCGCCGGCAAGGTCGTCTGCAAGGAACAGCTCCAGCGCTCCCTGGGGCTCACCGTCGCCCCCCGCATCCCGCTCATCGGGATGATCACCCGGCTCGCCGACCAGAAAGGGCTCGACCTGGTCGCCCCCACAATTGAGACGATCCTGGGACGGGGCGCGCAGTTCGCGCTGCTGGGGAGCGGCGACCCCGCCTATCACACGCTCTTCCGGGAGATGGGCGCCCGCCAGAAAGGGCGCGCTTCGGTCACGCTGGGATTCGACGACGCGCTGGCCCACCGGATCGAAGCCGGAGCCGACATGTTCCTGATGCCCTCGCGCTACGAGCCGTCCGGGCTCAACCAGCTCTACAGCCTCCGGTACGGCACCATCCCGATCGTGCGAAGGACCGGGGGGCTGGCGGACACGATCGTCGACGCCGCCCCGGACGCGCTCGACCGCGGCGCGGCCAACGGGTTTGTCTTCGAGCCCTACACCCCCGAGGCGCTGCTCGGGGCGGTGACGCGCGCGCTCACCGCGTTCCAGCAGCCGGCCGCGTGGCGGCGGCTCCAGTCCAACGGCATGCGCCAGGACTTCTCGTGGAAGCGGTCCGCGGCGCGGTACATCGACGCCTACCGCCGGGTGATTGGAGGGCGCAGTCAGGGGGCGCGCCGCGTCTAAGATCCCGCCAACGCGTGCACGTATGGCTAGCAGAGAAAGGGTGTGGTTCGTTGCCTGAGCTGCGAAAGGATCCCATCACCCGCCGGTGGGTGATCGTCGCCACCGAGCGGGCGGCCCGCCCGACCGACTTTCCACCGGGGGAGCCGCTGCCGGCTCACTCCGCCTCCTGCCCGTTCTGCGAGGGCCAGGAGTCCCGGACGCCGCCGGAGATCACGGCCGTCCGGCGCCCCGGCAGTCTGCCCAACACGCCGGGCTGGGAGGTGCGCGTCGTCCCCAACAAATACCCGGCCCTGCGCATCGAAGGGTCGACGGCGTCGGTGCACGACGGACTCTTCGAGACGATGGGCGGCGTCGGCGCCCACGAAGTCATCATCGAGACCCCGCGCCACGATCTCCACCCGGCCACGCTGCCCCCCGGCCAGATGGCGACGGCGGCCTGGATGTACCGGGAGCGGTACCGCGACCTGGATCGGGATGAGCGCTTCAAGTATCTGCTGCTGTTCCGCAACCACGGCCGGTCCGCCGGCGCGTCCCTCACCCATCCGCATACCCAGCTCATCGCGCTCCCGATCGTCCCGAAGCGGGCGACGGAGGAGCTCGAAGGCGCTCAATCGTACTTCGCCCGGGAGGGCCGCTGCGTCTACTGCGACGTCCTCCGCCAGGAGGTCGCGGCGCGAATCCGGGTGGTGTGGGAGAACGGCGAGTTCATCTCGTTCGCCCCGTTCGCGGCGTGGTGTCCGTTCGAGTGCTGGCTGGTGCCCAAGCGGCACGAGGCGGCCTTCGGCAGCCTCACCGACGCCCAGATCCCGGCGCTCGCCGAGGCCATGCAGCAGACGCTCGGCCGGCTCTACCGCTGCCTGAGCGATCCCCCCTACAACTACATCATTCACACCGCGCCCTACGATGCGAAGGTGGGCCACTTCTACCACTGGCACATCGAGATCATCCCGCGCCTGTCCCAGGTGGCCGGCTTCGAGTGGGGCTCGGGGTTCTACATCAACACGGTGCCTCCCGAGGACGCGGCGCGGTATCTGCGCGAGGTGGTCTTCCCCGCCCCGCAGGGCCAGCCCGCCCCGGCCGACTGAGCCTGCGCCGCCCGCGCTCGAGCGCCGCCGGCGCAGGGGCCCGGGCGTCCCCGACGAATCATCCCAACCTGCCGGTGCATCCGGCCACGCACGTCAGGGGGGATGCCAGATGCGAACTGCGCCGCGCGCGTCGTGGGGGGTGGGAGTCGCTCTTCTGATCATCGCGCTGGCGGGCTCGGGCGGAGGGGCCGCGACGCGCGGGGGCGCCCTGACCGTCGGGCTGGACCAGGACCCGCCCACCATCGATCCGCACGCCTCGCCGTCGGCGGTGACCTATCAGATCACCTCCAGCGTCTTGGAGAACCTCCTGTTCCAGGGCACCGACGGCAAGATCGTGCCCTGGCTGGCCACGGGCTACAGGGTGTCCCCCGATGGAAAATCGTTTACGTTCACCCTGCGAAAGGACGTGACATTCACCGACGGAGCGCCGCTCACCGCAGCGGCGGTCAAGTGGAACTTCGACCGGATCGTCGATCCGAACTTCAAGGCCGGCGGCGCGCTGGTCGCATTGACCGGGTATACGGGCTCCAAGGTCATCGATGAGCACACGGTCCAGGTGAACTTCAAGCAGGCGTACGCGCCGTTTTTGTCTTACGCGGCCGGGAGCACGCTGGCGATGGTTTCGCCGAAGACGACCCCGACCCAGGGCGACGCCGTCAACCAGAAGCCGGTCGGGAGCGGGCCCTACGTCGTCACGGAGTACGCGCAGAAGGATCACATCACGATCGCCCGCAACGCCGACTACGATCGCAAAGCCCCCTGGAGCGACCACCAGGGGCCGCCGTACCTCGACCGGATCGTGTTCAAGATCATCCCCGAGCCCGGCACCCGGGTCGCCACGATCGAGTCCGGGGAGACCCAGATGATCAGCGCCCTCAACGCTCCGGCGGCGGTGCTCGGCCGGCTCGAGCGCAACAAGGGCCTGCGGGTGGAGCGCGTTCCCTACCCGGGAGCGCCGCGGATCTGGCTGCTCAACGTCACCGCCCCGCCCACCAACGACCTCCGGGTGCGCCAGGCGCTCAACTTCGGCGTGAACCGGGCGGCGTTCGTCGAGTCCGTCTACAAGGGCCTCGGCAGGCCCGCCTGCGCGCCGCTGACCCAGGCGATGCTCGCCGATCCTTCGCTGTGCGCGGCCTATCCGTATAATCCCCAGAAGGCGGCGCAGCTCCTGGATGAGGCGGGCTGGAAGATGGGACCCAACAACATCCGGATGAAGGACGGGAAGCCGCTCGTGATCCTGATCAACTCGATCAACTACGGCGCGGGCAACCTCCCGGAGATCGAGCTGCTGCAGGGACAGCTGCTCCAGCTGGGCATCGACGCCAGGCTCAAGAGCCAGGCCAGGCCGCCGTGGTACGAAGACAACTACCACTGCGCGACCAACGGCCCGGTGATGTTCCTGCGGTCCACCGACTGGGACGGGCTGTACGCGCTCTTCGACTCGGCCACCGTGCACACCAACTTCAACTGGTCGTGTTATTCGAACCCCGAGGTGGACCGGCTGATCACGGAAGGCAAGGCGGTGTTCGACCCGGCGAAACGGCGGGAGGTCTATCTCCGGCTCGAGAAGATCCTCGTCGAGCAGGCGGTCACCGTGCCCCTGGTGGACGAGTTCTCGGTCTGGGTGCTTCACGGCAACGTCCGGGGGCTCAGGTTTAACTATTCCGCCTACCCTGTGCTGAGCGACGTGTCGATCGGGAAGTAGCGCCGGGCGCCGGGGCCGGCCGCGGGGCGCGCGCCGGCCCTTGCCGGCGATTCCCCGAGAGGCGATTCGTGACCCGGTATATCTCGGCGAGGCTGCTGGCGACCGTCCCGGTCGTCGCCGGCGTCACATTCGCCGTCTTCGCGATGCTCTTCCTCATCCCCGGTGATCCGGTCAAGATGATGCTCAGCGAGTTCCAGACGAACCCCGAGCAGATCGCCAGGATGCGGGCGCAGCTGCACCTCGACGAGCCGTTCTACCGGCAGTACGGCCGCTTCGTCTGGGGCGCCGCGCACGGCAACCTGGGCGAATCGATCCGCGACCGGCGTCCCGTGACGGCGGAGATCACCGAGGTCCTGCCCGCGACCGCGCAGCTCGCCACGGGCGCGCTCGCCTTCGCCGCGCTGCTCGGAATCACGCTTGGGATCGCGGCGGCGATCCGCCAGAACTCCTGGTGGGACCTGGGCTCCACGGCGGTGGCGCTCGCGGGTGTCTCCATGCCCTCGTTCTGGCTCGGGCTGCTGCTGATCTTCGTGTTCTCCCTCCACCTGGGATGGCTCCCCGCCGCGGGGGGCGGCGGCGCGGGGCACCTCATCATGCCGGCGGTCGCCCTCGGCCTTGGGGCGGCCGCGATCATCGCGCGCCTCACCCGCTCCAGTATGCTCGAGGTGCTGCGGATGGAGTACATGACGACCGCCCGCGCGAAGGGGCTGGCCGGGCCGGGCATCGTGCTCCGCCACGGGCTCCCCAACGCCCTCATCCCGATCGTAACCATCTTCGGGCTGCAGTTCGGGAGCCTGCTGGCCGGCACGGTGATCATCGAGACCGTGTTCGGCCGGCCCGGGATCGGCCGGCTGCTGGTGAACGCCATCCTGGACAAGGACTTCCCGCTCGTGCAGGGCGTGGTGCTCTTCGTCGCCGTGGGCTACGTGCTGATCAACCTGGCGGTGGACGTGATCTACGCGGCGATCGACCCAAGGATCCGGTATGGCTGAGGCGGCCGTCCCGCGGACGGCCCGCGGTGGGCGCGCCCCCTGGGCCCGGGTGGTCCCGCGCGTCCGGCGGCACAAGGGCGCCGTCGTGGGGACCGGCATCGTGGCGGCGCTGGTCCTGATCGCGCTCGGCCAGAGCGTGCTCGCGCCCCAAAGCCCCACCAAGATCGATATCGCGGCGGCGCTGCGCGGCCCCGGCCGGGCGCATTGGATGGGCACCGACCAGTACGGCCGGGACGTCTACAGCCGGGTCGTCCATGGGTCCAGCATTTCGCTCGTCATCGGCTTCATCTCGGTCGGGATCGCCGCGACGGCCGGGACCACCGTGGGGCTCGTCGCGGGCTACGATGGGGGGCGGATCGACGCGCTCCTGATGCGAGGCATGGACGTGATGCTGGCCTTCCCCGGCATCCTGCTGGCGCTCGCGATCGTCAGCGTCCTCGGGCCCAGCCTGCGCAACCTGATGATCGCCGTGGGCATCTCCGGGATCCCCTACTATGCCCGCCTCGTCCGAGGATCGGTGCTCGTCGCCAAAGAACAGCTCTACGTCGAGGCCGCCCGGGTGGTCGGCGTCCCGATCCCGGTCATCCTCATCCGGCACATCCTGCCCAACGTGGTGGCCCCGATCATCGTGGCGGCGACCCTGGGGATGGGAGGAGCGATCCTCGCGGCGGCCGCCCTCTCGTTCATCGGCCTGGGGAGCCAGCCGCCCACCCCCGAATGGGGCCGCATGCTGAGCGAGGGACGGGACTACCTCCGGGACGCGTGGTGGATCTCGACGTTTCCCGGAATGGCGATCATGCTCGCCGTGCTGGGGGTGAACATGCTGGGCGACGGCCTCCGGGACGTGCTGGATCCCAGGCTGCGGATCTAAACGCGGATCGTCCGGCGGATCACCCGCCGGCTCCGAGAGGCAGGCGCGAGGAGGGATCCTGGATGCGAGACACCGTCCTGATCGAAGAGATGACCTGGCCGGAGGTGCGCGACGCCGTCGCCCGCGGCAAGCGGCGCGTCATCGTGATGCTCGGCGCGATGGAGCAGCACGGCCCGCACCTGCCGATCGGGACAGATACCTATCTCGGGTACGCGACCGGGGAGCGCCTGGCCCGGCGGCTGGGGGATGCCCTCGTCGCTCCGGTCGTGTCCATCGGCTACTCGGTGGGGCACCTGCCGATGGCCGGCACGGTGAGCATCGAGGAGCCGACCCTGGAGGCCGTCATCGTGGACATGTGTCGATCCCTGGGCCGCCACGGGTTCCACGAGATCATTCTCCTCTGCAGTCACGGCGGAAACTATCGGGCCCTCCGAAACGTCCTTCCCCGCCTCCGCGAGGAGCACCGGGACATCCGCATCTCGGCGATCACGGACTTCGACGAGTGGCTGGAGCACGCCAGGCAGTTTGCCGGGCGCTGGGGATTGGACATGGCGCGGATGGGCGTTCATGCCGCCCAGGGGGAGACATCCCTGATGCTGGCCCACCGCCCGGACCTCGTGCAGATGGACAAAGCGTGCGAAGGCTTCATCGGCGACGCGTCGATCCGCTGGCGCTCCAAGGTGCCGCCCCCGATGGACACGATGAGCCCGACGGGGATCCTCGGCGATGCGCGTGGGTCGGCCGCGGACCTGGGGGAGAAGATGTTCGCCGACCGGATCGAGCACGTGGCCCGGATGATCGAGCAGGGAGCCCTGGCGGGCTGAGAGGAGCGAGCGCGGTGGAGATGGTCGTCGGGTTCGTCGGGCTCGGGGCCATGGGCGGCGAAATGGTCAGGCGGCTGCTCGCGGCGGGGCGCAAGGTCGTCGGCTACAACCGGACGCGGTCGAAGGCGCGCCCTCTGCTCGACGCCGGAATGGGATGGGGGGACTCGCCGCGGGCGGTCGCGGAGGCGGCCGGCGCGGTGTTCACCATGGTGGCCGACACGGCGGCGCTCCACGCGGTCACGGAGGGGCCCGACGGGATCCTGGCCGGGCTCGGGCCGGGGAAGATCTACATCGACACGAGCACGGTCAGCCCGGCGGCGAGCCGGGCCCTGGCGGCGCGGGTGGCCGAGCGCGGCGCGCGGATGCTCGACGCCCCGGTGTCGGGGAGCACGGTCACGGTGCGAGAGGGCAGGCTGTCCTTCATGGTCGGCGGCGAGAAGGCGGCGTGCGACGCGGTGACCCCGATCCTGCTCGAGATCGGCGCGCGGGTGACCTACGTGGGCGGCCACGGCCAGGGCGCGTTGATGAAGATCGCCACCAACCTGAACCTGGCCGCGCAGATGCTCGCCTTCAGCGAAGGCATGCTGCTGGCCGAGAAGGGCGGCATCCCGCGCGAGCTCGCGGCGGAGGTCCTGCTGAACAGCGC
>Ga0209577_10001662_pt1 | contig 21940 bp, 15 predicted proteins | sample GraSoiAngelo_109_FD_185874 | JGI IMG/M metagenome (GOLD analysis project Ga0209577, IMG submission 185874) | Grasslands soil microbial communities from the Angelo Coastal Reserve, California, USA - 14_0903_12_20cm (SPAdes) (version 2) | ecosystem: Environmental > Terrestrial > Soil > Grasslands...
CGGGTCCTTGAGTTGCCTTATCACCGCGAGGGTGCGGCCGCTGACAAGGAAAACCTTTCCCACGTTTTGCGGCGGGCCGAACCCAGGTGCACCAGGAAAATCTCCGTCCTGAAACGGTGCTCCGACGGCGAGGTCGGGAACAACGTCACCATCAACGTCGCCGACAACTGCGATAGAGTAACCAAAGAGTGTGGAGGAATGTTCCGGCTGGGGGTCGAGCAATGTACTCGCCCGAAGTGTTGCGAGCAAAAGTGGTGAAAGCACCAGAGTAAGCATCACTATCCGTGCACACCAACGTATGATAAATGCGCCCGGTAATTTGATTAGCGTTCGAGTTTTTTTCCCGAATCGAAAGCTCATTAATCCCTCCCTGTTAAATCCAGATGGCCTTGCGAGATTGAAGACTAAATACGTACAATGCAAGAAAAATCGCATTTTGTTGTAAGCTGAGGCTTTTCAACAGCGCACAAATGGTGATACAAAATCACCGACGGCTGCATATCTGCCGCCAAAAAAAAATTAGGGCGATGAAAAAATCTGCCTCCGAAGGCGCGTTCTTCAGTCCGCGAATGTTCGTCAGTTTCGCTCTTTCGCTTGCCGCCATTATTGCGGCACTGTTCGGTTTTAGCGGCAGTTCGTATTCATTGGCTCTTGGACAGCCCACTAGTCCTGCTCAGAATCTCATCATCATCAACTCGTATTACAATGATACTTCACGACCTCTGCGGGAGAGTTTTGTTCGGCCACCGCAGTTAACTTCCGAGCATGAAGCGAATGAAAACCCAAAGATACCTTTCCATCACATAGACAAGCCAGACGACGTTATCCAGAACATCCAGGTTTCAATCCTGGGAGTCTTGGCGCCGGCCATTCCGAGACCTATCCTGAACTTTAATGGCATTCCGTATCCTGGCGTAGGTTGCAATTGTGCCCCGCCCGACCCAAACGGCGCAGTAGGCGAAAGCCAATATGTCCAAATAGTCAATGAGGGTTATCAGGTCTTTGATAAACACACAGGTGACTCCGTCCTAGGGCCAAACAGTATTTCCTCCATTTGGTCTGGGTTTGGCGGAGTTTGTGAGAACGGTGGTTCAGGCGATCCCATCGTTCTCTATGATCATCTCGCCAATCGCTGGCTGATCAGTCAATTTGCCGGCCGGCCGGGCGTGTTTCCGACAGACGAGTGTCTTGCCGTCTCTACTACCAGCGACGCGACAGGAAGTTATCATCGCTATGGATTTCACTTGGGTACAAAGGCTTTCGACTATCCAAAGTTGAGCGTGTGGCCCGACGCTTTCTACATGAGCATGATCGTGTTCAATTCGTCGCTCACCGCCTATTTGGGACCACAGCCCTTCGCTTTTGATCGAGCCAGTATGCTTGCTGGTCACCCCGCTGTTCTGATCACGTTTGATCCTTTGGGTGGCAACGTCGACCCTCTGCTACCGGCCGATCTTGATGGCAGCAGATTGCCTCCCGCGGGTGCACCGAACCCATTCGTAGAATTTCCCGGAAATGGCAAATACAACATCTACCATTTCCACGTCGACTTCACCAACCCGGCACAATCGACCTTCACTCTTTTTGCCAGCCCGGACGCGGCGGCCTTCACGCAAATATGCCCCGCAACTCGTGCTTGCGTGCCGCAGAAGGATGCGCGCGCTTCAAGCAAATTAGATGCGATCGGCGATCGTCTGATGTTTCGGCTCGCCTACCGAAACTTTGGCTCTCATGAGTCGCTCGTCTCCAACTACACGGTGAAAGCCGGCGGAGTCGCTGGCATCCGTTGGTTCGAGTTGCGCCATGTTACTTCGGGTGTAGCACGCGTTTTTCAGGAGAGCACGTATCAGCCGGATTTGATATGGCGCTGGATGGCAAGCGCCGGGATGGACAAAGATGGCAATCTCGCCGTCGGATTTAGCGCGTCGAGTCCCAATATTTTTCCGCAAATACGATACGCTGGGCGCAAAGCGACTGATCCATTAAACACTTTGGCGCAAGGGGAACGTCATCTATTCAATGGTACCGGCAGCCAGCGACGCACAAACAATCGGTGGGGAGACTATAGTGGGTTGAGTATTGATCCGGTAGACGACACGACTTTCTGGTATACGAATGAGTATTATGATGCGACAAGCTCTTTCAATTGGCGAACACGAATCGGCAACTTCCATGTAACTGGTGCTGCCGAACTCCCCTCATTAAGTAACGACTAAGCTGCACTGGCTAGAGCATTGTCAGGTATCTCGGAAGAGATTTGGCTTGACGCTGTCCCGCTAATCTAAGGACAATTGCGTTCAGGAACAAAGTTGGATTTGGTCCTGACGGTTGCTCCCGCTGACGCGGGACGCGATCCAGCTTTGCAGCAAACATTAACCAGCGGGAGAAAAGGAGCTCCCGATGCACACAACGCATTTCTTTGGAACTATCGCTGCGATTGGACTAATCTGCTTCACTCCGGTACTTACGATTTTGGCGGTCACGCCTGCACCGGACGGAGGTTACCCTGGACAAAACACTGCAGAAGGTGAAGATGCTCTGCTTAATCTCAGCACTGGCTCGAGAGACACCGCAATCGGGTTCCAGGCGCTCCTTCACGACACCAGCGGTGTAGACAATACCGCAATTGGTGCCGGCGCGCTCTTCAGCAACACGACTGGTTACGATAATACGGCTAACGGCGCCTCAGCCCTGCAAAGTAATATCAACGGATTCTTTAACACTGCGAGCGGTAACTTCGCGCTCTTCAGCAATCTGAGCGGCAATAACAATACCGCAAGCGGCACTCAGGCGCTATTTCATAATACACATGGCTACGACAACACGGCTATAGGAGCAGGTGCGCTTTTCGCGAACAGAACCGGTCACGATAATACCGCCACAGGTAAGCAGGCGCTCACCAGTAACACTCGCGGCTACTTCAATGTGGCCACAGGTTTTTGGGCAATGTTCAGCAACACGACGGGCTATGAGAATACCGCTGACGGAGTCGGTGCGTTGTTTAGCAACACCACCGGATTCGACAACGTGGCTACCGGACTTCAGGCCTTGAATAATAGCATGACTGGCTTTTTCAATACTGCCACGGGCAACTTTTCCCTGTTTAGCCTTACTAACGGTTCACAAAATACTGCGACTGGTGTAGCCGCGCTTGTGAGCAACCAGACCGGCAGCAACAATACGGCGGAAGGAGTGAACGCGCTCTTCAATTCGATCGGCAGTAGTAACATAGCGCTAGGTTTCGAAGCGGGCAGCGATCTTGTTGTGGGGGACAACAATATCGACATAGGCAATCGAGCTGTCGGGGTTGAGTCCAATACGATTCGAATTGGAACAAAAGGAACCCACACTATTACCTTCATCGCTGGAATCGCCGGGATGCCAGTCAACGGAAGCCAGGTCGTGATCGACTCAAACGGCCGGCTCGGCACTATGACCTCGTCGGCACGTTTTAAGGACGCAATTAAACCCATGGGAGACGCAAGCGACGTCTTGCTTCAGCTTAAACCCGTCACGTTCCGCTATAAGAAAGAGCTTGATCCTTACGGAACCCCGCAGTTCGGATTGGTTGCCGAAGAAGTCGTAAAGATCGCGCCAAACTTGGTTGCTCGCGACGGCGAAGGAAAAGTCAATACTGTGCGTTACGAAGCGATGAACGCGATGTTGCTCAATGAATTCCTCAAAGAGCATCAGAAGGTCGAGCAGCAAGCTCGTGAGCTAAAGGAACAAGAAGTAACGATTGAGCAGCTAAAGAAAGATCTGCAGGCGACGGCGGCACAGCAGCGAGAGCAAATTGAAGCGCTAACTGCGGGATTACAGAAGGTGAGCCGCCAGCTTGAAGCGTGCAAATTCGCTCCGCAGTTAGTCTCAAGCAATCGCTAAGAGCGACAACAGTTGGAGGTTCAAATGCGTGTTGCTGCGCTGCGAATACTACACATCAGGTTTTCATCTTGACGTGGCAAGCGGAATAGGAACAGAATCTGCCTAGCTACAGTAAAGGTGATTTTTTCTTAGAATGCCGATCGGTTACGGTGACCAACGCGTGAGGTAAGTAGCCCAATTCGCGAACTGTGTTCGGGCAATATCCGGGATGTACTCGGTCCCTATCCAGATGGTATTATCGGAATTGTCGATCGTTGCAGCAGAGTAATCGCCCCATCGGGCGACTCCATTGCTAAATGGAGGATAGCCAGTGAAGCCGTCTTCAGGCTCGTTACCCTCCCGGCTAATATGAATTGGACTCACCGTAGTGCTTCTGATTGAAACAAATGCAGAGCTTGGGTAGTTGTCCGGTCCGACTAACGTAAATACCATAGCGCCGTTCTCATCGGTATTCAGCGCAATGGCCGGATTCAGCAGGTGCACTCCTGGATTTCCAACAGCTCCCTGGGTAAACACCGAAGCGGTCAATGTTCCATTTGTGATCTGCGGGGTAAAAGCAAAATAGACGGCTGTCTCAATTGGATTGCCGCTGCCATCGTTCATTTGAGAGTTAAGAGTCGCCCACAGATGATCTCCTACGAACTCAGCGGAGAGAATGCGGAAGTCGCCCGGGTCCAATGAGGGAACTGGCAAATTCATCGATGCGCCGAGAGGATGGAAGCCATCGGGTTGAGTGACAGTCAAACGGGGGAAATGGTATTGGCGCGTCTGTACGATTACTTGCTTCAACCGCAGATTGGGATTCGGAGTGTCGAGCGAGCTTGTATTAACGAGGGCCCATACCGCAACCTGGTTTTCGTTAAACCTTACAGACTCAGAACTGACGAAATACTGCGTGCCATGGTTGGTCAGAACTGGACTTTGCCCGGGCGGGATGTAAGCGGGCCAAACAGTGAATTCAAAGCCGGTCGTAAATGGCAAGGCGAACCGCTGCACGCGCCGAGGAGGTCGGCCGCCATTGCCTGTAATCAACGCATTCTTGGAAATGGCTGTAATCGCAACGCCAATAAACCCGTCGAGGTTGCCATTTGCGTCGATCTTGAACTCATTTGTACTAATGTAGAGACCGTAACGGTCGACAGCAAAATGCGGAAAGTCCGGAACTCGGGGACCCTGTTGGTCCGGATCGTCTGCACGGGTGGTATTAAAAATGTAGACCGAATAACTTTCCCGCGGATCGGACGTCTGACTGACAGCGAGGAAGAGGCGGCTTTTGCGCAGCGGCACACCCGCCGTCGTGTTGAGCTGCGCCCATGCAACGACGAACCAGCGCTGCGTTTCAGGGTCGAACAAACAAATCGGGTCGCCGACGGAGGTGTTAACTTCTCCAGTGGTGCGATTGATTTCGGGCGGCAATCCGAAGAGTTCCGTGAGGGCCAATGGCCGACCGATCTGAACAACGCCATTGGTGTCGTAAATATTTAGGGCTGAATTAACTGCCTGCAAAACAAAGCCGTTACCTACGGCGAGCCCCTCGTCTGGCGGTTCGTGTGAAAATTGATTACCGCTGTTCGCGAGACGCTGGTCGCGGTGCGTCAAGCCGGTGAACCCTCGGAAAAACGCGTGTGCGGCATCAGGAAGCTCTGCAAGAGGAGTGGCAGTTATCTGATCGGGCTCCACAGGAGATTCCTGGATTGGCGGGCGAAGTCTTGGGAAACGGTTAGGGTGAAACTCTCTCCCAGCTCCACCAGTTGGGGCTGTCGATGAGCTGGTGATCTGTTTAACATTGATAACCGGCCCGGCGGTTATGGTATTAGTGATATCTACGCTTGTGTAGGCGGTTGCCGCACCAGGCTGCGTTCCTTGGGGGAAAAGCAGCGATGCCGGCAGCAGAAACACACCCGCGAATAGTGTGAGACAGGCAGTGCGAGATCCGTTAGCGAGGGAATTAATAGTTTTCATATGGCGCATAAATAAACGCACAGGCATAGCCACGCGGGGGTATAAGATTTTGTAAAGGTCCGTTTTTATGACTCAGCGACTGCACGGAATGGAAATGGCTCGCCGGACAGAAAGAACAAGCTAAGAATTGAAGAGGAAGAGGTATTGGCGCTCAAAATTGGCTAAAGCGAGCCAAAGATGGCGTCTCACGCCCGCGGAAAAACGAGTCGTCGTGTTTGTTCTCGCGGCGCTGATGCTTGGTCTCGTCACAAAATGTTATCGCGACGTCCATCCCTCCCCTGCTACATCTCAATCTAAGTCCCGTTAGGACGCCGCATTTGCGAATTGCAGCGTTCCCGCAGATCATTTCAGGGTGACCGACCATGTTGACGCATTCACGAAGCAGATTTGTGAAGTGATCGTAGGCAAGAATCAGGCGGTTAAGCTCGCCGTCTCCTGTTTGCTCGCCCGCGGTCATCTCTTAATCGAAGATATCCCAGGCGTTGGAAAGACAACGCTTTCGCAGGCGTTGGCGCGGTCGCTGGCACTGGCTTTTCAGCGGCTCCAATTTACCAGCGACCTCCTGCCGGCTGATATTCTTGGCAATTCCATCTTCGATCAGGGCAAACAACGCTTCGTGTTTCATCGCGGTCCACTTTTCTCGCAGATGGTGTTGATCGACGAGGTCAATCGCGCGACTGCGAAAACGCAGAGCGCCCTGCTTGAAGCCATGGAAGAACATCGCGTTTCCATCGACGGCGTAACTTATGAATTGCCCGAGCCGTTTTTTGTGATCGCCACACAGAATCCGCAGCACGCGGTTGGCACTTTTCCGTTGCCTGAATCTCAGCTCGACCGGTTTTTGATGCGGATCGAACTGGGGGTCCCCGATCGCGCCAACGAACGCGCCATGCTTCTGGGCATGGATCGCCGGGACATGCTCAAGGAATTGAAGCCGGTGATTAAACCCCGAACATTGATCGAGATTCAAGACAAAGTACGCAAGGTGCACGCGTCCCCTGCTCTGCTCGATTATCTGCAGGATTTGCTCGACGCTTCACGGCAACGTCACAGCACGGGTTTGTCGCCGCGCGCCGGTCTGGCGCTGTTGCACGCCTCTCAGGCGTGGGCGCTGATGCACGGACGCGACATGGTTCTTCCCGAAGACATTCAAGCTGTGGGGATCGCAGTCATGGGGCACCGGCTGGGGCACGATATCGAACAACCCGGCCAGAGCGGACGCACTCTTGCTGATAATCTGCTTCACAGCGTGCCGGTCCCGTGAAAGCAAGAAAACTTCCCCTCGTTTATCCGACTGCGGGCTTTGCGGGGCTGGTATTCGTGCTGGGCGCAATGTGGTACGCTGCGTCGAGCCAAAATAACGCGGCAGTTTATTTGCTCTTTTTCGCGCTAGCGGCGGTATTTTTTGTTTCGATCCCGCACACTCTGATCAATCTCACAGGTGTAACGGTAACACTCGAATCCGTGCAGCCCGCCTTTGTAGGCCAGGAGGTCTCGCTGCCGGTCGAAATTATGAACGATTCGCGCGCAACCAGTCATGGAATTGAGCTGGCCTTGTCGGGCTCGAACAGAGAACGACAACGCATCGACTATATTCCGGCCGACAAGGCAGCTCGTATAACACTGCGATTTCCTGTGCAGCAACGAGGCGAACATAAGGTAGACACATTGTGCCTAACGAGTGCTTACCCGCTCGGGTTCATTCGGGTTTTGAAAAGGTTCACCCCTTCTCAAAGCTACTTTGTGTATCCCAAGCCGGCAGGCGACGTCCACCTTCCAGCAAGCTTCGAGCGCAGGGGCGACAACCGGGGATTGACGGAGTTCGGCGAAGGCGATGATTTTTCAGGGATGCGCGCGTACGTTCCCGGCGAATCTCAGCGTCACATCGATTGGAAAGCTGTCGCCCGCGGCCAGCCGCTGATGACGAAGCAATTCGCAACCGAAGTGGAAGGCGTCGTGTATCTTGATTTTTCTGCGCTTCACTCTGCTGACGTGGAAGAAAAACTGTCGCAGCTGGCACTTTGGGTGATCGAAGCGGAACGCGCGCAGCGTCCTTATGGTCTTCGTCTTCCGGGCACCGAAATTTCGCCGGGTGTTGGGCAATTGCATTTTCATCAGTGCTTGCGGGCGCTCAGTTTGTTTCAAGTTCGGTCGCTACGGAGTGGCGATCCTACCGTCTCGGGAACAGGAGCATGAACACGAGCAAGAGGGATAGGAGTATTCCGCGGCGACCACTGCTTTGGCTTGCAGCCGCCTTGCTCTTCACGGCACCTCCCATGTTCGGTTCTCTCGTGAGCTGGGTGCCGTGTGTTTTTCTACTGGCCCTCGCCATGAAATTCTGGATGGAGCCAAGAGGGTATCGGCTTCGTTCCGCAATTTTGAAGCTGCTGCTGGCACTCGCGGGGCTCGTTGGCATCTTTGCCAGTTATGGTTCCCTGAAAGGCATTGAGCCGGCTATATCGGTCCTTGTCCTGCTCATGTCGCTCAAGATCCTGGAAGCGCATACCACCCGTGAGTTCCAAGTCATGGTTTTAATGGGATGGGTTCTTTGTCTTTGCGGATTTTTCCTTTCCCAGGATTTCGGGATTGCACTTTGCCTCCTGACCGCATTCGCTTTGCTGTTTGCGGCGTTGATCCAGTTTCAGCGCGGATTTTCGCATGGCGCCTTCTGGCCCCCTCTGCGCACCACAGGCATACTTCTTGCCCAAGCGGTCCCGCTCGTCGCGCTCTCGTTTATTTTGTTTCCACGAATCAATACCGGCTTGCGGTTTCAATTTCGTCTAATTCGTTCGGCGAGCTCCGGCTTTTCCGATCAACTCTCCCCGGGCAGCATCGCAGCGCTTGCAAATTCAACGGCCATCGCTTTCCGCGCCCAGTTTCCCGGCAGCAAAACTCGTCCTCCTGGCCCGATGTATTGGCGTGGGGTGGTCATGTGGCGGTGCGATGGCATGGAATGGCGGGCGCCATCCGAGGTGACGTCGATTTCCCATTCAACGAGGCAATCTCCCAGCGGTAATACAATCAAACAGCGGATTACTCTCGCGCCGCATGATGCGCATTGGATGTTTGCTCTCGACTGGCCGTTTGAGATTCCGCCAGGTGCGATCCTCGCCCGGGGCGATTATCTCTGGAGCACTCAGGCAATTCGAAAGGCCTGCCGATACGAAGTTGTTTCATCTTCGGCGGCTGCCGCAAATGAATTGACGCCGGCTGAACGTCGAGAAGCACTCCAGCTTCCGTCGTCGATTAGTCCTGCGGTGCGCGAACTGGCACAATCCTGGACGGCACAGAATTCCAATCCGCGCGCCATCGTAAACAACGCGCTCCAGTTTTTCCGGACACAAGGTTTTCGCTATTCGTTGACGCCAGGCGAATATCGGAAGAACGATCTGGAGCAATTTCTTCTTCATCGACGGGTTGGTTTTTGCGAACACTACGCCACCAGTTTCGCTACCTTAATGCGATTGGCAGGAATCCCCGCTCGGGTCGTCGTAGGATATCTGGGTGGTGAGTATAACGACCTGGGCCGCTTCTTTCTGGTGCGACAGGCAGATACGCACGCGTGGTGCGAGCTCTGGTTTCCTGACGCCGGGTGGACGCGAGTGGACCCAACCGCCGCAGTTGCGCCCGGGCGCGCGAGTCTCGATCTGAACTCGTTTTTGGAAAGGCGCATGGGCTCCGGGCAAATGGAAGCTCGCCGAAACGCGTTCATGACGCAGTTGGTCCGGTCTGCATTATTTACCAACGTTCGCCTCGCTCTGGAGACGCTCAGTTACCAATGGGACACTCGACTGCTGGCTTTCGACGCAGATGTACAGGAAGTGTTGCTGGATTCCATCGGGCTCGCGAACCGCGGACCGATCATTCTCATTGCCGAAATTCTGATTGTCGCAACGGCAATACTCGTCATCTATTTCGGCTGGATGCAATTGCGCGCGCACTCACGCGCGGACCGGGTCAAAGCGTTATACGAACGTTTTTGCGAAAGGGCCGCTCGCCTGGGTGTCCGGCGCGATCCATGGGAAGGCCCTTCAGATTTCTCGAAGCGCGCCGCGCTTCTGTTGCCTAACGAATCGGAGCGGATTGGCCAAATTTCGGAGACCTACATCGCACTGCGCTATGCGCCCAAACCAGCCGGCCTAGTTTTAGAAAGGTTCGCTAAAGAAGTGAGCGCGTTTGCCGTACGTCGGTAGAGACGGCCGCGTTTGTTATTTTGCCGAATCGAGTCACAGCATGCTCACTGTGCCGGCTCGATATGAACGAGCACGTCTGCTATGCGCGAGTCGCTTTGCTGGATTGCGTTTTTTACTCGATGGGCGATTTCGTGGCCGTCGTGCACGGAAATTTTGCCGTCCACTCCGACGTGGAGATCGACATAAAAATCCAGACCCATCTTGCGAGCACGGCATTTTTCAACTTCGATGACACCGGGGACCGTGCTGGCAACTGAGCAAATGGATTTAACGATTTTCCGTGGTGCGGTGTCCATGATTTCGTAGAACGCAGGCCGCATGAGCCTGACACCATTCGCCGCGATGACCACGCAGGCGAAAATGGCAGCCCAGTCGTCCGCGCTCTGCCAGCGTTTGCCGCCGATCAAAGCTACTGAAATTCCGATGAATGCGGCGGCAGAAGTCAGTGCGTCGCTGCGATGATGCCAGGCGTCAGTTTGCACGGCTGTGCTTTCGACGTCTCGGCCGATCCGGTTGGCATAACGAAACAAACCTTCTTTTATCACGATCACCACGATCAATATCACGAGTGTGTACGGCGCTGGCGCATGATGCGGCAGGAAGATTTCGCGTACACTCTGAATGGCGAGACCTACTGCGGCAGCCAGGACTCCGGTGGCAACAATCACTGCCGCAATTGGCTCCGCTTTCCCGTGTCCGTAGGGATGGGAAGCATCAGGCGGACGGGCCGCAACTTTCAGCCCGCTCCAGATGACGAACGAGCCCGCGACATCGAGTCCAGACTCGATGCCATCGGCTATGAGAACATAAGCATGACCAAAAACGCCACCGACAATCTTTACGACCGCTAAAACCGAATTCACAATCATCCCGAAGAGTGCGACCCGGGCACCGGTTTGCCAGGCGGAGGAAGTCATGCCGCCAGGCCGCCGGCGCGTTTGCAGATTGCCTGCGGAGGCGTGAGGATGCTGGGGCGAGGACATCATGAAGACTATAAACGCAGCCGTGTACGAAACGCACGGAAATCCGGCGGACGTGTTGCACGTTGAATCACGCCCATGGCCGACCCCCGCCGCCGACGAAGTGATCGTGAAAATACGCGCAGCGCCAGTCAATCCGGCCGACCTAAATCAAATCGAAGGAAAATATCCGATCCGGGCGGAATTGCCGGCGACGCCTGGGTTCGAAGGCGCGGGAGTGATTGTAGACGTCGGCACCAAGGTAAATGGCCTAACGAGTGGTAGCCTGGTGATCTTGCCGCACAACGTTGGTACATGGCGCGAGGCTGTTGCGGTGAACGCCGATGAACTGGTTGTCGTCCCTGAGGGAATCAAGCCAGTGCATGCAGCCATGTTGAAAATCAATCCGATGACGGCGTGGCGTTTGCTGCACGATTATGTCGATCTTGCACGCGGCGATTGGCTGATTCAGAACGCGGCAAATTCAGCGGCAGGCCGCGCGGTCATCCAAATTGCGCGCGAGCTTGGTTACAAGACCGTGAATATCGTCCGGCGCTCGGAATTAATCGATGAACTGCGGGCCGAGGGCGGCCATGTCGTTTTGGTCGATAGCGAAAATCTTCGCCACGAGGTGAAAGACGCGGTTGACGGGCAGTCGATTCGCCTGGGACTGAACGCTGTCGGTGGTGAGAGCGCATTGCGTCTGGCAAATTGTCTCGCTCCGGGATCCACCCTGGTGACTTATGGAGCGATGAGTTTGCAGCCGCTGAAAATCCCGAATGGCTTGCTCATTTTCAAAGATCTTCGGTTCCGCGGCATTTGGATTAACAAATGGTACGATAACGCGACGCCGACCCAGCGAATGGAAGCGTTTCAACATTTGTTCGAGATGGCGAAACGCGGTCTGCTACAAACCAAAATCGAGAAAGCTTACCCATTGAGCGAAGCGAAGACAGCCGTTGCGCATGCAGCGCGCGGGCAACGTAGCGGCAAGATTATTTTCGAATTCGGAGATTGATCTGATTCCGAGGCTTGCAAGTCCCCGCCTCTCCCCTTCTGAAGGGGAGAGGACCGAGGTGAGGGGTTCTCATTTCAGTGATGCAACCCTCACCCTACCCTCTCCCTTGCAAAGGGAGAGGCGATTCTCAACGACGCACCAGAAAATCTCTTGAAGTTCGACCGAAAATGTAAATCCAAGAAGCAGCGCCTTCGTGGCGCCGAGCTCATTTCGAATTTGCGACGCAGCCGCAGGGGTGTAGCCTCGGAAAATGGTTCGTCCCCTTTCCCCTCGCCTGTTCGTTCTCATTGGACTAGCCAGTTGGCTCGCCGCGCATCATGTCGAATGCGCAACTGCTCCCGAGCCCGGCGATTTGCGCGCCGCTGGGAAAGTTGATTTCCCTATAACATGCGCGCCTTCTGTCCAATCTGAATTCTCCCGCGGCGTGGCATTGCTGCATTCATTTTTCTACGAAGAGGCCCGACGCGTTTTCACATCGGTGGCCGAGAGCGATCCCAAATGCGCCATGGCTCAGTGGGGAATCGCCATGACGTGGTGGCATCCGATTTGGACACCACCCACTCCTGACGAGATGAGCGAGAGCGAGAATTCATCACGGCACTCAATGTTTATTACAACACGCCGGATAGTTCGAACGGAGGCCCTGTTGGACAATCGTGTCATGGCCCAGTCGGAGCGCGTGACCGTGTCATGGCTTACGAAAACGCGATGCATCAGCTCCGCGACAAGTATCCGGACGATTTCGAAACCCAGACGTTCTACGGTTTCGCGGTCCTGGCTGTAGGCTACGCGACACCTAACGACACGAGCCTGTCGAAACAGCTCGAGGCAGCCGTCATCTTCGAAAAGCTTCGGAAACAAAACCCAAATCATCCTGGTGTCGTTCATTACCTGATCCATTGCTACGATTATCCGGCACTGGCTCAACGCGGGCTCGGCGCCGCGCAGAGTTATGCTTCTATTGCGCCATGGGTGCCTCACGCGCTCCACATGCCGTCGCACATCTTTACACGTTTAGGGATGTGGGAAGAATCTGTAGCTGCGAATAGAGCTTCGGCCGAAGCTTCGCGCTCTTATGCGGCCATGCGGCATCGCGATGCCACCGAAGCCGAAGAGCTACACGCGCTCGATTACATGGCCTATTCTTATTTGCAGGAGGCCCAGGACGCCGAGGCCAAGAAGATTGTCGATCTTGCAGCCAAAGTGCGGAAGACAAATCCGGAGCTCGAATTCAGTGCGGCCTACGCTTTGGCGGCGATTCCGACACGTTACGCGTTCGAGCGGAATGATTGGGCAGCGGCAGCGACCTTGACCGTTCCAACCCTCCCACACTGGTCCTCGTTTCCGTTCATGGAGGCCCTGATCGAATACGGTCACGCGCTGGGATGCGCGCATACAGGCGATCTTGAAGGTGCGCGGAAAGCGATCGCGCGAATGCATCAACTGCGTGACGCGACGAAGGAGCCGAGGTTCGACTATTTCAAGAACCATCTTGATTTGCAGATGCAAGCCGCCTCGGCATGGGTCGCAGCAGGCGAAGGCAAAAAGAGCGAAGCGATTGACATGCTGCGTCGCGCCGCGGACGCGGAAGACCTTTTAGGCAAACATCCGGTTTCGCCTGGCGCGTTTGTTCCGATTCGCGAACAACTCGGTAGTCTGCTGCTCGAAACAGGCCAATCGAAGGAAGCACAGCACGAATTTGAAGTGGCGCTCAAAATCTACCCGGGACGGTTCAGGGGATTGTATGGAGCGGCGCAAGCGGCGGAGAAAAACGGGGACAAGAAAAACGCAAGCCGCTATTACGCGAAACTGGCCGCGCAAACTGCAAATGCTACGGGCTCGCGAGATGAGTTAAATCACGTCCGGGAATTTCGTGCCGCCCAAGCCAAAGCTGCGGCGGATACGAATGACGTTGCCAGCTCTCGCGAGTAGGAACCGGTCGCGCGTCCTGCGTGCAAAACGACCAAGCTAGCCGCACGGCGCTACTGATTGCTGCGAGCCTGGTTCTTCTTCGTCGCAGCCCACAATACTCCGACCTTGTGTCGAGCACGTCGGCAGACTTGTGCGGTCACATGCTCGACGCACATTCAGCGCAGGCGCGCTTGTTCTTAAAGATCGTGCGACAGGCCTGGTTCCGGCCGATCGCGAAGTGGATCGAGCGCGTCACGATCCCGGGAATCTTGGTGCATTATGCCTTGCGAAAGAAATGTATCGCCGGGCTTGTGCGCTCAGCATTTATTAACGGAGCTACACAAGTTGTTATAGTTGGCGCTGGTTTCGATCCGCTAAGTTTCGAATTACATCAGGAATTTCCAGGTGTGCACTTTTGGGAAATAGATCATCCGGCAACGCAGCGTCACAAACGGCGCGCCGTCGCCAAGATCGGTGCCGATCGATTACATTTTGTCGCGATGGATTTGAGCACCACTACCTTCGATAGCGAGGCGCTGATCAAGAGCAGTTTTGATCCAACTCAGCGCGCAGTCTGGGTCGCCGAAGGTCTCTTAATGTATCTGACCCCGGATGTCGTTTCGTCATTGATGAAAACATCGAAAAGTCTGAGTGCACCCGGAAGTCAATTCGTATTCACGTTCATGGAAAAGCAAAGCGACGCACGGATTCGTTTCGATTCGCAAAGTAAATTGGTTGATTGGTGGTTGCGTCGACGAGGCGAACCATTTCTTTGGGGCAGTACCCGAAGTGGACTTGTTGACCTTGTAAGACCCTGGCACATAATCCGATTTTTCGATGACCATGATCTGCGCAAACTGGGATCTGGATTGGCCGACACATCTATCGCCAAAGGCGAGGTAATTTGCCTGGCTGAGAGTTCACCTGATTGATAATAGTTTCGCGTGCTTACTCGGCGTGAATTCATACGCACGGCGGCGCTTTTCGCGCTCGCGCCGCACCTATCAGCAGAACAAGAGATTTGGGTAAATGACGTTCATTCGCAGCTAAATCGCACCCGCGTTCGCGAGCTCCTGACGCCGCGTACCCGAGACGAACTCGCAGAGATTGTGCGTTCGGCCTCCCGAAAAGGCCGGCCTGTCTCCGTTTCCGGCTGCCGGCATTCGATGGGTGCCCAGCAATTCGCCACGGACAGCATTTGCGTCGATACGCGTTCACTCGATCGCGTGATTTCTTTCGATCCGGAGCAGGGTTTGATCGAAGCTGAAGCCGGCATCCAATGGCCAAAATTGATTCGCTCTTATCTGGACGCCCAGGCCAATGCTGAAAAACAATGGGGTATCGCACAAAAGCAAACCGGCGCGGACACATTTACGCTTGGTGGGAGTCTCTCCTCGAACGTGCATGGGCGCGGGTTGGCGATGAAGCCTCTTATTTCCAACGTTGAATCGTTCACCCTGGTTAACGCCGATGGAAAATCGGTTCACTGTTCACGCGCCGAAAACAATGAATTGTTCCGGCTTGCCATCGGCGGTTACGGGTTGTTTGGGTTAATCGACAGCGTAACGCTTCGCCTCGTTCCCCGGCAGAAACTGCGACGTGTCGTCGAGATAATTCGCGCGAATGATCTGCCCACGCGCTTTGAAGAGCGAATAGCGCAATCGTTTCTTTACGGAGATTTTCAGTTTTCAGTCGATGAAAAATCGCCGGACTTTCTCCAGGTCGGCGTCTTCTCTTGTTACGAGCCAATGGATGTACACGAACCGATTGTCGCCAAGAAAGAGTTACGCGACGACGACTGGCTGGAGTTATTACGGTTGGCTTACACGGATCGCGGGAAAGCGTTCAAGCGTTACAGCGATTACTACTTGTCGACAAACGGACAGAGCTATTGGTCCGACACGAACCAACTAAGCGCCTATCTGCCTAATTATGCTCAAAAGATCCGCGAGCAGATCGGAGGTCAGGAATCGAGCCTCATCATTACTGAAATTTACGTGCCTCGCCCCGACCTTCCCGGGTTTCTGGCGCAGGCGGCACAGCTGTTGCGCTCGAACCGCGCAGTCGTCATTTACGGTACGGTCCGCTTAATCGAAAAAGACAATGAGAGCTTCCTCGCTTGGGCCAAAGAGCCTTACGCATGCATCATCTTCAATCTGCTCACGTTTCATTCACCGGACGGCATTGAAACGTCCGCGCGCGTCTTTCGCGGCTTGATTAATTTGGCGATAGCCCGGGGCGGAAGCTATTATCTGACTTACCATAAATTCGCAAAGCCAGAGCAGGTCCTGGCATGCTACCCGCAGTTCAAACAGTTCCTGGAACTGAAAAGAAAGTACGATCCTGCCGAACGCTTTCAGAGTGATTGGTACCGCTACTATCGGAAGCTCTTCGCGACCTCGTGAATCCTCTGTCATGTTGAGCGATGCGAAACATTTCTGAATATTTCGGTTAGGTAGGGTTCTGATTACGAAGTGAGATTTTTCGCTTCGCTCAGAATGACATACTAGAATGGCTTTGCATGCAGCCGTTCGCCGTCATTGCTTTGCTTCTGATTCTTGGGCGCGCTTTCGCTGAATTGTGGCTCAGCCGATTGAACCGAAGTCATGTCTGTGCACACGCGAATGAAGTGCCGACTGTATTTCACGGGATGATTGACGAGCCGAAGTATCGCCGCTCGATTGATTACACCCTGGCCAAGAGCCGCTTTGGAGACATCGTCAACGTGTTCGATGCTGCAATACTCATGGCAGTGCTTTTTAGCGGCGTATTGCCATGGGCGCTTGAAAAATTCAGCGCGAACTTTGGCAGTTCGGTCTGGACAATGGCGGGGTTTCTTTTCGTCGTGGGAATTGCGGTAAGCGTCCCCGCATTGCCGTTTGATTGGTACGCGCAATTCAGAGTCGAAGAGCGATTCGGCTTCAACACTACCACATTAAAGACCTGGATCCTCGATCGTATCAAAGGATTGCTGCTCGCAGTGCTGCTCGGTTATCCATTACTGGTGCTGGTATTGAAAATGATCGAATGGGCCGGCGCTAGCTGGTGGCTCTGGGCGGCGGTGGTTGTTATCACGTTTCAATTGCTTTTGCTGCTAATCGCGCCGGCGATCATCATGCCGCTTTTCAACAAGTTCACCCCGCTGTCGGAAGGGGAGTTACGCGAACGTCTGTTTGCATTGGCGCAGCGAACCGATTTTCCCGCGCGTAGAATCGAAGTGATGGATGGCAGCAAACGCTCGCGCCACTCCAATGCCTTCTTTACCGGGCTCGGACGTTTTCGAAAGATCGTCCTGTTCGACACCCTGATCGGGCAGCTTACGCATTCAGAACTCGAGTCCGTGCTCGCCCATGAAATTGGCCATTACAAGAAACGCCACGTAATTAAAATGCTAAGCGTTTCCGTTGCTGGTGTGTTTCTCGCATTCGCCATGATTGCGTGGCTGGCGCGTCAGCAGTGGTTTTATCACGCGTTCGGTTTCGCATATCAGGGAGGCTTTGCCGCCACAAATGTGGTTCCTGCGATACTGCTGTTTTCGCTGCTGGCGGGAACGATCACTTTCTGGGCTTCGCCGTTCATTCACAGCTGGTCACGCCGTTTTGAATTTGAAGCGGACGCTTTCGCCCGTGGGGCGATGGGTGAGACGCAATCGCTAATTCAAGCATTGCGGAAATTGAGCGAGAAAAATCTGAGCAATCTCACTCCCTACCCGCTCTACAGCAGCTTTTATTATTCGCATCCGACCTTGCTCGAACGGGAACGCGCGCTGCGAATGACGTAACACAGGCATCTGCCTGTCTCGTCGGACGGGCAGCCTGCCTGGTCGCCAACGATCAGGCTGGGAAGCCTGCTCGACTCTTCAGGCTGGAAGCGTGAATTACTGTCTCGTCGCTGGCGGCACTAAATAACATCGGCGCTTGACACAAGCGCCTCTACAACGTGCGCTGTTGCAACATGTCGAAAGTCGTCATTGTTGGCGCGGGAGTTAATGGAGTTACCGCCGCAATCGAATTAAAGAAACGCGGCCATCAAGTAATTCTCATTGATCCGGGACCGTTGCCGCATCCGTTGGCTGCATCTACCGACATCAGCAAAGCTGTTCGCGCGGCTTATGGAGCGGATGACGACTATACCGAGCTCGCAGCGCGCTCCATCAAACTGTGGCGCAAATGGAACGAAGAATTCGGAATTGAGTTGTATCACGAGGTCGGCGTGATGTTCGTGCGCCGTCGGGAGATGGAGCCTGGCGATTTCGAGTACGAAAGTTTCAAAATGCTGCAAAAGCGCGGGCTCAAGGTTGAGCGCATGAATTCAGCGCAAGTGTGGAGGCGATTTCCAGCTTGGAATCCGGAATTATTTCGAGATGGCGTCCTTGAGGTTGAAGCAGGCTATGCAGAAAGCGGACGCGCAGTAGCGATCTTGGCCGAACACGCAGCTTCGATCGGCGTCGAACTGCGCAGCAGCAGCCGTTTCGCCCATTTGAATGAACGCGATCATCGCATTGACGGAATTGTCCTCGACGATGGAGAGCGCATTGCGGGCGATCGCGTTGTAATAACGGTCGGCGCGTGGACGCCGTATCTGCTGCCTTTCACGAAAACGTTCTTCCGCGCCAGTGGCCAGCCGGTATTTCACTTAAGACCCCGGCAACCTGAACTGTTCAGACCTGAACGGTTTCCTGTGTTTGGCGCAGACATTACGACAACGGGTTACTACGGATTTCCCCTTAATCGTGATGGTATCGTGAAGATCGCAAATCACGGGCCGGGACGCGAGATGTCGCCGGACTCATCCCAACGCGCCGTCACTTCGGAGGACGAAGAAAAGCTGCGCAATTTTTTGTCATTGGCATTCCCGGACCTCGCCGAGGCACCAATTGTTTATGCGCGCGTGTGCATGTATTGCGAAACCCATGATGGAAATTTTTGGATCGCGCAGGATCCGGAACGCAAAGGATTAGTGATTGCCGCAGGCGATTGCGGGCATGGATTCAAATTTGCGCCTGTACTCGGCGAAATCATCGCCGACGCGGTTGAAGAAAAATCCAACCCTATTCTGGAAAAGTTTCGTTGGCGTTCAGAAGTGCGTGCGGGGAGCGGAACAGATGTTGCGCGTTTCCACGGGGACCATGATCAAATAACGCGGTAGTAGAGGCTTAATCCGGCGATCAAACAATCGATGTCAAATCACTTCTTGGTTCGAGTCGCTACAAGTCGAGCAAAAAAGTTATGAATCAAGAGAGGCCGACCAAACGCGGCAGTAGCGGAAACCAGGTTTGTCCAAGCGCGGAAAAGTAAAGAGTCACTCCGGCCCACAGCCCTTTGGCACAAAGCTAGCTGCGTGGGCCGCGAGAACGTGAGAACCGAGGAGCTCGTTTTTTGAGGTCCTTGCTCAAAGTCCGCGAAATTTCGCAAAAGAACGAGCCGTTTTCCGGTCCGTCGTTGCATTAAGGGGTATGAAACAATTCTATTTCGGAAAAAGAAAACTCCAACTTGTGCCGGCGGCAATCATCCTGATCGCGCTGGCAGTATCCACCCAAATCTGTGCGCAAAGCATTACCACTATTGACGCGCCCGGTGCGGGGACGGGCCCCTTTCAGGGCACAAGTACCTTGGACATCAACGCCGCTGGGACAATCATAGGATTCAGCCGTGATGCGAACAATATCCGGCACGGTTTCAGCCGGTCCCGGAATGGCGTTTTCACCATGTTTGACGCGCCGGGTGCGGGCACAGCACCTGGCCAGGGCACGCGGGCCTATTCAGTCAACCCGAGTGGCGCGATTACAGGATACTTCACTGACTCCGCGAATGTGGCCCACGGCTACGTTCGTTCCAATCAAGGCGTGATTGCCGTATTCGACGCGCCGGGCGCAGGCACGGGGCCGGGCCAGGGCACCTTTCCTTTTGACAGCCCCCAACTCATCAACCCGAACGGGGCGAGCACGGGATTTTATACTGACTCGGTAGGCGCGCTTCACGGTTTCGTGCGCGATGACAACGGCGTTATCACCACGTTCGATGCGCCGGGTGCAGGCACAGCAGCCGGCCAGGGTACGCAAAGTTTCGCAATCAGCCCAGAGGGAGAGATCACAGGATTCTACTTTGACGGGACCGGTGCGGTCCACGGCTTCCTGCGGGACAAGAGGGGCGTCATTACCACATTCGATCTTCCGGGCGGAGGCACGGGCCCCGGCGAGGGTACGTATGGCGGGGGCTTTACTCCAAATGGGACCATCCTGGGAGTCCTCATTGACGCGGACTTCGTGAATCACGGCTTCCTGCTGGATAAGCATGGCGCGGTTACAATTTTCGATGCTCCGGATGCCGGTACGGGCTTCAACCAAGGTACGCTCCCTTGGGATATCAATACGAATGGAGCGACCACGGGATGGTATGTTGACAATGCAAATGTGAATCACGGCTTTGTGCGCGACAAACACGGCGCCATCGTCGAGTTCGACGTTCCAGGCGGAGACTTCGGCCCTTGGGGGGCCATTGCTCCGAACGGGGCGGTGACCGGATTTTACCTCGACCCGAACAACGTGTTTCACGGCTTCGTGCGAGAAGCGAATCGGGGTCTGGGGTTGGCCAAATTTGAACGGCCGTAACTCCCTGCATTCAACTACGCCATAATCTTCCTGAATCATCGCCAACGACAGATTGAAACGAGTACGAGCCCGGTGGAGGTATAAACGTATGGATAAGCCACAAATCCGACGAAAAGGCTTCTCTGTTGATAAACGTTATGACTTTCTGCGTTGAAAGATACCGGGACTGTTGACCAAGTCTTCGAAAATTCGCAGGAGAATGAGCCGGTTTCCGGCGCGTTGTTGCTTAACGAGTATGAAACCATTCCATTTCGTAAAAAGGAAACTCCAAGTTGTGCCGGCGGCAACCATCCTCGTCGCCCTGGCAATATCCACCACGGCTGCGCAAACGATTACCACCTTTGACGCGCCGGGTGCAGGCACGGGCCCGGGTCAGGGCACCTACGCCACCAACATCGCCCCGTCTGGGCCAATCATAGGATTCAGCGCTGACGCGAACAATGTGCGGCACGGTTTCGTCCGGTCTCAGGATGGCAGTTTCACCATCTTTGACGCGCCGGGTGCGGGCACAGCCGCGTTCCAGGGGACGCGGGCCTACGCCACAAACCCCGGCGGCACCGTTACAGGATGGTTCAACGACTCAACCGGTGCGGTCCACGGCTACGTTCGCTCCAATCAAGGCGCGATTACCGTCTTCGATGCGCCGGGCGCGGGCACGGGGCCATTTCCCGAAGGCACCTTTCCTTGGAGCCCCCTCATCATCAACCCGAACGGGGCGATCACGGGATGGTACACTGACTCAGCACTCGTGAGTCACGGTTTCCTGAGGGATAGAAATGGCAGCTTTACCACGTTCGATGTGCCGGGTGCCGAAGCCGGCCCGGGTACGTTTCCCTTCGCAATCAGCCCAGGTGGAGAGATCACAGGATTCTACGATAACGGAACCGATGGGAATCACGGCTTCCTGCGGGATAAGAAGGGCGTGATTACCACATTCGATGTTCCGGGCGCGGGCACTGGTCCCGGCCAGGGTACTTTTGGCGGAGGCCTTACTCCGAATGGAACCATCATGGGAAACTTTCTTGATGCGGACAATGTTGGTCACGGGTTCCTGAGGGATAGGAATGGCGACATCACCACGTTTGATGCGCCGGACGCCGGTAGCGTCCCAGGTTCGTTCCAAGGCACCTATCCTTTTGGAATCAATACGAATGGAGCGATCACGGGATGGTATGTTGATGAGGCAAATGTGAATCACGGTTTCGTGCGAGATAAGCACGGGTCGCTCGTTGAGTTCGACGTTCCGGGCGCGGGCACGGGACCAGGCCAGGGTCCAAACGTCTACAGCATTGCTCCGAACGGCACAGCGACTGGATTTTTCTTGGACCCGAACAACGTGGTTCACGGCTTCGTGCGAGACGCGGATGGTGGCGCGTCAGGCTTGCCCCAATCTTCCGGAAAGTAA
>Ga0209577_10001663_pt1 | contig 21936 bp, 26 predicted proteins | sample GraSoiAngelo_109_FD_185874 | JGI IMG/M metagenome (GOLD analysis project Ga0209577, IMG submission 185874) | Grasslands soil microbial communities from the Angelo Coastal Reserve, California, USA - 14_0903_12_20cm (SPAdes) (version 2) | ecosystem: Environmental > Terrestrial > Soil > Grasslands...
CGCGGCCGGGGGCCCGGAGAGCGGCGACGCCGCTAGAGCGCTCGCGATCGAGAAGCTCAGTGAGCTCGATACGAAGGTCGTCTCGCTGGAGGCGATGCGGGACTCGCTGCTGCAGTTGGTCGAGTCCTGCTCGCGCCCGCGCTCGGAGCGTGACTGCCCGCTGTTGGAGACGCTTGTGGCGGAAGGAGGGAGCAGGAATGACCGGGATGACTGAGCGGGCGACGTGCATCGACGGTGCGTTTCTGTCGCGCTTTCCGGGGATCGAGTTCTTGCCGCAGATGGTCCGGCTGCTCGCGTGCGGCCGGCCCGTCGCCCTCGGCGAGATTGCCGACTCGGGTGGCATCTCGGTCGAGCAGATCGAGGCGGTGCTTCGCGGTCAGCCGGGCTGCGAGTGGGACGAGGACGGCCGGTTGGTGGGCTTCGGGCTGACTCAGCGACCGACGGCGCATCGGCTGGTCCTGCCCACAGGGACGCTCTACACCTGGTGTGCGATCGACACGCTGTTCTTCCCGCTGATGCTCGGAGCCCCGGCGACGGCGGAATCGAGCTGTCCCGCGACCGGCCGATCGATCCGGGTTGAGCTGGTGCCCGACGCGGCCCCGTCGGTCAGCCCCGAGCACGCGGTCGTATCCGAGATACTCGCCGAGACTGTCTGCGATATCCGCGCTGAGGTGTGCGACCACGGTCACTTCTTCGCCTCCGCGCAGGCGGCGAGCGGCTGGTCCGACCGGCGCCCCGACGGGCGTGTGCTGTCCGTGCGCGAGGCGTTCGCACAGGCGGCGCGAGCGTGTGAGGCGCTGGGATGGCTTGGCGATCAGCCGGCAACGCGATGACATCGCCACGGATCGAGCTGCTCCACGTGCCGGACTGTCCGCGAGTGGATCGGGTCCGCGACATGCTCGAGGCGTGCCTCGATGAAACTGGAATCAACGCGCATGTCCACGAGCGCGACGGCGAATATCCGTCCCCGACGCTGCTGATCGACGGCGTCGACGTGCTCACCGGCAAGCCTGCGGAGACTGGCGCGTCCTGCCGCCTCCAGCTGCCTGCCAAACGCCAGATCAGGGACGCGCTCACGAGGAGTCCGTGATGAAGCAGCGTGGCGGCTCGCGCATGGCACCAACGGAGTCCGTGCGACACGCTGATGCAGAGCTGAGATTGCGCTCGATGCGAGCAGCAGACCTCGGGCTGGTCAGGATGTGGCTCGGTCGCCCGCACGTGGCCAGGTGGTACCTGGCTGGTTCGACGCTCGAGCGCGAGTTGGACGAGCTGCGTGAATCCGTGGCCGGCGAGCAGCCAACACAGGCGCTCGTGGCGCTCGAGCGAGGCCGCCCGATCGGCTGGTGTCAGTGGTATCTGTGCTCGGACTATCCCGATCACGCGGCCGGCGTGGGTGCCGAGCCGGGAGACATCGGACTCGATTTCGCGATCGGCGATCCGGCTCGTACCGGCAAGGGGGTGGGCACGAGATTGATCGCGGCGCTGATCGCGCACATACGGGAACGGCGCCCGGCCGCCGGCTTGATCGCCGATCCCGAGGCCGCGAACGTCGCCTCGCGGCGGGTGCTCGAGAAGAACGGCTTTCGGCTCGTGCGCGAGGGGGCTGTCGGATCCGAGCGGACGGCCGCGGCGATGGCTATCTACCGACTGGCCCCGCCGTCTAACGGCGGCGTGTGAGGACGCCTCGTGCCGGCGCTTCCGGCAAACCCAAGCCTCGCCGAGAAGGCTCGGGCGTTCTGCGCGGCGAGCGTCCGCGATTCGACCGGTCGGGCGATGCGGATGCTCGCCGAAACGCCCGAGTTGGCCGAGGCGGGGTTCGCCACAGCGCTCGTGCTGGGTGACCTCGAGCGGGTCCGGGCCGAGCTCGATCGAGATCCGGGGCTGGCATCTCGCGCGGACTCGCAGTCCGGTTGGACGCCGCTGCACCTGGTTTCTGTCTCGCGGTGGCATTGGCTTGAGCCGCGCAGGGCCGAAGGGCTGGTCGCGGTGGCGAGCCTGCTGTTGGACGCGGGTGCCGACGTGCACGCGCGCAGCCCGGGAACGCGCGGGCGGTCGCCGCTGGCTTGCGCGGCGGCGACGGCGAGCCAGGGCGAGGCCAACGCGAGTCTGATCGCGCTGCTGCTCGAACGTGGTGCGACGGCCGACGCCGAGGACCTGTACCTGGTGGGGTTTGCGCGCAACGCAGATCAGGCGCTGCGGCTGATGCTGGAGTACGTTCCCGACGGTGCCGCGACGGCCGGAAAGGCGTTTGCGGCTCCGATCAGCAGCGGCGATACGGACGGCGTGCGTGCGTTGATCGAGGCAGGCGCCGACCCTGCTCGGTTCCGTGACGGCGACGGCCATCCCGGCTCGGCGCTGGGCGCCGCAATCGAATCCGACTGCCCGGCGGAGCTGGTCGAGCTGCTGCTGGTCCACGGCGCGGACCCGAACGCGGCCGATCGGGATGGGCGCTCGGCGTACCGGGCCGCCACCGCTGCGGGGCGCACCGACATCGCCGAGTTGCTGCGCGCTCACGGCGCTCGCGACGACACCACGCCGGTCGACCGGCTGCTGTGGGCCTGTATTCACGCCGACGAGGCCGGGGCGCGTCGCGAGCTCGCGGCTCACCCCGAGCTGCTCGACTCACCGGCGGAGGTGCTCGGTGCCGCGGCCCTCAAAGCGGCCGAGGCGGGCAGCGTCGGGGCGGTCGACCTAGTGCTCGGTCTTGGCTTCCCGATCGAGACTCGAGTGGGCGACCACGGGGGCACCCTGCTCCATGTAGCCGCCTATGCGGGCAGCGCAGAGGTGGCGCAGCTGTTGCTTGCGCGGGGCGCGGACCTCGACGCCCGCGACAGCAGCTGGGACGACACCCCCCTTTCGTGGGCGTCGGTTGGCAGCGGAGAGCGCCCCGCCACGAACCGCGAGCCCGATTGGGCGGGGACCGTGCGGCTCCTGCTTGATGCGGGCGCGTCAACCGAAGGCTTCTCCCTCTCGCCGGATGATCCGAAGCCACCGAGCCGCCAGGTCGCCGAGATCCTCCGCCGCCATCTCGCGGCCTCAGAGGAGCCTCGATCGTGAGCGCGGTCCGGATGCGACGAATCGGGCTGCTTGGCGGCATGAGCTGGGAATCCTCGGCCGAGTACTACCGGCTGCTCAACCAAGTTGTGCGGGATCGTCTGGGCGGCCTTCATTCGGCCGACTGCGTCCTGCGCTCGGTCGACTTCGCCCGGATCGAGGAGCTCCAGCGCGCCGGCGACTGGGACCAGGCCGGCGCGATTCTCGCCAGCGAGGCGCGGGCGCTCGTCGCGGCGGGAGCGGAGCTGTTGTTGCTCTGCACGAATACGATGCACAGGGTCGCTGAGCAGATCACCGACGCCATCGATGTGCCGTTCATCCACATCGCCGACGCGACCGCCGACGCCGTCAGAGCCGCCGGGCTCTCGACCGTTGGACTGCTGGCGACCATCTACACGATGGAGCAGGACTTCTACGTCGGCCGCCTGCGCGACAAGCACGGGCTGACGGTCCTGACGCCTGATCCGGACGATCGAACGCTCGTAAACGATGTGATCTACCGCGAGCTGTGCTGTGGCGTCATCCACCCCGGCTCCCGAGCCGAGTACCAGCGCATCATGCGAGCGCTGGCCAACCGGGGGGCGCAGGCGATCCTCCTGGGCTGCACCGAGATCGACCTGCTCGTCGAGCCCGACGACGCGCCCGTGCCGACGTTCGACACGACGCGGCTGCACGTCGAACGCGCCGTGGCCGAAGCGCTGAGCACGGGAACCGTGCGCGGTCCGCCACACCCACGTCGCTCATAAGCGCCTGGGCCGGGGATTCGCTCCTTCACCCCTCGAGCACGCGTGCGGCGAGCGCGAACGCGGCGTTGGCGGCCGGGACTCCGGCGTACACGCCCGTATGGAGGAGGACCTCAGCGATCTCGTCGTCGCTCAAGCCGTTGGTTCGTGCGGCACGAAGGTGCAGCTCGAGTTCTTGCTCGCGCCCAAGGGCGGTGAGCAGCGCCACGGTGATCGCGCTGCGGGTGCGCCGGTCCAGCGCGGTCCGCGCCCACACCCCACCCCATGCATAGCGGGTGATCAGGTCCTGGAAGGGGGCGGTCAGTGGCGTTGTCGCATCGATCGCCCGGTTCACGTGCTCGTCGCCCAGGACCTCGCGGCGAACTCGCATCCCCTGCTCGTAGTGCTCATCGGTCATTGCTCAGGTGCTCCAGGATCAGTCGGTTGATGGATTCAGGTTGCTCGACCGCGGCCAGGTGGGCAGCGGGCGCCACGATCTCATGCCTTGCGCCGGGGATCGCCCGAGCGATCAGCTCCTGCTGCTTCGGGGGCGTGGAGGGATCCCGGTCGCCCGAGATCACGAGCGTCGGCGACCGGATCGTCCCGAGTACCCCGCGCAGGTCCATCCGCTCGATCGCGCCGCAGCAGGCGGCGTAGCCCTCGAACGGAGCCGCGGCCAGCATCGCGTGTAGCGCGGCCGCTAACTCGGGGTGCGACGCCGCGAACTCCGGGGTGAGCCACCGCGCGAGCACGCCGTCGGCGATCGGCTCGACCGACCCGGCCTCGCGTACTACGCGGGCTCGCTCCTGCCAGTAGGAGGCCGGCGGCATGTACGCCGCCGTGCACAGCAGGATCAGCAGCTTGACGCGATCGGGAGCGTGCCCGGCCAGCCACAGCCCCACCATCGCGCCGATCGACAGCCCGCAATAGTGGGCGTGTTGGAGGCCGAGCGTGTCCATCAGCTCGAGCACGTCGCGGCCCAGGTCCGCGATCTCGTATGGGCCCGGCGGAACCGGCGAGCCGCCGTGCCCGCGATGGTCGAAGCGGACGAGCCGCAGACGCTGCGCGAGCGGCAGCTGGCCGTCCCACATGCGCAGGGTCGTCCCCAGCGATCCGCCCAGCAGCAGCGCAGGCCCGTCTGAGCCGATGATCTCGTGATGGAGCGCGGTCACGGCTTCTGGGCCGCGGCCGCCCAGAACGGCTCCCGCAGCCTGCTCTTGAGCACCTTCCCCGCGCCGGACTTCGGCAGTGGCTCAGTCCGCAGGTCGATCGTCCGCGGGACCTTGTAGCCGCCGATCCGCCCCCGGCAATGCGCGATAAGCTCGCCCTCGGTGACCGCCCTGTCCTCGTTCACCATGACCACCGCGTGGACGGCCTCGCCCCAGCGAGGGTCGGGGACACCGAAGACCGCCGCCTCGCGTACCGCCTCGTGCTCGGCGAGCGCCGACTCGACCTCGATCGAGTACACGTTCTCGCCCCCCGTGATGATCATGTCCTTGAGCCGGTCGACGAGGTACAGATAGCCGTCCTCGTCCGCGTAGGCGACATCGCCCGAGCGGTACCACCCGTCGACAATCGCCTCGCGCGTGGCGTCCGGTCGCTTCCAGTAGCCGAGCATCACATTCGGGCCGCGGACCCAGATCTCGCCAACCTCGCCGGCCGGCATCGCCTGGCCAGCCGGTCCCCGGACCTCGGCCTCCACGCCTACGACAGGTGCGCCGATCGAGCGCAGGCGTCGAGCTCGGACGGGATCCTGAGCGAACCCGCGGCGATGGTCCTCGGCGGTGCAGCAGGTGACCGTCGGGGCGGCCTCGGTCATGCCGTAGAACTGGACGATCTCGCAGTCGAACCGCTCCAGCACGCGGCGCTGAAGCTCCGGCGAGATCGGCGAGGCCGCGTACTGGATGTGTCGCAGCGAGCGCAGCGAGCGATCGGGCTCGGCCTCCAGCTGCTCCAGCAGCATCGCGAGCATCGTCGGGACGAGCACGGTGTGCGTAATCGCCTCGCGGTCGATCGCCCGAAGCACGTCGTGGGCGTCGAAGCGCGGCAGGACCACGTGCCGGCCGCCGGCCCACGTGCACGCGAACACGTTGGCGGTCCCCGCTACGTGGAACATCGGGCACACGTGAAGCCAGCGATCGGACGGGCGGTGCCCGGTGGCGATCAGGTTGTGGCGCGCGTTGGCGAGCAGGTTGGCGTGGCTGAGCATCACGCCCTTCGGCTTGCCGGTGGTCCCCCCGGTGTACGAGATCGCCGCCAGGTCCGCCGGGTTGAGCGCCGGCGGCGAGTCGCCGGGCCGATCGGCGACGAGCTGCTCGTACGGGACGCAATCCGCCGGACAGGCTCCGGAGGTGTCGCGCACAAGCTCGCGCAGGGTGGGGCAGGCGAGGCGCAGCGAGCGGCCGATCTCGAGCCCCGCCGAGTCCACCACCAGGACCTCGAGCTCACAGTCGTCGACTATGAATGCCAGCTCGGCCTCCGTCAGCCGGAAGTTGAGGTCGACCAGCGTGCGGCCGGCGGCGGGCACGCCGAGCCAGCACTCGAGATGGGCCAGCGAGTTCACCCCCAGGTAGCCGACCCGCCCGCCGGCCTCGACCGACAGCTCATCGAGCCCACGGCCCAGCGCCGTCACCCGCTCTGACAGCTCGGCATAGGTCACCGCGCGTCCCTGGTCCACGACGGCCACCGAGTCGGCGTGGAGGCCGACGGCTCGGCGCAGCGGCCAGCTGAGGTCGCCCTCGCTCACTCTCCGAGGCCCAGCAGCCGCGCCGCGTTGTGCTTCAGCACCAGCGGGCGGACCTCGTCCTTGATCGGTAGCCGCTCGAAGTCGGCCAGCCACCGGTCGGGAGTGATCAGCGGATAGTCGGAGCCAAACAGCATCTTGTGCCGCAGTTGCGAGTTGGTGTACCGGATCAGGTTCTCCGGGAAGTACTTTGGCGACCACCCCGACAGGTCGATGTAGACGTTGGGCTTGTGCACGGCGATCGCAAGCGCCTGGTCCTGCCACGGAAACGAGGGATGGGCGAGGATGATCCTCAGGCCGGGAAAGTCGGCGGCGACGTCGTCGACGCACATCGGGTTTGAGTACTTGAGGCGGACCCCGCCGCCGCCGGGCATGCCGGCGCCGATCCCGGTCGTGCCGGAGTGGAAGAGGGCGATCAGCCCCGCGTCCGCGATCGGTTCGTACAGTGCGTAGTGGTCGCGGTCGTTCGGCCAGAACGCCTGGGTGTTCGGGTGGAACTTGAATCCACGCACGCCGGCCTCGATCAGCCCTTCGATCTCCCTCACGCCTAACTTCCCCTTGTGCGGGTCGACGCTCCCGAACGGGATCAGCACGTCGGGGTTCTCGCGCGCGGCGCGAAGCACCTCCTCGTTTCCGAGCCGGCGGCGCCCCATTCCCGCCTCGTCGTCGACCGTGAAGAGGACCGCCAGCATGTTCCGCTCGCGGTAGTAGTCCGCGACCTCACCGGCCGTCGGCTGCGGTGGGCTGCCTCCGAAGTACCGCGCTGCCGCCTCGAGCACCTCGGCCGTCACCGGATCCTGGGCTTCTCCCTCGTTACGCTCGGCGTGGACATGGACGTCGATCGCCGTGAGCTGATCGATGTCCACGCTCATGCCGGCACGATCCTATGGGACCCGTCCGGCCGCCAGATCCGCCTCGACCGCAGCCGCGGCCTCGCGCAGCCGCGGCAGCAGCTCGCGCCGAATTGCGGTGGGGGTCCGGCGGCTCGCGTGGGTCGAGAGGTTCATCGCCGCGACCACCTCGCCGGCCTGGCCGCGGAGCGGAACGGCGATCGACCGCAGGCCGTCCTCGAGTTCCTGGTCGACGAGCGCCCAGCCCTGGCGGCGAACCTTGTCGACCTCGGAGCGGAGCTTGTCGGGGTCGGTGACCGTCGCTGCGGTAAGCCGCCGCAGCTCGGCCGTCTGGAGGAAGGATTCGAGCGCGGGGACGGGCAGTCCGGCGAGCAGCACTCGTCCCATCGACGTGGCATGAGCCGGGAACCTTGTCCCGACCGAGATCGCGACGGTCATGATCCGCTGGGTCGGCTCGCGGGCGACGTAGACGATCTCGTCGCCGTCCAGGACCGATACCGACGATGACTCGTGGACCCGCTCCACGAGCTCGCGCAGGTGGGGCTGGGCGATCTGCGGAAGCGTCAGGCTGGAGAGGAAGGCATAGCCGAGCTCGAGCACCCGCGGCGTGAGTACGAACCGCCGATCGTCGGAGCGAACGTAGCCGAGCTCCTCCAGGGTGAGCAGGAATCGGCGAGCGGACGCGCGCGTCAGACCGGTGTCGCGGGCGACCTCCGACAGCGTCCGCCCGGCGCCCGGCAGGCTCAAGGCGCGGATCACATCCAGGCCGCGCTCGAGCGACTGCACGAACTGCCTTCCCCGTGAACGAGTGGCCGCCATCAGATCGCGAAGAAGACGGTCTCGTTAGGGCCTTGGAGGCGGATGTCGAACACGTAGCCGTCGGCGCTCGGCTGGGCCAGCAGCGTGGCACGGCGCTCGGCCGGGACGCTCTGCAGCACGGGATCGGAGGCGTTTGCCTCCGGCTCGTCGACGAAGTAGATCCGCGTAACGCAGCGGTGCAGCATCCCGCGCGCGAACACCGAGACGTCGATGTGCGGCGCCTGGCGGCCCCCGCCCGGCCACGGCAGCGTCCCCGGCTTGACGGTCACGAGCTCGAACGTCCCGCCGTCCTCGACGCCGCAGCGCGCAAAGCCGCGGAAGCCGCCGAGAGCCGAACGCTCCCCAAACCCGTGCAGGTCGGCGAACTTCCCCTCTCCGTCCGTCTGCCACGTCTCGATCAGCGAATCCGGCACGGGATCTCCGTGGCCGTCGTACACGGTCCCGGTGATCCGGATCGCCCCAGGTGCATCCTCGGGTACGACCAGCGGCCCGTTCTCCCACGGCAGGCCGATCGCAAAGAACGGTCCCACCGTCTGCGAGGGCGTCACCGCATAGCTCAATGCGCCTCCTCGAACGGCGTCGCTTCCGGCCCCCGCAGGTAGATGTCGAACTCGTAGGCCAGCGCCCAGTGATCGACGCTGTCGCCGAGCGAGAACCGCGAGATCATGCGCTCGCGCGCCGCCGGTTCGCGGACCGAGTTGAAGATCGGATCGAACTCGAACAATGGGTCGCCGGGAAAGTACATCTGCGTGACCAGCCGCTGGGCGAACGCGCGGCCCAATAACGAGAAATGGATGTGGGCGGGGCGCCAGGCGTTGTCGTGGTTGCCCCACGGGTACGGCCCCGGCTTGATCGTGACAAAGCGGTAGCGGCCCTGCTGGTCCGTCACCGTGCGGCCGGCACCGGAGAAGTTGGGGTCGAGCTCGGCGTCCCAGCGGTCCAGCACATGGCGGTAGCGCCCGGCCGCGTTCGCCTGCCAGACCTCCACGAGCGTGTCGCGGAGCGGCTTGCCCTCGGTGTCGAGCACGCGGCCGAAGACGATGATCCGCTCGCCGATCGGGCTCCCCTCGTGCTGGGCCAGGAGGTCGTTGTCGCTTTCGCGCACCAGCTCGGGCCCCAGCTGCGGGCCGGTGATCTCGGTGAGCGTGTGGGGCAGGTAAACCAGCGGTCGCGTGGGATGCCGCAGCACCGTCGACCTGTAGGGCGGGTAGTCGAGCGGCGGATGGGCGTCCTCGGGCTCGCGGATGTAGCTGACCGGGGTGTCGTCACTCATCGGCTAGTCAACCCTCGCAGCACGGTCAGCTCCTGCACGGTGGGCGGCTCGGTCGGCTTCAGATCATCGCTCACGTGCAGGTCCCAGCCCGTCGCGGCGCGGATCGCCTCGAGCTCGACGCCGGGATGCATCGCGGTGAGCGTCAACTCGCAGGTGGCTGGATCTGGCTCGAGCACGCCGAGGTCGGTGATCACGGCGGAGGGACCTGCCCCCCGGAAGCCGAGCTGCCTCCGCGACCCGGGACCGGTCCCGTGGCCCACCGACGTGACGAAGTCGAGCTTCTCGACGAACGTTCGGCGGGCATGGGGGACAATCACGATCACCTCCCCGCAGGCGGCGGCGATCTCCGGCGCGCCGCCGGCCCCCGGCAGCCGGGCTTTGGGGTGGTCATAGGCCCCGATCACGGTTGAGTTGAGGTTGGCGAACCGGTCCACCTGAGCCGCGCCCAGAAACGCGACCTCGATCCGGCCGGCACCGATCCAGTAGTTGAACATCTCCGGCACCGAGACGATGAAATCGGCGGTCTCCGCGAGCTCGCCGTCGCCGATCGACAGCGGCACACGCGTCGGCTTGGCCCCGACCGTGCCGGACTCGTACACGAGCACGAGGCCGGGGTTGTGGACGCGCCGGGCCAGAATCGCGGCCGTACTCGGCCGGCCGACGCCGATGAAGACGCTGCTCGCCTCGCGCAGCCGGCGCGCCGCGACGACGGTCTGGACCTCGCCCAGGCTCGCGGCGATCACCGCGCCGCCACCCCACCCAGCACGTGCTCGCTCATCCAAGCGGCGAACGCATCGCGGTCACGGCTGACCTGGTCCCAGAAGCGGTAGAAGTCGTTGTCGCGGTCGGTGACCCCGTGTGAGTAGGAGGGGAGCGAGCCCCTGGGGACGTGCGCAACCGCGTCGAGCTGCCAGGTAGGGATCACGACGCCTCCCGGCCGGGGCTCGAGCTCGTCGAGGACCCGCTCGACCGTGACCAGGGTGCGCGAGGCGGCGAGCAGCGCCTCCTTCTGCACCCCCGGGATGCCCCACAGCTGCACGTTGCCGCGGCGGTCGGCCTCCTGTGCGTGGACGATCGCCACATCCGGGCGCAACGCCGGCACGGCCACCAGCCGCTCGCCGGTGAACGGGCACACCACAGGCTCGACTCGGGTACGCGCGATCAGGTCGGTGCCCACATAGCCGCGCAGCAGCGCGCACGGCAGCCCCGATGCCCCGGCGGCGTAGGCGTTGGCCATGCCCGCGTGCGAATGCTCCTCGACCTCGATCTCGCGTGGCCATCCGTGTTCGATCGCGTCCCGAAAGCGGTGCAGCGACCCCACTCCGGGATTGCCGCCGTACGAGAACACCAACTTGCGGGCGGCGCCCATGCCGATCATCTGGTCGTAAAGCACGTCGGGAGTCATCCGGATCAGCTCGAGCTCGGCGCGTCCCTGGCGCAGGAGCTCGTGGCCGGCGGCGAACGGGATCAGGTGAGTGAAGCCCTCGAGCGCGACGCTGTCGCCGTCCGAGACGAGCTCTCGCAGCCCTTCACCGAGCCCTGTCAGCTCAGCCATGTTGTGCGCTATGCGAACGCTTGACTGCGATGCGCACGAGGGTATACGCTCCGGCGCGCCGACGCAACTGGAGCAGCCTTGCAACCAGAGGAGAGGTGATGACCGAGAACCGGCACGACCTTTTGGGACGGCGCGAGTTCGTCAAGCGAGCGGGCACCACCGGGCTGCTGTTGAGCTCCGGCGGGCTGCTGGCGGCATGCGGGGTCAGCAAGGGCGGCGCGAGCTCGAGCGGCAACGCGATCAAGATCGGCTACGTCAGTCCGATCACCGGCGAGGCGGCGTCGTTCGGGGAGCCCGACAGCTACGTCCTCGGGGTGGTCCGCAAGTCGCTGGCAAACGGCATCACCGGCGCCGACGGCAAGCACTACACGATCGAGATCCTCCAGAAGGACAGCCAGTCGAGCCCGCAGACGGCGGCGTCGGTGGCCAACGCGCTGATCAACGGCTCGCAAGTCGATCTGATGCTGACGACCTCGACCCCGGAGGTCGTCAACCCGGTATCAGACGCATGCGAGGCCGCCGGAATGCCGTGCATCTCCACCGTCGTTCCTTGGGAGGCGTGGTACTACGGGCGCGGCGCCAAGCCGGGCAACAAGGCGGCCTACAAGTACACCTACCACTTCTCGTTCGGCGTGGAGAACTTCGCCGCGACCTACATCTCGCAGTGGAACCTGCTGAAGACCAACAAGGTCGTGGGCGCGCTCTACCCGAACGACTCGGACGGCAACGCCATCCGCATGGGACTGATCCCGCTGCTCGAGAAGGGCGGCTTCAAGGTCGTCGACGCAGGCCCTTACAACGACGGGCTGAACGACTTCAGCGCACAGATCAACACGTTCAAGTCGCACAACTGCCAGATCCTCAACACGTTCCCGTTGCCGCCGGACTTCGCGACGTTCTGGCGCCAGGCGGTCCAGCAGGGCTACAAGCCGATCATCGCCCAGATCGCCAAGACCGGGCTGTTCCCCTCGCAGGTCGAGGCGCTCGGCAACCTGGGTCCCACGCTCGCGACCGGGTCCTACTGGGCGCCGGGGTGGCCATACTCGTCGTCGCTCACCGGCCTGACGGGGGCCCAGATGCAAGCCGGGTACGAGGCCACGGGCAAGCAGTGGACTCAGCAGCTCGGCGCCGACTTCGCGCTGTGGGACGTCGGGATCGCGGCGCTCAAGCACGCGCCCAACCCGAAGGACAAGCTCGGGCTCGCCAACTCGATCTCGACGCTCGTCGTCGAGACCCCGATGGGGCACCTGGACTGGACGAAGGGCCCGGTGAAGAATGTGGTGGACACCGTGATTCCTGGCTCGCAGTGGTTCAAGTCAAAGCCGGGCTCGAAGTTCCCGCTCGAGCTGCAGCAGACCGAGCACAGCCAGGATCCCCGCATCCCGATCCAGGCCAAGCTCGTGCCGTACGGGACGGTGTGACCGCAACCCGCGGGCAGCCCACGAGCACACCCGGAGAGCCGGGTGAGAAGATGCTCGTGGCGCGCGGGCTGAACAAGCGTTTCGGGGCACTGCGCGTCCTCGAGGACGTGACGATCGAGATCCCTGTCTCCGCGGCGGTCGGGATCGTCGGTCCCAACGGCGCCGGCAAGACGACGCTGCTGGACATACTGGCCGGCGCTACGCGGCCGGACAGCGGCGCGGTGACGTTCGCCGGCCGCGAGGTGACGCGCCTGCGAGCGGCCGCGCGCTGCAGGCTCGGGGTCGGGCGCACGCACCAGATCCCGCGCCCGTTCACCGGGATGACCGTGTTCGAGAACGCGCTCGTGGCTGCCGCGATGGGCGGTCGGCGGCGGGCGGGCCCGTCGCGGCAGAGCGCGCTCGACGCGCTCGAGCGCACCCAGATGCTGAGTCTGGCCAACCGGCGGGCAGACACGCTTGGACTACTGGACCGCAAGCGGCTGGAGCTCGCCAGGGCGCTGGCCACCGACCCATCGCTGCTGCTGCTCGACGAAATCGCGGGCGGCCTGACGGAGCCCGAGACCGACCAGCTCGTCGGGCAGATCAGGGAGCTGCACAGCGCCGGGCTGACGATCGTCTGGATCGAGCACGTGGTCCACGCCCTGCTGCGCGTCGCCGAAAGGTTGATCTGCCTGTCCGGTGGAGCGATCATCGCCGACGGCGATCCACAGTCTGTGATGACCGACCCTGTCGTGATGGACGCTTATCTGGGCAGCGCCGCGTGAGCCTGCTGGAGGTTCAGGATCTCGATGTGCGGCACGGGTTGCTGCAGGCCGTCCGTGGCGTGAGCCTGAGGCTCGAGCAGGGCGAGACACACGCTCTCGTCGGCGCCAACGGAGCCGGCAAGTCGACGCTGCTGCGGACGATCGCGGGCGCCCATCGCCCGGCCAGCGGACAGGTGCGGTTCGACGGCCGCGAGGTGACCCACGTGCCCGCCCACCGGCGGGTCTCGCTCGGGATCGGGCTGGTGCCCGAGGGGCGCCATCTGTTCCTCAGCCTCAGCGTCGAGGAGAACCTCCGCGTGGCGGCCCGCCCCGGCTACTGGACGGTGGAGAAGGTGCTCGAGGCGTTCCCACTGCTGGCGGCGCGCCGCCACAGCCGTGCAGTCAACCTGTCCGGCGGCGAGCGCCAGGCCACGGCGATCGGGCGGACGCTGATGACCAATCCCAAACTGCTCCTGCTCGACGAGGTGTCGCTCGGGTTGGCCCCGGTGACGGTCGAGGATCTCTACCGGTCGCTTCGGCAGGTGATCGGACAGGGGACGACGGTGCTGCTGGTCGAGCAGGATCTCGGCCGGGCGATGGCGGTGGCGCAGCGCGTCAGCTGCATGCTCGAGGGCCGCATCGTGCTGGAGGGCCGCTCGGACGAGCTGACCCGCGAGCAGGTAACGGAAGCGTATTTCGGCTTGGGGCGCCTGGCGGCCGAGGCGGCATCGACGGGGGGCGTCGAATGACCTGGGTGAACGCCGTGATCCAGGGGGTCCTGCTCGGCGGGCTGTACGCGCTGTTCGCCTGCGGCCTGTCTCTGATGTTCGGCGTGATGCGGATCATCAACCTCGCTCACGGCGACCTCGCGCTGCTCGGGACGTTCATGGTCCTAGTCGTCACCGAGCATCTCGGCATCTCCCCGTTCGTAGCCCTGCTGATCGTGCTGCCCGGCGCCGCGATCTTCGGGGTTCTGCTCCAGTACGGAATCCTCAACCGCAGCCTGCAAGGCGGCGAGCTCTCGCCGCTGCTTGCGACGTTCGGCCTCTCGATCGTGATCGCCAACCTGCTGCTGCAGATCTTCTCGGCCGACACGCACTCGCTGAGCGCCGGCGCACTGACCACGGCGAGTTGGCGGATCTCGAGCCAAGTCTCGATCTCGGCCCTGAGCGCCGTGATCTTCGGCGTGGCCGTGGTGGTGCTCGGCGGCCTGCAGCTGATGCTCTCCCACACCCAGCTTGGGCGCTCGATGCGCGCGACCGCGGACGATCCTGCGACCGCGGAGCTGGTGGGCATCAACGCCAAGCGCATCTACGCGGTGGCCACGGCGATCGCGCTCGCCACGGCGGCGTTGGCCGGGACGTTCTTCGCGATGCGATCCTCGTTCGATCCGACGCTCGGGCCGTCGCAGCTGATCTTCGCGTTCGAGGCGGTCGTGATCGGCGGCCTCGGATCGCTCTGGGGGACGATGGTCGGCGGGATCGCGCTCGGCGTCGCACAGACGGTGGGAGCACAGGCGTTCGGCGCCCAGTGGTCGATCTTCTGCGGAGATGTCCTGTTCCTGGCCGTGCTGGCGTTTCGCCCCCAGGGCATCTTCGTCGCGCGCGAGGCGCGCGCATGAGCGCGGGCACGGCCGAGCTTTCGGCCACGGAGCCGAGCCAGACACGAGTCCAGCGGTGGACACGCGTCTCACTCGGCTTCACGGCGGGTACCGCCGGGCTTCTAGTCCTCCTGGCGCTGGTGCCGTTCTGGTTCGGTCCGAATATCACCGAGAAGCTCACGGAGCTGTTCGTGCTGATCATCCTCGCCGCGATGTGGAACGCGCTGGCCGGCTACGGCGGGATGGTCTCGGTGGGTCAGCAGGCGTTCATCGGGATCGGCGCGTATGCGGTGATCATCTTCACCGACCACGGCATCAATGGGTACGTCGCCGTCGTCCTCGGCGCGCTGTTCGCGGGCCTGGTGTCGCTGCCGACCTCATTCCTCGTGTTCAGGCTGCGGGGCGGACAGTTCGCGATCGGGACATGGGTCGTGGCGGAGGTGTTTCGGCTGCTGGTGACCAACGACCAGGCGGTCGGCGGCGGGACCGGTAGGTCGCTCAACGCGCTCAACGTCTATGCGCCCGCGGACCGGCAGGCATACACCTACTGGATCGCGCTGGCGCTGATGGCGGCGCTGGTCCTCGCGGGCTTCGTGCTGCTGCGCAGCCGCCTCGGCTCCGCACTGCAGGCGATACGCGACGACGAACACGCTGCGGAGTCGGTCGGCGTGCCGGTCGCGAGGGCCAAGCGGATCGTGTTCCTGCTCGCTGGGATCGGATGTGGCGCGGCGGGCGCGATCACGGTGGCCAACTCGCTGATCGTGACGCCGGACTCGATCTTCGGGATCCAGTGGACCGCCTACATGATCTTCATGGTCCTGCTCGGAGGCCTCGGCACGTTCGAGGGCCCGGTGCTCGGGGCGTTCGTCCTGTTCGGGATCCAGCAGGAGTTCCAGAACGACGGCACGTGGTATCTCGTGGGTCTGGGGTTGGTGGCGATCATCGTCACGCTCGTCCTTCCTCGGGGGCTTTGGGGCGCGATCGTGGACCGCTTCAACATCCGGCTGGTCCCCGTCGGCTACACGGTTCGTCAGCTGATCGGATCCGGCACCTCTCCAGACCGTCACCGGTGAGAACCCAGGTCGGAATCATCGGTGCCGGTCCGGCCGGCCTGACGCTGGGCCTGCTGCTGGAGCGTGAGGGGATCGATTGCGTGATCCTCGAAGACCGCAGCCGCGAGCACGTCGAGCGCCGGGCGCGAGCAGGGCTACTCGAGCACAACACAGTCGACCTGCTGCACGAGCTCGGGGTCGGCGAACGCCTGGCGCGGGAGGGTCTCCGCCACAACGGGATCAACCTGCGCTGGCAGGGCCGCACGCAGTACATCGCGATCACCGAGCTGACCGGCCGCCACGTCACGATCTACGGACAGCACGAGGTGCTCAAGGACCTGATCGCGGCCGTGCTGGAGCGGGGCATCGAATTGCGGTTTGAGGTGGCCGATACCGCCGTGCACGAGCTGGACTCCGAGCATCCGCGGGTCGTCTACGTCGATGGATCGAGCCCCGGGCAGCTCGAGTGCGACTTCATCGCCGGCTGCGACGGCTTCCACGGCGTCTGCCGGCCGGCCATCCCCGACGGAATCCTGACCGTGCACGACTTCGAGTATCCGTTCGGGTGGCTGGGGATCCTCGCGGAGGCCCCTCCAGCCACAGACGAACTGATCTACGCCTGGCACGAGCGCGGGTTCGCGCTCTACTCGATGCGCTCGCCGGCCGTGAGCCGCCTCTACATCCAGGTGCCGATCGGGGAAGACGTCGGCAGCTGGCCGGACGACCGCGTCTGGGAGGAGCTCCAGCTGCGGCTGGGCACCGAAGAGTGGAGCGTCAACGAGGGGCCGGTGTTCGACAAGGGCATCACGCCGATGCGCAGCTACGTCTGCGAGCCGATGCGGTTCGGACGGCTTCTGCTTGCGGGCGACTCCGCACACATCGTGCCGCCGACGGGAGCCAAGGGACTCAACCTCGCGGTCAACGACGCCCGGCTGATGGCGGGCGCGATCATCTCCTTCTACCGGACGGGTTCGGCGGCCACGATCAACGCCTACTCCGAGACCGCGCTGCGACGGGTCTGGCGCGCCCAGGACTTCTCCAACTACATGACCCAGCTGCTGCACGACCTGGGGCATGGACCCTTCGAACGGAAGCTGCAGCTCGCTCGCCTGGAATACCTCTCCCGGTCAAGGGCTGCCGCAACCAGCCTGGCCGAGAACTACGCAGGACTTCCGGCGGGTCCGGACTTCTGAGCCCCCATTCCGCTCATCAGCGGTGAAGGCCGGGAGCGGAAGCGGGACCCGTCTCCCTGATGACGGTCCAGCTGAGTGGTGCTTTGCGCAGACAGCGCTGAGGCGCGAGCCGGACACTCGCGGCTGGCGTTCAGCTGAGGTCGGAAATTCCGGAGATCAGCAAGTAGGTGCCGATCGCTCCGCCAGGCAGACGATCAGGATCCGCCGGTGAGCCGTCATCCAGTGGCTGAGCTTCTCGGTGAGTGGGCGCGTGCGGTCCGGGATCAGGACCAAGCCAATCAGCGGGAGCTCGAAGCGAACTGGATCAGGTTGAATCCCAAGATTACGAGCACGTCCGTGGTCGTTGGCACGTTCTGCTTGGCCAGCAGCGCGAGGCCGGCCAGGTAGTAGGCGCGAGCGCAAGACTGCAAATGCGCGCTGCCGAACCGGACATGGGGAGCCACGCGAACACCGTGGGCGGCAAATGCCCGCGCCAGCATGAAGGGAGGGCTCGCCGCGCGCGATCCAAGAGACCCCGTATTCGCCACGAACGCGACCCGGGGTCGGGCGGCCGACCGCGCCGGCGACCCGCCCTGTTCGCCGCCACGGCGGGCGATTAGAGTAGACACGTGGCCCTCTTCTCCCGAGACACTAAGGTCGAAGCGCTCAAACGAGCGCCGCTGTTCGAAGGGCTTTCGCGCAAGCAACTGACCGAGCTCGCCAAGGTGACCGAGGACGTCGACTTCAATGCCGGCAAGGTCTTGTGCCGCGAGGGCGAACGCGGACAGGAGTTCTTCGTGATCATGGAGGGCGAAGCGGAGGTAACTAGAAACGGGAAGCACCTAGCGACGCGCCGAAGCGGCGAATTCTTCGGTGAGATCGCGCTCGTCGCGGATGTCCCACGTACCGCAACCGTGACTGCGAAGACGCCGATTCGCTTCTTCGTGCTCACCCACCGGCGCTTCTTGCGCCTACTCGATGGTCAGCCCGGCATCGAGCGCAAGGTGCTACGCGCGCTGGCAAAGCGATTGGTCTCCGTTTCCGACGACCCGACGCTCTAGCCGCACAGACTGTCCGCGCCGTTTTGCCGGTTGATCAAAGGCCGAGATCTGCGTAGGCGTTCCCCCGGCCGTAGGCCGGCGAGGCCGGTTGGCAGGCTTTCGCTATCGCAGAAGAGGAACGGTCGCGCGTGGCTCAGTCCGCGCCGGTACTCCCGGCCGCCGCGTGTGGACTATTTGGCGTACCCGGTGGCGTTGCCGATCCACCGAATGAAGGCCTGCACGTCTTGGTTGGCGCCGTGGCCGGCGTCCCAGTACAGCCGCGTGTTGACGCTGTCGCCGAGGTCGCGGTTGATCGCGTCGAGGTCGCTGAGGATGACCGGCGAGGTGTCGGTGTCGCTGGTGCCGGTGCGTAGGAACCAGTAGCGCGCCCGGCGGGGGTTCTTGTGCGCCAGGAAGTACATCGGGTTCATCAGCTCGATCTTCCGCGGGAGGTCTGAGGCGAGTGCGGTCTTCGAGTTGCCGGTGGCGTGGCGCAGGCTGAACAGCGTGAAGTGCCGTGCGTTGGTGGTGGTGTCGCCGAACTCGATGTTCTCGGGGTGCTCGAGTGAGAACCCGTCGAACGCCGGCAGGTCCTTGCCGCGGCCGACGTGGTTCAGGAAGCCGGTCCATGTGAACGTGGCGTGGCGGCCGTCCCAGTGAATCCAGGTGTTCTTCGCTAGGTAGCTCGTCCGGGCGGAGCTGGAGAGCGCGCGGAGGTACCTGGTGGCCGAGGGCTCGAGGGTCGTCTCAAGGAGGTAGTTCGCGTAGTTGGACGCCGTCAGATGGCCGAAGCGCTCCCGTCCGGTCAGATTCAGCGAGGCCAGGTAGGTCGCGAACTCGGCGCTCAGCTCCTTCGACAGCGTCTGGTTGACGAGCGATCCGTTGTACGGCTCGCTGCCGAACGTCCATTCATAGCTGGCGTCGGCGTGGTCGAGGTTGGTGATCGGGCTGTAGGCGGAGGCGGCGTAGACGCTGTCGCTCGCGTTCGCTGCGCCAAGCGCGTCCAGGTACGCGTCGTACATGTGGCTACCGGCGCAGGCGCCGAGGAGCGTCGAGAGAGCCCCGCCGGCGCTGACGCCAGTGGTGACGATGCGATCAGTATTTCGAGGCGCTCCGTCACTCGGGACTCCCGCGGCGCCCCGAGGAGTACTTCGACCGCAGCCGACACGCCAACATCGTGGAGCGCCTGGCCTTCCGCGAGATGCCGGACAGCGGCCCGCGCCCCGAGCCGAACCCACTCTGGAGCCCGGAGACCTACGACCAGTACCTCGCCTGGGCGATCGAGAGGGGCACCACGGCCAACGGGGTCTTCGGGGCGAAGATCATGTGGGGCTATCTCGGCGACTTCGCGGACCTGCTACGTGGTATAGACGGCCTGCGGGCGCTCCCGATCCCGCAGCTGCTCAACGAGGTCTTCCCGGCCCTGCGCTACGTCCAGATCACGCGCGAGGACAAGGTGCGCCAGGCCGTCTCGCTGTGGAAGGCGGTACAGACCCAGGCCTGGCGGCGCGAGGCCGACGGCAACGCCGATCTCGAGGTCGAGTTCTCGTTCCGGGCGATCAACTACCTCGTGCGCCTGCTGACCGCACACGACGCCTCGTGGGACGCCTATTTCCTCGGGCTCGGCCGTCGCCCGCTCAAGGTCACCTATGAGGAGCTAGCCGCCGCGCCCGACTCGACCGTCCGCCGAGTGCTCCGGCACCTCGACATCGAGGTGCCGGGGCCCCTGGAGCTCGAGGGCCCGCGCCTGAAGGTCCAGGCCGACGAGATCTCCGAGGACTGGGTCCGGCGCATCCACGAGCACCTCGCGGCGCTCGAGCGCGAGTAGCGCCGCGCCGCCAATCGCACCCAGTTTCACCACGAATCCTCGAATGTCAACTGATCTTGTGTAGAATGCTGGTTCGGTGATCGCGCTCAAGCAGCACGCGGTCGGCGCGCGACCTGCAAGGCGGCGCCTCCGGGGGTTCGACTACCTGGGCGTCCTGCCCACGACCTCGACGCGCCAGAAAGGACGCTAATGCCCAAGATCATCATCCAGGCCTCTCATAGCGACGGCACACCGGGATCGGTAACGCTCGCCGAGCGGGCGGTCCCGACCGACCTTCAGAACGACCATTACATGCTGCAGTTGATCGACCGGCTCGCTTGGGCCTTGACCGATGCTGAGCAGCTCGAGTCCCAACACCACCGAGCTGCCGCGGAGCGGCCCGTCGACGACGACGGAGGTGGAGGTGGGATCGCCGGCTCCCCGCGTCGACTTATCGAGGTGGCCGTAGCCTCACCAGCGTGACGGTCGTCGGGCACCAGCGCTCCGGCGACCCGTCGTCAGCGCCGACCGTGACCCTCCAGCAGCCGCTGGAGCACATCCTCGCTCCAGCTGTGTGTGCGCAGCAGGCGGTAGCGGTCGGCCGCCACGCGCAGGTACGCCTCGGTTTCGGTCGAGCTGCCGATCAGCCCGGCCTCGCGCAGCGCCTCGACGACGGGCCGATACTCCGTCTCCAGCCACAGTCGCGCGGTCCGCTCGCGGTCGAGCGCCTCGCCGCTCTTCTGCATCGCGCGGAAGCCCCACGCCTCGACGCTCTCCGCAAGGTTGGCGTAGTCCCACGGATCGGAGAGCCGGATCTCCGAGCGCGCCTCCTCGGGGAGCGGGACCCGCTCAAAGAAGACGCGCTCGTGGCTCTTCAGCGGCAGGTCGGCGAGCGTGATTGGATGGTCGATCCCGACGCGCGTGATCATCTCGGTCACGTACGCGTCGATGTCCTCGTGGCCTAGCGCGCACGCGACCGACACGCGGTGATGGCCGTCGCGGACGAAGTAGATCTCGCCGATCTTGTAGAGGTCGACCGGCGGCAACGCCTCGCCGCGGCGCATCGCCGAGGCGATCTGCTCCCAGCGGCTCCGCACCCTGCCCGAGGTCGGGCGGAAATGGCGGTCGAAGTCACGCTCGCGGTCAACCGTGCCGACGATCGCGGAGATCGGAACCACTTGCAGCCCGAGCCGGCGCTCGCTCACGAATCCCAGCGCCTCAACGACCTCGTCGTAGGGCATGATCACCTCGACGTCGTCCGGTTCGAGGCGCAGACGCACGGCCAGGCGGGCCAGGATCGCGCGGCGGCGGGCACGGAGGAAGTCGTGCTGGGCGTCCAAGCCCGGCATGCCCGTGGAACGCGACGACGGCATCGGGACTGCCTACGCGAGTGGGGGGGTCCCGGCGGCGGCCGGCTGCTGCTGGCCGCCCGCCAGCAGGCTGCGACCGGTCTCGGGATCGAACAGCTGCACCTGCTCCGGATCGAACCACAGCTCCAGCGGCTGCCCCTGCCGTGCTTTGCTCGACCCGCTCAACCGTGCGACCATCTGGACGTGTTCAGCGCCGGAGCTCGGGAGATCGGCGGCTCCCGCTTCCTGCGCCAGCTCCTCGAGCTCCCTCGCGGAGACGCGCTCTGACTCCACCTCGAAGTACGCGTAGTACTCGGACCCGAGCGACTCGAGCACGTCGATGTTGGCCCTGAAGGTGGCGCCGCCGTGCTGATGCGTCCCAACCAGCGACGCATCTTCGAAGTGCTCGGGCCGGAGGCCGGCGATCACGCCGCGGCGCCCTCCGCCTGGACCCGTCTCGAGCTTCCGGCGCAGCTCGTCGGGGAGCGGCAGCGTGCCGATCGGCAGCCGCACGCTGTTGCCGTCGAGCTCCCCGGGAAGGAAGTTCATCGCCGGCGACCCGATGAAGCCGGCGACGAAGAGGTTGACCGGACGCGAGTAGAGCTCGCTTGGCGACCCGACCTGCTGCAGCTCACCCCCGCGCATCACCGTGATCCGCGTCCCGAGCGTCATCGCCTCGGTCTGGTCGTGCGTGACGTAAATCATCGTGGTCTGCAGCCGGTGCTGAATCCGTGC
>Ga0209577_10001666_pt1 | contig 21924 bp, 23 predicted proteins | sample GraSoiAngelo_109_FD_185874 | JGI IMG/M metagenome (GOLD analysis project Ga0209577, IMG submission 185874) | Grasslands soil microbial communities from the Angelo Coastal Reserve, California, USA - 14_0903_12_20cm (SPAdes) (version 2) | ecosystem: Environmental > Terrestrial > Soil > Grasslands...
CCCTCCTAGCCGGCAGGCGCGGCGAGCGCCTGCGTAAGCGAGTACGGCGACCCTTCCCGCGGCTCGACGCGGATCGGCAGGGCGTAGGCGAGATACCGATGCGTCGCGAAGAAGCGCGGGTGACAGGCCTGGAGGATCACCACCTCGTGCCCGTGCGACTTCAGCACGGCCAGGTCGTCGGAGGGTACGATCCGGTGCCGCGCGATCCGGTACACGAACGTGGCGTACGGCATCTCGAGCGTCACCCGGTCGCCGGTGCGCAGGGAGTCGATGTGCGAGAAGGGCGCGAGATACGTCGTGCGATGCCCGGCGATGTAGACGAGCTGGCCCTGCCCGGGCATGAACGTGCGGAGGTCGCGGCCGGGACCCTTCGTGAGCGTGTCGTGGTCGGTCCCGTTGACGAAGATCATGTTCAGGCCGAGGCGGGGCACCTTGATCCGGCCGATCGCCTCGCCGCGCTTCGAGTCGCGCCGGTAGCGCGCCGCCTCGCCGGCGATCGCCCGCTGCTCGGCGGCGAGGGTGTCGCTCGCCGGCCGGATGGGGTGGAACTTCGTGAAGCGCTCGTCGTAGCTCGAGGCGAGGCGGTGCTGCTGCCAGCGGGTGTAGAGCGCGGTGAACGGGTCCTGCCACTGCCAGACGACGACGACCCAGATCAGGGTCAGCACGCCACCGACGACCATGAGCGTGCCGAGGATGCGGAGGGGGCGCCTCATCGGGGTCCAAACGTCGGACGGACGACCGCAGGTCCGCGCCGCTGAGCCCGGCGGGCGAGGACGACTTTGCGGACGAGCTCGCGGACCGGGCCCCGCGGCGGCCGCTCTTCCGCGGCCGGGTACGGCGCGTAGCGGCCGGCGACGAGCGCGACGAGCTGTGCCGCCGCGGCCGCCCACGCGAGCGTGATGACGACCGCGGCCGTCCCCACGTAGCCGAGGGCCGTGAGCTCGAGGAGGTACCACGGCGCGTGCAGGCCGAGGCCGAAGCGCGAGCCCAGCGACCAGAGCAGGAGCAAGGGGCCCGCGAAGCCGGCGAGGAGGATCGCCGCTCGTGTCCACGGCGGCTTCGCGCGCGACTGCGGCAGCCAGAGCCAGGCGTGCAGCGACGGCAGGAGGAGCAGGAGTGCGAACGCGTTCGTCGCGACCACGAGCAGCGACACGACGCCGAGGGCGAGCAGGGCGGCCGCGTAGCCCGCGACCTCCTCGCCCGCTCCGATCCGCCGCCGCGGGATCAGCCGGTCGCGGGCCACGAACCACGCGACGACGCTGGCGGCGAGGAAACCGAGCATGGCCACGACGGGCCAATGCGTGGCGACCGAGCTCTGCGGCGAGGGCGGCACACCGGCGCCTGCGGGCCAGGCTCCCGCGAGCCGGAAGAGCTCGAAGAGCCCGCCGACGCCGAGCCAGAAGCCGAGGCGGCTGAGGTAGCTCCGAAAGGCGGGGGCGAGCGGGATCCGGCGTCTCCGGCAGCGCGCGAAGAGGTCGACCGCGGCGGCGAAGAACGGCAGCAGCGCGGCGATCAACACGAGCTCGATCGCCCAGCCGCGGATCAGGCGTGAGCCGAGGTAGACGTACGTCGAGGTGCCCTGCGCGAGGTCGACGCCCTGGTCGAGCGACCCGAGGACCTCCTGCGCGGAGCCGCCGAGCTGGGCCAGACGAATCTGGTCGAGCCGCTCGGCCGTGTCGCCGAAGGCGGCGGCCGGCCGGTCGCCCGAGCTCGTGATCGTCACCGCCGGGATCCCGCGCCCCACGAACGGCGCCTGCTCGTAGAGGCTGAACGGGAAAGCGAGGTCGAGGAGCTGACGGAGCGCGCTCGGACGGGCAGGAAGCGAGCCGGTCTGCTCCTGGATGCGGGTCGCCGCCGTCTCGACGAGCGACGCGGCCGGGGAGCGCGAGGTGTCGCCGGCGATCTCGAGCCTCGGCTGGCCCACCCCCCCGAGCGCGTCGAGGTTCAGGACCGCGACCACGTCGTTCCGCCGAGCCGCCTGGGCGGCGAAGTGCTCCGCTCCGAGGCCGCCGAAGGCTCCTCCGTCGGTCGAGAGGAAGAGGATCCGGTGCGCGGGCGTCGCGCGGCCCCCGCCGCCGACGTTCGCGTAGCCGCGGGCGAGCTCGATTAGCGCCGCCGTTCCCGAGGCGTTGTCGTTCGCGCCGGGGCTCGTGCCCGTGTTGTCGCGGTGCGCCATCACGACGATCGTGTCCGGCGAGCTTCCCGGCGCGACGGTGGAGAGATTCTCGAGCCGGACGCGGCCGCGACCGGGGATCGTGGCCCAGAAGCGGTCGACGTGCGTCTGGAAACCGTAGGCCTGGAGCTGCTGCTCGAACCACTGCGCAGCGCCGGTCGCCTGCGGCGAGCCCGGTGAGCGGTCGGGGAACGAGCGGGCCAGGTCGGAGGCGAGCGCGACCGCGGCGTTGCGGTCGAAGGCGGCCGGCAACGGCGGTGCCGCGAGCGGCGCCGGATGGGCGACGCTGAACGCGGCGGCGAGGAGCGGCAGCGCGACGAGCAGCCAGGTCCCGCGGTACATCCGGGCGCTGACCGGTCGTTCGAGCGAGCCGGGGCGCGGCCGCCGGCGCTCCGCTTGGGCGGGTGCCGCCGCCATCCCTGGCTATAGTAGGCCGCAAGTCCGAACCCGCGCCCGGCAGGCAGCTCCGCGATGCCCGACGCCTCAACGATCCTCCTCGTAGACGACGAGGACTCCATCCAGAAGCTCCTCACGTATCCGCTCGAACGCGAGGGATTCCGCGTCGTCCCCGCGCGCGACGGCGAGGAGGCGCTCCAGCGCTTCGCGGCCGAGCCGTTCGACCTCGTCGTCCTCGACGTGATGCTGCCGAAGCTGGACGGCCTCGAGGTCTGCCGTCGCCTGCGCAGCCAGAGCTCGGTGCCGATCATCATGCTCACCGCGCGCGACGACGAGCTCGACAAGGTGCTCGGCCTCGAGCTCGGCGCCGACGACTACATCACGAAGCCCTTCTCGATCCGCGAGTTCCGCAGCCGGGTGCGCGCGCTCCTCCGCCGCGCCGCCGCGCCGCGCACGCCGTCCCCGGACGAGGACATGATCTCGGCGGACGGGCTCGTGATCGACGTGGGCAAGCGGACGGTGCGCGTCGGGGACGAGCCCGTGCAGCTCACGTACGTGGAGTTCGAGCTCCTGCGCACGATGGCGGCGCATCCCGGTCGCGTCTACACGCGGCAGATGCTGCTCGAGTCGCTGTGGGGCGGCTCCGACTACCGCGAGCCGCGCACGATCGACGTCCACGTGCGCCACCTGCGGGAGAAGCTCGAGCCAGACCCGAAGGAGCCGGAGTTCATCCTGACGGTGCGCGGCGTGGGCTATCGCTTCAGGGATCGGTAGAGGAAGTGGCGAAGTTCGTCATGCGGGCCGTTCATCTCACGTGAACCCGCTGCGCAGTGTCGGAGCGCAGCTTTCCCTCGCGCTCGCCGTGCTCGTCGCCGGGTCGCTCGGCGTCGTCTACCTCTTCGTCGTGCCGTCGCTCGAGCGGAACCTCGTCAACGCGAAGCTCTCGCAGCTCGAGCACGTCGCGCCGGATCTCCGCCAGCAGCTCGTCAACGACCAGCTCGGGATCCACGACCCCGACTTCGTCGGCAACGCCTCGGCGGCCGCGAACGCGCGCGTCGTGCTCTTCTCGACCCTCGCCTCGGCCCCGAGCCCGACCTTGCAGGCGATGGCCGACTCGCGCCAGGGCGCCTCGTCGGCCGACGTCGAGGACGATCCCGTGGCGCTCCGGGCCGCGACCACGCTCCAGATGCAGCACGGGACGCTCTCGCGTGGCGACGAGCGCTTCGCCGAGGTCGCGCTCCCGGTCGAGGACGGCGAGGTGCTCCTCTTCTCCGCGTCGCTCCACGACTCGCTCGGGAACGTGCACCTCGTGCAGCACCGGCTGCTCATCGCCGGTGTCGCGGCGCTCCTCGCCTCGCTCCTCCTCGGATTCGGCGGCGCGTCGATCTTCGCGCGTCGCATCCGCCGGCTCGAGCGGGCCGCCGATCGCATCGCCGGCGGTCGCTTCGACGAGCCGGTCGACGACCCCACCCCGGACGAGCTCGGCCAGCTCGCACGCGCCTTCGACCGGATGCGGCTCCGTCTCGCGCACCTCGACCGCGCCCGGGCCGAGTTCATCGCCAACGCGTCGCACGAGCTGCGGACACCGCTCTTCTCGCTCGGGGGCTTCCTCGAGCTCTTAACCGACGAGGAGCTCGACGACGAGACGCGCGCCGAGTTCCTCGCGACGATGCGGGAGCAGGTCGAGCGGCTGGCACGGCTGGCCGGCGACCTCCTCGACCTGTCGCGGCTCGACGCCGGCCGCCTCCGCGTCGAGCGGGAGCCGTTCGAGCTCGCGGACGTGGCGCGCGGCCTCGTCGAGGAGTTCCAGGCACTGGCGCGCACGGGCGAGCGGTCGCTCGACCTCGAGCTGGACGGCGCCGCCCGCGCGCTCGGCGACGACGAGCGCGCGCTTCGCATCGGCCGCGCCCTCGTCGAGAACGCGCTGCGGCATACGCCGCCGGGGACGCGGGTCGTCGTCCGCGCTGGAGACGGCGCCTGGCCGGCGCTCGAGGTCGAAGACGACGGGCCGGGGATCCCCGCATCGGAGCTCGGGCAGGTCTTCGACCGTTTCTACCGCGGCGACGGCTCGCTCGCCTCCGGCAGCGGCCTCGGTCTCGCGATCGCGCGGGAGCTGGCGGAGCGGATGAGCGGGCGGCTCGAGGTCGAGTCCGAGCCGGGCCGGACGGTCTTCCGCCTCCTGCTGCCCCCCGCCGAGGCGTTTTCACGTGAAAACGCCGTGGTAGGGACGCTGTAGAGCCGCAGCTACAGTTCGCCTCCCGATGCGCCCAGCCCGCCTCGCCACGCTCTCCCTGCTCTGCGCCGGTCTCGGCGCGGTCACGGCGCTCGCGATCGCGCGAGGTGCCGGCTGGATCGGGAGCTCGACGACGCAGACGGTGGTCGTCCCGCCGGCGTCGCAGCCGCGGGCGGTCTCCGAGCAGGCGATCCTGCGGAGCGCAGGCAAGCCGCTGCCCGGCAACGGCTTCGACCCGGCTCGTCTCTATCGCGAGCGAGCGTCGGGAGTGGTGACGATCTACGCGTTCTTCGGCAACGAGCGCCTGGCGACCTCGGCCTCGCAGGGGTCCGGGTTCGTCGTCTCGCCGAAGGGCTACATCCTGACGAGCTCGCACGTGATCACGACCGCGGGCGACACCAAGTCGGTGCGGCCGGCCGGGCACGTCTACGTCGAGTTCGCCGATCGCGACCGCGTGACCGCGCAGGTCGTCGGGTGGGACGTCTACGACGACGTCGGCCTCCTGAAGGTCGACCCGAAGGAGCACCTGGTCGCGCCCGTCCCCCTCGGCGACTCCTCGGCGGTCGCCGTCGGGGAGCCCGTGGCCGCGATCGGCGCGCCGTTCGGGAACGCCGACTCGCTCGCGACCGGCGTCGTCTCCGCGATCCACCGCTCGATCGACTCGCTGACGTCGACCTTCTCCGTCCCGGACGCGATCCAGACTGACGCGCCGATCAACCACGGCAACTCCGGGGGCCCGCTCTTCGATGCCCGCGGCCTCGTGATCGGCATCAACGCGCAGATCAGGAGCGACTCCGGGAACGCCGAAGGGGTCGGGTTCGCGGTCCCGATCGACGCCGCGCGCCGCTCGATGGAGCAGCTGATCGCGACGGGCCAGGTCGTCTACCCGTACGTCGGCGTGAACACGCAGGACCTGACGCCCTCGGCGGCGCAGCACTTCGGCTTCGGCGTCCGCCGCGGAGCCGTGATCGTCGACGTCAAGGCGGGGAGCCCCGCCAGCCGCGTCGGCCTTCGCGCCGCGACGAGCCGGCAGTTCTTCGCGGGCGACCCGGCCGTACCGGTCGACGGCGACGTGATCGTCGCGATCGACGGCCAGCCGGTGCGGACCGCCGACGACGTCCTCCGCATCGTCTCGGAGCGCCTGACCGTCGGCCAGCGGGCGACCTTGACGATCGCGCGCGGGAAGCACCGGCATCGCGTCACGCTGCGTTTAGGACTGCGTCACGCCCGGCAATAAGGTCCGCGACCAACAGGGCACGGGCGATCTCGTTGACCTCGGCAGGATTTTCTACGCAAACCTCGTAGAAACGATTCGGTGAACACCGAGACCGCCGTCGGCCCAAGAGAGGGTGAGACGGACACGCGCGCGATCCGGCTGACGATCCCGGCGAAGGCCGAGTACATCACGCTGGGACGGCTGGCGCTGACCGGCCTCTCGCGCATGCGTCCGCTGGGCGAGGAGACGCTCGCCGACCTGAAGCTCGCCCTCACCGAGGCCTGCTCCAACTCGGTGCGGCACGCCTACCCCGACCGCGAGGGCGCCGTCGAGATCCTCTACGAGCTGCACGACGACCGGCTCGCGATCGAAGTCGTCGACGACGGGCCGGGGTTCGGCGAGACGCGTGCGCACGAGGCGGGTGACGACCTCGTCGAGGGCGGGCTCGGGATCGCCATTATCCGGGCGATCGCGGACGAGTTCGAGCTGGGGCCGCGCAACGGCGGCCGCGGCTCTCGTCTGCGTTTTGTGAAGCTCCTCCCCGAGGCGAGTAGCTAACCTCGACGACGGGTCCACCGTCTCAACGAATCGTGCTCCAGCTCGTCAACGTCGGTCACAAAGCGCTGCGCGACTACGCGACGATCGCGACGCGCGGGCTCATGGACGAGATCCGCCGGCTCGCGGAGCCGCTCGAGGGGAAGCGCGTCGTCCACCTCTCGGCGACCGCGTTCGGCGGCGGCGTCGCGGAGATCAACTACACGCTCATCCCGCTCATGCAGGACGCGGGCCTGGACGTCGAGTGGCGGATCATCCGTGGCCAGGAGGAGTTCTTCAACGTCACGAAGACGATCCACAACGGGCTCCAGGGCGCGCCGGACGGCCTGACCGCCGCGGACAAGGAGATCTTCCTCCGCTACCAGGAGCTGAACGCGGCCGAGTTCGAGGACGACGCCGACTTCGTGATCGTTCACGACCCGCAGCCGATCGGGATGATCGGCTGCTGCCCGGGCTCCCGCGCGCGCTGGGTCTGGCGCTGCCACATCGACCTCTCGACGCCGAACCCGGACGTCCTCGACTACATCGTCCCGTCGCTTCGCACCTACGACGCGGCGATCTTCCACCGCCGCCAGTACGTCCCGGACGCCGGCGGCCTCCCGCAGGCCTTCATCTGGCCGCCGGCGATCGACCCGCTGGCCCCGAAGAACATGGCTCTCTCGGCCGAGGACGCGGCGTACATCGTCGACCAGTTCGGCATCGACGTCGACCGGCCGCTGCTCACGCAGGTCTCGCGGTTCGACCCCTGGAAGGACCCGCTCGGCGTCATCGACGCGTACCGCGAGGTGAAGCGGGGCGCTCCTGAGGTGCAGCTCGCCCTCGTCGGCTCGATGGCGCACGACGACCCCGAGGGCTGGGACTTCTACCAGAGCACGGTCACCTACGCCGAGGGCGATCCGGACATCTACATCCTCTCGAACCTCAACAACGTCGGCTCGGTGGAGGTGAACGCGTTCCAGGTGCACTCGGCCGCCGTGCTCCAGAAGTCGATCCGCGAGGGCTTCGGGCTGACGGTGAGCGAGGCGCTCTGGAAGGCGCGCCCGACGGTGGCGGGCCGCGTCGGCGGCATCGTCGACCAGATCGTCGACCACGAGACGGGTTGGCTCGTCGACTCGCCGTCCGACTGCGCGCAGGCCTGCCTCGAGATCCTCGCCGACCCGCTCACCGCCCGACGGATGGCGCTCCGGGGCAAGGAGGTCGTGCGGCGGAACTTCCTCACGCCCCGCCTGCTCCGCGACTGGCTCGTCCTCTTCAACCGGCTGAGCGGCAACGACACCGCCGGAGCGGACGTGGCAACCGTAGCTGCTACCGCCTAACGGTTCGACCGGTCGGTTCAGACGGACGCACGGTCAAGCCCGCACGTCTTGAAGCGGCACCGCAAGCGGCGCCGCGGACCGTGGCGGCTACGGCGTAGGTTTCGGCCGACGCCCGGCGGTTACCCTTGCGGCGCGATGGCCGACCGGCGGAAGCTCATCGTCGTCTCGAATCGCGGCCCGACGACCTTCGGGCGCGACGACTCGGGCGCGCGCGTGACCAGGCGAGGAGGCGGCGGGCTCGTCACGGCGCTGCGCAGCCTCGTCTCCCACCACGACGTCACCTGGATCGCGAGCGCGATCTCGGACGAGGATCGCGCTGTCGCGGACGAGGCGGGCGGCGAGGCGTTCGACGAGACAGGCTGGGACGGCTCGCCGTACCGCCTGCGGCTCGTGCGGCACGACGAGCAGGCCTACGACTGGCACTACAACGTCGTCTCGAACCCGACGCTCTGGTTCCTCCAGCACTACCTGTGGGCGCTCGCGCAGGCGCCGAACGTGAACAAGGGCCTCCACCACGCATGGGACGGCGGCTACGTGGCGGTCAACCGCGGCTTCGCGGACGCGGTGCTCGCCGAGCTCGAGCGCGAGCCCGACGCGACCGTCTTCTTCCACGACTACCACCTCTACCTCGCGCCGCGAATGGTCCGCGACGAGGCGCCGGACGCCACGCTCGCGCACTTCATGCACATCCCATGGGCGCAGCCGGACTACTGGTACGTGCTCCCGGATCCGATCCGCCGCGCGATCCACGACGGCGTGCTCGCGAACGACGTCGTCGGCTTCCACACGCGCCGCTGGCGGCGGAACTTCCTCCGCTCGTGCTTCGAGGTCGTCGGCGCCACCTTCGACGACGACTTCGAGCGCGCCGAGTACCAGGGCCGGCGGATCCTCGTCACCGCGCATCCGATCTCGGTCGACGCCGACGAGTTCGAGGAGCTCGCGACGAGCCCGGGCGTGCTCGCCGCCGAGCGCGAGATCGTCGAGCGCCGGCCGGAGCTCCTCGTCCTCCGCGTCGACCGCACCGACCCGTCGAAGAACGTCGTGCGCGGCTTCCGGGCCTTCGAGCTCTACCTCGACGAGCATCCCGAGATGCACGGGCGGGTGACGATGCTGGCGCTCCTCGACCCGTCCCGTCAGGACATCCCCGAGTACGCCGAGTACCTGGGGGCGATACAGCGCACCGCGCGCATCGTGAACGACCGCTTCCAGCTCGACGGCTGGACGCCGATCGACCTCCAGATCCGCGATGACTTCCCGCAGGCGGTTGCGGCGTACAAGCAGTTCGACGTCCTGCTCGTGAACGCGATCTACGACGGGCTCAACCTGGTCGCCAAGGAGGCGCCGCTCGTGAACGAGCGCGACGGCGTGCTGATCCTCTCCGAGAACGCGGGCGTGCACGAGGAGCTCGGCGAGTGGGCGCTCTCGGTGAACCCGTTCGACATCTCGGGGCAGGCGGAGGCGATCCACGCCGCGCTCCAGCTCTCGACGGAGGAGCGGCGGGCGCGGCTGGAGGCGATCCGTGCGCACGTGCGCGAGCACGACCTCGGCGCCTGGATTGCCGCCCAGCTGGTCGATCTCGACCGCGGCGCCGCTTTGATCCAGGGATAATCGGGGGCGTGCCCGCCCACGCGGAGCTCGTGGCCGAGGGCGAGCTGCGCTCGCTGAATCCCGCCACGCTCGAGGTGGTGGGATCGGTGCGGACGACCGATCCGACGGAGCTCGACGAGATCGTGGCGCGGGCGCGCGAGGCGCAGGCGCGCTGGGCGGAGACGTCGCTCGACGTCCGGCGCCGGCTCGTGCTCGACGTGGCGCGCGTCCTCCTCGACCGGATGGACGAGGTCGTGGCGCTCGTGACCGCCGAGACCGGAAAGCCGCTCGTCGAGTCGTACACGGCGGAGCTCCTCGTCTCGGTCGAGAACGCGCGCTGGACGGCGGCCAACGCGCCGCGCCTGCTGCGGGTCGAGCGGGCGCCGTTCCGCCAGCTCTACCTGAAGCACAAGCGCGGGTACCTCGTCTACGAGCCGCTCGGCGTGGTGGCGGTGATCTCGCCGTGGAACTTCCCGCTCGCGATTCCCTTGACCCAGGCCCTGGCCGCGGTGGCGGCCGGGAACGCGGTCGTCGTGAAGCCGTCCGAGCTGACGCCGCTCTCGGGCGCGTGGGTCGAGCGCGCGTTCGCGGAGGCGGGGGCGCCGGCGGGGCTCGTCCAGACGGCGCAGGGCTCGGGAGACGAGGTGGGTGACGCGCTCGTGCGGGCGCCGGGGATCGCGAAGCTCTTCTTCACCGGGTCGACGGACGTGGGGCGGGGGATCGGCGTCGCGTGCGCGGAGCTCCTGCGGCCGTCGACGCTCGAGCTCGGCGGGAAGGATCCCATGCTCGTCCTCCACGACGCCGACCTTGGGCGGGCGGTGGAGGGCGCGCTGTGGGGCGCCTTCTCGAACTGCGGCCAGATGTGCGCCGGCGTCGAGCGCATCTACGTCGCGCGCGAGCGGTACGACGAGTTCGTGCGGGCGCTGGCGCGGCGGGCGGGCGAGCTCCGGCTGGGCCGCGGCGACGATCCGGCGACGGAGCTCGGGCCGCTCGTCTCGGACGGGCAGCGCGCGAGGGTCGAAGATCTCGTCGCCGAGGCGCGCGAGCGTGGCGCCGAGGCGCTCTCCGGCGGGCGACGACCCGACGTGGGCTTGCCGGGGTGGTTCTACGAGCCGACGGTCCTGGCCGGTGGGGACGGGTCGCCACGGCTCGAGCGGGAGGAGGTCTTCGGACCGGTGGTGACGGTGGCGCCGTTCGCGGACGAGGACGAGGCGGTGGAGCTCGCGAACTCGACGCGGTTCGGGCTCGGCGCGAGCGTCTGGACACGGGATCCGGAGCGGGCGCGACGGCTTGCACGGCGGCTCGCGGCCGGCTCGGTGTGGACGAACGACGTGGCCTATTCGTACGGGGCCGGGCAGGCCTCGTGGGGCGGCATGAAGGAGTCCGGCCACGGGCGGACGCACTCGAAGCACGGGCTGTACGCGTGCACGCAGGTGAAGTTCGTCGACGCCGACCGCGGGCGGGTACCGGTGCCGTGGTGGTACCCGTACGGGCCGCTCGCCGCCGACGCCTTCCGCGGCGCGCTCGGGGTGCTGTACGGCGACGGCGCGAGGGCGCGGGCCGGTGCCGCGTGGCGCCACCGCCGCTCCCTAGCGCACCTCGCGCGGCGATACCTTTCGAGCCGGTGAACGCGCACCTTTCGACCCGAAGCCGTCACCCACGGGTGCGGTTTCCCCCGCTAGGCTCGATGGAGCGGGGAAACCTCGGGGGGTCCCCCGGGGGTACAGGTGCTCGGCCGGAAGGGCGACGGCTGTGAGGGAGCTGTCGCATGTGGACGCCGGTGGGTCGGTGCACATGGTCGACGTGGGCGGCAAGCCGCTCGCGCGCCGGCGCGCGCTCGCGCGGGCGCGCGTGACGATGGCGGCCGACACGGCGCGGCGGCTGCGCGAGCTGCCCAAGGGGGACGCGCTCGCGACGGCCCAGGTCGCCGGGATCATGGCCGCCAAGCGGACGAGCGAGCTCATTCCGCTCTGCCACCCGCTCCCGCTCTCCCTCGTCGACGTGCGGCTCGACGTCGTGGACGACGGGGTCGAGGTCACGGCCACGGTGGAGACGACGGCGCAGACGGGGGTCGAGATGGAGGCGCTCGTGGCCGCGTCGGTTGCAGCCCTGACCGTCTACGACATGGCCAAGGCGATCGACAAGGACATGGTCATCGGGGACATCCATCTCCTCGAGAAGACCAAGGCGCCGGTCGAGTGAGAGCCGCCGTCCTCACCGTCTCCGACGGCGTCGCGCACGGCGAGCGCGAGGATCGAAGTGGCGACGTGCTCGAAGAGCTGCTCGCCGCCGACGGCTACGACGTCGCTCGCGTGGTCGTCCCCGACGAGCGCGACGCGATCGCCGACGCGATCGCCGACCTCGCCGGCGAGGCGAGCCTCGTGCTCACGACTGGCGGGACAGGCCTCGGGAACCGCGACGTCACGCCCGAGGCGACGATGGTCGTGCTCGATCGGCCCGCGCCCGGCATCGCCGAGGCGATCCGCGCCGATTCCATCGCCCGGACGCCACACGGGCTCCTGTCCCGCGGGATCGCCGGCGTCCGCGGGCGCACGCTCGTCGTGAACCTTCCCGGCTCGCCCGGCGGCTGCCGCGACGGCTACGCAGTCCTGAGGCCCGCGCTCGAGCACGCCCTCGAGCTGCTCGCCGGCGAGCCGACGGCGCACCGGCAGACATGACCGCAACTGCGCCTGCCCTCCCGACCCGCTTCGCGCGGCTCGTCAAGATCGAGCACACCGTCTTCGCGCTCCCGTTCGCGTACGTCGGCGCCTTCCTCGCCGCCGGCGCCATCCCGTCGACGCACGACCTCGTCTGGATCACGCTCGCGATGGTCGGCGCCCGCTCGCTCGCGATGGGGCTCAACCGCCTGATCGACGCGCGCATCGACGCGCGGAATCCGCGCACCGCGAGCCGCGAGCTTCCCGCGGGGCTGCTCACGCCGCGGCAGGTCGCCCTCTTCTGCCTCCTTGCACTCGGCCTCTTCCTGCTCGCCGTCTTCCAGCTCGACCCGATCGTGCGCTGGCTGTGGCCGATCCCGGTCGTGGCGTTCGTGGTCTACCCGTACCTGAAGCGCTTCACGTGGCTCTGCCACCTCTGGCTCGGCGCGGTCGACGGGCTCGCGCCCGTCGGCGCCTGGGTCGCGATCACCGGCCGCCTGCCCTGGCCTGCGTGGGCCCTCGGCGGCGCGGTCGCGCTCTGGGTGACGGGCTTCGACCTCTTCTACTCGCTCTTCGACACCCAGGTCGATCGTGAGCAAGGGCTGCACTCCGTCGCAGTGCGGTTCGGCGACGGCGGCGTCTTCCACGGCGCGCGGCTCGCGCACCTCGCCACGGTGGTGCTCCTCGGCGTCGCCGGTGCGGGCCTGCACCTCGGCGTCGCCTACTGGGTCGGGCTCGCGGTCGTCTGCACGCTCTTCCTCTACGAGCACACGCTCGTCCGGCCCGGCGACCTGCGCCGCCTCGACGCGGCCTTCTTCACCGTGAACGGGATCATCAGCGTCGTCTTCTTCGTCTTCGTCCTCGCCGAGGCGGCCTCGTGATCCGCGCGCGCGCGGTCGAGAAGCGCTACGGCGACGAACGCGTCCTGCGCGGGATCGACCTCGACGTCGAGCGGGGCGGCTTCGCCGTCGTCACGGGCGCCAACGGCTCCGGCAAGACGACGCTCCTGCGGCTTGTCGTGGGCCTGGCGCAGCCGACCGCGGGCGAGCTCGAGGTGGGCGTGCCGCGCGGCCGCCTCGGCTTCCTCGCCCACGAGCCGCTCGTCTACCGCGAGCTGACGGCGCTCGAGAACCTCGACCTCTACGGGCGGCTCTACCGCGTGCCGGAGCGGCGCGAGCGGATCGGCATGCTGCTCGAGCGCTTCCGGCTGTGGGAGGCACGGCGCCAGCGCGTCGGCTCGTTCTCGCGCGGAATGCTCCAGCGGCTCGCCCTCTGCCGGGCCTTCCTCCATGAGCCGGATCTGTACGTCCTCGACGAGCCCTTCACGGCCCTGGACGCCGAGGGCGCGGAGGTCCTCGACCGGGAGCTCGCGGAGCGGCGCGAACGCGGCACGTTCCTCGTCGCCACGCACGCGCCGGCCAGGTTCGACAGTCTCGCCACCGCGCAGATGGCGCTCGTGCGATGAGCTACCTGTCCGACGTGGCCGCGCTCGCGCGGAAGGACCTGCGGCTCGAGCTCCGCGCCCGCGACACGCTGCCGGCGATGCTCCTCTTCGTGATCTCGACGCTCGTCGTCTTCCACTTCACGCTCCCGCAGGGCGGCTCGCGCCTCGCGGCCTTCGGCCTCCTCTGGGTGGCGCTCGTCTTCACCGCGCTCCTCGGCCTGACCCGCTGCTTTGCCGCCGAGCGGGAGGGGGAGGTGCTCGACGGGCTCGTGCTCGCGCCCTCCGACCGGAGCGCGATCTGGCTCGGGAAGGCGATCGCGATGCTCGTTTTCCTCGTCGCCGCCGAGGCAGTCGCGCTACCGGCCTTCGCGCTCTTCTTCGACCCCGGGATCGACGGCCGCACGCTCCTCGGCGTGGCGCTCGCCGACCTCGGGATCTGCACCGTAGGCACGCTCCTTGCGGGCATGGCCGCTGCGAGCCGCGCTCGCGAGCTCCTCCTCCCCCTGCTCTTCCTGCCGCTCGCGATCCCGATCGTGATCGGCGGCGTCGGCACGAGCGTCGCGGGCGGCGGTCGCTACGTCGAGCTCCTCGTGCTCTACGACGCCATCTTTGCGATCATTTGCTGGGCTTCTTTTGAGTACGTCGTCACGGAATAGCCGCGTACCGGCGCTCGCCGCGCTGGCTCTCACGACGATGGTCGCGGCGGTCGCGATGATCGCCTTCTTCGCGCCCGAGGACGCCGACCAAGGCCTGTCGCAGAAGATCTTCTACTTCCACGTGCCGATCGCGCTCACCGCCTACGCCTGCTTCGGCTGGGGCGCCTGGAAGGCGCTGCTCCACTTGTGGAAGCGGCGCCCCGGCGCCGACCTCGAGAGCTACGTCGCGGTCCACCAGGGCGTGATCTTCGGGGCCCTGACCTTGGTGACGGGCTCGATCTGGGCGAAGATCTCCTGGGGCGTCTGGTGGGCGTGGAGCTCGAACCAGCTCGTCCTCTTCCTCGTCCTGTTCCTCTTCTACGCCGCGTACTTCATGCTCCGCTTCTCCGTCGAGCCCGGCCCGCGCCGCGCGAACCTGTCGGCGGTATACGCGCTCTTCGGCGTCGCGCTGATCCCGGTCAGCTTCCTCGCCATCCGGCTCGCGAACGACTTCATCCACCCGACGGTCTTCACGTCACACGGGCCGCAGATGTCGGGGCGGATGTTCGCTACCTTCTGCGTCTCGTGGGCGGCGATGCTCCTGCTCGTGGGGACGCTCTACCACGTCGAGCTCGCCGGCAAGCGGCTCGACTCTCGTCTGCGGGAGCTGCGGGAGCTGCTCGCGTGACCGCGGCCGAGAAGTACGTGGCCGCCGCCTACCTCGTCGTGTTCGCGACCGTGCTCGCCTACGTCCTGATCATCTCGCTGAAGCTCGTCCGCCTGGAACGCGAGGTCGCCGAGCTCACGGAGCTCGCGCGCGCGCGACTCGCGCCGGAGGCTGCGCCCGTTGGCTGAGCTCCTCTTCTGGCCCGCTCTCCTCGCCTACGGCGAGGCCGCGGTCGCGTTCGTCGGCGAGGCGCGGCGGCCGGGGATCGCCGGCCGCTTCGCGACCTGGGGCGTGCGGCTAGGGTGGCTCGTCCAGACCGCGCTGCTCGGCGTGCAGGCCTCGCGCTCGGAGGGCTTCCCGTGGACGAGCTGGAGCGGCGTGCTCAACCTCTTCGTCTGGCTCGTCGTCGGCGCGTACCTCATCTGGGGCTGCCGCGCGCGCTTCCGGCTGCTCGGCCTCGCGGTGATCCCGCCAGCCGCGGCGCTGCTCGCGCTCGCGCACGCGGGCGGCGGCACGCGGGCGGCGCGGCACGCCGACTACGGGAGCCTCTTCCTCGCCCTCCACGTCGGGCTCGTCCTCGCCGCCTTCGCGGGCTTCACGCTCGCCGCCGCGCTCGCCGCGCTCTACCTCTGGCAGGAGCGGCGCCTGAAGCGGCGCGCGCGCGGCATCCTCCGCGTCCGCGTGCCGTCGCTCTCGGCCCTCGACGAGCTCGTCGCGCGCACGATCGCAGTCGCCCTGCCGATCCTCACGATCGGGATCGGCGTCGGGATCGGCCGCCTCGTCGAGTCTGGAGGGGGCTTCGACGCTGTCGTCGCCGTCACGCTCGTCACCTGGGCGGTGTACGGCGGCTTCCTCGTCCTGCGCTACGTCGCCGGCTGGCGCGGGCGCCGCTCTGCCTCGCTCGCGCTCGTCGCGCTCACGCTCGTCGTCGCCACGCTCCCGATCGCCCACTTCTCGTGAAGCTCGTCCTCGTCGGCACCTCGCACCACCTCGCTCCCGTCGAGCTGCGGGAGCGCGTCGCCTTCCCGCGCGACGCGGCCGCGGTGCTGGCCGGAGACCTCGCGGAGTCCGGGCTCGAGTGCGTCTGCCTGTCCACCTGTAACCGGACGGAGCTCTACCTCGCCACGGACGAACCGGACACGGCCGAAATGGCCGCTGAGGCGAGGCTCGAGGCCGTCGGCAGCGCGCTCTACCGGCTCCGCGACGAGGCGGCCGCGCTCCACCTCTTCCGCGTGGCGGCCGGACTCGACTCGATGGTCCCCGGCGAGGGCGAGATCCTCGGCCAGGTGCGGACGGCGTACGAGATCGGCGCAACGGGGCCGTTCCTCGACCGGCTCTTCCGGCAGGCGCTGCACGCCGGCCGGAAGGCGCGCGCGCAGACCGGGATCGGCGAGAGCCCGGCCTCGGTCTCGTCCGCGGCGGCAGCGCTCGCGGAGCAGGTCTTCGGCGACCTCGAGGGACGGGCGATCGTCCTGCTCGGCGCGGGCAAGGTCAGCGAGCTCGCGGCTCGGAACCTGCTCTCGCGCGGCGCGCGGATCGCCGCCGTCGCGAACCGGACCGCCGACCGGGCGAGCACGCTCGCGGAGCGGCTCGGCGCCGAGGCGCTGCCGCTCGAGCGGGTCGGCGAGCCGCTCGGAAACGCGGACGTCGTCGTCTCCTCGACGAGCGCGCCCGGGTTCGTCCTTCGGCGGGAGGACGTCGCCGCCGCGCTGCGCGGTCGCCGCGGTCGGCCGCTCCTCTTCGTCGACCTGGCCGTGCCACGCGACCTCGACCCCGAGATCGCCTCGCTCGACGGGTGCTACCTCTACGACCTCGACGACCTCGAGGCGGTCGTGACCGAGACGCTTGCAGGACGGCGCCGCGAGGCCGAGCGCGCCGAGGGGATCGTCGCCGCCGAGGCCGAGCGGTTCTGCGCGTGGCAGGCGTCGCTCGACGTCGTGCCGGCGATCGCGTCGCTCCGCGCGCGGGCGGAGGAGATCCGGGCGGCCGAGCTCGCGAAGGCCGAGGCGCGCCTCGGGCGGCTCACCGAGGGCGAGCGACGGACGGTCGAATCGGTCACCGCGCAGATCGTGAACAAGCTGCTCCACCTGCCGACGGTGCGCATGAAGCAGGCAGCCGCGGCAGCCGATGGGGTCCTCTATGCTGATGCCGTGAGGCACCTGTTCGGGCTCGGCGAGGACGATCGGTGACGGTCGCCTCGCGCCGGCTGACCGGCCGGCCGCTTCCGATCCAGGCGCCGACGGCCTTCGTCCGCGTTCGCCCGCTCGGGGCCGTCGTGTGCGGCCAGACGCGGCGCGGGCGCATCGTCTGCCGTGCTGCTCCGAGTCGGCTCGCGCGGCAGTAGGCTCGCCCTCGCGCAGGCCGAGCTCGCCGCCGAGCGGCTGCGGGAGCCGGGCGTGCAGGTCGCGCTGGTGCCGATCACGACGATCGGCGACCGCGACCGCTCGCGGCCCTTCGGCGAGATCGGCGCCCGCGGCGTCTTCGTGAAGGAGATCGAGGAGGCGCTGCTCGACGGGCGGATCGACGTCGCCGTGCACTCCGCGAAGGACATGACGTCCTCGGACACGGCCGGGCTCGCGGTCGGGGCGTACCTGGCGCGGGACGACGCGCGGGACGCGCTGTGCGGCGCGCACGAGCTTCGGCCGGGGATGCGGGTCGGGACGGCGTCGGTGCGGCGGCGGGCGCAGCTGCTGGTGCTCGAGCCGGGGCTCGCGGTCGAGCCGTTGCGCGGGAACGTGGAGACGCGGCTGCAGAAGCGCCGGGAGCGCGGGCTGGACGCGGTCGTGCTCGCGGCGTGCGGGCTCGACCGCCTCGGTCTGGGCGGCGAGATCGGGCTCCGCTTCGCTCCGGGAGACGTGTTGCCGGAGGCCGGGCAGGGTGCCGTCGCGCTCCAGGTGCGGGCCGGCGAGGAGGAGGTGGTCGCCACGGCCGACGACGCGGAGACGCGACGGCGGGTGGAGGCGGAGCGCGCGTGCGTGGCGCAGATCGGCGGGGGCTGCCTCGCGCCGGTGGCGGCCCACCACGACGGCGAGACGCTGACGGCGCTCGTGGCGGACGAGGACGGGCGGTGGGTCGAGCGGCGCAGCGGCGACGACCCGTTGGCGGTGGCCGCGGAGCTCGCCGCTGCGCTGGCCAGGGCGTGACGGAGTTGGCTCGCTTCCGGCACAGACACGTGCGGCGCTTGGCGCTACTGTGCTCATTCCCCGTGGGTGGGTGGGGGTTTGGGATGGAGACGCCCCAGGCCGCGCTCCGCCTATGAAAGTGATCGTCACGCGACCGCGGGCGCAGGCGGGGCCGCTTGTCGAACGGGTCGAGGCGCTCGGGCACGAGGTGGTCGAGTGCCCGCTCATCGAGATCGTCCCGACCGGCGACGAGCCGATCGACACCACCGGCTACGACTGGGTCGTCCTCACGAGTCCGAACGGCGCGGAGCACTTCGCGCGTCGCCGCCGCGGGACGCTCCCCCGCGTCGCCGCCGTCGGGCCGGGCACGGCCGAAGTCCTCCGCGCGCACGGAATCGACCCCGAACTCGTCCCGAAGGTCTCGACGCAGGAGGGGCTGCTCGCCGAGCTCCCGCGGCCGCCCGGCCGGGTGCTCGTCGCCGCCGCCCGCGGCGCGCGGCGGGCACTGATCGACGGGCTGGGCGCGGACTTCGTCCCGCTCTACGACACCGCCCTCGTCCGTCCAAGACATGTCCCTAAAGGAGATGTCGTGCTGCTCGCCTCGGGATCGGCGGCTCGCTCGTTCGCGGCGCTCGACGCCGACGTGCCTGCGGCGACCATCGGCCCCCAGACGACGAGCGTCGCCACGAGCGTCGGCCTCCGCGTCGTCGCCGAGGCGCCGACCCACGACCTCGACGGCCTCGTCGAGGCGGTTAGGCTCGCCGAGCGATGGCTCGCTTCGTCACGTTCCTGAGCGACTACGGGCTCCAGGACGAGTTCGTCGGGACCTGCCACGGCGTGATCAAGAGAATCGCGGCCGACGTCCAGATAATCGACCTGACGCACGGGATCCCGCCCCAGAACGTCCTCCACGGCGCGCTGGTCCTCGCGAAGGCGCTGGAGTACATGCCGCCTGGCGTCCACCTCGCCGTCATCGACCCGGGCGTGGGCACCGCGCGCAGGCCGCTCGCGCTCGAGGACGGCGAAGGACGGCTCTACGTCGGCCCCGACAACGGCCTGCTCGTCCCGGCGGCCGAGGCGGGAGGGGGCATCGCCGCGGCGCACGAGCTCGCGAACCCGCGCTACGCGCTGAGCCGCGTCTCGCGCACCTTCCATGGTCGCGACCTCTTCGCGCCGGCGGCGGCGCACCTCGCGCTCGGCGTGCCGGCGGCGGAGCTCGGGCCGCCGCTCGACCCCGAGGTCCTCGTCCGGATCACGATCCCGGAGGCGGAGGTCTCCTCCACTCGAATCGGAGCCACCACCCTCGCGGTCGACCGCTTCGGGAACGTGCAGCTCAACGTCGGCCGCGACGTGCTCGGCGAGCCCGGCACCCGTGTGGCGCTCGACCTTCCCACCGGCCGGCGTCCCGCGGTCGTTGCCCGGACGTTCGCCGACGTGCCGCCCGGCGAGGTCGTCGTCTTCGAGGACGCCTCGGGCAACCTCTCCCTGGCCGTCAGCGGCGGCAGCGCTTCCGCGGCGCTCGGCCTCGCAACGGGCGAGCGGGTATGGATCGAGATCGACTCTCGGTGAGCCTCGGCCGGCGCTTCGCGCGCCTGACGACAAACGCCGTCGTGCGCCGGCCCGGCCTGTGGCGGCTCTTCCGCGGCCCGCTCAGACGGCAGTTCGACAGGCTCGCTCCGCAGTGGGACGAGATCGTCACGGCCGACCACCTCGCCGGCTTCGAGCGCGCGCTCGAGCAGGTCGAGCCGCCGCCTCGTCGTGCGCTCGACCTCGGCACCGGCACCGGCGACGGTGCCTTCGCCGTGGCGCGCCGGTTCCCCGAGGCGGAGGTCGTCGGGATCGACCTCGCCGGTTCGATGATCGAGGCCGCGCGCCGGAAGATGGCCCCCGGGCTCGCCGACCGCCTGCGCTTCGAGGTCGGCGACGCTTCGGCGCTGCCCTTCGAGGACGGCGCGTTCCAGCTCGTGACGCTCGCGAACATGATCCCGTTCTTCGACGAGCTCGCGCGCGTCGTCGCTCCGGGCGGGTTCGTCGTCTTCGGCTTCTCCGGCGGCAGCGGAACCCCGATCTACGTCGATCCGACCCGCTTGCGCGTGGAGCTCGAGCGGCGCGGATTCACGCAATTTGCGGAGCTCGAGGTGGGACGCGGGACGTCCTTTCTTGCCCGGAAGGCCGGGTCCGGTTAAGGTGCCGCCGACTCGAACGTTCGCGGCGCGGTAGCACCGGCCCGGACGCTCGGACGGGGCGAAATCCAGCGGGTTTCGCCCCGAATTATGCGTGGGTGAACCCATGTTTCCCCCACGGACCCCCTCCTTCAGGCGGTCCTAGAGCCGAAGGTGGCCGGCACTGGCAAAGCCAGCACCGGCGGTGGCTCGGGTCGAAGGCGTGTGGCTAGACTTCCCCGCCGGGGCGAGGTAGCTCAGTTGGTAGAGCACACGGCTGAAAACCGTGGTGTCGCCGGTTCGATTCCGGCCCTCGCCATTGGCCGATCGAGTCCGGTTTCGGCTGCGCCGAACCAGGACGACCTCGATCGGATCTGTACCTACGGATAGCGGCCCGGCGAGCTGGCCCAACCTCGATGCGGTGGTCATTCAAACGTGATCGGGCTGCCGCCGCCGGGTGGGCAGATAAGCATCAACTTGCCGAGACCTTCGAGCTCCCATGCCTCAGACAGAGGATCGGGTGCGACATGGATGGCGCTTCCGTCCGCGAAAGCGAGGCTGAGCTCACTGTTGCGTGAGACGAAGATGCGCGCGACGGCTCGAGCCATCAGCGCGAGGAGCGGCGCAAACGCCGTTGCATCGTTGCTCTCACCGAAGCTCTGCTCCCGTCCCTCGCCGTCGGCAAGCGTGAAACGTCCTTGAATGTAGACCCTGAGAATGTCGCCGGTACCACCGTCAATGAGGAGCCCGAAGGCAGCGGGATCAACGAAGCAGCGGGTGACCGTCCAGCCGGCAACGCTCAACGACCAACCGTCGATCTCTTCAACGAGCCCACCGGCCACTAACCGGTTCAGCGCTGTCGGGCCTGCGTCAAGCGGTCGAGCAGCGTTTGGACGAGTTCGTCCTTGATCAGCACCGCATCCGCCCCAGCCTCGTCGGCTGCGCGGTGCAGCTCGGGGGCGTGGTCGCCCGTCAGCGCGATGAGGCAGAGGCTCGGATGGTCTCGGCGCAGCCGCGTGACCGCCGTGACGCCGTCGAGGAGCGGCATGTGCAGGTCCATCACGACCGCATCCGGACGGAGCTCGTCCACGAGCTCGATCGCGGCCAGGCCGTCGCCGGCCATGGCCACGACCTCGAGGCCCTCCTGACCCTCGACGAGCGGACGGAGACTCTCGAGGAAGAGCTCGTCGTCGTCGGCCAGGAGAACCCTGATTCGACCCGAGCCCGGTGCCTCGGCGGCCATCGGCGCTGACGTTAGCCTTGCGCGGGTGCCCATGCAACCGGCCCAGCCCGTCGCCGTCATCGGCGCGCCGCTCGACCTGGGAGCGGGCCGGCGTGGGGTCGACATGGGGCCGTCCGCGATCCGCTACGCGGGCCTCGACCAGCGGATCGTGCAGCTCGGGCGGGAGTGCGCGGACTGGGGAAACGTCGAGACGGCGGTCGCGGAGGCGACGGAGGTCGTCGACGAGCACGCCCGTTTCCTGCCGCAGATCATGGAGACCTGTGCCCGGGTCGCGTTGCTCGTCGAGCGAGCGATCACCGACGCCCACTTGCCGCTCGTCCTCGGCGGCGACCACTCGGTTGCGCTCGGCACCCTCGGCGGCCTTGCGCGGCTGCGCGGGCCGGGCGGCGTGCTGTGGATCGACGCGCACGCCGACCTGAACCGGCCGGAGACGAGCCCGAGCGGCAACGTCCACGGCATGGCGCTCGCAGCCGCGCTCGGTCTGGCGGGCGAGCGCTTCGACGGACGCTGGCCTCTGC
>Ga0209577_10001669_pt1 | contig 21910 bp, 20 predicted proteins | sample GraSoiAngelo_109_FD_185874 | JGI IMG/M metagenome (GOLD analysis project Ga0209577, IMG submission 185874) | Grasslands soil microbial communities from the Angelo Coastal Reserve, California, USA - 14_0903_12_20cm (SPAdes) (version 2) | ecosystem: Environmental > Terrestrial > Soil > Grasslands...
GGGTAGAGCACGGGCACCGACATGTTCGGGTAGTCCTGCTCCCCCAGTGCGGCCAGGGCCTCCTCGAGCCACGGACCGGCGTCGCAGACGGTGACGACGGCCACGACGGGCGGAGCCGGGGGACTCATGGGGCGGCCGAGGCTAGCGGTCGTGATCCGGCCCGCCTCCTACCCCCGATGGGGCCTGGACGTGACCCGGGAAGGGCAGGCCCGCGCCGGTTCCCCTCGCTTGCAGATGTTTGCAAGCTTCTGTACGCTCGCGAGCATGGCAGACGTGACGAAGACCTTTCGGGACGCCGGATACATGACCATCGGGCTGGGCGTGCTCGCCTTCCAGCGGGCCCAGGTGCGCCGCCGGGAGCTCACCCGTCAGCTGGACACCCAGCGCCACGAGCTGAGGCGTCAGCTCGACCACCGGCGCCAGGACCTGGAGACGCAGGTCACCGGTCTCAGGGCTCAGCTGGCCGACCGCACCAAGGATCTGGAACGGCGCATCGAGCCGCTGGTGGGCCAGCTGGAGAACCAGCTGGAGAGCGGGCTCGACCGCTTGGAGCAACGCCTTCCCGACCCCGCCCGCGGCGCGGTGCACCAGGCTCGCCACCAGGCGGCCGAGGTCCGCAGCCAGCTGAGCCAGCTCCCCCCGCTCAGCCAGCTGCGGGGCGCACTCGCAGGCGGCTCGGCGCCCGACGGCAACAGCGGCTGAGGAGCCAGAGCAGCCCCGGCGAGGGAACCCCGGCGCGCGCCTGATCCGGCGAGCGCCTGATACGGCGAGCGCCTAGCTCGACTCGGCCTCGGCCAGGTTCTCGCGCCAGGCGTCCAGGACCGACCGCAGGGTCTCGTCGAGGCTGATCCCGGGCTCCCACCCGGTGGCGGCCCGCAGCCGGGACGGATCGCCCCGCAGCACGGGCACGTCCACGGGCCGTTCCAGCTCGGGGTCGCTCACCAGCTCCAGGCGGGCACCGGCCAGGTCCAGCAGCCGTTGCGCCAGGGTCCCGATGGCGACGTCGGTGCCCGAGCACACGTTGTAGACCTCGCCCGGCTGGCCCCTCTCGATCAGCAGCCGGTAGGCGCGCACCACGTCACGCACGTCGGTGAAGTCCCGGCGGGGGCTGAGGTTCCCCACGGCGAGGGTGGCCGAGCCCGTCTGTTGCGCCATCACGATGCGGCGGGCCAGGGCCGACACCACGAAGGACTCCCCCTGCCCCGGCCCCACGTGGTTGAAGGCCCGCACGCGTATGACGGGGAGCCCGCGGCCCAGGTGGGCCTGCAGCCCCAGGAACTCGGCCGCCACCTTGCTCGTCGCGTAGGGCGTGACCGGGAGCAGGGGCGCATCCTCGGTGAGAGGGAGCTGGTCGGGCTTCACCACGCCGTACACCTCGGCCGAGCCGACCAGGAGGACGGAGGGGGCCGGCTCGCACAGGCGCGCCGCCTCCAGCACCTCGAGGGTCCCCAGCACGTTCACCCGCATCACCTCGCGCGGCGCCGTCCACGACTTCCCCACATGGGTGAAAGCGGCCAGGTGGTACACCGCGTCGGGCCGGGCCTCGGTGACGATCTGGCGCACGGCATCGGCGTCGGTGATCTCCAGCCCCGCCGGTGCGGTGATCACCTCGTCGCCCGAGGCCCGCAGATGGCGGCACAGCCAGTTGCCGACGAAGCCGTGCGACCCGGTGACGAACGCCCGCACGACAAGCCACCCTACAAGCGGCTCCGGCCCCTCCCGACGGCTGCGTGGTAGGCGGCCACGTGACCCCGGGCGCTGGCTTCCCACGTGTGGGCGGCGGCCACGGCCAGGCCCCGGGCCCGGCGGGTCTCCAGCCCCTGGTCGCCGCGCACGATCATGTCCAGGGCGCCGGCCAGGGCGTCGGTGTCGCCCGGTGACACCAGGAGGGCGGCGCCGGCCGACACCTCCTCCATGGCCGACCCCGTGGTCGTCACCAGCGGCGCGCCGCAGGCCAGCGCCTCCAGGGCGGGGAGCCCGAACCCCTCCTCCAGCGAGGGATAGGCCACCGCCGCGGCCCGGCGCAGCAGGGCGGGCACGGCGTCGCCGGCGACGTACCCCAGGCGGGTGATGCGGTCCCGGCGCCTGGCGCCCGCTATCGCCTCTTCGACGGCGCGCCCCCCCCAGCCGGGCGCCCCGGCCAGGACCAGGCTCAGGTCGGGGTGAGCGGGGGCGACCCGGTCGAAGGCCCGCACCAGGGTGGGGACGTCCTTGCGAGGCTCGAGCGTGCCCACGAAGGCGACGTACGGAGGGGCGACGCCGAGGCGCGACAGCACGGCTTCGTCGTGGCCGGCCTCGGGCTGCCCGGGGGCGAAGCGGCCGTGGTCGACACCGTGGCGCACCACCCGCACCTCACCGGCGGGCCGGCACAGCTCGGTCAGGCGCCGGGCCGTGCACTCGCTCACGCACACCACGACGTCGGCGTGGCGGGCCGCCACCCGGATGGCCCGGCGGAAGAACGGAGCCTTGGCCCGCTGGTGCCACTCGGGATGGTCGAAGAAGGTGAGGTCGTGCACGGTGACCACGCGAGGGAGCTTGGCCGCCTCGGGCATGGTGTAGTGCGGGCTGTGGTGGACCTGGACCGGCAGCGAGCTCAGCAGCCTCGGCAGCCGGACCTGCTCCCACGCCAGGCGCAGCGGCCGGCGTTCGGGCGAGGCGGGCTCCACCGCCACCGTGTCCCCCAACCAGCGCCAGCGCTCGACGTCGGCCTGGCGGGATATCACGGTGAGGGCGACGTCCTCACGGCGGGCCAGGGCCCCGGCCAGATCGAGCGTGTAGCGGCCTGCGCCCGTGGGCTGGCGGGGCACGGCGGTGACGTCGAGGCCGACTCGCAGGCGCTCCTCCGACCCGCTCACCGCACGGCCTCGTTCCAGACCTCGACATGACGCCTGGCCGCATCCCGCCAGCTGAGGCTGGAGGCCCGCTCGCGTCCGGCCGCGACCAGCTCGCCCCGGGCCGTCTCGTCGGTCGCGGCGGTGACCAGCGCGGCCGCCATGCCGTCCACGTCCGTCGGGTCGACCTCCAGGGCCGCCGCTCCGGTGCTGGGCATGGGGCTGGCCACCACCGGAGTGCCCGCGGCCATTGCCTCCACCGCCGGCAGCCCGAAGCCCTCGAGGAGGGGGACGTAGGCCAGGCAGCGGGCGCCGCGGTACAGGGCGGAGAGCACGGCCGAGTCCACCGGGCCCGCGAGCAGCACGCCCTCCCCGGGCGCCACGTCCGCGCCCCAACCCCGGGGACCGACCACGACCAGGGGCCACCGCTCCGGGAGCCGGGGCCGGGCCCGGGCGTAGGCGGCGACGAGCCGCTCCAGGTTCTTGCGGGGCTCGAGCGTGCCCACGGCGAGCAGATAGTGGCCCCGCACGCCCAGGCCCCGCAGCAGGACGTCGGCCGCGGCCTCGTCGGGCGGCGGCAGGTGGTCACTGCCCTCCTCCACCACCTCGACGCGATCCGTCGGCGCCCCCGCCCCGACCAGGGCGTCGGCCACCGCACGGGAGGGCACCACGAAGAAGCGGGCCCGGGCCAGGACCCGGGCCAGGGCGGCCTCGTGCCAGCGCAGGCCCCGCCCCGGGAAGGCGTCGGGCAGCCGGCGCCAGGCCAGGTCGTGGACCGTCACCACCAGGGGGACCGAGCGGGTGGGGGGCGCAGCCAGGGATGGGGCGTGCACCGCCGAGAAGCCCGAGGGCGCCGGACACCGCCCCAGGTCCCAGGCACGGGTGAGCGCGGGCCCGGGTAGGCGCGACGTCACGAGGGACGGGCCCAGTCCGGCCAATGGATCGGGCCGGCCGCCGCGGCTGGCCCACAGTGTGACCTCGGCCCTGTGGTCGGGGCCGGCCGCCGCCTCCAGCTGGGACAAGCCCATGAGCAGTCCCCGCACATAGGTGCCGATCCCTCCGGGCACGCGCCGCCTGAGCTGCTCGGCCACCAGCAGCACCCGCACGCGGCTCAGCTCCGGTCACGACCCGACGCGCCGGACGCGGCGGACGCCGCGGACTCGTACAGCCCGGCCAGGCCCTCGGCGCAGGCCTGCCAGCTGAACGAGGCGACCCGCTGCCGGCCCCGCTCCACCAGCCGGCGGCGCAGGTCGGTGTCGTCGACGACCCGGGCCAGCGCGCCGGCCAGGGCGTCGACGTCGCCCACGGGGACGAGCACGGCCGCGTCCCCCACCACCTCGGGCACCGCCCCCGCGGTCGTCGTCACGACCGGCACCCCCACCCCCATGGCCTCCAGGGGAGGGAGGCCGAAGCCCTCGTAGAGGGAGGGGTAGGCGAACACGTGGGCGCCCCGCAGGAGCCGGTCCCTCTCGGGGCCGTCCAGCCAGCCCAGGCGGCGGATGCGCCCCCGGTGCGCGGCGGCGTCGACCGCCGCGGTGAAGGCCCCCACGCCCCACCCGTCGGGCCCGGCCACCACCAGCTCCAGGTCGGGTCGCTCGCCCGCCACCGCGTCGAAGGCCCGAACCAGGCTGGGCAGGTCCTTGCGGGGCTCGATGGTGCCCAGCGCGAGGACGTAGCGCCGCGACGCGGGGCCGGGCCCCGCCGGAGGAGACGCGCCTGGCCGCTCGGCCTGCCGGGACGGCTCGGTCGGGCCGGCTCCGGCGACGGTGGGCACGCCGTGGTGCACGGCCCGGACCCGGTCGGGGTCCGCGCCCAGCAGCTCCACCACCTCGGCGGCGACGAAGCGGGAGGGGGTGTGCACCCACGCGCCCCGGGCCAGAGCCCGCTTCACCATGGCCGGGAAGCGCAGGGTGGCGGCGTTGCACAGGGCGGGGAAGTGCACGGTCGTGAGGTCGTGCACGGTGACGACCCGGGCCGCATGGCGGGTGGGCGGCACCACGAAGTTGGTGCCGTGCACGACATCGAGGGGGCCTGTCCACCACTCCAGCGTGGGCCCGTCCATGCGCCGCCACGCCCAATGCAGAGGTCGGGCCGGCATGGCCCGGTCCAGGAAGCTCACGCCCCCCGGAAGGTGGGGCACGACACCGCCCCGCCGCCTCCAGCTCACGGCGAAGGCGCGCACGTCCAGGTCCGGTCGCGCCCCCAGGGCCTCCAAGGCGCAGGAGGTGAACGTGCCCACGCCCGTGCGCTCACCCAGCAGGGGCGTGGCGTCGACGGCCAGGCGCAGCGCGCCGCCCTCGCTCGCTCTCACCGGAGGGGGCTGGGGTTCGGAATCAGCCCGGGCTCGTGCTCTGTCTGCCACCGCGGGGGAGCCTTGCACAGGCCTACCGTGAGACCGTGCCCGGCACCACGGTCCTCGCCGGCGGCGTCGGAGCCGCCCGTCTTCTCCGGGGCCTGGTGGACGTCGTGCCCCCGGACCGGATCACGGCGGTGCTCAACACGGGCGACGACCTCGTGCTCCACGGTCTGGAGATCAGCCCCGACCTGGACACCGTTCTCTACACCCTGGCCGGCGCCGTGAACCCCGAGACGGGATGGGGACTGGCCGGGGAGACGTGGAGGGCGATGGAGGCGCTCGAGCGCTTCGGCGGCCAGACGTGGTTCCGCCTGGGTGACGCCGACCTGGCCACCCACCTCTACCGGACCCAGCGCCGGCAGGAGGGCGCGCCCCTCTCCCAGGTGACGGCGGAGCTGGCCGCGGCCTGGGGCGTGGGGGTGCGGCTCCTCCCGGCCACCGACGACCGGCTCGCCACCCGGCTGACCCTGGCCCGGGACGGGAAAGAGGTCGCCTTCCAGCACTACTTCGTGGCCCTGCGCCACGAGGTGGCGGTGGCCTCGGTCCGCTTCGACGGCGCGGCCGAGGCCCGCCCCGGGCCCGGCGTCCTGGCCGCCATATCCGACGCCGAGGCGGTGGTGATCGCCCCGTCCAACCCCATCGTCTCCATCGGCCCCATCCTGGCCGTTCCCGGCATCCGGGCTGCCCTCGAGGCCCGCCGGGCCGACGTGGTCGCCGTGTCCCCCATCGTGGCCGGCGCCGCCCTCAAGGGCCCGGCCGACCGCCTCATGGCCGAGCTGGGCCACGAGCCCTCGGTCGTCGGTGTGGCCCGGATCTACGCGCCGCTGGCCGCCACCCTCGTCGTCGACCGGGCCGACGCCGAGCTCGCCCCCGCGGTCGAGGCCGAGGGCGTCCGCTGCGTCGTGGCCCCCGCGGTCATGACCGATGCCGCGGCCGCGGCCGCCCTGGGCGAGACCGTGCTGGCCGCACCCCGACCTGCGTGAGGCGAGGCCAATGCCGGAGCTGACCGTGGTCCCGGTGGAGGGGCTGCCCGAGGTCGGACCCGGCGACGTGCTCGCCGAGCTCATCGCGGCCCGGGTGCACCTGTCCGACTTCGACGTCGTCGTGGTGACCCAGAAGGTGGTGTCCAAGGCCGAGGGCCGCCTGGTCGAGGTCGACCCCCGGGACCCGCTGTCACACAAGGCCACCGTCGAGAAGGAGGCCGTGCGGGTGCTGCGCCGGCGGGGCGACCTTCTGGTGACCGAGACGCGCCACGGCTTCGTGTGCGCCAACGCCGGTGTCGACCTGTCGAACGTGCCCCAGGGCCAGGCGACGCTGCTGCCCGTGGATCCCGACCGTTCGGCCCGCCGCATCCGGGACGGGCTGCGGGCCCGGGCCGGGGCTCGGGTGGGCGTCATCGTGTCGGACACCTTCGGGCGGCCCTGGCGCCGGGGGCTGACCGACGTGGCCATCGGGGTGGCCGGCATCGCCGCCGTGGTCGACCTGCGGGGAACCTCGGACTCGCTGGGCCGGCCCCTACAGGTCACGGAGGTGTGCGTGGCCGACGAGCTGGCGGCCGCGGCCGAGCTGGTGAGGGGCAAGTCGTCCGGGGTACCTGTGACCGTGATCCGGGGCGTCGAGCGCAGCTGGTTCCGGGAGGCCTCCGTGCGCGAGGAGGTCGTCCGCCCCTACGAGGAGGACCTGTTCCGCTGAAACCACTCCAGGACCGAGGCCACGCCGTCCTTCATCGAGGTCCAGGGCTTCCAGCCCAGGTGGATGGCGGCCCGGGCCGGTGAGAGGGCCGAGCGCTGCAGCTCGCCCGCCCGGGCCGGAGCCGAGGCGGCCGGGTGCTCGGCCCCCGCGGCCGCGGCCATGGTGGCGTAGAGCTGGTTGATCGAGGTCTCCACCCCGGTCCCGATGTTGAAGAGCAGGCCCCCTCCCCGCTGCCCGGCCCGGGCGAAGGCGTCGACGACGTCGTCGACGTAGACGAAGTCCCGGGTCTGGGACCCGTCGCCGTAGATCGTGCAGGGGAGGTCGTCCAGCAGGCGGCCCGCGAATATGGCGACCACGCCCGCCTCGCCGTTGGGGTCCTGACGGGGCCCGTACACGTTGGCCAGGGCCAGGATCGTGAACTCCAACCCGTGCACCTCGCGGTAGACGGCCAGGTAGTCCGCCACCGCCTTCTTGGCCACCCCGTACGGCGAGAGCGGGCGCTGCGGGTGGGACTCGGTGAGGGGCAGGTCGCGGGGACCGGCGTCCCCGTAGATCGTCCCGCCGCTGGAGGCGAACACGATCTTGGCCGCGCCCGCGGCCCGCGCCCCCTCCAGCACGTTGATGCTGCCGATGAGGTTCACCTCGGCGTCGAAGGCCGGGCGGGCCACCGACACCCGCACGTCGGCCTGGGCGGCCAGGTGGAAGACGATCTCCGGCTTCCGGCGGGCGATGAGGTCGACCGCGTCGGGGGACCGCACGTCGAGGCGGTGGAAGGTCAGGTCGTGGCCCTGGCGGGAGCGGGCCTCGGCCAGGTTGGCCAGGGACCCGGTGGAGAGGTCGTCGACCACGTCGACGCCGTGTCCCTCGGCCAGCAGGCGGTCGACCAGGGTCGAGCCGATGAAGCCCGCGCCCCCGGTGACCAGGGCCCTCACGCCTCCACCGGCGCGCCCTTGTCCGGCTTCACGCCGCCACCCGGGCTCCCTCGAGCACGCTGCCGGGCGCGACCACGGCCCCGCCGCCGATCACGGAGACGGCCTGCACCCTCGCCCCCTCGTGCACGGCGGCGGCCTCGCCGATGATCGAGCGGTCGACGATGGCGTCGGGACCCACCACCGCGCCGGGCAGCACGACCGAGCCCCGCACAATCGCCCCCCGGCCCACCCGGGCCCCCCCACCCACGACCGAGCCCACGACCCGGGCGCCGGCAGCGACGAAGGCGGCCTCGCCCACCAGACAGGGCGCCTCCACCTCGCCGTCTATGACGGGGGCTCCGATGATCCACACGCCGGGATCGCGCTCGGTCGCCCCCGGCGCCACCTGACAGCGCCGGCGGCCGGCGAGGAGGTCGGCGTTGGCCTGCAGGTAGGCCTCAGGGGTGCCGGTGTCGAGCCAGTAGGCGTCGGAGGCCAGGGCGTAGAGCAGACCCTCGCCCGCCAGGCCGGGGAAGACCTCGCGCTCGACGGAGACCCTCCGGCCCGCAGGGACGCGGTCGAGCACGTCGGGCTCGAGCACGTAGGTTCCGGCGTTGATGAGGTTGGTGGGCGCGGCATCGCGGGGCGGCTTCTCGATGAAGGCGCTCACCCGCCCGTCGGCGTCGGTGGGCACCACGCCGAAGGCGGAGGGGTCCTCCACGGGGGTGAGGCTCACCGTGGCCAGGGCGCCGCTCGCCCGATGGAAGGCGATCAGGGCGGACACGTCCATGTCGGTGAGGACGTCGCCGTTGACGACGAGGAAGGCCTGGTCGAGCCCGGCCTCCTCGGCCGCGAAGCGGATGGCTCCCGCGGTGTCCAGGGGCTCGGGCTCCACCGCGTAGCGCAGGCGCACCCCCGCGGCCCGGTCCTCGGGGAAGGCGACGGCGAAGGCATCGGGCCGGTAGCCCATCGACAGCACGGCCTCTTCGACGCCGTGGCCGGCGAGGTGGTGCAGCACCCGCTCGATCATGGCCACCTCCGCCACCGGGAGCAGGGGCTTGGGCGTGGTGAGGGTCAGGGGCCGCAGCCGCGTGCCTTCCCCGCCGACGAGGACGATGGCCCTCACGGCGAGCTGGGCGGCGTGCTCCCGGTGCTCCCCGGTGTGGACGAGGTCCCCGCCGGCGCGCTGACGGGGGTCGTGCTGCCCGCCGGGACGGTCGTCGCCGACGCCGCGCCGGGCTCGGAGGCGCTGGGGTTGGCCAGCCTGGGGATGCTGGCGGGCTTGGGCACGTCCTGGGTACCGGAGACGAAGGCGACGGTGATGGCCATGCCGTCGCTGATGTGGACCTTCTTGGCGTCGGTGAGCGTCGTGCTGGATGTGCCCTTGGCGTCGGGCCACACCCGGATCTGGACGGTGCCGGCCCGGGTGCCGCAGTTGTTGCCGTTCTTGTAGAGCTTGCCGCCCGGGTAGCGGAGCTGGTTGCTGGTCAGCTTCAGGCCGGGCACCCCTTCCAGGAAGCGGGCCAGGGTGGCGTGCCCGCCCGAGTCGGCCGCGCTGCCGGTGACGAAGGGCTCGACGTGGATCAGGCCGTCGGCGTGGGTGTGCAGCCCGTGGGTGCTGATGACGCTGGAGTCCTCCACGATGTTGGGCTGCGTCTCCCCGCAGATGTCGATGGCCAGGGCCGCGTGCCAGTGGTCCCTGCCGTTGGGATGGGCGCCGCCCCCGGCCAGCTGGCTGATGCGCTGGTCCCGGCTGTACACGACGCCGGCCACGCCCAGGACCACGACCAGGGCCATGGTGGAGTACCAGCCCCAGGGCGTGGTGCGCCGCACCGTGCGGCTGCCGCCGATGCTCGCCGCGCGCGAGACCTTCCTGCCGGTGGATCGTGGGGCCACGGCGGTTGACCCTACCCGCCTCCACCGCCGATCGGGGGCGCGTGGCGGCCCCGGGCGCCGGCGGCCAGGCGGTGCAGGCAGGCCACGACCGTCCTGGCCGCGATGCCCAGGGCCACCACCGGGAGCAGGAGGCGTCCCCCCCCTCGGGTTGACCGGACCGAGAAGCGCAGCATGGAGCGGTGGTGGGCCAGGATCATGCGGTAGGGGTGCTGGTCGGTCGACACTCCCTGGGCGTGCACGACCCTGGCCCCGGGCTCGTAGGACACGGTCCACCCCGCCCGCCACGCCCGCCAGCACAGGTCGACGTCCTCCAGATACATGAAGTAGGCCTCGTCGAACCCGCCCAGGGCGGCGAAGGCGGTCCTGCGGACCAGCAGGCAGGCGCCCGAGACCCAGTCGACCTCCAGGGCCGCGGCGTGGTCCCAGTCGAGCATCCGGTAGCGGCGGGTGAAGCGGTTGCCGGGCGCGGCCAACCCCAGCGCGGCGTGGCCCAGGGCGTCTCCCATGGAAGGGAAGGTCCGGGCCGAGGGGTACAGGGTGCCGTCGGGGTTCTCGATCCCGGGCCCCACGACGGCCCGCCGGCCGTCGGCCTCCATGGCCGCGGCCATGGAGGCCAGCGCCCCCGGCTCGGCGACCAGGTCGGAGTTGCACACCAGGAGCAGGTCGGCCTCGGTCCGGCAGGCGGCCGCGCCCCGGTTGGCCGCGGCCCCGTAGCCCAGGTTCCGCCCGGGGCGGACGATGGGCACTGCGGGCTCGGCCGCAGCCAGCGCCTCGGGAGAGCCGTCGACGGATCCGTTGTCCACCACCACCACCTCGGCCACGCCCTGGGCCAGGACGCTGCGCACCGCCGCCAGCAGGTGGTCACCGGCGTTGTAGTTGACGACCACCGCGCTCACGCGAGCGCTCACGTCGAGCTGACCCGAGGCCTCTCAGACACCGCCGGTCCCCAGGTGGTGCCGCATCCACTCCGCCGTGCGGGCCAGGCCCTCCCCGAGGGGGACCTTGGGCTCCCAGCCCAGGAGGCGCCGGGCCAGGGAGATGTCAGGCCTGCGCTGCCTGGGGTCGTCCTCGGGCAGGGGCTCGAACGACACCTCCGAGCTCGACCCCGTCACCTCGATCACGTGCCTGGCCAGCTCGAGCACGGTGAACTCGTCCGGGTTGCCGATGTTGACCGGCCCCGTGTGGGTCGAGTCGAGCAGGGCGAGGATCCCCGCCACCTCGTCGTCCACGTAGCAGAAGCTCCGGGTCTGGCTGCCGTCGCCGTAGACGGTGAGGGGCTTGCCCTCGATGGCCTGGACCAGGAAGTTGGAGATCACCCGTCCGTCCGAGGCCCGCATCCGCGGCCCGTAGGTGTTGAAGATGCGGGCGATGCGGACGTCGATCCCATGGACCCGGTGGTAGGCCATGGTCATGGCCTCGGCGAAGCGCTTGGCCTCGTCGTACACGCCCCTCGGGCCGACGGGGTTGACGTTGCCCCAGTAGGCCTCGGGCTGGGGGTGCACGTCGGGGTCGCCGTACACCTCGCTGGTCGACGCCAGCAGGAAGCGGGCCCCCTTCTCCTTGGCCAGGCCCAGCAGGTTGTGCGTCCCCCGGCTGCCGACCTTGAGCGTCTGGATGGGAAGCTCCAGGTAGTCGCGGGGCGACGCCGGGCTGGCGAAGTGGAGCACGGCGTCGACGGCGCCGGCCACGTAGAGGTCGTCGCTCACGTCGTGACGCAGGAAGCTGAAACCGTCCCCGCCGTAGAGCTCGGCCACGTTCTCGGCCGCCCCCGTGACCAGGTTGTCGACGCACACGACCTCTTCGCCCCGGGCCAGCAGGGCCGCGCACAGATGCGACCCCAAGAAGCCCGCCCCCCCGGTGACCACAACCCTCACGAGCGGCCTATCCCCTCGTAGGAGAAGCCCCAGCGGCGCATGGCCGCGGGATCGAGGAGGTTGCGGGCGTCGACCACGGCGGGCCGGGCCATGAGCTCGCGCACCTTCCGGAAGTCGAGCCAGCGCAGCTCGTCCCACTCCGTCAGCACGGTCAGCACCGAGGCGCCCTCGCAGGCGGCGTAGGGGTCGGGCATGACCTTCATACCCGGCAGCTCGCCGCGCACGGTGGGGTCGTAGGCCTGCACCGTCGCGCCCTGATCGGTGAGGCGGCGGATGATCTCCAGCGAAGGCGAGTCGCGCAGGTCGTCGGTGCGGGCCTTGAACGTCAGCCCCCAGGCGGCCACGACCTGGCCGTCGACCGAGCCTCCCGCCAGGCGGGCCACCTTGGCCGCGACCCGCTCGTGCTGCTCGTGGTTGACCGAGATCACGCCCCGGAGCAGGTTGAAGTCGTAGCCCGCGTCCTCGGCGATCTTGATCACGGCGCGCGTGTCCTTGGGAAAGCAGTTGTGGGCGGTCAGGCCGCCGGTCGCGACCACTGTCCCCGTCGCGGGGACTTCGACGGAGTACACCGGCCCCTGGTAAGGACGGCGCGTCGAGGACACCACCCGGACCCATGACGCGTTCTTGGCCCGCCGGTACCCCGTGGGCGCGATGCGTTTGGCCTGGCGGCCCACTGACTCGCGGATGCGCGCCGACTCCTCGGCCGGGAAGAGCGACGGCAGCCGGTCGAGCTGTTCGGCGCCGGAGACCACCAGCCAGTAGGTGTCCACGGTCGACTTCGCCGTGCGGCCCACTTTGAGCCTGGCCGTGATTCCCTCGGCCGCCAGCAGGCGCAGCATGCCGTCGGCCAGCGAACGAGAGACGGTCCCGTACTCGAAGACGACGCTCGGGCCGCCCGCCACCGGGGACCAGGATCCATCGCCGTCCCAGAGCCCCCTCAGCAAGGCGACCCGATCGCCGGACCCCGCGGTCCACACCGCGTCGGGCACTCGTTTGTCGTAGCAGTTGACCCCCGCCCGCAGGCCGTGATCGAACCACGCGGCGAGAATCCTGCTCGAGACGGACACGTCCAGAGACGTCGTCCTCCGGTACACGGACGCCTTGACACCCAGTCCCTCCCAGTAGGAGCGTACGGCCTCGACGAGGTGCTCCTCTCCGTGGGGTGCGAAGTGCCACGTGACCCTGCGGCGCTGACCATCGCAGCTGATGGATCCCTCGGCCAGATAGAGCCCGGTGATCCACCAGAAGCGGGAGTCCATCGGGATCTGGGTGGGGACGTAGGTGCCGTTGGTGGTGGTTCCGACCCAGGCCAGATCCGGAGCGTCGAGGTCGTTGAGATCGAGGCCCAACTCGGCCAGCTCCGAGAGCCGAAGGGCTCCACAACGCAAGACGTCACGGCGCCGATTCGGGGGGAGCTGATCGCCGGCGCGGGCGAGCTCGGCCCGGAGGACGGGGCCGCACCGCACGATCACCTGGTCGGGACTGAGCCCGGCCGCATCGAGCGTGCCCAGGGGCATCCCGGTGGACTGCTCCCAACCCAGGTCCGGGAAGCCCTCCGCGATCGGCAACCAGTCATCGACACCCAGGTCAGCGGCAAGCTTCACGGTGGTGGTTGGATGCGGAGCGCCGTCGCCGGTGACGAAGGGATGGTCGGGCGTTACCGTCAAGCGGCGGCCCATCTTGGTTCGCACCTCGAGCAACTCGCCGCGAAACGGCCGGCACGTGACGGCCGCCACGGACCTGAACTCGGGCCCCACACCCCCCGGGGACCAGGACAGAACCTCCCACCCCTCGGCTCCCAGTCGCTCGACCTCGTCGAACAAGGTCGCGAACGTCAGATGACGCACCTCGTGGCCACGGCGGGCCAGGACGGTCTCCTCGGGGTGGAAGCAACTCCCGCCCCACCCCGGCCCGGGCTTGAGGAACTCGAAGCCGATGCGCTTGTCGTAGCCGATCCCAAGGATGACCTCGCGCACGTCGGCGCCCACCGCCTCGCACAGGTTGGCCACGGCGTTCACGAAGCTGATCTTGGTGGCGAGAAAGGCATTCGACGCGTACTTGATGGTCTCGGCCGAGGCCGGGTCGGTGACGATGAGCGGCGCCGCTATCCCCTCGAACAGGCCCGCCACCCTGATGGCCGCGGCCTGATCGTCGCTGCCGATGACGATGCGGTCGGGGTGGAGGCAGTCGTGTACGGCCGAACCCTCCCGCAGGAACTCGGGGTTGGACACGACGAACACGTCGGTGCGACCCAGAGCGCCCTCGACGACACGGGTGGACCCGACCGGGACGGTGGACTTGTTGATGACCACCGCCTCGGCGTCGAGGACGGGACCGACCTCACGGGCGGCGGCCTGGATGTAGCTCATGTCGGCCGAGCCGTCGGCGCCCTGGGGGGTGGGGACGCACAGGAAGACGAACTCGGCACCCGCCGCGGCCCGGGGGGCGCCCAGCACGAACGACAGCCGTCCCCGGTCGAGCCCCTCCCGCACCAGCTCTTCCAGCCCCGCCTCCACGATGGGGATCTCGCCCCTGGTCAGGCGCTCGATCTTGCCGGGGTCGAGATCGGCGCAGGTGACGTTGTGGCCGAGGTGGGCGAGGTAGGCACCGGTGGTCAGGCCGACATAGCCGGTACCGATGACAGCGACGACACTCATGCCGTGAGCTCCTTCACCAGACGTTCGATGGGCTCGTGCCAGTCCGCCAGCAAGGGCAGGCCGCCGAGCCGCAGGGCGGTGTTGTCGAGGACGGAGTAGCAAGGTCGTCGCGCGGGCCTGGGGGGCCGGAGGGCGTCGGTGGAGACGGGCTCGACCCGCTCGGGGTCCAGGCCCGCCATCTCCAGCACGGCCCGGGCCAGGCCGAACCAGGTCGTGGCTCCCTGGTTGGTCACGTGGAAGACACCTGGCCGGCGGGCCACGACCAGGGCCCGCACCGCCCCCGCCAGGTCGGCGGCCACGGTGGGGCACCCGTGCTGGTCGTCGACGAAAGCCAGCCGTCCCGCCCCGGTCTCGCCCGCCAGGCGCAGCAGGGTCCTGACCATGTTGCGGCCGTGGCGGCCGCACAGCCACGACGTGCGCACGATGGTCGCGTCCGGGCCCAGCTCCCGCTCCCCTCCCAGCTTGGACCGGCCGTAGACCGACAGGGGGTTGGGCTCGTCCCACTCGGTGTAGGGGCGGTCTGCGGTGCCGTCGAAGACGTAGTCGGTGGACACGTAGCAGACGCGGGCACCGACCAGGCGGGCCGCCTCGGCCACATGCCGCGTGCCCAGGGCGTTGACGGCCCAGGCCCGATCGGGGTCGGTCTGGCAGCCGTCCACGTCCGTCCACGCCCCGGCGTGGACCACGGCGTCGGGGCGGAAGGTGGTGCAGGCCTGCATCACCGCGTCGCGGTCGGTCACGTCGAGCTCCTTGCGGGCGGCGCCGAGCACGGTGTGGGGCTGGAAGGCATCGAGCAGCTCGCGCCCGAGCTGTCCGCCCGCGCCGGTCACCAGGACCCGCATGCCGCCCCCCGGCTCACTGCCCCGCCGACCACGCCGTCTCGACGACGGGCGCCCGCCCCCGCAGGGGCTCCCACCACTCGCGGTGCTCCGCGTACCAGCGCACGGTCTCGGCCAGGCCCTGGGCAAAGTCCACCTCGGGCTCCCAACCCAGCTCCCGGCGCAGCTTGGACGAGTCGAGCAGGTAGCGGCGGTCGTGGCCGGGACGGTCGGGCACGATGGTCTTTAGCGTCGCCGGCTTCCCCAGGGCGGCCAGGATGCGGTCGGCCAGCTCCTCGATGCTCGCCTCGACCCCGCTGCCCACGAGGTAGGTCTCCCCCACCCGCCCCCTCGTCAACACCAGGTCGATGGCCCGGCAGTGGTCGAGCACGTGGAGCCATTCCCGCCTGTTCTGGGTCGACTCGTACAGCGGCAGGGGCGAGTCGTCGAGGGCGCTCGTGATGAAGAGAGGGATGACCTTCTCGGGGAACTGGTAGGAGCCGTAGTTGTTGCAGCAGTTGGTGATGCTGACGGGGAGCCCGAAGGTCTCGGCGTAGGCCCGCACCGCGTGGTCGGCGCCCGCCTTGGACGCGTTGTAGGGCGTGCGAGGCCGGTAGGGCGAGTCCTCGGTGAAGGCCTCGCCGCCCTCCAGGGGGAGGTCGCCGTAGACCTCGCAGGTCGAGATGTGGTGGAACCGCGAGACACCGGCTCGGCGGGCCGCTTCGAGCAGGACCTGGGTCCCCAGCACGTTGGTGCGAAAGAAGCGGCCGGGGTCGATGACGGCCAGGCTGTTGTGGGACTCGGCCGCGAAGTTGACGATGGTGTCGATGTCGTGGGCCGCCACCACAGCCGACACCGCCTCAGGCTCGGCGATGTCGCCCTGCACGAAGGCGACGCTCTCCTCCACGCCGGCCAGGTTGGCCCGGGTGCCTGCGTAGGTGAGCAGGTCGTAGACGACCACCTGTTCTCCGGGGTGGCGTCCCACCCAGTAGCGGGTGAAGTTCGAGCCGATGAACCCGGCCCCGCCGGTGACGAGCAGCCTCACGCACCCCCTCCCCTCAAGCCAGCTCCACGTGGGAGTGGTCGCCGAGCATGAGGCGCACGGCGTGGGGCCGCCGGGCCGAGCGGGTCACGTCCACCTTCTTGCCCAGGAGCGAGTCGACGATGGGCGCGACGCCGACTATGCGGCTCTGCTCGAGCACGATCGAGTGCTCGATCTCCGATCCCACCAGCTCGCAGCCGTAGTAGATGGAGGTGAAGGGGCCCACGAAGCTGTCCTCCACACGCGTGCCCTCGCCGATGATGGCCGGGCCTCTGATGGTGCTGCGGGCGATCTCGGCCCCGGCCTGGATCACCACCCTCCCCTCGATGAGGGACTCGCTGTCGACGCTCCCCTCCAGGCGGGGCTCCAGGGTCTCGAGCACGAGGCGGTTGCCCTCCAGCAGCGCTTCCAGCGTCCCGGTGTCCTTCCAGTACCCGCCCACCACCTGGCTGCGGACCCGGTGGCCGTTCTCGATGAGCCACTGGATGGCGTCGGTGATCTCCAGCTCTCCCCGGCCCGAGGGCGAGATGGCCCGAACGGCCTCGTGGATCCTGGAGTCGAACAGGTAGACGCCGACCAGGGCCAGGTTGGAAGGGGGCCGGGCGGGCTTCTCCACGAGGCGGACCACCTCCCCGGCCTGGTCGAGCTCGGCCACGCCGAAGCGGTGGGGGTCGGGCACGGGAGCGAGGAGGATCTGGGCCGCGGCCGGGGCCCGGCCCTCTACCGGGGTGGGCGTGCGGGCTGCGGCCCGGTCGGCGTCGAACTCGGCGACGTAGGAGGAGACGCCCCGGCCGAGGAGGTTGTCGCCCGCGTACATCACGAACTCCTCCTCGCCCATGAAGTCCCGGGCGATGAGCACGCAGTGAGCCAGACCCAGGGGCGCGTCCTGCGGGAGGTAGGTGACGTCAAGCCCCCATCGGGAGCCGTCCCCGACGGCGGCCATGATCTCCTCACGGGTCTCGCCCACGACGATGCCGACCTGCTTGATGGCCGCCTCGGCCATGTGCTCCAGGGCGTAGAACAGGATGGGCTTGTTGGCCACCGGGAGCAGCTGCTTGGCGCTGGTGTGGGTGATGGGCCGAAGGCGCGTGCCTTCGCCTCCCGCAGGGATGAGCCCTTTCACGGCCTCACCCTATGGGATCGCTCAGCACTGCGGCTGGGGCGGGGCTCCCCTGTTCGCGGGCAGGCCGCCCGGTGTGGCCGAGGGCCCGTTGGCCGGAGGCGTCGACGTGGTGGTCACGGCCGGGGCGCCCGAGCCCGGCGCCTGGGCCCCGAGCCTGATGCCTTTCAGCCCCGACCCGGTGATGAGCACCAGGTCGATGCCCCGGAGCGTCGCGTCCTCACGCAGCTCGGCGCCGCCCACGACCGCAGACTGGAGCAGGGCGGCCTTGTCGTGCTGGCCGGTGCCGAAGCGGATCACGGGGCTGATGTAGCGGAAGGAGTCGGCGTCGCCCGTCCCGGCCACGCCGAAGCCGGCCTCCTGCAGCTGCTTGGACACCGATGTGGCCTCGCCCGCGGTGCCCGTCCCGTTGAGCACCCGGATGCGCACCGAGTTGGGCAGGACGCCCGACGTCGGCCCCCCGGGCGGGGCGGGGGGCCCCTGCAGGAACCGGGCGATGGTCTGGTCGGCCGCCGGTTGGTGGAGCTTGAGGACGTCGGCTCCCCCGATCACCACCGGGTCCTCGGGGAGGGTGAGCATGTCGACGGCATCGGGCGACAGCGAGCGGAAGCGCTTGCCCAGCTTGAGCATGTCGCCCTCCGAGAACTTGTCGTCGATCTTGAGGTTGCCCACCGCCGAACCCAACAGCTGGTTGGCCGTCAGGGGGTTGCGCACGGCCAGGGCCTTCTTGAGGACCCGGCGGATGAAGTCCTGCTGGCGCTGGATCCTGCTGAAGTCGCTGTAGGGATCGGGGCGCCAGCGCCCGGCCTCGTAGTACTCGTAGTGGCGGCTGCGCACGTAGGAGAGGGCGCCGTTGCCGTCGAGGCGGACGCAACCGGGCTGTTTGACGTTGAGCCCGGAGAAGGCGTCCCGGGCGGGAGCGGGAAAGTAGATGCTGATCCCCCCGATGGCGTTGACGATGCCCCGGAACCCCACGAAGTCGACGACCGCGTAGTGGTTCACATCGATGTTGAAGTCCTGCTTGATCGTCTGGATCAGCCCCCCGACACCGGTGCCGAAGGCGCTGTTGATGCGGTCGCGCCTGTTGGTCCCGGCGATGGGCACGAACGTGTCCCGGGGTATGGACAGCACCGAGGCCCGGCGCAGCTTGGGGTCGATGTGCAGCAGGAGGATGGTGTCGCTGTGATTGGGCCCGGCCTGGTCGCTGCAGTCCTTGCGCAGGCAGAAGGCCTTGGCCTCGGCCGGGGAGATGTCGGCCCGCGTGTCCGAGCCCACCAGCAGGACGGTCATGGGCTGGCCGCCCCCGTCGCTGGGAGCACACTCCGGACAGGGCTTCTTGGGAATCTGGTCGAAGCGGTACCTGACGTAGAGGTAGGCGCCGGCGCCGGCCACAAGGGACAGAACCAGGAAGATGTTGGCCCCGATCAGAAGGCGACGGGGCCACCGTCTAGGGCGCGCGGGTGCATCGTCGGTGACACCCGTGACCACGCGGGGAGGCTACCAGCGGCATGTGTGCGTTCTGCAGTCGGGGCGCGAGCCCGGCTCCCGTCGATCCGGGGGCTCGGTGCAACACGTTGGTCTCAGCGGTCCCGGTTCGTGCCCGGACGGGTCATTCGACGGGCAGACCCAGGTCCCGGCTGATGACGAGCCGCTGGATCTCGCTCGTCCCCTCGCCGATCTCGAGCACCTTGGCGTCGCGGTAGAAGCGGGCGACCGGTGTCTCGTCCATGAAGCCGTACCCGCCGAAGATCTGCGTCGCCTCGCGCGTCGCGGTAACCGCCGCCTCGGTGGCGTAGAGCTTGGCCATGGCGGCCTCGCGTTTGAACGGGCGGTCGTGGTCCTTCAGCCAGGCCGCCTTGTAGGTGAGGTTGCGGGCGTTCTCCACCATCACCGCCAGGTCCGCGCACTTGAAGGCGACGGCCTGGTAGCGCCCTATGGGCCCGCCGAAGGCCTGCCGCTGGTTCGCGTAGGCCAGGCTGTGCTCCAGACAGGCCCGGGCCAGGCCCACGGCCAGGGCGGCGATGGCCACCCGGCCGTCGTCCAGGATGGCCAGGAACTGCCGGAAGCCCTGGCCCCGCATCCCCAGCAGGTTGCCCTCGGGCACCCGGCAGGCCTCGAACCGCAGCCCGTGGGTGTCCGACGCGTGCCACCCCATCTTGCGGTAGGGCGGCTCGACCACCAGCCCGGGCGTCCCCGCGGGCACCAGGATGGCGGAGATCTCCCCCGGCCCCGTGGCCGCCGTCACCGTTATGACGCTGGTGATGGGAGTGCCCGAGTTGGTGATGAAGGCCTTGGCCCCGTCGATCACCCACTCACCGCCGTCCAGCCGGGCACGCGTGCGCGTCGCCCCTGCGTCGCTTCCCGCGTCGGGCTCGGTCAGGCCGAAGGCGCCCAGGGCCTCGCCCCTGCACATGGCCGGGAGCCAGCACTGGCGCTGCTCCTCGGTGCCGTAGGCGTGGATGGGGTTGGCGCCCAGGCCGACCGCGGCCTCGAGGGTGATCGCCATGGACGAGTCCACCCGGCCCAGCTCCTCCACCGCCACGCAAAAGGTGGTGAAGTCGGCGCCCGAGCCCCCGTAGGCCTCCGGGAACGGCAGCCCGAAGAGCCCGAGCTTGCCCATGTCCACGACGACGTCGACAGGGAAGGTGTGGTCCCGGTCCCATGCCTCCGCGTGCGGCGCGATCTCCGACTCGGCGAAGTCGCGGACCACCTTGCGGAAGGCCTCCTGCTCCGGCGACAGGTCGAAGTCCACCTCGGCAATCGTAGGCTCGGCCGGGTGAAGATCTGGCTGGACGGTGCCCTGTGCGATGAGGCCGAGGCCCGGATCTCGCCCTTCGACCACGGCCTCCTCACGGGCGACGGCGCCTTCGAGACGCTGCGTGTCTACGGCGGGATCCCCTTCGCCCTGCGCCGTCACCTCCTGCGCCTGGGCCGGTCGGCGGCCGGCCTCGGCCTCGCCTTGCCGCCGGCCGCGGAGCTGTCCCGGGCCGGCGCCGACGTCATCGCCGCCAACGGCATAGCCGAGGGCCGGCTGCGCATCACCGTCACCGGGGGTCCCGGCCCCCTGGGCTCCGAACGGGGCGACGGCGGGCCCACCACCGTCGTGGCCGCCGCGGCCCTGGTCCCGTTGCCGCCGACCGTCGACGTGGTCATGGCGCCGTGGCCCCGCAACGAGCGCGGCGCCACCGCGGGATTGAAGACCATCTCCTATGCCGACAATGTGGTGGCGCTGGCTCACGCCCGGGCGCGGGGCGCGGGCGAGGCCGTGTTCGCCAACTCCGCGGGCCGGCTGTGCGAGGGCACGGGCACCAATGTCTTCGTCGCCATCGGCGACCGCCTCCTGACGCCTCCTCTGTCCTCCGGCTGCCTGGCCGGCGTCACCCGGGAGCTGCTGCTGGAGGCGGGGGTGGCGGGCGAGGAGGACCTCGACCCCTCGGGCCTGGCCCGCGCCGAGGAGGCCTTCCTCACGTCGAGCACCCGGGAGGTCCACCCCATCCGGGCCGTCGACGGCCGCCCCCTGCCCCGGTGTCCGGGCCCGTTGACGCAGAGGGCCGCGGAAGCCTTCGCCGCCATCCTGGCCGGCGGCAAGGACCCGTGACGCCGCGGGCCTCCCGCCCGGTCGTGGCCGCCGGCCTCGTCCTGGCCGCGCTCTACCTGGCCACGACCGCGCTCACCGGCCTCGTGAGGGGCGGCCACGTGCTGGCGCTGTTCGACGACGGTGGCACGGGCCCGTCCCGCCCCTACCAGTGGGTCAACCCTCCGACCCGTTTCAGGTCCACCAACAACAAGCCCACGCCGGTGGCGCTCGACCTGCCGCTGGCATCGGCCCGCACCGCTCCCGTCGGGCTCCAGAGCAGTGAGCCCGATCCTCAGCTGGTCGTCAGCCTCCCGGCCGGCGCCATACCGCCGCGGCCGGGCGACGCCACGGTCCACGTCGCCATCACCCCGCTCGATCCGGCCACGCTCGGCCCCCTGCCGGCCGGCGCCGGCATGGGCCCGGACGGCAACGCCTACCGCGCCGACTTCGTGTATGAACCGTCCGGCCAACCGGTGGGCGCCCTGGCCAGCCCCGGCAACGTGTTCCTGGTCGTGCCCTCCCCCGGCCACGGCATCGCCTTTTCTGCCGACGGGGGCTCGTGGCAGCTGCTCGAGACCCAGCAGCTGGGCGCGCGCAACGCCATGGGCGCCGTCTTCAGCAAGCCCGGCTACTACCTGGCCGCGGCCGGCATCGTGCCTCCGACCCGGTCGAACCCGCCCGGGGGCAAGGGCATCGGGACCACGGCTCTCCTCGCCGGCGCCGGCGCCGCCCTCCTGGTCGCCGTCCTCGCCGGCGTGGTCCTGCTCAGGAGAGGGCGCGCAGGTGCACGACGTCGCCCGCGGTGACGGCGCGTAGGCAGGTGCCCACGTCGACCATGAGCTGGCCCTGCTCGGAGATGTCCACGGCCGTGCCCGTGAAGGTCTCGTCGGGGAGCTCGACGCGCACGGCCCGGCCCACGGTGGAGCAACGGCGCCGGTACTCGGACGCCAGCTCCCGCCGGGCCCGCTCCCGGACCCGCTCCGCCGGCTCCGCGGTCCCGGCCGTCTCCACCGGCCCCACGAGGGGGGCGTAGCGGGCCTCCAGGCCGGCCAGGATGCCGTCGAGGAGCTCGTCCCGGTCCACCGCCCTGCTCCCGGCCGCGTGGTTGAGGGCGGTGGCCGTCTCCTTGAGCTCGT
>Ga0209577_10001670_pt1 | contig 21896 bp, 26 predicted proteins | sample GraSoiAngelo_109_FD_185874 | JGI IMG/M metagenome (GOLD analysis project Ga0209577, IMG submission 185874) | Grasslands soil microbial communities from the Angelo Coastal Reserve, California, USA - 14_0903_12_20cm (SPAdes) (version 2) | ecosystem: Environmental > Terrestrial > Soil > Grasslands...
GCCCCAGCGAACGGAAGGCTTGCACCGCCAACGACACCCCGCCCCACGCCGTCAAGGTTTCACTCAGGGGTTCGGGATCAATTTCGAACAGCAGAGGAGATGCGGTGGGAGAAGGTCTCGGGGATTTGATCACGCCTTTCATCCTAATGGGGAACTCACCTCGCAGGTGAAAAATAATTGCTCCGGCACCTCGGGAGAAAACCCTGACAGACATCAGAACCCATGCACCTCTGAATGGCGGTTGTGCGCCTTGGCTCCAAATTATCGACTGATCAGGGTGTGGCTGTTAAATGTGGCTGTTACAAAATCCAAACAGGACTGTTGTATTTCTTAACTCATGCATCTTGCGAATCGCATCCGGCACTCGCGTCACTCTGCGGCTAGCTAGCAAACCTGGGGTCCACTTCCAAGGCCAAACACTACCGCCTTGAGTGGCCACCACGAAAGATCTTCATGTTGTATCAACGCGAAGCGACCCTGCTTCTACAGAGGTTTCTGGCACACATCAGGTGCATTGGGGCACGCAACGGCTTCTTCCAGAAACCTTTCCGCGGGCAGACCAGCTGCACAACCGATTGATTCTTCGGCGCTGGCGTGGAGCGTTCGACACTTTCAAGAAGGACTTGTTTTTGGAAGAAAAAAAAGATGATGCAGCTTGACCGAAACTAGCCTAGCAGCTAATAACCCGAGCATTCACCGCATCTCAGACGCACACCCTCTTGCTGCACGATTGGCTAATTCGTCGCACCGAATGTTGTCTTCGTCATCAGCGTGGCCGCGCACCCACTCCCATTCAACGTGATGCAATTGCGTGAAGCGGTCAATTTCCTCCCACAGCTCCCGATTCTTTACTGGCTGTTTTCCCTGCCGCTTGACTTTGTGGACCCAGCCCTGAGCTTTCCACGCGGTAATCCAACTCGTCATTCCGTGCTTGACGTACTCCGAGTCTGTCCTAATGATGACATTGCAAGCCTCCTTCAGGGCCCGCAAACCCTCGATCACGGCGCGGAGCTCCATTCGGTTGTTGGTGGTGTTCGGCTCGCACCCAACCAACTCTCGGCGATGGCTCTTGTATCGCAAAACACACGCCCACCCACCCGGCCCCGGGTTCCCAATGCAACTTCCGTCCGTTGTAAGTACAATGTCTTTCATTCACCAAGACTTTACACGACCAATCCCGAGGCTGCCTTATTTGCGAGGCAGCGCATAAGAAAGCGTGCTGGAATGCAGAGGAGATCTAGAGGAGGTGAAGGTGTGGCTCGCCGAAATGTCATCTGCCGAGATTGGCATCGATTCTTTCTCGCCCAAGCGCGAACTTTGAGCCTGCATTTGACCAAGCGTTTGGATAACGCGCACGTGCCCTTAACCCAGCCATGCGCTTCCCTGCGGCCCACACACCTCGACAGGGCACACACATATATTGAGGATGGACGGAAAGGTCTTCGGGCTAGGCCGCCCGATCATAACGGTGGTGCAACCCACCCAGTCGATCATGGGAAAGCACGCGACCAGAGGCTACGCAGCGAGTTCTGCACCCCGGCGTTCCCTTGCCCAGTCCAAGTTGCGTGCGGTCCTCGTGATGGTAGGAGACGTACTCGGAAAGGAGCCGCTTCAGGTGTCGCTCGTTCAGAGCAATCACATGGTCGAGCAGCTCACGGCGGCAGCTCCCCACCCAACGCTCGGCGACACCATTGGTCAAAGCTGTCAACTGCACCGCATAGCGACCTCGCGGGTACCTACTTTGAGGTCACCCATCCTCACCATCCGCTGAAACGCCAGAAGTTCAAAGTGGTGACTTATCGCCACAACTGGGGGGGAGGATCGGGTCTATTTCCATAATGCCGAGGGGCGTTTGAGCTCTATTCCGGCATGCTGGACCACGGTCGTGGCACCAGATCCTTTTGTGGCAATGGCCGACGGCCGATGTTTCTTTCGCTACCAAGACTTGATCCAACTGGCTGACTTAATGGAAAAGCTGCGATGACGTGCTGTAAAGGAAATTACGCCTTTTATGTAAAGATAAATATGCCGATACGGGACAGCAAGTGGGATGCGGGAAAGCGATGTAATTTGATTAAATATGGAGTAACTACGCGGATTCCACGAAATAAAGAGCTTGACACTCTCGAGATGTGCGGCATAATTATATTTACATTACTCTGGATTATCTTCCGAGGTGCACATGCCCGAGAAAGATCCCAAACTGGCAGCCCTGCGGCAGCAAGGAACGTTGAATCCGCGGCCCGGCAAAGTCAGCGACCCACTGTTTGTCCAAGACAGCTTTTTCGATTCCAGGGATCTGGTCCAGGTCAAGTACGAAATGCTCCGCCGAGTGCAAGCCGAAAACCACTCGGTGGTCCGCACCGCCACCGCTTTCGGTTTCTCCCGGCCCTCGTTTTATCAAGCACGGCACACCTTCCAGCAAAGTGGGCTCGCCGGCTTAGTTCCACACAAACGCGGCCCCCAGCAGGCGCACAAGCTGACCGACGAGGTTCTGGCATTCCTCGGCGTGACCCGTCAGAAAGATCCATCCCTACGGACCCGGGAGCTGGTGCGATTAATAGAAGCACGCTTCGGGACGAGGGTTCATCCACGAACGGTCGAACGCCGCTTGCTGCGGCATCAAAAAAAACGCCGCTGAAGGAATCGCCGGGCGAACGGGTGGTCGACCAGCATTTGGTCGAGCAATACGAGCAACTGCGGCGCCAGGCCACCAGAGGTGCGGGAAATGGAGGCCAAGGCCTGGGGCTTGCGCTGTTTCTCCGGAGCGGCATGGCAGCCTGGATGCAGGCCTGGTCCCAATGCGTTAGCGGTGTCAGAGCCAGCACATCGTCTCAGCCAACAACGATGACGTCAGCTCCGATCGATGTGCGTGCCCAGATCGCCACGTTGTTGGCCGGAATCATTCTCAATCTTCAACCAGAGGTCACGACATGACAGCCACCATGCATGAGAAGGTACAGGTCCAACATCTGCAGCGAAACGCTTACGTATATATACGGCAGTCGACGCTGCGCCAGGTGTTGGAGAACACCGAGAGCACGATACGCCAATATGACCTTCGCCAGCGTGCGGTAGCGTTAGGCTGGCCCGTGGAAAGGATCATGGTCATCGATAGCGACCTCGGGCAATCCGCTGCGGCGGCGGTGGATCGCCAAGGATTTCAAAAGCTGGTGACGGAAGTGAGTCTGGGCAAAGCTGGCATCGTGCTCGGTCTGGAGGTCTCGCGACTGGCACGCAACTCCACCGACTGGCATCGGCTTCTGGAGATCTGTGCGCTCACCGACACGTTGATTCTGGACGAAGATGGAATCTATGACCCGAGCCACTTTAACGACAGACTTTTACTCGGATTGAAGGGGACGATGTCGGAAGCGGAACTTCATGTGATCCGCGCCCGCCTACAAGGCGGCATTTTGAACAAAGCACGCCGAGGTGAACTGCAGTGTCCGTTGCCCGTGGGCTTGGTCTACAACTCCGAGGGCCGGCCGATCCTCGATCCTGACAAACAGGTACAGGAGAGCATTCGATTCTTCTTCGACACCTTCCGTCGCACCGGTTCGGCCTGCGCTGTCACCAAGGCCTTCCGTCAGAAAAAGCTCCTGTTCCCCCGCCGGCTGAAGTTAGGGGCGAACAAAGGTGCGCTGGTGTGGGCAGAACTCGCGCATAGCCGGGCACTGTACGTCCTGCACAACCCCCGCTATGCTGGCGCATTCGTTTACGGCCGCAATCGTACGCGCCCGAAAGCAGATGGAAGTACTTCCTACACCAAGCTGCCCAGAGAACAGTGGACGTTGTTAAAAGATATTCATCCCGGCTACATCTCATGGGCGCAGTATGAGGAGAACCTGCAACGGCTCCGCCAAAATGCTTGCGCGAACGGCCAGGATCGCAGAAAGAGTCCACCCCGCGAGGGGCCAGCGTTGTTACAAGGCCTTGTTATCTGTGGCATCTGTGGCAGCCGAATGACCGTTCGCTACCACACGCGACGAGCGAAGATCGTGCCGGAGTATGTATGCCAGCGCGATGGAGTCGAGCACATCGTCTCGGTATGCCAGCACGTCTTCGGCGAGCACATTGACCAAGCCGTCGGCCAGCTTCTCATCGACACCGTCACCCCTCTGGCGTTGGAGGTTACGCTCACCGTCCAGCAAGAGATTCAAGCCAGATTGGATGAGGTGGACCACCTGCGCAAGAAACAGGTCGAGCGGGCCCGGTACGAGGCTGATCTGGCTCAGCGACGCTACCTTTACGTGGACCCCGCGAACCGGCTGGTCGCCGATTCCCTCGAGGCGGAATGGAACAACAAGCTTCGGGCACTGAATACGGCCCAACAACAGTATGAGGAGCAGCGCCAGAATGATCGCGTCTCTCTCGATGAACAGCAGCGGGCGAGTATCGCAGCCTTGGCCCATGACTTTCCACGAATATGGCAGAATCCAAAGATCCCAGACCGCGAACGAAAGCGGTTGATGCGTCTTCTACTGGAAGACGTGACGCTGATCAGAAACAATGATGAGATCACCGCGCACGTTCGATTTAAGGGTGGGATTACGCAAATGCTGACACTACCGCGTCCCCTAAACTCCTGGGAAGCGAGAAAGACCCCTCCCGAAGTTGTGACCGAAGTCGACCGCTTGCTGGATCACCACACCTATCAGCAGATCGCATCAATACTGAACGAACGTGGCCTGCGCTCGGGAGAAGGAAAGTCGTTTTCGGTGCGGATCGTCGCTCGCATCCAAAAACGGTATGGCCTGATGCCGCGCTATGATCGGTTGCGCAAGGCAGGTATGCTGACCGTGAAGGAGATGGCAGCGTTGCTCGGGATCACCCCACAATGGGTCAAGATATGGAATCGCCATGGACTGATATGCGGTCACGCCTGCAACGACAAACACGACTGTCTGTATGAACATCCAGGCGACACCCCGCCACGAAAAGCTCAAGGCGTAAAGCTGTCACAACGGCGCCTCGCGAGCGAAGTACTATCACAGCGTACCCAGGAGGTGCAGTGTGAAGCATAGCCCTTCTGCCAGGGACTTTCGAACGACGTCCGCACGGCGTTTATCTTCAGGGATCGAATGGCTGCCGGGACCTCCGTCCCGTATTTTGCATCCCGGTCATGGATTAGAAATCTCGGAGCCGCCCCAAAACCTAACGCCTCCCGCAACTGCTGGATGATCCAGCAGCTGGTCGGATGCTTGGTGACGTTGAAATGCAGGATACGCCGGCGATCATGGCGGATAACAAAGAAGCAGTAGAGGACACCAAAGGTGATCGTGGGCACGGTGAAGAAGTCCATGGCCGCGATCGCTTCCCTATGATTCGCAAGAAACGCGCGCCAGCGCTGGGCCGGCTGGGGATCTCTCGGCGCTCGCTTCATCCAGCGGGAGATGGTTCTCTCAGAGACATCGAAGCCCAGCATGAGCAGTTCACCGTGAATGCCAGGCGCGCCCCAGGTTTTGTTCTCCCGCACCATACGGAAGATCAGCTCTCGAACTTCCGCCGACAGTTGTTTCCTACCGACCTGTTTTCTCGCCTTTGAGATCAAACTCCAATACAGTCGAAACCCTGCACGATGCCAGCGGACGACCGTCTCAGGATTGACGAGCACGAGAGACTGCTTCCAAGCACCCCAGAAACGGCGGGCGAATACCCACAAGATTTTGTCAACCGTTCCCATCCGGGGTCGGGGATGCTTGCGCTTCAGCACGGCCAGCTGTTGTCGGAGAGCGAGATTTTCTAGGAGCAGGCTTCGATGCGATTGCAAGCAGCGGGTGAGCAGGCCCAACCCTAATCCCACGTAGCGGAACATAAGCAACTGTCATAGCAGATACTGCGGGTGAGGAAAGTGTGCAAGCTGTTGATTTCAGAGCCGGACAGAATTTTGGCGAGGCACACGCAGAGAATCCGCCGTAATGATACGAATGTCCAAGCACGCCAGAGGGATTCCGTGGTGCTGCGCGAGCGATTCCAAGCGTAGGCGCAGGGCCGATTCGGAATCTTCCGCGGCATAGAGAAGCACCAGCCCTGCTGCGGGCACGACGAACTTGTCCAAGCACGCGGAGCCGGAAGCCACGGCCACAGCCATCTCCAGCGCCAGCCAGGTCTTACAGCTTTTGGGTGTATACACGGTCTCTTGGTCAATCAGCACGGTATCGACCACCCGACACACTTCGATCAACTGTTGCCACTCCCGGCTGTTCCGTGCGAATCGCGATACCTCCCGCGCCGCCACTGCGCCCACCTTCCCCAAACACACTTCTGCCACCATGCGTTCAAAGCCGGCGCGAGTGACGGTCCCGGCAGCCGACCGGCCCAAGTCATCATCCACCACCTCGATCTCGCACCAGCCCAGTTGCTGCAAGCGTTCCTCCATGGCGTACTGTCAGAACTCCTGACATACCCCTCTGAAAGATGATCAATAAATTCGGTTTTGTTCTCCACCGTGCGAACCAAAACCTGTCCGCTTTTTGAAGCTTCCCCGCAAGGTTCGAAGTCTGGCGCTCGCAACTGTGGCCGATGAGCCACAGTGCAGTTGGGTAGGGCCTGCTGCAGAGCCGTACCTGGCCTGCCTTTTTCGCCTCTCCGGGTGCGAACCAAAACCTGTCCGCTTCTTGAAGTTTCCCCGGCAAGGTTCGGAGGTCTGGCGCTCGCAACTGTGGCCCATGAGCCGCATGCAGTTGGGCAGGGGCCTGCTGCAGAGCCGTAGCTGGATCGTGCTTTTAGCTCCAAAGGCATTCGCCGAATATCGTACAAGTGTACAAGTGGAAAGCTGCCGCGCAGTATGGAGCTCGACGTTCTGCAAGACTGAATGCGCCAGGCCCCTAGTGCGGGCGGCATCTTACTTTTTGGGAGGCAAATGATTCCTGAGCACGGACGCCAATTGTTCAGCGAGGCGGCCGGTTCTGGCGACGGATTCGAGTTGTCTGTAGATGTCCTCCGCATCACCCTGCTTCCGAACGCCGACACTGCATACGACTACGACATGATGCTGAGGATAAATTCGGTAAACCACACGGTGATTACCGAACTGATGCTTCCAATAACCGGCTAGCGAGCCGCGCAGCGGTAGCCCGTATCCTTCAGGATCAACGGCCAACTTTTTCTCCAAGACTTTTCGGAGTTGGTTCCGCACGCTGCCGTCGAGAGCCTTGATGTCCGCTGCGGCGTCTGCCGTGTATCTAAGCTCAAAGGTGGATTGCGGGTGCGCCTGTTCTGGCGATGGCACCGCCAGCGAAGGCTGTTTTCGGCCTTTGCTCATTTGCCAAAAACATCTGCTGTTGTAAGCAGCCGGCCAGCCGCAACGTCAGCGTCGATGGTTTTGGACAGGTTCAGCAAGCGGTCAGTGAGTTCGCGGTCGGCGAGGATCTCCAGAGTAGCAAGAATTGACTCACGCTCTTTGACTAGGAAGTCCAAAAAATCTTTGTCCACCAAGTACTTTGAGGGGTGTCGGCGGTTCTCTACCAACACGACCCGGTTTGCTGTCGCTTTTTTCAAGTACGTTTTGAGCTTGTCTCGAAGGTCGGTGGCCGTAACCTTGCTAACGTTGATGGTAGCTCGTGACATTGTACCTCGCTTATGTACGCTCCGTTATTCCAAATGTACATTTGATAAGACACATTGTCAAGCGCTGCTGATAGCTGGCGCTCTTCCAATCGCCGAGGCTGGTGCTGATAGCGCAACAATGTGGACAGTGCTGAATGGAAGAAGGCCCCAAAGGTGAAGGCCGGCAGGTCTTAAGGGGCGCGGTTCGACGCAATGACAGGTCTAGTTAAACGGTGCGTTTGCAAGCTTGACTGGATAAGGACGAAGGCTTCGGGGACCTGTAAGTACGTTGCTGAGGAACAAGGGCATTCGCGTCAGGTGGAAAAGGGGGGGAACCGTCGCCGCCGGTCAGTGTAATTCGAAGGCTATCCGTTGCCACTGGCGGAAGGAATGCAGTGGCGTGGCTGCGCCACTGCCCAAACATACTTAATTCACAATCAGGTTTACCGTTTGCGAGTGCGAGGTGGTCCCCGAGGTCGCGGTCACCGTGATGCTGTACTTGCCCGCCGGAGTGCCTCCCACAACAGGTTGAACCGTTATTCCGCCGCCGCAGCCCATCAAGACTCCGATTGTGGGGAGAAACCAACAGCAAGCGAATGCAACGCTCCGCAGCTTTCTCCGTCCAGTGACGGGCATCAGCAGGATGCCGATTGACGACAAGCCCAGTGCGAACACAGGGCGCAAGTCGCGGCTGAAAGGAGTGCGCAAGCCGGCGACTCCCCGAGCGGCAGTAGCCACAGTCAGCGTGGTGCTCACCGGATTCGTCCCGGCCGTCACACTGGGCGGCGAGAACAAACCGTTGATTCATGGCGCCGGCCATGAATCAGGCCGCCGCGCCGGAACTGAAAACATCCCTGCTCGACGTGGGCCTCGGTGCCGCCTATGAGCTCGCTGGTCCCTGGATAGGAATGGAATCTGTCCGCGAGTTACGCGACCTGTTTGGGGACCTCTTAAAGGAACGGTTCGGCGACCGCGTAGTCCTGAATGGCCATCCCACAGACAGGTTGCCAAACACGTTGAATGTTAGCTTCATGGGGAAGGTCGCCTCAGACATTTTAAGTCGTCTGGACGGCGTGGCTGCTTCTACAGGCTCGGCTTGCCATTCCGGATCGGTAGAGCTTTCACCGGTTTTGAGGGTTATGGGAGTTACGCCGGAAATCGGAATGGGTGCCGTTCGGTTCAGCCTTGGCCGTACCACCACGCGCGAAGAAATCGAGGAAGTTGTTTCGCGCCTGTAGTGACGCTGCTTTCGTCCTCATTAAGAGCGGATTCACCGAAACGGGCTGCCAGCCTTAATGTGGGAAGTTGATTACAATAAACTAAACCCTTCTTGTACACCCCATCCTCGAGGCGTTGTGTAAGTACTTAGCCAGCCGTTCAGCTAGCATCCGGTGCTCCGGCTCCAGGTTAAAGCGCCGAGTTGCCAGAGAACTCGGCAGCGGAGCGCATGGGCGTGTAGCTCTAGGCTCAAGCTGCGAAGCCGATCCGGTTAAGCAACTCCTTGAAGCGAGGATCGGAACGGAGTGGATCAAGGCGAGGTTCCCACTTGCTGTAAACGAGAAAAGTGGAGCGCTCAGCCACAGCTTTTTCCAACCACCGGAAGGCTGTATCCTTTTCCCCGAGCGCGGTGTAGATCAGGGCGACGTCGAAAGGCGAAACATAGGACTTTTGGGCGTGCTCAAACAGAATACGGAGGACCTGATCCGCATCTTTCCTGCGGCCAGCCAGCGCGTAAGCGTGCCCAAGTGCAGCCAAGAAGAAAGAATCGCCTTTCGTCACCTCGACCGCGCTTTTGAATTCAGCGACTGCCTGATCTGGCATATGTTTTTGTTCGTAGGTCCACCCGAGAATCGTGTGCTCCCATGGATCGCTCGGTTGCGAGCTAAGGAACCTCTTTGCCAGCTGGACTGCCTGGTCGTAGTCACGCGCGGCGAAGCTATGCCAGCACAGACATGAGTTAAGGCCATCCCCCATGGGATCCAGTTCCACTGCACGCTTACTCTCAGCCTCCGATTCAGCCAGCCGGCCAATCGCCATTAGGTAATGGGCGTACTCGTGGCGGATATCGGCGTCGCTGGGATTCAGCTCCAAAGCTTGCTTGAATTCTCGCTCCGCTCCGGCGAAATCCCAGTCGTAGTGCAACTTTGCCAATGCCAGGGTTCCGTGTCCAGCCGACAAGTGCTCATCTCTCTGTAGTGCCAGGGTTGCTGCTTCCTTAACCTTACCCCAGCCCTCGCGCGGCGGCAGCGAGCCGAAGAAGGCGAGAAAACTGTATGCCGAAGCCATGTGGGCGTAAGCGGGTGCATAGTTTGGGTCGAGCTTGATGGCCTCGTTGTAATACTCGATACTCTTTTGCAGTTCGAACTTATCGAAATAATAGTTCGCCTTCAGATAGATTTCGTAGGCCTCCGGGCTCACGGTAACCGCTTTTGCGAGCAGCGTAGCCCGCGGTCCGCCCAGACGGGCTTCGATCTCTCGCGCGATGGCTGAGGCTATTTCATCCTGCAATGTAAGGATGTCCTTTAGATCACGTTCGTACGTCTCAGCCCAAAGGTGTCGGTCCGTCGTTGCACGCACCAATTGTGCAGTGATTCGCACATGATCACCTGAGCGCTCTACCGAGCCTTCAACAATGGCATCCGCCCCCAGTTCGCGTGCGATTGCCGGAAGAGGCTTTTTCGCTGCTTTGTATTGCATCGTCGATGTGCGTGAGATCACCTGCAGGCGCTCGATCCTCGCTAAATCGGTTGTCAGCGCCTCCGTCATTCCGTCGGCAAAGTAATCCTGCGCAGAATCGCCTGATAAATTCTGTAGCGGAAGCACAGCAATCGTTCGCACAGGCCTGGAACCGCCCAGCATACGCTCACGCCAGCCATCCGGATTCACGACGGCCAACACAATGCCGATTGTCAGCAGGATGATAAGGAACGTCGCAGCACGCCAAGACGCAAACCGCAACCCAGACGGAGGGACCGTTGCAGGGGAGGACTGCACAGAAACAACTTCAGCCAGCCCCCCCATCGGCATGATGAACCGATAACCACGGCGGGGCAGTGTTTCTATGTAACGGGGAGTGTCGGCATCGTCGTCGAGAGCAGCACGAATTTGCTGGACGCAAAGGTTCAGGCCGTGCTCGAAATCTACAAAAGTTTCGCGTCCCCAGACTTCTTCTCTTAATTCTTCGCGCGAGACTAACTGCCCGCACTGCCTAACCAGCATGGTCAGGACCTTGGCCGCCTGCGGCCTCAGCTTGACGATCATTCCAGCCTTACGTAGCTCACCCGTTGCAGTGTTCAGCTCAAAAACCCCGAAACGAACCACCGGAGTGCCAGAGGCAGCCGTTGCCCTACCCTCACAAAACAGATGCGGCGAATTATAACGCGATTAGTCCGTACGTACCTTGGATCACAAGTTGCTTGTTTTTCAACAACTTGTGCGTGAATCCATAATTAATACTGCGTGAATTGACGGCCCGGACGCTCTGCTCCAATCTGCGGTGTCTCGGCACAACCGCCGAGCAAAACCAAGCCCAAAGAATGCTGAAGGAGGAGACAATGCTTTTGCGTCTGATCAGATTCCGTTTTCCACAGCTTGCCGCGCTTGCCGTCGCAGTATTTCTCGTATGCGTAGCCACAGCGTGGCCAGCCACAACAGAAACGTTTGTCCCCACCACTGTCCAGTACCCCGGCTCGACTTCCACGGTGGCCAGGGGCATCAACAACCGCGGAGACATCGTCGGAACCTATGTTTGTGCCGCGGCATGCATCAATCCGGTATCGGGAGAAACGAGTACCGCTGGAACACATGGATTCCTGTTAAAGGATGAGGTGTTCACGCGCGTTGACGTGCCCGGGGGCACCGCTACTGTCGCGCGCGGGATCAGCACGCAAGGAGTAATCGTCGGACATTACAATGTAGGGTCCATAACTCACGGATTCGCTTACTTCGACGGCAGCTATGTCTATCCCATCGATGTACCGGCGCAACTCTTCGATCACCCGGATTCGCCACTTCGAGACACGCTCGTTGTGCGCATCTCACCCCACGGCGACCTTGTAGGCTGCTTTCACGAAGACAGCCAGGCCATGACGACCATGCATGGCTGGCTCCTGCACAAAGGCACATTTACTGTTCTTTCGACGCCGCACTATACCGGCGATACCAGCAGCCGCGATCCCGACACAATGAATAACGGCATCGCTCCGAATGGCAAGATTGTCGGATTCTATTTGTCCTCTGGCGTGAGCTATATCGCTGATGACGAAGGTATCGTGACCGCATTCACATTTGACGGAAACCTTTTCACATTAGCCTGGGACATCAACAGCAGAGGCGACATCGTCGGTGTACATGGCGATAATCAGGCCAACACGGTCGGAATTCCCGTGAATCCAAGCGGCTTTCTTCGGAGCAGGAATGGAGACTACCGCAGTCTTGCGGTCTTAGGTGCGGGGAGCACACAGGTGTTTGGTATCAACGCGAAACGCGACGTCGTAGGCCAATACTCTGACTCAACGGGTGTGCATGGATTCGTCTACCGGCCGAAACCAGACAAACAGGACGATTAATAAGCATTTCCCCGCGCGGCGACCCAGAGTGCTGCGCCCGTGTTCGAGCTGCGACAAAATCCTGACGCCTCTGGGCTTGGTCCGCTTCGTAATCGTAGCTCGACCCGTGGCACGCGTAGGTTGTTTCTTATGCTTGTGCGTGCCATTCGGTTTTCTCGTAAAGAGCAATTGGATTCAACCCTACCTGCAGGAGACGGCCCGAGTCCCCCGACGGTGAGTCCTGTCACCACCTTCAAGCTCCCGCTTCATCGATGATGGCAACGATTTCTCGTTCGATCTAGGCGGATACGCTGGCGCACTATGGTGCAGCCCAGTTGCGCCGAGGAGATCGGCCGGTTTCACCGTGGCGATCGTCCTTCCTTATCCGCTGCGGGGTCTAACGCTGACTAACGAGTGTCGAAGGTACTGGTGATTGCTACCAGCAGCGCAATGAGCATCGCTGCCGAGGCAGCCAGGCCCAATACTTGTAGAAGATAGTTCGTGGGAAACGCATCCTTACCAAAATCAAACCAAACGGGCACGGAGACCTGTAGCGCGGAATGCCATGTGTCCACGCGCCGTAAGGCGAATCGTACCCCGCATCTTCTCCTCGATGTAGCCTTCGTTCCTCAATTGGGCGACCACCTCCCGTGCCAAAGCAGAATCCATGAACAGTGGCGGTAAGGCTACAAACGCCATCAAGTCTCTTTCGTAGTGTCTGGCCAATACAGTCAGCAACTCGTCACGAATCAATTGCTGGTGCTTCGTCTCCGTCTCGACTGCCGGTCGAGGACAAGATTCCATTTTGCCCGGTTTCCTTTCCTCACCAATATTCGAACAATGAGGCCTTGCATGGCCACACGATACATCGCCCTGAGAGCGTGGTCGAGTCGCTGGAGTAATGGCACTGGTAATGGCACGAAAGTGGGCCGGAAAACCGTTGTTGGCCATTGGGTTGGTGCCGCTTCTTCAGTGCGTAGTCCAGAGTCAAGGCGATTGTGACCGAGGCTTTGCTGTGGATTTTGGAGGCCGCGATTGTCACGGCCGGATTCGGATTAGGAGCGCAAGATGGCCCAGCGTTCACAAAGAGCGTCAGGCCACCAAGGCTTCAGGCTTGTACCGCTTCGGCGGTCGTGCAGCACGTTGAGGCGCAACACGCGTCCGCGGTGCTTGCCTTCTCGGGCAGGTTGTCCTGCTTTACTACGAAAACCTCCCATTCATTGCCATCCGGATCGTGGACCCAAGTTTTGTCTTGTACCGCATAGCAGCAGTCTGTATTCATTTCGTCTCTCGTAACGAGTCCGTCTCTGTACCAGCGCTCCCGCACCGCGAACACGTCCTCGGTTGAACCGACCTGGATTCCCATATGGGAGAGGGCACCACGCTCGCCAAAGGGGACTTCGTTAAGCGTGAAATTCAGGTGGATTGCTGACATCGAACTTTGCATAGCTGTCGTTACCGAAAACTCCGTCCGGCCTGAAAACGCAGAGGTTCTAATCATTTGTGAGATCATGGTCGCTCCCACGATGAGCTCTCTTTTCCTCGCCCTTTTCGCTTTTGTGGCCTCCAGTTTTCGGTCCCGCGCCGCCCTGCAGGCGGAGATCCTCGCCCTTCGTCACCAGCTTGCGGTTTTCCAAAACAACGCGCCGCGTCGCTTGCGCCTCCACCGCTGCGACCGGCTCTTGTGGGTTATGTTGTACCGATTCTGGTCCGGTTGGCGGCGATGTCTGCACATGGTTCAGCCCGACACGGTCCTCCGCTGGCACCGCAGAGCTTTCGCCTGGCATTGGACCAGAAAATCGCGACGCCTTCTTGGAAGGCCGGAAATAGCGGCAAGCGTTCGTGATCTCATTCGGCGCATGCAACAAGCTAATCCCTTGTGGGGTGCGCCGCGGATTCACGGAGAACTGCTCAAGTTGGGAATTGCAGTGGCGCAATCCACGGTGGCCAAATATTTGCCGCGGCCCCGCAAACCGCCTTCCCAGACTTGGCGAACTTTCCTGACCAATCATCTGGCGCAGACGGTGGCCATCGATTTTTTCACCATGCCGACGGCGACCTTCCGGGTCCTGTTCGTCTTCGTGGTGCTATCGCATGAGCGACGCCGGGTGGTGCCGAAGAAAGGAACTTTGCCGGTGCTGGAAAACTTGCGATGGCGCGTCGTCAAGGGTCATCTTGAGTTGACCGCTACCGACTTGGACAACCGCCTGCATATTTCCATGCCCTACGCTGCGGCCGCCATCACCAACTCGGTCGATGTGTTGGTCCCAGCGAAGGAGCTTTACCAAGCCGTGAAAACAGAATCCGCCCCGAACATGGAAATCCGAATTCACGATGGCAAGTTTGAAGTGCGGGCCAATAACCGCACTCTGGTGCTGACCGCGAGCGAACCGAAGAACTTCCCACAGATCCCTGATGGGGAGCTGAGTCTAAGAGGTCAAATCCTCGCTTCGGCACTCGAAACAGCGCTCGCCAAGGCGTTGTTTTGCGTTTCTACGGAATCGACGCGGTACAGCACCGATGTCGTCAAGCTTGAAATGGGTGACTCGGTTTTTCGTGTCGTGGGCACAGACGGACACCGGCTGTCGGTAGTGGAAGGAGCCGCGAAGAACGGAACCAATTCCGCCGTCTTCTCGACGCTCCTACTCCGTTCAACAGCCTCCATCCTCAGCAAACTTGAGGCGGATGGCGAGTCTGGTTGGGTCCAGTTCTCGACCTGCGGCTCCGAGCAGGAATTCAACCTGTTCGTGCTGCCGGACGGTTCTGGGCTTATCGCTCGCCGTGGCCAGGGGCAGTTCCCAAATTATGAGAACGTCATTCCTAAAGCACCGCTGGAAGGCAAAGTTGTTTTCCAGAGGGAGGAATTGCTGGACGGACTGACGAAGCTCTCCGCTACCGCGCGCAAATCGCAAAACGCGGCGGTTAAACTCGAACTGTCGAAATCACCGGCCTGCATCAAGGCAGAAAACGACGGCACTGCAAACCCGCGTTGCTCTGGAGCACGCTCGTGTTTCGGGAAAAGCCAGGGACATCGGCGTCAATCACCAGTACCTGACTCAGTACGTCAAGAGTCTGGAGACCGAGACCGTCTCGATGAAGCTATTCCCAAGGGCGATCTCCGAGGTGATCGTGTTTGACAGCTTCCGCTATCAGCACTTGCTGATGCCGCTCCGCGACTGATGCGGGCTTCTCAAGCGTAACCCACAAACCCCTTTACCCACTCCTCAGACCCACGCAAGTCCGGCGCTCTCTCAAGCCGACCCAATCGGCCTGGAGTCGTGAGAGGGCTGAGCTGGTTCTCCACGCTCGGCGATTCCGGGCCACCAATCCACAAAAGGAGAATCTACATGTCTTTAGCGATCCAAGCACCGAATCCACAGTCCGCATCCCTGGCGCTGTCCATCCTTCAGTCGAAGGCCGGCAACCGCTGGGGCCGGGCAGTGGAAGAAATGAAAACGAAGCGCCTGCGCGTAGAAGGCGACTTCCCTGAGTTCGTCGTGACCAACAAGAGCGGAACCGGATACAAGGTGAGACTCGATCCGCACGGCAATGGCTCCTGCACCTGTCCCGATTTCCAAGTGCGCATTGCGCAGGAAGGGCGGATCTGCAAGCACATTGCCGCCGCGGCGATGATCGCCTTGGCTCCTCAGGTCCAAGCTCCCTCGCCAACCAACGGGCCAATGACGAATGGAGGTCAGACTGCGGAGGTCTCCCCGCTCGTGTTTCGTATCCGGCGCAACGTCCAGACCGACGGGAAAGGCGGCGTGCAAGTTGAGGTTCAGGCGCGCATAACGAATGACGAGGCGCAGGACCGGGAAACCGCGTCCTACGCCTACGATTTGCTAGACCGCCTGGCCTCGCTTGCGGCCAAGAACACCGCACCCTCAGAAACCAACTTCGCTCGGGAGGCAGTTCCCCCGAGCACGGCAAAGCCAATGCCGATTAAGTCTCGTACCGCATCCACCACGGAAGGAAACCCTGTTCCTGCGGTCATCACCAAGGTTGATCGTACGAAGACCCGTCAGGGTGAATCACTCTTCCTCAAGGTAGATGTCGGTGGCGAGACGGTGCCTGTGTTCGGCCGTCCCGAAGAACTGGCGGAGCGCCTGGAGGCGAGCGGTTACGACATTCCGGCGAGCGAGATCCAAGCCGGATTGCAACTCAACCTTCCCTGCCTGGTCGTCACCGGTCAGGGCAGCAGCGGATACAAGATCATCCAAGAGTTCTTGCCCGAAGCTGCCTGACCGGGACTATCCACAATTTCGAGTCAGAGGGGCAGCTGCCTCTCTGACTCGGATTCTTTCCTCCCTCCTCAACCCTCTTTCCCAAACCACAAATCAGAGGTGAACCATGCGCACGGAAACGCAGGAGGCGGTTTTGTCTGCCTACATCGCGTCAATCGGCAAACGCACCCCGCACGAAGCCGCCCACGATGCCACAGAGCTCTGCAGGCTCGCCAATTCCCTGAGCCGTTTGAACGAGCTTGCCTGCAACTCTGGCTTCAGTGAGCGGCAAGAACGACGGAAGCAACAGCTACAGAAACGGATCAAGACGGTGCTTGTCGGCGCTGGTTTGATCCTCAACCACTTTGAAAGTGATCCACGAGGCTACGCCGTGTATATCGACTTGCCGGACGGTTCCTACAACAGTTTCGGCGGTCGCCAAAACGGCTATGGCATTGGGAGGTAAACGCCATGTACAACGCCGTTGTGACGATCAATGACACGCATTGGCCAGCCTACCGGAAACTCAACGGCACGCTGGTTGACTTACGGCTCTTTGACCCAACTGACCGCAGCCCAAAGCTGCGGTTGATATTTCGGCCAGAGAAGCTCCGTGAACTTGGTATACCGGACAGACTAATCGAGGCAGCGGCGCGGTCCGAACCGCAGGGGCTCATCCTGTTCGAGGACCTGCCGCAATCCGACGACTGCGGCCCACCAACCCACTTCTCAAGAATCCACCGCTAAATCAGATGAGAGCACAAGTTCTCTTCTGATCCGCTCCACCCAAACTTTCAAACCCACAAACACTTTGGAGGTGCGCTATGCGCAGGAGCACGCAGAACAGCGGCCTGAAACTGGTGATGCTCTTTGATCGTCGAAATCAGACCTGCTCGATCTGCAGCCACAATCTCGACATCGAAGACGCCTCGCAAGAAGTGGCGGAGCTGCGCCGCGATGGTCTCCCGGCCTTCACGCTGGACCAACGCTCACGGCACGTGCCGGGCCGATCCGGACGAATGCGCTGCCTGCCAGGCGGATATCAAGCAGTCGATCAATCCGCTACCTGCTTTCCAGCGCAGGAAACGCTGATTCTGCCGCTCGTCTCCTCTTGAAACCCACAGACGGAGCGTCTTAATTCCGCTCCTCTCTTCTCTTCCAGAAAGCCTAAATCCACAAATCTTGGAGGTGTACTATGTCGAATGATAGGGAATACACTCACTACATCGTCGTGAACGAGGTCGTTCTCGGCGACGCCAGCATCATCGAGAAACTGAACGACTGGGTCTCGCTGGCGTTCGTGAGGCTCGGAATCGGCGGATCGAAACTGTTCACCGATTACGCCTTCGTCGAAAACCACACCCTCGTTCCCAAAATCCTGAATTGATCCCCAAACCTCCCCACCCACGTAGTTAAATCCATCCACAAACTGCTTCCTCCGCACGATGGGCGACGTGTAGCCGCGTCGCCCATCGTGCGACCCCACAGTCTCAATCCACACTGAGTGAAACTCACAAAACTCACAATGCTCAACGTTGAGGATTGTGAGTTTTGTGAGTATGAGGTTGCCGTGCTTCCAGAGCCCAATTTTCCCGTAAAACCGGACGAATTCATTGGCCGACGAGTTCACTTGGACACGTTCGCGGACGCACTTCAGTCCAGCACAACGACTGGCAGAATGGCGTCTTTTGCTGTGTTGGGCGACTGGGGGATTGGAAAGAGCAGCCTGTTACTCAAGCTAGCGGCGGCGTGCTCCGATTCGGCATCTCGGATGCTGCCGGTTACGCTCTCTGTATCGAAAGACATCTCGGATTACATGATATTTGCCGAGGCACTGTGCGACCGACTTGCAGACGCCTTGCTCGCATCCGATTCCCTGGGGACAAGGATTCGCGCGGAAATTGAAAATTGGAAGCTGACGAAGATCAATGTCGGCGCAATAGCGCTTGACCGGAAGCCCAAGCACTATTTCCTGAGTTCCGGTAGCGCTCTGTTACGTCATGTGCTATCAGAAGCATGGAATCATTTCATTCGCCCAGCATATTCGGGCGCAATCTTCTTTCTTGATGACCTGCATAATTTAGCAACTCCAACGATCCAAGACACGGCATTGATAGTCAGAGATCAATTCCAGAGCTTTGGAATAGAAGCGGTGAACCTCAGCGTTTGCTTTTCCGCAAAACCCGGTTACTTCTCCGGTATCCGCAGCTTCGCAGAGCCAGCAGTCCGCTTCTACAACAAATGCTTCCTCGAACCGTTCACGCCTGAGGAGACGCTTGAATACACGCGTGCTGTCTTCGGCAGCACGGATCTGGACTCGCTAAAGATCTCGGAATGGCTCTACAGCAAGACCTTCGGCCACCCCTACTCTCTCGCATTCATCTGCCGTGATCTTTGGAGTCAGTACCACGCCCGGCCATTCACAAATGCGGCCCACCTGTGGCCGGCTGTGTTCAGCCGTCTTGAACAGGGAAAATTCAACACCGATTTGGCGCAGCTCTCGGAAAAGGAGATCGCACTTCTACGGGCGATCGCGAAAAGCGAGGAGAATGAATTCAATCCTGCTCCATTCGTCCAGAAATTCCACCCGCAATATTTCAAGCGATTAGGCGATAAAGGATTGCTGATCCGCGTAGGGCGAGGACGATACAAGCTCTATCACCCTCTCTTTCGGCTATTTCTCACTCGTACAACGGAGAGTGACAGCAATGGCTAGGACCACTGTCAGTGTCTGCAAGACAAATGGCAGCCAGCCGCCAATCGCTGTTCGTGCGACCGAGAAGAGCTCCCACCATAGATTCATCGCGATGTGCAACATGATTGGGAACCACAAGTTCTGCCACCGAGCGAGCAGCCATGCAAACACCACACCACCTGTGCCGACAAGTAGGAATATTCCCGCCATTTCCTTCCAGTTCTGTCCCTGCTCGACGTGGCCCCAACCGAAGAGTAGAGCCGATGGCCAAACTACCATCCAAAATGGCCACCCGGTGCCACGCTGTAACTGGCGCACTCCGAATCCGCGATATTCGATCTCCTCGACGATTGGCGAAAACAGAGTAAGGAATACCATCGGCAGCAATGGCTCGCTCGGGGAGAATCGCCTAGTTATTGCAAAACCAATAAGCATGGGCGTTGAACAAAAGAGCGCAAACCAAATGGCTGGAATGAGGGGGCTGGCGAGCCCAAGCTCGCCTGCGACTTTGACGGCACCGTTCCGTCGCAGCAGCCAGACTGTTCCCACACAAAGTAATGCTCCAGTTAACTTATCGATGCTCTCGGCCCAATAGAACGGATGCTGATGATGCAGCGCCCTGTATGCAGCAAATTGAGTCAGAATCCAATGGGCGTTGTCGACAAGGTAGAGGATAGCCGTCGTGGCGATCAGCAATCGCCATCGCGGAGGACGTAGGGTAGACACTTTAGGCACACCTCACGCCGATACACGGATCGATAGATGCTACACGACCAAAATCTCGTGCGAGTTCCCAAATTTCTAACTATTGGTCGAACGGACGCAAACAACTCGGTACCGGGCCTGCGGCCCGGCACCGCAACCGAAACAGAATCCACCGGGCGGACTCCATTCCCTTAACCCATTTCCCTTTATCCCTTTCCCATTTTCTTTCCATTCCCCCATTGGCCCTACTACGTTGTCCACGGCAACATTCACTGGGGAACGTGAACGAAAACCGGACCGACGCAAGGAGAACCTAATGGCCGAATCTCTCCAATCCCCGACAACGAAAAGTACGTGCAAACTTGAGGACCTGCTCGATGTTAAGAAAGCGGCGAAAGTGCTCGGAATAAGCCCGAAGACACTGCGCGATCACGTTCTTCACCGCCGGATCGATTACGTCAAGATTGGCGGTCGTGTGCTGTTCCGGCCGGCCACGCTCTGGGAATTCATCGAGCGCAACACTGTCCCTGCCCGTCAGTAGCGCCCATATATTACAATGGCGACGCTTTGACTCTGGAAAAGAGGAGGAATGAGGATCTACAAGCCGAAGGGTACGAGCTTTTGGTATTACGAGTTCGTGCTCAATGGAAAACGGTATCACAAGAGCACAAAGATGAAGAACGACCGTGAGGCTCTGAAGGTCGCGAACGCGGTATTCACCGCCCTGGTGAAAGGGGAGGTGGGCATCGCGGAAACGAGGACAGTTCCAACCCTCCGGGCGTTCCGTGAGGACTTCATCACGGCGGTGCAGTCTGAGAAACAGAACAAACCGAACACTGTGCAGTTCTACACGTATTCGTTCGACTCGCTGTTGAAGTACGAACCTCTCGCTGAGGCGCGTCTCGGTAGCATTGATGAACGGCTCGTGCAGAAGTTCACGGTGTGGGCTCTCGCGCGTTACTGCGAAACGGACGAGGAGCGCACTTGTAGCGTAGCCACGGTGAATCGTTGGCGAGCTACATTGCGCAAGGCTCTCCGCATGGCACGTCGCTGGAAGCTAATCCAGACCTTACCGGAGATCCCGCGGCTGAAAGGCGAGCGGGAACGTTCATTCGTGTTCACTGAGGCACTTCGCAGGAAATACGATGAACTGGCACCAGAGCCGCTCAACAGCTTCATCCAGTTCTCATGTGAGATTGGCATCTGCGAGAGCGAGATGATCGACCTGCTCAAAGCAGACGTTCACATGACGAAGAAAGCTGACGAGTGGGGTCACTATGGCTACGTGCACATCAGGAATGGCAAAACCGAATTCCGCAAACGTGGCCTCCCGATCACCGCTCGCGCAAAGGAGATACTCACGAGATGGATGGCGAAATCGAGATCTGATTTCGTGTTCACTCGGGAGGACGCGGTCAGTCCGGTTTCAGCTTTCACGTTGATCCAGCAGCAAGAGCGCATGCGGGAGCGGCTGAACCTGCCCTGGGATGCATGCGTCCACAGTGCCCGTCATACGGCACTAACCAACCTCGGCCTCACTGGAGTAGATGCGTTCACGCTCCAGCGTGCCGCTGGTCATTCCAACATCGCGACGACTCGCAAGTATGTCCACCCGACGCCGCCAACGATGAAGGACGCTTTCCAGAAGAAGGTCCGGAATGAGCGACGCGACCGTCGGGCGGCCCGCAAGCAACTCGCCAAGATGCTGGTGATGCCCTCATCTGGGGAGCGTCAGATGATGGCTGGGGCAGCTCACTGAGGGTACTCAGGAACTTGGGGACCCTGGTGGACAAAACTTGGGGGATTTTTGGGGACTCAGCGTTGCTGAGCATTACTTTTGGTTGCCGGATGTGCGAGGCGGCGAATACCCCGAGATGACCTCAAATTAGCGGAAACACACGGTTTGCAAGGGGATAAGGTGGTGAGCGCGGAAGGAATCGAACCTTCAACCTACCTGATTAAGAGTTTGTGAATCAGCAGCCGGTCACTTCCGGTGACCCCACTTTCGAATCAATAACTTGCCCACAACCAAGCCCGCACGGAAGCGGTCTGCCGAAGTATCGCAAAAGCCCGAATTGGCGCACATCGGCTCGAGGCGTATGGCACGTTTATGCCACAGGCTTTTGCAAAGTGTACACAATGGTGTACACTATTATGCGAGGAGAATCACCATGG
>Ga0209577_10001672_pt1 | contig 21881 bp, 23 predicted proteins | sample GraSoiAngelo_109_FD_185874 | JGI IMG/M metagenome (GOLD analysis project Ga0209577, IMG submission 185874) | Grasslands soil microbial communities from the Angelo Coastal Reserve, California, USA - 14_0903_12_20cm (SPAdes) (version 2) | ecosystem: Environmental > Terrestrial > Soil > Grasslands...
CAGGCTAAGAAGGCGCAGCGCGGCGACCGCGACCGTGGGGGAGGCGGCAATCGTTGAGCGCGAACAAATCTCGGAAGGCCGGCCAGCCCGTCCACCGGAAGCCGATGCTGCGCTTGGTTCCCTCCCCTGAGGAGCGCCCTTGCCCCGAACCTGACCCGGAGCTGAAGGAAGTGCTCGACGACATGAGGCGGCGCTACCGGTTGCAGCGCGAGCGGGTAGAGTGTGAGCCTGAAGGCAAGGATGCGGCTTGAGGGGCCGTATTTCGCGCGCTAATGCCCTTCCCTGTCCATTTCCGGCTTCAATCCACTCGACACAGACAGGTGCGGATTCAGCAGAGGGCGAATAAACGCGACTCTTACCATAAATCGTAGAGGAGGGCGGCGCGCGCGGTGATATTCGAGTGGGACGATGAGAAGGCGCAGGCCAACCTGGAGAAGCACGGCGTCAGCTTCGGCGAGGCCACGGAGGTCTTCTACGACCCGAACGCGCTCGTAGATTACGACTCGGAGCACTCGGAGGAAGAGGCCCGATTTTTCATCATCGGCCTGTCGAGCCGGCGGCTGCTCTTCGTCATTTACGCCGAGCGCACGGGCGACGCGGTGCGCATCATCTCGGCCCGAAAGGCCGATAAAGCGGAGCGGGAACATTATGAGCGAACGAGACACCCGTAAGCCCCTGGTCTTTTCCGTAGTCGAAGACGACGGCGAGAACGTGACCATCGAGATTTCGGAAGAAGATTACCGGCGCGACCTGGAGGCCGGGATCGCCGAAGAGGACACACTCAAGCCCGGTCGCTACAAGATGAAGCGCGGAGGCTTCCTCGCCCGCCACCCCGAGCTGAAGATCAAAGACAGGAAGAGGGCGTAATTTACGGAGAAAATGTCGTGAAGACCATCGTTCTAGCCAACGCCAAGGGGGGGACAGGTAAGACGACCGTGGCGGTCAACCTTTCGGCCTGCCTCGCGCTCCACCACGGCAAGCGCGTCCTCGGCATCGACCTCGACCCGCAGGGGAATTTCGGCATCTCCTACGGGATCGACCCACGCCAGCTGCAGCGCACCAGCAGCAGCCCGAAAGGACTCTCCCGTGGCGGCCATCTTGATTGTCGACGACGACGCAGTGATCTGCGAGGTGCTCTACGACCTCTTCGCCGAAGAGCACCTGTGCCACACTGTGGAAAGTGCCGAGCGGGCCCTCCCACTCTTGGAGTCCGGCCACTACGACGTGGCCGTCGTCGACATTTCGCTGCCCGGCATGAGCGGCCTGGAACTCTCGGGGCTCATCCTCCAGCGCTGGCCAGAAACAGCCGTGATCGTCGTCACCGGGATCGATTACCGGCAGTACTCAGGCGAGTTGACTAGGATGGGCGTGTTCGACTACCTGATCAAGCCCTTCCAGCTCCAGGAGGCGCAGGGCAAGTTGGCCAAGGCGGTCCTCAAGCGCGAGCACTGGCCAGAGGCCGTCAGGGAGAGCGCCGAGCGGGCACTCGGCTCCTACGGGCGCGCGCCGGCGCAGGGGCGCGGGTGGGGGCGGGAGCGGCGGGGCTCGCCGCGGCACAGGGCGAGGCGAGCGGCGCGCCTGCTCTTCACCGCCGCCCCGGTGGCCGGCGCGGCACTGCCCGCGGCGCTGATCGGCCACACGCATGACATCAGCAGGACGGGGCTGGCGCTGGTCGTGCCGTGCGTGCGGGAGAGCGACCGCGCCTTCTACGGCAGAGCCGGGGCGCTGCGGCTCACGCTGGGCCTTCCGGCTGGCAACGTCGAGATGGAGGCCGCGCTACGACTGGATCGAGGCGGGCTTCCCCGGCAAGGGCTTCCTGATGGGCGCGCGGATCACGAGGATGGACGACGACGCGAGGGCGCTCTTCGACCAGTACCTGGGTGCGCTCGGCTGAGTCCCCGGCAGCCAACTCCCGCGCGAGGCAGAGGCGCCAAGAGCCAGGCCGCGCCAACGAAAGGGAAGTGATAAGGAAAGAAGCTCCTCACTATGAGCCGACAGACTAAATCAGCGAAGGCCAGTCGCAGTATCCCGGAACACATCAAGCGCGCCGTCAACGCGCGCGACCGCTTCGTCTGCCAGAACTGCGGCGTGCAGACCGAGTTCATCCACTACGACCATAAGTTCCCGTTCGACCTCGGCGGCCCTACTACGGTCGAAAACATTCAAAGCCTCTGCCCGAAGTGCAATACGTCGAAGGGGAATAAAATTCAGTGCGGCCACTGCCGGCACTGGATGTCGCCGGAGCACACGAAGTGCCCGCAGTGCGGCACTAAATTCCCATACTCGAAGCGCAATCAGACGCTCGCCGGCAAGCTCGAAGTCTTATTCGAGAAGGTCGGGCGCGCCGTCGTCATCGGCGGGGCCGCGCTCGCGCTCATTCTTTTCCTCTCCTGCGGCGTCTACCTCTACCGTCACTTTGGCGGCAGCTCGCAGGCGTCGGAGCAAGCGGCAAGCGCTCAGACCATCGTCAACCAGTCGTTCGACGTGCCGGCGTCCTTCGAGATCGTCGTGCCTGCGTCGGCGAAGAACGCGCGAGTCGTCGGCGGCTATAAGGTCACTTCCGGGTCGGCTGTGAATTGCTACATTCTGGACGCCTCGCAGCATCTGCAAGTAGTGAAAGAAAATTCGACTTCGGCACGCCTGAGGCAATTACTTAGTCCCGGCACTTACCATCTTCAATTCGTGCCGACCGCAGGCGGGACTGCGCCCGTGAAGGTGGCGGCGGAGTTCTATTTGAAATTCGACTGATTCAATTTCGGCCCGCCTCACTCGCGCCTGATCAGCGCTCTGGCGGGGTGGTAGGCGGGATCGTCCTGACGGGCCTCTTCGCGCGGCGCGCCGCGCACTCGGGAAGGAGTGAGGTATGAGCGGGGTACGGGTACTAGTCGGCACACGTAAGGGCGCGTTCGTCCTCACGTCGGACGCGAAGCGCCGGCGGTGGGACGTCAGCGCCCCCCACTTTGCGGGCTGGGAGGTCTACCACATAAAGGGCTCGCCGGTTGACCCGAACCGGCTTTACGCGTCGCAGACTAGCGGCTGGTTCGGGCAGATCATTCAACGCTCGGACGACGGCGGCAAGACATGGCACCAACCTGGAACGCCTGCGGGCGAACCGACCACCACCCCGGACGGTATGCCCAAGGGCGAGAGCAACAAGTTCGTTTACGACGCGTCCCCTGAGACCGGCAAACCTCTCACCACGCACCAGTGGTACGACGGCACGCAGCGCCCCTGGGAGTTCAAGCGGGTCTGGCACCTCGAGCCGTCGCCGAACGATGCGGACACTGTCTACGCCGGGGTGGAGGACGCCGCCCTGTTCCGCACGACCGACGGCGGGCAGACGTGGCACGAGCTTCCGGGGCTGCGCGGCCACGACTCGGGGCCCAAATGGCAGCCGGGCGCTGGCGGGATGTGCCTGCACACCATCCTGATTGATCCGGACAACACCGACCGGATGTACGTCGCCATCTCGGCGGCGGGCGCCTTCCGCAGCGACGACGCCGGCGCGACGTGGCGACCGATCAACCGCGGCCTGCGTTCCGGCTACATCCCGGACCCGACCGCCGAGGTCGGCCACTGCGTCCACCGCATCGCGATGCACCGTTCGCGCCCCGGCGTGCTGTTCATGCAGAAGCACTGGGACGTCATGCGCAGCGACGACGCCGGCGACTCGTGGCACGAGGTGAGCGGAAACCTGCCCACAGACTTCGGGTTCGTGATCGACGTCCACGCGCACGAGCCCGACACGGTCTACGTCGTCCCGATCAAGAGCGACGCCGAGCACTTCCCGCCCGAGGGGAAGCTGCGCGTCTACCGCAGCCGCACTGGCGGGAACGAGTGGGAGGCGCTTACTACGGGGCTGCCGCAGGGCGACTGCTACGTCAACGTGTTGCGCGACGCGATGGCGGTTGATTCGCTCGACCCGTGCGGCGTCTACTTCGGCACCACGGGCGGGCAGGTGTACGCGTCGGCAGACGCCGGGGACAACTGGGCGCCGGTCGTCCGCGACCTCCCGCCCGTGTTGTCCGTCGAGGTGCAGACGCTGCCATGATCCGAGTCTTGCTCCCGGCGCCGTTGCGGACGCTCGCGCGCGTTGACGGCGAGGTGGAACTATACGTCGAGGGCCGGGTCACGCAGCGCTCGGTGCTCGACGCGCTCGAGGCCCGCTACCCGGTGCTGCGCGGCACGATCCGCGATCACGTGACGCACGAGCGCCGGGCGTTCGTGAGGTTCTTCGCCTGCGAACAGGACCTGTCCCACGAGCCGCCTGACGCCCCGCTGCCGGACGCGGTCGCTTCGGGGACCGAGCCGTTTCTGGTCGTCGGCGCCATCGCCGGCGGCTAAGAGACAAGCATTTGTGGCGGAAGGGCGCTGAAACTCAACCGCTGATCTTGAACAGGCGCGAGGTAACACGTTTTAGGTCAAACTTAACCTTCAGCCCGCCTCACTCGCGCCTGATCAGCGCGTCTTTGGGCGGAGGGTGAGGCTCGCCCACACCTTCAGTTGCCCGTGAGATGGTTTGTGCTTCAGCCTGCTTCCATGTTATCTGCTCGACTCGCTCGCAGATCACGCTCGACGTAGACCGCAACGGCGACGAGCGCTTCACCCGCGCGTCGCTTGAATCGCTTAAAGCTCAAGTTGCCCTCCAGGCAGGAGGCCCCGCCGCGATATGGGGGACTGGGCTTGCGCGGCGACTGAAAAAACGTACAGCGCGAATGTAGAAAGAAGGTGAGCAGCTCTCTGTCGCATGGGATGATTATAGCTTCAAAATCCGGCACGGGGTGCGCGATTCTTTCGCGCTCCCGCTAGCCATCGGCAGCTACACCTGTGCACGCCAGCGGGCAGCACAGACGAAGCGTGGGGGTAGAATGGAACTATGGGTAAAAAACTGCCGCACCTATTCTTGGCCATCTTCCTAATCGCCGCGCCGCGCCTTCCTGGCCTGCCGGCACGGCTTGCAGCGCTTGGGCGGCTCGTAGCCCTTCTGCTTGAACATCTCCTGCTCTTCATCAGACCAGACATAGTTTTCGCCGCAGTCCGAGCAGGCCATCAGCTTGTCTTGAAATTCGCTCATCTCCTCCCGCCTCCCTCCTCACTCGCCAGCCGCTTGTACTTCTCAGCCACCTTCTTCGCCGCTCGCTTCATGGCCTCTTCCCGGCTGATGCCGAAGATGGGGTCGGCCTTCGCCAGCTCCACGATCTCGGCGAGTCTCTGCCGGAGGACGGCATCGCGCAGCATCTTTTCTTCTGTATCCCGCGTCACTTGATACGCACTTTCTTACTCACCTTCTCGTAGCACGACCTGTTAGGCGGTTATCACACATGACTGCTGTAATCTCGTGGTGATGTCTTGGGCTACCTCGCGTGCGGTGCGGTCTTCCGTCTCAACAGGCTCGCCAAAATGGGTATCGCGGTGGGCTTCCGTGCACTCGACTATTCGGCGCGCAATCCACTCCGCTCCCGGCCCTTCGCTTCTAGTCCCGCGTGCCACAAGGCGCTTTTTAACCGTCGGCAGACTGGCCTGTAAGCAGAATACCCTCAGCTCAGGGTCAAGACACCTGAGACCTATGACGATCTCGTCAAAATAGGCGCGGCGGCTGAAAGTCATCGGGACTATGACTGGGCCGGAAGCGAAGAGTCGAAACAGCCTGACGCCCACGACCGCTGACTTCCGCCACAGGTCGATGTCTTGAAAGTCTCCCGTCCCCGACCCTTTCAAGTTGACCCACTGCGGCAAACGCATCATGACCATCCCAGCCCACTCAGGATCATATATGGCGCTCCCCGTGAGGGCGTCGCATAGTAGTTTCGCCACCGTAGTTTTGCCTACCCCGAACGAACCATTGATCATCACAATCATGGTGAGCACTCGCGGGCGAGAAAATCGGCTCACTACAATGTAGGATTCCTGACCAAGGCTTGACCATTAATGATCTCGAAGTAAAAGGTGAGCCTTCCCTCGACCCGAACGCTCTCGCCCGTGTTGCTCGTCGCGTTACCGAACCTCCACTTTTTGATCGCCTCCAGCACCGACTTTTCGATGTCGGGATCGGGGGCCTCTAACATTTTCACGCTAACCAGCCTGCCGCTCTCGTCAAGCTGGAGGAGGGCCACGGCCCTTCCCTGTTGCGGATCGGATGGCGGGGTCGTTCATGTCAACCCAGTACTCGCTCGACCACCTGTGCACAGACCTCCGGCGAAAGACGGCGGGTAGCGCCATGCGGCTCGCGGGCAAGTGCGAACTATTACCTCTCGCATTTTGGCTATGTGTGTTAGCGCACAGACTAATGCCCTTTCGAGTGATTAACTCACCTCCAGACTTTAAAAGTCCGACGCACGACGAGAACTAGCGACACCCTCCTCAGGCTACAGAGATAAGATTGCTTATCTTTGCTTGTTCAAGGTTGGAAATGACCCGCCACCCAAAGGAGTAAAAAATAATGCTGCGCTCACTAATCAACAAATGCCTGGCAATCGCCTGCCTGAGCTTGATCTTCATCTTAGCTTTCGGAGCATCAGCGCACCGGCAGGACTTTCGCGTGACGGAGGCGTTTCTCAAAACGGACGACGCGCGCTTGAGCGGGCCGTGCCCGCTGAAGGTGGCCTTCAACGGCTACATCACGGCGAATGGGCCGGGCAAAGTGAAATATACCTTCACCCGCAGCGACGGCGCGACGGCTCCGATCTACGCAATGGAGTTCAAAGAGGCCGGGAGCCAAGCGGTCAGCACCGACTGGACGTTGGGCGATGCGAGCGCGCTGCCGCACTTCGAAGGTTGGCAGGCGATCAGGATTCTCTCGCCGAACGAACTAAAATCCGACCCTGCCTTGTTCGAACTAACTTGTCTCAGAGAGACGTCTCCGCAGAGTAGGCGACCGAACACAGTTGACAGAATTACCTCTCTGCTCGCTCCCGGCGTTGGGCCTTCTCAAACAACTAAAGGACAATTCATCGCTTGCCCCGACAAAGAGACGCGCACGGAGGTAACAACTTCACTGCCGCAACCGTGGTGGAACACGCCGCAGATCGGCAATCTGGAGCGAGTGAGCGTGCAGACCATCGGAGGCAACCGAACTCTCGTCTGCGAATACTCGGCTTATGGTCGAACAGTCAGTATCATGCGCAGATTCCCTGAAGGCACGACCGATTGCACAGCAGAAGACGACGGCTTCATGTGCCATTGAAAGGCGAAGGCTTGGCCGAACTCTCAGCAGAGATTCAATGCCGCCGAATTTGATGTCGTCCCGGGTGTGGGAATCCGGCTCGGACCGATTCCTTTGTTCAACCGTGTAAATGACCCACTACTTCTTATTCCGCCTCCCTCTTTTTTCTAACGTCAGAAACCGACACCGCAGGATTTCGTGTGTAAAGCCGCAACTGATATCATCGCCTTTTTAAGTCTCTCGCCTCGCCTGCGGGAGGCTGGCCCAACTTGATACCCCGTGAGCGGCTGGGGTCGTCTTCCTCTTCGATGACTGGCCGCACATATACCGAAACTCAAACTTCACGAAGGTTATTACAAGTGAGCATGTCAGAACCGGACGAGTTCCTCATCCCGCCTTACGGCGGCAGGCTGGTTAACCTGAGCGTTCCTGATGAAGAACGGGAAGAGTTGCACGCACGCGCCGCGGTCATGCCATGCATCCAGCTTACCTTACGCAACGTCTGCGACCTTGAGATGCTCGCCGCCGGCGCTTTCTCACCTCTCGACCGCTTCATGGGCCGCGCCGATTACCATCGCGTGCTCGAAGAGATGCGCCTCGCCTCCGGCGCTCTTTTCCCTCTCCCCGTCACCCTCCCGGTCAAGCGCGACGTGGGCATCTCGCTCGACGCGGAGGTCGCGCTGGCCGACTCCTACAACAATCTGCTTGCCGTCATGCGCGTCGAGGAGATTTACGAGTGGGATCGTGAGCACGAGGCCCGTCTCGCTTACGGCACGACTGACCTGCGACATCCCACGGTCGCCGAGATGAATTCGTGGGGCGAGCTTAACATCAGCGGGCGGCTGCGCCTGCTCGCGCCGCCGCAGCACTATGACTTCCGCCCCCTGCGCCTTAGCCCCGTCGAAGTGCGCGGGAAGCTGGCCGCGCTCGGACGCCGTAACGTCGTCGCCTTCCAGACGCGCAACCCCCTGCACCGCGCCCACGAAGAGCTGACGGCCCGCGCCGCCCGCTCTGTTGACGGTGCGTTGCTACTTCACCCCGTCGTCGGCCTCACCAAGCCCGGCGACATAGACCACTTCACCCGCGTCCGCTCCTACAAAGTTTTAGCCGAGCATTACTATGACCAGCGGCGGACGGTGCTCGCGCTGCTGCCGTTGGCGATGCGAATAGCCGGCCCGCGCGAGGCGCTCTGGCACGCCATCATCCGCCGCAACTACGGCGCGAACTACCTCATCGTCGGGCGCGACCACGCCAGCCCCGGCAAGGACTTGCGGGGCCGTCCTTTCTACGGGCCGTACGACGCGCAGGAACTCGTCGCGCGCCACGAGGCGGAGACCGGCGTCGCGCCTCTGCCTTTCTCCGAGTTGGTTTACCTGCCCGACGAAGACCGCTACGAGGAGAGCGGGCGCGTCCCCGACGGCAAGCGCACGGCCTCAATTTCGGGCACGCAAGTCCGCGAGCAGTACTTGCAGCGCGGCTGCGCATTGCCGCGTTGGTTCACGCGACCCGAGGTCGCCTCTATCCTCGCGCAGGCTCACCCGCCGCGCCACCGCCAGGGCTTTTGCCTCTGGTTCACGGGCCTCTCCGGCGCGGGCAAGTCAACGACGGCTGAAATCATGGCCGTTAAACTGCTCGAACACGGGCGGCAGGTGACCGTGCTCGACGGCGACGTGGTTCGCACGCACCTCTCGAAAGGTCTGGGTTTCAGCAAGGAAGACCGCGACACGAACGTCCGCCGCATCGGATTCGTGGCGGCCGAGATCGCGCGCCACGGCGGCGGCGTCATCTGTGCGGCGGTCAGCCCTTACCGCTCGACGCGCAACGAGTGCCGGGCGTTGGTCGGTGCAGATCGTTTTATCGAAATCTACGTTGATACGCCGCTCGAAGTCTGCGAGGCGCGCGATACCAAGGGCATATATCGGCAGGCGCGCGAAGGCAGGATCAAAAACTTCACCGGCATCAACGACCCCTACGAGCCGCCGCACGGCCCCGAAGTCCGCATTGACACGGTGAGACGCACGGCGGAAGAGAACGCCGAGATAATTCTTTCGTATCTCATCGAACAAGGCTTTGTCCTAGCCTCTCCCTTAAGTAATGAATAACGGACTACGCTGAGTCAGCTCGATGTAGGACTTCTCGTAAAATACTTGTCTTGTCCGTGACGTGTGGGGCCGCCGTCCGTGCCCCGACACACGGAAGCGATAGCCGCGACGTGATAAGACGGTTGTGTCCTGAAAAACTTGACCATCTCAGATGCGCAAGGGCAGGCGAAGTTTGTCGCTTCGCTGTTCGGGATCACCGCTTAGCGTGATGCGTTCGACGAACTTCCGCGCTTGAAAATAATCTTTGCAACGCAACCTCTCGGCATGCCGCGCAGTGTCTTCACCACCCAGACCAGTAACACGCCCGAAGTCATAAACACCATGAGGTTGAGCCACGTGGCGCCGATGAGGCCGAAGTGGTGTGTCGGAACGGCCTCGGCATGTGTTTGATAGAAGGATTGAGATAAAAGCAGCGCCAAGACCTGTCGTGAGTAAGCATACCACCACGCGTAGCCCGCGCACGCCGCGATGAGGGCGGCCGAAGTCAACCACATCCACGCGACCCTCCGAGCCCACAGGCCCGCCACGGTAACCAGCAGACACAGCTCTATGAGTATCAGCACGCGCGTGACCGTACTCGCGGTTAGGGCGTGCGACTCGGCCGCCCTGAAAAGCTCTAGGGCTAGGGCGATTGTATGGAGCGCCGCGGCGAATACCGCGACGCCGAAGGCAAAGCCAAAGTCTCTGGGCTTGATGTACCTCTTGCCGGACGCCCTCCTGCTTAATCCTTCTTCGATCATAGGTAAGCTCCGGGCCAGTCGCCCATTCGCGCGGCCACGCATATCTTACGCTTACCCGGTTCCGGCGCAAATCCCCGTGGGCCGTGTTCGGCCACTACAAAAAAGCCGCGCCCGGGTTTAATACCCTATGGGCGCGGCGTTCATTTCACTGTGCAAAGAATCTCTTTACTTGCAACGAGCAGTCGCGTCGCCTGCCGAGACGAGGGCTCTACCGGCAGGCTTCGATAATCTCGTCGTAGTTCTTTAACCCGGCGAGGTCGTGACTGAGGGGGCCGAGCCAGCCGGGTGTCGGCGGCTGTCCGGCCGCGTGCAAGAGTTCGTGGGTGAGAACATCGCTCAACGACACCGTGCCGAGCCAGAAGGACCGGCCGACGAAGGCGGAGTCGTGTAAGAAGATGTGCGGCTTGCCGTCGGTAGTGAGCACCATGCCGTCGAGTATGTAGGGGACTGTTCCCCCTTGCGCGCGGCACGTGCTGAACTCCACCTGGTAAGCGTTGCGCGTCTCGGTGTAGAGTAGCCCTAAGTCCCCGGCCTCCTTGACGTACAGGTCTCGCGAGTACTGAATAACGATGCCCGACTCCCAAGCCACCTGCCACGGGCTCGGGAGACCTGCCGCATGGAACGCCTCCCTGCATTGTCCGCCGAGCTTCGGCAGAAGAGCCTCGCGTATCAACGCCTCCTCCCTCTTGCTGAAGCCCTTGACGACTATGCTTTCGTCGAAGACCGAAGAGTCGACGGGCTTGGCGACGACGATGACCTTGACCTTATCCGTGCGATCCGAAATGGGCCAGGAGTCGACAATCGCGGCCGCTAGGATCACACAGCAGAAGCTAATCAACACGCCCCGCGTGCTCATGGTAAGACTTCTCCTTTCAACTCATACGACTGGCGGCGTCATTTCCGCAGGTCGGGCACGGCAGCGTAGCAACTCGGTCACGCGCCAACGCGCCCGAGGGTTCGTCCCCTTTGTCTTCCGGCGTGCGCCGGGACGCTAACGGCCTTAAAACCCTTTGCGGAAACTACCGTCCGCCCCTTGCCACAACCTCCTTCCTTCCGTAGAATGCGAAAGGAGTCTTGCGGCCTGCTCTTTGAGCGGCCCGACGAGACTATCGTCACGGGCGGATCTGGGCTTTGCCGGCTGCTGATCCGCCCGTAGTCTTTGTCAGTGCTACTCCGCCTCTACAGTCTTCGACCTCCTCTCCAACGTCTCGGGATTACTCCCCGCCGTCGGCTGCTCGTTTGAGTCAACGGTTCTACAAATGTCCGACCCCGCCGCGGAGGTCGTGCGTGTGATCGAGTCTCCGTAAACCATCGCCCCGCTGCCGCCCGACTCCGAGCACCCGTCCCCCTTTACCAGAAAGAATGCGTCGGCAGTCAGGAGTGTGACGTGCACCCGCGCGGAATCTGCGCCTTCGGTCAGGTACGTCACGAACACAACCTCAGTGCCCCGGCCTGAGGCGGGCTCGACGGGCGCGCCCCCGCTGTGAAACAGAATGCCCTTCAACGCATCGAACGCGCTCTGCATGTTCGCGCGCCACTGTTTGCACTGGTCGCCGACGTTGTGGCAGAAGCCCTCGTCCATCTTGACGCGGCCGCCGCTCACGTCCGCGATCCGCGTTAGCTTGCCCCTGTAGCTGTTCTTCTTCTGCTGCAACCTCTTCGGGGTCGCGTTGGTATGAGGGTCGAATCCGACCTCCTGCCAACTGACCCGTGTGTCCGCACTCGACTCCGAAAAGTTCGTGTCGTTGTCGAGCGCCATCGTGTCCACGGCGTTCGTCGTGTGGACGGCGGGTCTGGCTTCGGGTGCGCGCGCGATCGCGTGTACTTCGACCGGCCGGCTCGACGCCAGACTTCTGAACGCCCAGAAGGAAGCGAAGATGACAAGACACTGCACGCCGAACGTGAAGGCGACGCGCCTTCTGAACGACCACGGGGCCGCGCCCCTCGCCTTCCGCGGGCCGTCTCCGTCGTCGCCGGCCGCGAGCGGCAGCCCGCCCGCGACGACGAACGTCTCTTCGTCGGCCGTCTTACGCGCGCGCGCGCCGATGAACCTTGCATGTACCCTGACCATCCCGGGACATTCGTCCTCCGACATGCTCAGGTCGAACGTGCGGCCGAACCCCAGATCGAACGTCCTTTTGCCGAGCCAGTCGGCGTAGGTGCGGGCGACGGGGAAGAGCTGCACGTCGTGCCGGTCGTGTACGAAGAATTCGAGCACGATGTCCGCCGAGCGCTTGAAGCTGTAGAGGACGGACGCACGCCCCTCGGCGGGGTCGCGCACTTGGTACACGCTGCCAGTGTCGTCGTCCTCGCCCTCGTCGGCGAGTAACCTTTTCACGTTAAGTGTGATCTTCCCGATCGGCGTACGGACGCGCAGGAAATCCCTGTACATGGCCGCCTCCTTTTCAATCCGTTCGGACACCTCGTCGTAATCCTCACCGGGTTTGGCGGCCATGCGCACGGCCGAGAGGGCTTTTTGTAGTTTTCGCTCATCTTCCCAGATGTTCATAGGCTTATGGTCGCGTTCAGTGCGTCTCGTTAAGAACCTCACGAAGAGGTCAAAGAGCGGGCGTAAGAAGTCGCGCCGCCGGTGCTCTCCCTCCTGGAGGGTAGAAGTCGCTGTTGGCATCATCTCATCTCTCCTTTCTTGGTTGAGGTTTGAATGGCGAAGGCACAGCCTGAAAAGCCGTCGGTCCTTCGTCTCGTCGACGATGAAGCAGATGGGCACGCTCCACCGTGCAAAGCGGGACACGGCACGTGGGACTGGTTTGAGTGGCATGGCAGAACTCGTCACTTTCTCCCTCCTCGATTGCCTCTACCGAACAGGGGCCTGAGTTTCGCCCTGAGGCGGGCCATCGTCTGTCGGAGGGTGGCGGGATTTTTATGCAGTAACTCTCCGAGCTTCTTGTAAGTGTGGCCCTTGGCGAAGCCGTCTAATAACTGCCTCTGCGCCGGGTCGCTGATGGCCGCGAGGACTTCCCTCAGAAACTCCCTCTCGGCGTAAAGCTCTTCGGGGTTCATGGGGTCTACGAGCACCGCGCGCTTCACGCGCGGCCCGTCACCTTCCGCGGCCGTGCGCTCATCGGCGATTCCGCACATCTCCTCGAAGTGCTCGCACTCGCTACAGCGGCTGTGCCTGCTTCTGGCCCGAAGCTTCATGCGCCCGAACAAGTACTTCCGCTGGTCTTTGGCCTTGGGATGGTAGATGGTGATCTGTTCGCCGCTTATCACCACGTGGCCGTTCTTCCTCGGCTTCTCGGGCGTGAGGTATTTCGTCACGACATCCGCGCCGCACGCCTCCGGGTGCAGGCACCCGAGACGATGGCAACACGAGGCGGCGTATGTGCATAACTCAGGAAACAACGTACTCACCTCCTCGACCAGGAGGGCTGACGGTTCACGATGCGGCATACCGTTTACTCCTTCCTACCGCTCTAACCACCGCCGGGGCTCCCCCATAGAATGGTTGGGCGATCTTCAAAAAAACTTCGTGGCAGGCGAGGGAACTTCCGAAATGTCGAGCACGCCGCGCGGCCGTAGTGGACTGCTGCCCGCGGGAAGGATTTGCTGAAGACACGTCGGCCATCCCTTCTGTTGGCGAAGGCCGCCGCACGGGAAAACGTGACAGACCGAAGAGTTTTTTAATCGACCCGGCGGCCGGGGGATGTCGAAGGGCGCGGCGCTTCGGGCCGCGTTAAAAGGCGAGGTTTCACTGGGCGCTGTCTGGCCTTGGGGGAGACGCCGGGCAGGCGCTTATTTCGACGTGGGTTCGGTCTTCGACGGACTGCCAAGACTTTTTTGAATATGTTTACTCGTGATGCCCCTCTGAAGAAGGTGATTGAAATTCGTCTCGCGAGTCTGTGCGACAATATCCGCGCTTTGATAAGCCAATTCGCGACGAAGTCACGGACTGCCTCCACGACCGAGCCGAGCGCGCCCCACCCTGGCGGCCGGGTTTTGCGCCTGCGACCTCTATCGAAATGCCGCTTATAAACCAGCATTTCACTCGGGTCTGTCGGACCAGACTGTTGTTGTTTGCTAGCGCTCCTTGGTTGATTTGACATCGGACTCCCCCTTTCTGCGATGCAAAACGAGGTGCTGTTAGCATAAACATCAACGAGCCGCGTAAGCGCTTAAATGGGGGAAAACGCCAACCAAAGGGACTCAAACACGTGAGCACTTAACGGTCGTTAATGCAGCTTTGAGAGGGTTTGCCGAGCCATAAGCCGGCCCGGTTGTGACTTGGGAAGCGTCAGGCGGGGTGTTTCGAGGCCAAAACAATATATTGCCACGGCCTCGAAACAGATGTATAAAAACACCTATGGGCGCCTATACGCCTAACTTGAGACCCTATCGAATACTGATCTCCGGCCAAGGATCAACCAGTAGCGATGGGGTCTTGGGTTATTGTCGGTCAACCCTCGAAAGTGCGACCTTCCCTTGCTCGATCTACAAGTCCGATTTTATAAGTGCGAGAGCCCACTCCGAAAATATGTCCGTCTGTACCTGGCATCATAACCTCAGTTCGTAGGGTGTCAACCTTAATCTTCGACGGACGCGGGGAGACTAAATGCACCTTTCCCGATTTCGTCGGCAAAACTGACATGAATTTTGTGGCCTTTTTGCACCAGTGGAAGCTGATTTACCTTGACTACACGAAAGGACAAGGCGTATCATCCACAAACCTTTTGCCCTCGCTCTTTCAGTTAAAGTAATAAGGGGAGACACTTAGGGCACAACCGACTCGCCTTTGCCGGTGCTTAGAATCAAGCTTCCCCGCGTCGTAAACCCAAAAATTCGACGCCGGGACAGAAAGCAGCCCCCGCATGCTTCAGATAAACTTCTCCCATACGCTCGGCCCCATCGCCGCACCGTGTGAAGGTAAAATCTCTCCCTGTATGTACGCTAAACTGCGTCTATTTTTTTATCGCGAAAACCCCCGGCGCGGGAGCCCCAGCCGCCCGCTTCCGCTGAAGCCTCAAACGTATGAACCGCGCCCAACCTTCGTGGAGGTCTGCGACAATGTCCACACCTAAGATGACGCTCGGCGAGAACGGCGATATACAGAGCTCGGCCGACGCGACGAACGCAGAACAGACTACGCACGAGGCCGAAGACGAGTACGCCCTACTGCTCAAAAAGCTGCGGGAGCTCGAAATCAAGTACAAGCTCGGAGACGTTGACCCGATCATCGACGAGGAGACCGGTGAGCGCGTCTGGGATTTCGAGGCCGAGCTGAACGAGGCGGAGCGGTTGATCGACGGAAACAGAGAGCGACTTATGAGGGAGAGCCCTGCGTGGTTTTATGAATTTCAAGGCATGCAGGCCGAGGCCAAGAACTACTTCAACACGACGACGACGGGCGACCTTTTAGATTTGTATCAGTGGTCGATGGAGCGCTACAAGGAACTCCTGAAGATTAAGCACATCGCCCCCGACACCGGCGACGAGGAGCGCAGGAGGTTGAAGAGCATCGTCTGCGTCATCGTAGCCGGCCTCGAATACCTGCACACGACCAGCGAGTTCGGCGCGGCCATCGCTTACGCGCAAAGTCTATACGACTTTGTGAATAAGAGCGGGCTGGCCACGGAGGAAGACCCCGCGTTCTGGGAAAAATCCGTAATCTATTATTTTTTGGGGCGCACGCACCGGGAGCGTGGAATAGATGAAGATTACCGTCTGGCGATAGACTACTTTTATCAGTGCAGCGACTATTACTTCGCCGAGGCCCGGCGCAACGGCATCGAGAACATGGACGTGGTCTATGCCCGAACGCGCGCCGCCGTCTCGCTTGCGTTTGGGGCGGGATTCCTCTTCTTCAACGCGCAGAGCGACCTGGCACAGGCCAAGGCACTCATTGCCCAAGCGCGCCACGCGTTCCTCAAAGACAGCGGCGACATCCGCTGCAAGCATCATTACAACTACCTCGAACTGCTTTACGCATCCATCCTGCGCGCGGAGGCGGGCGAGCTGCTGATGATTCAGGGCGGGGACGCCGAGCGGGCCGCCGCCAAAGATAAGCTCGACCGCGCGCTGAAGATTCTGAACGACTGCCAGAGGTCGCTTCAGAGCAAGCCGAAATATTACAACCATCTGCTTTACAACAAGGCGCTCGTTTACCTGTTCCGCGGGCCGCAGGATTACCGCGCCGCGCGCGAGTGCATAGACGAATTGGTCGAGGAGTGTCAGGACACGCCGCAGTGGCTCGCGAACGCGCTCGTGCTCAAGTCGCGACTCGAACGGCGCATCGGCGACGCGGAGGCGGCGCTCAACGACGCGCAGCGCGCCTTCAATCAGGCCGGGAGTCACCTGCACGCGCGCATCGAGTCGCTGTTCGCGAGGGGCGAGGCGCAGTTCGACCGCAACAACCTCTCCGCGGCGCTCGCCGACTTCGAGAGGGCGTACCAGCTAAGCAGCGGCGCTAACAAGAAGCAGGAGGTGATGGCGCTAATACTCTTGGCCGAGGTCGCCCTCGCGCAGCAGCGGCCGCAGTTGGCCTTGGAGAAGTTCGTGCTGGCGAAGTCTATCATCCCCTCGATAAGCCACGGCTACATACTGAGCCGTTACAGTAGGCTTGAGGCGCAGCTAGCTGTCTATCAGGCGGACTTCGTCATCCCCAACAACGTCGAAAACCTCGAATACGAGAGACACAAGGAAGCCCTGCGCATCTGGCTGCTTAACAGGGCGCTGCGCGAAGACAAGAGCCTCACGCGCGCGGCCCAGAGGCTGAACGTGTCGAAGAAGACCGTCTACCTCTGGCGTGACAATAACAAGATAAAGTCTTAAAGTCTTCGCCGACTCGAGGGAAGCTGACTCGATCGCTGGCCCGCCGCCACGGCCTTATCGGCGGGCCGAACGGGTGCCCGCGCGCCGCACCACACGCGCGGACATGTCTCCACTGTGACAGCCCCGGTCTGCTAACGCCGCCGCGCGCCTACCTCGCCTTGTGCTGCGTGCGGCGGCGCGGCAGGATTGGTCGGAGAAGGCAATGACACTCCCCACGGATTTTGAACGGACTCTCACGCTGCGACTGCTGGACGAACTCGGCAAGGACAATTTCTTCAACATGCTCAGGAAGACTACGCTCTTCCGCAATCTTCCGCCCGAGCAGATGCCCCTCACCACACTCGACGAGATTTCCAACTCGGTAAAGCTCATCCGTCTGGCGAAGAACGACATGCTGGACTTGCGAAAGTCGCGCACCCTCTACGAGATCATTTCGGGTTACGTGATAATTTACGACCGGGCGCTTCAGGCCGGCGAGCTGGACGGTAAGAACGTCTTGAACCCGCCCGCGCTGCTCGCGTGGCGCGTCCCCGGGGAGATGCTCGGAGACTTCCGCTTTGCCATCCCCGACGCGATAATAGATAAGATAACGGCGACCGACGACTGTCTTCTGCTGGAGATACCGGGCGACCTTGTGCACCGGCTGGCCCGCAGCTACCCGCAGATATACCTAAACATCGCGTACAACCTCGCCTCAAAGGCGAACAAGACGCGCGTCCGCGCACAGATACTGCGTCAGCCCAACGCCAACTGCATGATCGCCAGATTGTTCCTCGAACTTCTGGAAGAGCGCGGCTACGAGCCGGTCACCGACGAAGACGGTAAAGAGTGGAAGCTCGTTAACGGCAGCTTCCGCATCGAGGACATCGCGGCCTTCCTCGGTTACGAATACCGCGGCGCGGAGTCCGGCGTGCTCGCCCTGATCGACGAAGAACTGCTCGCCCACCACCAGAATAATAACAGGAGCGGACGCTACATCTGCGACGATGCAGGGCTGCGCGAATACTTGGCACAAGATAAGGCAAAGAAGCCGCTGAAGCGAGGCGCTCGCAATGACGCTCGCGGATAGTTTTTCTTCGGGTTGTTCATCACTAATAATCACACCTTCCATCTCGGGTTCACGAAGGAGACGGACGTGAACACTTCCTGCTGCGGGTCCCCCGTCAGGTTTCCCGCTGCGTCGTAGCCGCACCCCTGATTGGCGTCGAAGCGGTTGTTGGCCGGGCTGATCGTCGGATTGTGCTGCGGCATGACGTTGGCCGTGGTGTTCGCCGCGTCAATACGGCGGTTTCCGAACTAAGATGCGGGCTGTCAAGGCGACGCGTCTTCTGCGCTCACAGGCGGCAGCGGATGTGTTGTTTACGAAGCCCCGTGGCCGCCGGCAAGTGGCCGCGGGGCTTTTTTTCGTTTAGCCCTGAAGGGCGTGCCTGTCTCTACTCTTTACCCTGCTATACCGAGGTCCCCACCGCAGCCCAGGGCCCGCGACCATTGTCGGAGCTACACCTTTAACTCTCTTTTCAGAGGTAACCCCTCAAATGAACCCTACCAGCCATGGAAAGTCTAGAGGACAGAGGCCCATACTACGTTAGAGCCTGGATCAACTCTTTGACGTTCGGCACGCCGATGCCGGTAATCATGTCGTAGCCAGGGCCCGCATCGAAAGCTCCGTTGTTGCCGGCTTTGATGTCGCGGAAGCAGGACGTACCCATCAGCGGGTAAAGCAGTGGGTTGAGGAAGGGCAGCGGAGGTTTATTGGCCTTCGCACGGGCTTCGTTGATGAGTGCGCAGAAGCCCGCCCAGACCGGCGCGCTCCAGCTCGTGCCGCCGATCTGCATGACGTTCCCGTTAAGCACGATGAAAGCGCCTTTGTCCGGGTCGGCCGCGAGACTCACGTCCGGCACGAGCCGCATGCCGCCCGGGGGGACGCCCTGCCCGGTCTGCCAGGAGGGGCGCGAGAAGAAGATGCTCGTGCCCCCGCCGCTCCCCGTCCACCCGGTCTCGCTCGCGATGTCGCCGCCCGACGTGAGCGTCAAGGTCGTGCCGCCCACGCCGATCACGGTCGGGTCGGACGACTCGTATTCGGCCTGCGAGACGCTGCCCGTGCCGTGTCCGGTTACGTCCGGGTTCGACCCGGCGTCCCCACTCGACACGAAGACGTTCACCCCTGCGGCCGCGAGCCGCAGGAACTTCTGGTGCTGCACGGCGACCTCGCCCTGCGGCCCGCCCATGAAGGTCTCGCCGAGGCCGAGGCTGATGGACAACTGACGCATGCCGGGCCGACCCGGCAAGTCCGCGATGATTCGGTCGAGTGCCAGGTCGAGGTCAACGAAGCGCAGCGAACCGCTCGCGTAGACTCTGACCTTCGCGTCCGGCGCGATGCCGCTCGACCACTGAACGTCGAGCGTCTCCTCGCCCTCGGGGGGCGCGAGCGGCCCACCCTTGACGTTGACCCTTTCAATCCGCGACGTGTCGGTCGGGAGATTGTTACGCTGCCAGAAGGCCTTCAGGTCGGCGTCGGCCGGGAAGTTGTCTATCAGTATCGCGATAGTCTGGCCCTTCCCCGTGACGGGCAGCCCGTCGGCCCCGTAAGCCTTCCGCACCTCGTTCACGAGGTAGGGCGGCTCGTTCTGTATGTTCGGCGAAGGGCTCGGCGTCTCGACCGCGCCCGCGGCCAGGGAGACGCGGTTGCCGTCCCGCGGAACGCACTTGCGGCTGTGCTTATGCGCCTGCCGGAACGGTTGTAGCCCGATGATGGCGTGAACGCCCTGCCCGACTTCCGCTGGCAGGCTCGGCGCGTTCTGCGCAGCGGTGTAGGTCAGCCCGTCCTTCGTGACGCGCACCATGTTGACCCCGAGGCTCTGCTCGATCTTGTCCACGCTCGCACGCGCGTAGACGCTCGTTGAGTCCGGTGACACCTGCTTGATCTCGTAGCCTTCCGACTTCAGCCAATCCACGAGTTTCTCAACGTCCGCCACGTCTGGCGAGTAGTCGCGGTTCAGATCGTCGAGCGGTATGACCTTCCCCCTAGCGACGCTCTCCTCAAGACGCTTCTGCGCCTCGGGCGGAATCGCCAGCGAAAAGAGGAGCGTCATATTCTGGTCGCGGTGCTCGGGCGCGGCCGCGTTAACCATCAGCCCGTTGTGAGTCAGCCCCTCCTGCGCCGGGAGCGGCGTCACGCTATCCTCGAAAACTTTTCTCTCGCTCATGTCTTACCTCCGTTCAATGTCGCTCCGGCGCTCCGGCGGCGCCGCGTTCAGAAGTTGTATCCGGCGACGAGGCCGACCCGCGCCTTCCCGTCCCGGAGCGAAATGCTTATCCCGCCTATGACGCGCGTCGGCGCACCCTCCTTCGAGAAGAACAGGCCCACGCCCGGCTCGAAGTTCTTGTCGCCCTGCCCCACGTTCGAGCGGGTAAAGAAGTTCAGCCCGATCTGGCTCTTAAACTGCGCCGGGAACCAGACGAAGTCGGTGCGGATTGGGACGGCCGTCATCTCCTTGTACGTCCCCGTCAGGGCCGTCTGCTTCGCCACGACGCTCCGCTGCGTGGTTCCGCTCAAGGACGTGAAGACCTGATCGTTGACCTCGACCTCGTCGAGGTCGTCCACGTTGTTGCGGCGCTCGGCCCCGCCCGTCACGCCGAAGATGTACGGGCCCCTCTTAGACTTGAATTGGGCGTTGTAGGCGACGATGGCGGAGAAGCCGTCGAAGCTCTGCTTCCGCACCTGATTGGCGAAGGTGTTGCCCTCATCCAACAGCTTGTAGCGCGCCCTCCTGTAGCCCATGCGGAATGTCAGCCAGTCGTCCGTCAGAGGGCCTTTCGTCGGTTGGTCGTTGGGTTTTTTGCTGAAGAGGAACTTCCTTCCGATGAAGGCATTGAACTTCGCCTCGGGCGACGGTTTGTGTGACTCGAACAGACTGGCGAAGTCCCCGCTGAGCTTGCCGGTTACCTCGAAGCCGAAGAAGTAATTCTTGTCCGTCCTTTCGAAGATGTGGCCCAGCTTGACGCTGGTGTCGCTCACGTTGACGTGCGCGAATCCGCCGCCGTCTTTGAGGAAAATGCTGCTGTCGCCCTTCTCGTCTTCAAACGCGTCCTGCGCGTGCGCGGTGGAGAAGCAGACTAACATCGTCAGTGCGACGGCCGCGCCGATCCTTTTCAGATTACATCTCATCTTTCCGCACCTCCTTCGTGTAAATGAGTCTCTCGGTGGTCACTCCGAGTTTCGGGCCAAGGTCTGTGCGACTACTTCGACGGCGACTTCTTCGAAGATTTCTTCGAGGACTTCGACGACGCCGCCGTGGATGCCGACCCGTCGGAATCGTCCGACGCGGGCACGGGGATGGCCTCCTTCAGTATGCTTTCGTTATCGAGGGTCAACTGGCCCGAGCGCTTGAACAGCGGCTCGTTCGCGTCGTCGAGCGTCACCGTGATCTTCCATTGCGCGAACGCGATGCCGCGCGGGTGGAAGACGATGTTGAGCGCGTCGTCCATGTCTAAAACGTCCGTGGACTGGTAGGTCTTGTCCCCGTCATACGACATGCCGATCTCGAACCCTTCGAGGCTGACGAATAGAGAGGTTATGACCCCCTCGACCACTGTGACGACTTTATGCTTGCTCATAATCCCTGAACCTCCTCAAGGTGAAATGGAATTTGAAGCCCTGGCAGTCCGTTACCCGCAGGCCCTATGGGCTGCCTTTCACATTACGCAGGCACCGCCTGCACCCCCTTGTCCTTATCTCTTATCGCCGTCGCATGGCGCGGCGCTTTCAGGCGTGGCCGGGGAGTTGGCCCGGCGTCGCTGCACGGAAGAGCCAGCCGAAGGCAGCGCCCGCGGCTTCGAGCGCCACCCTCGTCCCAAGCCCGATGAGAATGAGGGCGACGTAGTCCTTGACGGTTCCGAACGGCTTGCCGAGGTAGTATTGGTTCAGGCCGCCGAGCGTGGCGACGGCGAACGCGAGCAAAGTCAGACGCCTGTCCCATCGCCGCATCGCGCGCGCGTAGAATTGCTCGCGCTCGGCGTCGGCGGCGGGCTCGGCCGGCGACTCGGCCCCCTTCGCGAAGGATTTCGACAGAAGGCCGATGTCCCCGTGCG
>Ga0209577_10001673_pt1 | contig 21879 bp, 20 predicted proteins | sample GraSoiAngelo_109_FD_185874 | JGI IMG/M metagenome (GOLD analysis project Ga0209577, IMG submission 185874) | Grasslands soil microbial communities from the Angelo Coastal Reserve, California, USA - 14_0903_12_20cm (SPAdes) (version 2) | ecosystem: Environmental > Terrestrial > Soil > Grasslands...
CTCGAAGAGTTGGGCCTCGAGGTGCTGTCCAAGAGCACCGCGTGACTGAGGAGAGCATCGAACCGATCCCCGCGGCCACCGTCGTCCTGGCTCGCGACATACAAGATGGGATCGAGGTGCTCATGCTCCGACGCAGCTCGCGAGGTGCCTTCGGCGGGATGTGGGTGTTCCCCGGCGGGCAGGTGGAGAACGACGACATCGACCCCGCCGATCCCGGCGACGAACTCGGCGCCGCCCGCCGAGCGGCGGTGCGAGAGGCCGAAGAAGAGGCGGCCGTTGTCGTCGGCGGCGACGCCCTGGTGACGTTCTCCCACTGGCTCCCGCCGCCGGTGGCCCCCAAGCGCTTCTCCACGTGGTTCTTCCTCGCTCCCGCGCCCGAGGCCATCGAGGTGGCGGTCGACAACGCCGAGATCCGCGAGCACGAATGGCTGCGGCCGGCCGACGCCATCGCCCGCCGCGACGCGGGCGAGATCGAGCTGGCGCCGCCCACGTGGGTCACGCTGTGGCGCCTGTCGGGCGTGGGCAGCGCCGAGGAAGCGGTGAGGCTCGCCGGTGAGAGCGAGCCCCAGCGCTTCGAGACGCACATGTACTTCCCAGACGGTGTCCCCGTCGCCGTCTGGCACGACGACGCCGCCTACGACAGCGGCGATCTCCACCACCCAGGGCCTCGTCACCGCCTGTACATGCTCCCCGGCGGCTGGCGCTACGAGGCCACGTAGGGTTCCGGCCGGTGGAGCTGAACGAGCGGGTGGCGTTGGTGACGGGCGGGGCGAGCGGTATCGGCGCCGCCACCGTGTCGTTGCTGGGGGCCATGGGCGCACGGGTGGCCAGCCTCGACCTGCAGCCGTCGCCCGACGCCGACCTCTCCCTCGAGCTCGACGTGGCCGACGAGGCGCAGATGACCGAGGCCGTACGCCGCGTCCAAGAAGACCTGGGGCTGCTCAAGCTGGTTGTCCTGAACGCGGGCGTTGGCAGCTTCAGCCCCATCCGCTCCATGACGGTCGACGAGTGGGACCGCGTCCACCGCATCAATGTCCGCGCTGCCCTCATCGGCCTGCGCGAGTGCGCCGAAGCGATGAGCGACGGTGGGTCCATCGTGGCCGTGACGTCGATCTCGGGCTTCACCGCCGAACGGGGACTGGCTGCCTACTCGACGTCGAAGGCCGCCCTCAGCCAGCTGGTGCGGGTTGCGGCCCGCGAGCTGGGACCGCGCATCAAGGTGAACGCCGTGGCGCCGGGCGCCACCGAGACGCCGCTGTTCGCGTCGACCGCCCAGCTCCCCGGCTACCAGGAGCGCATGGCGGCGCGCGCCGCCCTCGGCCGCCTCGGCCGTCCCATCGACATCGCCGCCGCCATCGTGTCGCTGCTCAGCCTCGACTGGGTGACGGGGCAGGTCCTCGTCGCCGACGGCGGCCTTTCCCTCTACAGCCCCATGGACCCGATGGAGGCGCTCGAAGCCGATGAGTGACGCACGCGTGCATCGCATCCATCACACGGCGATCGTCGTCGCCGACGTCGACGCCAGCCTGCGCTTCTGGCGGGACGGTCTCGGCTTTCAGTTGTTGATGGACGACACCTTCGAGGGTGACTGGAAGACGCTGTTCGGCATCGACGCCACCAAGGTGCGGTCGGTGATGGTCGGCGATCCGAGCCGGCCGGGGTCGGGCATCGTCGAGTTCGTACAGTTCGTCGGAGCCGACGTGCCGCCCGGCTTCGAGCTTCTGTCGCTGTTCGTCGGCGACGTCGACGAGACGCTGGCCCAGCTGGGTGACAACGCCAAAGAGTTGCGGCGCATCGAGGTCCAGTCCCCGGACGGGCCCGTACCGATGGTGACGGTGCGCGACCCCGACGGCGTCCTGGTCGAGATCATCGGCCCGCCGCTCTCGAGGAAATAGCTGTCGAATTTCGACAGCTATTTCCTCGAAGACCAGGGTGTCTGCGGACGCTCGACCTGTTCGCCGTCGACCCAGATCTCGTCGACGCGCTCCTGGAAGAAGCAGACGTGGCCTGCGATGGTCGACACGGCAGGTAGTGGATAGGTGTAGCTCCACGCCGCGTCCTCGACAGTGGTGTCGCCGGCGGTTGCCGACCAGTACCGGGCCTGCCCCTTGTACGGGCAGCGGGTGACAGTGTCGGTCGGCGTCAGCAGGTCGAGGCGCACGTCGGTCTTCGGCAGGTAGTAGCGGACGGGAAGACCGGTCTCGAACACGAGCACGGGCCGGTCGCTCGCAGCAACCGTCTCACCGCCGATCACCACCCGCACGGGGCGCGAGCTTCGGCAGGCGTCGACGCGGTGGTGGGGATCGCGGGGGTGGACGAAGACCTCCTCGTCCTCCTCGAACCAGTGGTCGAGCTTGTCCCAGTAGAAGGCCACGTGGCCCTTGATGTCGACCCGCTCGGACAACGGGTCCTCGTAGGCCCAGACGGCGTTCTCGGCCCGGCGCCCGTTCACCTCGACCGACCAGTACGAAGCGTCGCCCTTGTAGGGACAGCGGGTGTGCTTGTCGGTGCGGACGAGGAGGTCCATGCGGACGTCGTCCATGGGGAAGTAGTAGACGCCCACATGGCCGCGCTCGCGCAGGAGCAGGACGCGCTTGCTGTCGGCCACGGTCGTGCCGGCGAAGACGGCGCGGACGTGTCGAGGGGACGGTTCGGTGGCGACCCAGTGTTCATCGGCCATGGGTCGAGTCTTCCCCAGGGCCGATCGCTATCTGCAGCCAGATCGCTACTGCAGCGAATGGCTAGGCGGCGTCGACGTGGTTGGTCGGGGTCGTCGTCGTACCGTGCACGACCCAGGCTGTTCCCGACGGCCACCAGAGCACGAGCGCCTCGGCGAGGTCGTCGGCGCCGGTCAGCCAGATGGGCAGGCCGTCGCAGGGCTGGAGGGTGGGGAGGTGGAACATTGATGCCCTTCACTGCGGTTTTCGGCAGGAAGGGCGGATTTCTGTAGCGGCGTCACGCGCTCCGCGTGTTCGCCACCACGTCCCAGGGGTCGAAGCAGCGCTGGCTGTGCCAGCGGTGGCGCTCGTCACCCCGGCGCAGGACCTCGTCGAGCAGGGACAGGGCGCAACGGCCGGTGTCGTCGTTGGGCCGGGTCATCACCAGGCCCATGGCCCGGACCCGCGCCGCCTCGATGGCGCTGCGGTCGCGACGGGCGAGGGCGGTCAGCTCGGCGACGGCTTCTGCGTGCTCGCAGTCGCCGAGGGCAACGTCCAGTGCGTGCTCGAACACGAGCCGCATCGTGGCTGCTTCAGACGTCCCAGCCAAAACTCCCCATTCCTCCGCTTCGCTCCCCGCCCTATCGGCACGTCCGGTGGAGAACTTGAGGAGAAATTGGGGACGACCCGGTGTCCGGGTAGACAGGCGGAATGGCTGCTGGCGGGGTGGCGTTGCCCCAACACATGGAGACGGCGACCGGGAACGGGCAGAGCGCGCCCCCCGACAGCCGCCGCTGGTGGACGCTCTCGGTCCTCTGCCTCAGCCTGTTGATGGTCGTCGTTGGGAACACGGCCTTGAACGTGGCCATCCCGACCCTGGTCCGCGACATCCACGCCACCGACACCCAGCTCCAGTGGATCGTCGACGCCTACAGCCTGGTGTTCGCCGGGCTCCTGCTGGCCGCGGGTGCCCTGGGCGACCGCTTCGGCCGCAAGGGCGCCCTCACCATCGGCCTGTGCATCTTCGGCACCGGGTCCTTCCTTGCCGGCATCAGCGACACGCCGAACCAGCTCATCGTGTGCCGGGCGATCATGGGCATGGGCGGCGCCTTCGTGATGCCTGCCACCCTGTCGATCCTCACCAACGTCTTCCCGGTCCACGAGCGGGCCCGGGCCATCGCCATCTGGGCGGGTGTGGCCGGCGCCGGCGGCGCCATCGGCCCCATCACCAGCGGCTACCTGCTGGCCCACTTCCACTGGGGCGCGGTGTTCTTCATCAACCTTCCGGTCGTGGCCGTCGCTCTGATCGGCGGCAAGTTCCTGGTGCCGACGTCGCGCGATCCCAACCGCATCCCCCTCGATCCGGTGGGATCGCTGCTCACGATCGTCGGCCTGGCTGCCCTGCTCTACGGCATCATCGAGGCGCCCATCCGCGGGTGGTCCGACGCCCGCACGTTGGCATCGTTCGCCTTCGCCGTCGTGGTGCTGGCCCAGTTCGCCCTCTGGGAGTGGCGCAACCCCCATCCCATGCTCGACCTGAACTACTTCAAGCGGAAGCGGTTCACCGGCGGCGCGGCGGCGATCACCCTCGTGTTCTTCGGCATGTTCGGCATGTTCTTCCTCATCACCCAGTACCTCCAGTTCGTCCACGGGTGGACGCCGCTGGGCGCGGGCGTGCGCCTGCTGCCGTTCGCTTTCGTGATGATGGTCACGGCGCCCACGAGCGCCCGCATCGCCGAGCGCATCGGCACGAAGCACACCGTCGCCATCGGCCTCGCCATTGCCGGCGTCGGGTTGCTCGTCGCCTCTCGGCTACAGGCCGACTCCGGCTACGGACTGCTCGTGATCGCCTTCGCGGTCATGGCGCTGGGGATGGCGATGACCATGCCGTCGTCGACGGCGTCCATCCTGTCGTCGCTGCCGATGGGCAAGCAGGGCGTGGGCTCGGCCGTCAACGACACCACGCGCGAGCTCGGCGGCGCCTTGGGCGTGGCCGTGCTCGGCAGCATCTTCGCCACCCGCTACACGTCGGCCCTGGGTTCGCTGTCACGGTTGCCGGCGGCGGCCCGGGAAGCGGCCCGCTCGTCGGTGGGCGGGGCCATCGAGGTGGCCCACAGGATCGGCGGCCCCGCGGGCGCCGCCTTCGAGCACACGGCCAAGAAGGCCTTCATCACCGGTCAGAGCACGGCGTTCCTCCTCGCCGCCGGCGTGGCCCTGGCCGCGTCGATCCTCATCTGGCGCATCATGCCGATGCACCTCTCCTACGACTACGAGGCGCTGGAGGAGGCGGCGGCGGGCGACGAGGAGCTCGCCCTCGAGCTCGCCCAGCTAGGCCCGTTTGAGGGCGCGGAGGGGGCGGACCAGTCCGTCGACGACGGACATGATGGCCGTGGCGGGCGCGAGCGCAGTGGGGTGGGGGCCGGCTCCGGCGACCGCTGACAGCGACACGACCGGTACGGGGTCGGCCAGTCCCCGCACGTGCAGTGGCTGGCACTCCTCGGCCTCGACCCACTCGGGCAGCACCAGCGCATCGGTTGCGGCGAGGATCATGCCTGCGTCGGCGCGGTCGCACAGTCGAGCAGCGGTGTTGACGGCCTTGCCGACGTAGTCGTCGCCCTCGAGGATGATGACCGGGCCGGTGGCGATGCCGGCGCGCATCTGCAGTTCACCGACGTCGCTCATCTGGTTGCAGATGGCGACGACAGCAGCGGCGACAGGCTCGACGTCGACACCGACGAGCATGACGCCGTCGCCCAGCCACTTGTCGACGCGCACGCCGAACAGCGGCGCGGCGGCGCGCACGCTGGCGCGCAACTTCACGAGCTCGGCTACGGCCGCGTCGTCGCCGTGGCTGTCGCTGAAGTCGGTGAAGCCGCAGAGATCGATGAAAGCGAAGGTGCGCGTGACCCGCGTTGTCGCTGAGCGGGCCTCGGCCGAGGGAAGGGACATCGGTACGACCTCCCTTTCGAGTCAGGTCTGTCTACCCCAGAGATGTCGCGTGCACCCAGTTTCGTTCCGCGCATGTGACGAGGTTCACCGAAGGTATCGGGCGCCCGTGAACGGGCGGTGTCATTCCCGTATCGAGCGTGCTTCATCGGGCAGGATTGTCGGTCGGTGATCTCTCCATGACTTCGCGTCTCGACAGGCTGGGGCGGGCCGCCGCTCGGCATCCGTGGCGCGCCATCGCTGCCTGGGTGTTGCTCGCCGTGGCCCTCGTCGTCGCCGGCAGTGCGGCCGGCGGTGAGTACAACGACAACTACAAGATCCCCGGCGTCCAGTCGCAGGCTGCCATCGACCGTCTGCAGGCCGACTTCCCGGCGGCCGCCGGGTCGACCAACAACCAGGTCGTGTTCCACGCGCCGACCGGCACGCTGGCCAGCCCGAAGAACCAGGCTGCCATCGCCGCGTCCCTCGCGGCTGTGCAGCAGCTGCCTCATATCGTCGGCGTGGTGCCGCCCGCGCCGGGGCGCACGGTGTCGGCCGACGGCACGACGGGTTTCGCCACTGTCGCCTTCAGCGTGTCCGCCGTCGACCTCAAGAACAGCGAGTTCGACCAGCTGACGGCGGCGATGGCCCCGGCCCGCGCTGCCGGCCTCGACGTCGAGTACGGCGGCGACCTGGTCTCGCTGGCCCAGGCTCCGTCGGTGGGGGCGTCGGACAAGATCGGGTTGGGCGCCGCCCTCATCGTGCTGCTGATCGCCTTCGGCTCGGCGGTGGCGGCCGGGCTCCCGATCGTCACCGCCATCGTCGGCCTGGCCGTCGGGCTCTCCCTCGTGGGCGTGCTCGCCGCCTTCTTCAACGTGCCGTCGGTGACGCCGATCCTGGGCACGATGATCGGCCTCGGCGTCGGCATCGACTACGCCCTGTTCGTCATCACCCGCCACCGCGAGAACCTGGCCAACGGCCTCGGCATCGTCGACTCGGTGGGCAGAACGAACGCCACCGCCGGCCAGTCGGTGCTGATCGCGGGTACGACCGTCGTCATCGCCATCTGCGGTCTGGCCCTGGCCGGTGTCCCGTTCGTCGCCAGCCTCGGCTTCGCCACCGCGGTCGTGGTCGCCGTTGCCGTGAGCGCGGCGCTCACCTTGATGCCCGCCCTGCTCGGGTTGGCCGGCCAGCACATCAACAGCTGGGAGCTGCCGTGGACCAAGCGTCGCCAAGCCGAGGTACGCGCCGGTGACGCCCGCCCGACGTTCTGGGCCCGCTGGGCCGACCGCGTCGGCCGCCGCCCCTGGCCCTATCTGGTGGTGAGCACGGTCGTGCTCTTGGCGCTCGCGACGCCACTGCTCTCCATGCGCCTGGGCGAGACCGATGCGGGAACGCTCCCGAAGTCGTCGACGCAGCGGCGGGCCTATGACTTGCTGTCGCAGGCCTTCGGTCCCGGGTTCAACGGAGCGTTGACCCTCGTCGTCGAACTTCCGCCGAGCGGCGAGCAGGCCGTCATGGCGCGCCTGCTGCCGGCCGTGAGCGCCGACCCCGATGTGGCGACGGTGAGCCCACCCGCGCTGAGCCCGTCGGGGAAGACGGCCGTCGTCACGGCCATACCCAAGTCCTCGCCTCAAGACGCGGCCACCAACGCCCTCGTGCACCGCCTCCGTGACTCGGTGCTGCCGGCGGCGACACACGGCACGGGCGCCAACGCACTGGTCACCGGATCGACAGCGGTCTTCATCGACCTCTCCGATCGCATTGCCGGTCGCCTGCCGCTGTTCATCGCCGCCGTGGTCGGGCTGAGCTTCCTCCTCCTGATGATCGTCTTCCGCTCGATCCTCGTGCCGCTCAAGGCGGCCGTGATGAATGTGCTGTCGATCTGCGCCGCCTACGGCGTGGTCGTCGCCGTGTTCCAGTGGGGCTGGGCGAAGGGCCTCGTCGGCCTGCAGCAGACGGTGCCCATCGTCAGCTTCGTGCCCATGATGATGTTCGCCATCCTCTTCGGGCTCTCGATGGACTACGAGGTCTTCCTCTTGTCGCGCATTCGCGAGAACTGGCTGGCCACCGGCGACAGCCACCACAGCGTCGTCGACGGTCTCGCCCACACCGCTCGCGTCATCACGTCGGCGGCCGTGATCATGGTCAGCGTGTTCGCCAGCTTCTTGCTGGTGAACGATCCGACGGTCAAGATGATCGGCCTGGGGTTGGCCGTGGCCGTGCTCGTCGACGCCACGCTCATCCGCATGGTGCTCGTGCCGGCGACGATGACACTCCTCGGCGCCGCCAACTGGTGGCTGCCACGACGGGTCGACCGCCTCCTGCCCCATCTCGACGTCGAAGGTGAGCCAGCGGCGGCCTAGACCTAGGCGTACGCTCTGGACCCGGTGGAGGACGCCGGGGGGAATGGGCTGCGCCGCTGGGGGAGCGGGATCCTGCTCGTCCTGGCGGCGGTGCTGCTGTTCGTCGGCCTGCTGTCGGCGTGGGCCAACACGACGGTCTACGACAGCACCACCTTCAGCGAGCGGGCTGTCGACATGCTCAACGAGCCCACGGTGCGCCGCGAGCTCGCCAAGCGCCTCACCGAGCAGCTCGCCCTGAGCGGCAACCAGCAGGCGGTCGCCTTCCGACCCGCCTTCCAGTTGGCGATCGAGGCGGCCGTCGACACGGACTCGTTCAAGTCGATCTTCCGTACCGCCGTCCAACGCACCCACGCCGCCATCCTCACCAGCGGGGAGGGTGCGGCGGGCCTCAACCTCTCCGACTCCATCTCGATCATCGCCAGCACGCTGCAGCTGCCCAACGACCTGAAGCCGGCCGAGCAGGAAGGCAACTCGCTGGGCAACAGCCTGGAGGACATCACCAAGACGGCCTCGGACCTGTGGGTGTTCAAGGCCAAGGGCCTGACCGGGAACCTGGCGACAGGCGGCCTTCTTGGCTTCGTTGTGTGTGCCGGCGGTGGCATCGCACTTGCCACCGACCGCCGCCGCGCGGTGTTGCGCCTCGGGATCGGTGTCGTCGTCGCCGGATTGTTGCTGGCCGCGCTCGTGCCACTGGCACAGTGGTTCGTCGGGCGGAGCATCACCGACGGCCAGCTGGCGACGGCCGTGGAGGCGGCCGTCGGGCGAGCCATGGCCGACCTGCTGAGCATCGGCTCATGGGTCGCGGCCTACGGCGTGGTGGCCGCCGCCGCGGCCGCATCGATGGGCGAGCGCCACCAGCGGCTGACGCCGACGCGGGTCGCCGACGCCGCCAAGCGATGGGTCGAGCGCCGGCGGGCGAGCACGGGCGGAACCGTCGTTGTCGCCGTCCTGGCGATCGGCGCCGCCCTCCTCCTCAGCGGGAGTCCCGAGTTCTGGGCCCGCGCCATCGTGTTCGTGGGCGGGCTGTGGCTGGCGTACTTCGGCGTCACCGAGCTGCTCGGTCTCGTTCGGAGGGTCGTGCCCGACACGGCTCGCGGACCACGGTCAAACGGGCGGCGCATCGCCTTGGTTTCGGGCGCCGTCGTCGTGCTCGTCCTCCTGGTCACCAGCGGGCTGCTCTTCAGCGCCGGGCGATCCGCCCGCAAGGCCGACGCCGCCGGCAAGCCGGCGTGCAACGGCGAAGCCTCGCTGTGTGACCTGCCGTTGAACCTCGTGCTGTTCCCCGGCACCCACAACTCAATGTCGTCGGCCCTCTATCCCGGCTGGCTGTTCGCCGAGCACGCCCTCACCGTCGAGGGCCAGCTGGACAAGGGCGTTCGGGCGCTCCTGCTCGACACCCACTACGGCGTGCCCTCGGCGTCGAAGCTTCCGGGGTCGGAGACCCAGCTGATCCTCACCGACCGGGCCTCCGAGTTGCACGACCCCAACCAGGAGCGCGCCGATCCCGTGGCCTCGGCCCGGGCCGACCAACTGGCGGCCCGGACGCCGAAGAAGGCGGCCGCGACGCGGGGCATCTATCTGTGCCACGCCCGCTGCGAGCTCGGCGCTACCCGCTTCGGCGACACACTGACCAACATCAAGTCGTGGGTGGACAGCCACCCCGACGAGGTCGTCCTCATCGACCTCGAGGACCAACCGATCCCGTCGAGACGGCGAATGCGATCGCCGCGTCGGGGCTGGCCGATCGGGCTTACACGCTGCAACGGGACAAGCCGGTTCCGACCCTGGGCGACATGATCACAGCGCGCAAGAACGTCGTGATCGTCGCCGAGGTCGGCGGCTCGGGGACGCCGTCCTGGTACCACAAGGCCTACGACTGGCTGTTCCAGGAGACGCCGTTCTCGTTCGACACCGCCGATCAGTTCAACTGCGCGCCCAATCGCGGCCCGTCGAACGCGCCCATGCTCCTGGTGAACCACTGGCTCAGCAACCACGATCCGGGTATCTACGGCAAGGTCAACTCGCGCGCCGAGCTCACCAAGCGCCTGCGCCAGTGCATCGCCCAGCGGGGCCACATGCCGAACGTCATCGCCGTCGATTTCTCCGCCCAGGGCGATCTGGTCGGCACCGTGAAGGCGGTGAACGCCGAGCTTCTCTCCGAGTACCGGCAGCTCCGCGGCATCAAGCCGCCTCCGCCGACGGGGCCGACGACGTCGACCACGGCGCCGCCGCCGGGCTCGCAGCCACCGGGGCCGATCCTCCCGCCCTTGGAGCAGGGGACGCCGATCACGACGCTCACGGGCGGCGACCCGACGGCCTTCTGCCAGGCCCTCGCCACCGGCAGGCGGGCGGTGACGGCATACGGCCTGGCGTCGTTGGTCGCCCCGCCCGGCGGCCGGGCCCTGCCCGACTTCGCCTACGGCGCGATCGTGGCGCGCGATGCCGGCAAGGCGTATGCCGTCGGGCCCCAGGAGCTGGTGCGCCAAGGCGCGGCCGTCCTCGCCCGGGCGCGCGCGGCGGTCGGCGCTCTGCGGGGCCTCGGCTTGGACCAGGCGGCCGTCGACGAGCTGGCGGACAAGGCCGACAGCGAGCTGACGTCAACGGACAACCGCGACCCGGCCGTCGTGCAGGAGATCGTGCTCGCCGACCTGCGTGGCCGCGTCGGTGCCGACTCGGTGAGCGCGGCCGCCACCGCCTTCTCCGACGCCCACCCCGAACCGCCCGGCCTCTTCGACCTGGGCGACGTCTCCAACGACGTCGCCCAGAACAGTGGCTACGGCTGCCTCGCCGGATGACCCGCCAAAACCTCTCCAAGTCTGAAATTCGTCGCCTGAAACGGGCACGAACGGAGCGAGTTCAACGATTTGGAGAGGTCTTTTGAGGTGTGTGGGGGGCTCAGCCGATCTCGGCGATCGACGTGACCGGGCGGGCCGCTGACAGGGCGTCGGGCAACTCGCGCGTGTGCAGGAGGCCGAGGCGGTTGGTCGTGCGGGTGAGGGCGACGTAGAGGTCGTTGGCACCTCTCGGCGACGCCTCGACGATGGCCGCCGGCTCCACGACGACGACCGAGTCGAACTCGAGGCCCTTGACGTCGGCCACGCCGAACACCGCCACCGGACGGTCGAGCGCCGACGCGCCCTCCGTCGACACCCCGTCGCCGAGGCCGTGGCGAAGCGCCTCGCCGATCGCATCTCGGAGAGTCGCGGGCACCACGACGGCGATCCGTCCGTCTCCGACGGCGCCCAGTTCGCCGCCGACGACGCCAGCCGCCACGTCGCCCAAGGCCTCGGACTCGGCGCGCAGGGCCCACGGCGCGAACCCGCTGCTACGGATGGCGCTCGGCGGCTGGAGTGCGGGGTCGACGTCGGCCAGCACGCGGCCGGCCAACTCCATCGCCTCTTCGGGCGTGCGGTAGTTGACGGTGAGCTCGGCTACGCGGAGGCGCTCGGTGGCGGCCCCGCCGAGGGCGCTCTCCCAACCGGGCGCGCCCCAGTCGACGCTGCGCTGGGCCCAGTCGCCGACGACGGTCATCGACCGCTGCGGGCAGCGGCGCACGAGCATGCGCCACGCCATCGGTGAGACCTCCTGGGCCTCGTCGACGATCACGTGGCCGTAGGTCCAGCTGCGGTCGGCGCGCGCCATCTCTTCGACGGTGCGATCGTCGCTCACGATTCCTTCGCCGCGGTCGTGGGGGCGCCGCCGCTGCTGGACCTCGCCGAGCAGTTCGGCGGCCTCGTCGAGCAGGGGGACGTCGGCCGCCGACCAGCCCCTGTCGGCGCCGTCGGTCGGCCAATGGATGGCAGCCACGTCGTCCTCCGACAAGACACGACGGCCCGCGGCCCGGATGAGAACGCGGGCGCTGAGCAGATCTCCGAGCAGGTCCATGGGCGTCAGCTCCGGCCACAGCCGGTAGGCGAGGGCCCGGAACTCCCGGCTGCGGCGGAGTGACGCGCGCAGCTCGCGCCGTCGACCTTGGCCCTCGCCGCGGCCGAGCCGGACGTCCTTGGCCGCCGCCTGCTCGACCAGCCCGTCGAGGAGGGCGTTGTCGAAGACGGCCTTGGCCTTGTTGTGGGGCTGGCCGGTGGCGCGGGCGCGACGCCGAGCGGCGCGCGACGCCTGCGGTGTGGCGCGCAGCTGCAACGCGCCCAAGCCGACCACGGCGTCCTCGCGCAGCATGCGCTGTCGGGTGCGGACCGCCCGTTTCAGCACGTCGACCATGGCTGCCCTGCCCTTCACCTCGACGGCGGCCGGACTCTCTGGACGGCGGCCCGCGACGCCGGGGTAGAGGTCGCCGACCCGGGCCAGCACGGCGCCCGTCTCGCCCAGCGCGGGCAGGACCTGTTCGATGTAGCGGAGAAAGACGGTGCTGGGCCCGACGATCAGGACCCCGCGTGCGGTCAGCCGCTCGCGATGGGTGTAGAGGAGGTAGGCGGCCCGGTGCAGAGCGACAGCCGTCTTGCCCGTGCCCGGCCCGCCCTGCACGAGCAGCACATCCTCCAGTGGTGAGCGGATGACCTGGTCCTGCTCGCCCTGAATGGTGGCGACGATGTCGGCCATGCGCCCCGTGCGACGACGCTGCAGCGCGACCATGAGCGCCGCTTCACCGCGCAGGGTCTGGCGCTGCTCCTCGCCGAGGGCGGCCTCGTCGAAGACCTCGTCGTCGATGGCGACCAGGCGCCGCCCCTCGCACAGCAGGTGGCGGCGCAGCACGACGCCCTCGGGCTGGCCGGGCGTCGCCCGGTAGAAGGGCTCGGCCGCCGGCGCCCGCCAGTCGACGAGCAGCGGCTCCAACGCCTCGTCGGAGAGACCGAGGCGGCCGATGTAGTAGCGGGCGCCGTCCTCCATGTCGATGCGCCCGAAGCACAGGGCGCCGCCCCCGACGTCGTAGCGAGCGACGGCGCCTTCCAGCAGATGGATCTCGGCGTCGCGCTCGAGCAGGTTCTGGCGGTGGCGCGTCTGCTGGAGGCGCACGTCGGCCAGCCGAGCCGTCGTCTGGGCGCGCAACTCGGCCAAGCGCCGGTACAGCCCGTCGATGTAGCGCTGCTCGGCGCCGTGCGGGTCCTCGGCCGCCGCCCCCCGCTCAGCCACCACACCTGTCTAGGCCAAGCCGTAGCCTCGCCACGGTGTCCACTGAGGTCCTGATCCTCGGCGCAGGGTTCGGCGGCCTCGAGCTGGCCACGCGGCTGTCCGCGGAAGTGGCCGACGAGGTCCACGTCACGCTCGTCGATCAGAGCGAGTGGTTCGCCTTCGGTTTCTCCAAGCTCGACGTGATGTTCGGCCGGACGCCTCCCGAGAGCGTGCGCCTCTACTACCGGGACATCGCCAAGCCCAGCGTGGACTTCCGGCAGGAACGGGTGCTCTCGATCGATCCCGAGGCCCGCCGGGTGGTCACCAGCGGCGGAACGTACGACGCCGACATCCTCGTCGTCGCCCTCGGCGCCGACATCGACCCCGCGGCCACGCCGGGGCTCACCGAAGGCGGCCACGAGTTCTACTCGGAAGCCGGCGCCGCGCACGTGCGTGGGGTGCTCGAGGCGTTCGACGGCGGCGACGTCGTCATCAGCGTGCTCGGTGGCTTCTTCAAGTGTCCGCCCGCGCCCAATGAGGCGGCGCTCATGCTCGACTCCTACCTGCGGGCGCGCGGAGTCCGGGACGCGTCGACCATCCGCCTGCTGACGCCGCTGCCAATGCCGGTTCCCGTCTCGCGCGCGACGTCGGCCGAGATCGTCGCCGCCCTCGAGGGTCGCGGCATCGAGTACCGGCCCGAGTCGCTCGTGACCCACCTCGATCCGGCGGCGAAAACGGCACACGTGGCCGACGGAAGCAGCCTCCCCTACGACCTGTTTCTCGCCGTGCCCATTCACCGAGCGCCACCTGTCGTCGAGGAGTCGGGCTTGACCGTCGAGGGTTGGGTTCCGGTTGACCCGGCCACGTTCGAGACGAGGTTCCCAAGTGTCTTCGCCGTGGGCGACGTCACCAGCGCGCCCGTGCCGCGGGCCGGCGTGATCGCCGAAGGCGAAGCGGGCACCGTCGCCGACGTGCTGATCTCGCGCGTCCGCGCCGGCGGGGCCCTACCGGAGCCCTACGCCGGCGACGCCGTCTGCTACATCGAGATGGGTGACGGGACCGTTGCCCGCGTCGACGTCAACTTCCTGCGCGGTCCGCAGCCGACGGCGGTCTTCCACGCCCCGTCCCTCGACATCACCGAGGAGAAGCGCCAGTTCGGTGCCACGCGCCGGAAGCGCTGGTTCGGCATCGAGTGAACAGCGGGACGAGCGCCCAGCCCTGTCGGTGAGCCATACTGCCGGGGAAATGGGGCAATGGGCAGGGTTTGCCCATGCTGATGGCCGGCGCTGGCGGACCGAGGGAGGGAGCTGACCATGAGACGGCTGGACCACTTCGAGCAGCGACTGGGGGAGGTGCCGCTCTTCCGAGCGTGTTCGAAACAGGATCTGCGACGGATCGCCCGGCTCGCTGATCCCGACGACGTGAAGGAAGGCGAGACCCTCGTGCAGGAGGGAAAGCAGGGCCACGAGCTGTACGTCATCCTCAGCGGCGAGGCCGTCGTCATCCGCCACGGGCGCAAGGTCGCCACCCTCGGCCCGGGCGAGTACTTCGGCGAGCTGGCCGTCCTCCACCCGGCACCCCGCACGGCGACGGTCAAGGCCAAGACCGCCATGGAGGTCCTGATCGTCACGGCCCGCGAGCTGAGCGTGCTGCTCGAGGACGTGCCGCTCGTGGCCCGCAAGCTGCTCACCGGCATGGCCGGCCGCCTGCAGGAAGCGGACTCCTCGGTCTTCGCGGCCTGAGGTCCCGTCCGAAGAGCGAGGCCCGTCGATACGATCGCGAGGGCGCGGTGTGCGCCCTCGCCCCCGTAGCTCAGGGGATAGAGCAGCGGTTTCCTAAACCGCGTGTCGGGTGTTCGAGTCACCCCGGGGGCGCCGCACAACGTGGAGCGGGGGCGATTACGGCCACCGACCGTCACGCCGCGGGGGTTCACGGCAATGGCCTGTTCGATGCGGGCCGTTCGGGCGGGTACGCGCCACCGAATTCGGGGTAGATCGGTAGGCTTGGCAGGAAAGTCACGCAACGTGGTCGTATTCTTCTCCGAGGACCCTGCGTGGCCGCAGGCACGTCAGAAAGTGGCGCCATGGCCGTAAAGCTCGATCGCTGGGACGGCGCACTCGAGCAGTCGCGCGACGAGTCGTTCGCCGATCTCTACGAGTCGAGCTATCCCTCTCTGGTCAAGTACTGCCGCAGTCTGCTGGGCGACGGCGCCGACCCCGAAGAGGTGGCCCAGGAGGCCTTCCTCCGGGCGTGGATGACCTGGGATCGCTACGCCACCAGCCGCCCGTTCTGGGCCCTCGTCGCGACGATCGCCCGCAACCTCTGCATGGACCACCACCGCCACGAGCGGGTGGTCAGCACTGTGCTCGAGCAGCGGGCCGGCGAGCTCACGTCCTCGCCGACCATCACGCCCGAGGAGCGCATCGAGCAGGACGAGGAGTACGAGTGGGCGCGCCAGGCCCTGGCCGAGCTGTGCCCGAACCACCAGCGCGTCATCAACCTGCGCGAGATCGAGGGCTGGTCGGCCGACGACATGGCGGCCGCCGACGGCACCAGTCCGGAGGCGGCCACCGCCGCCCTGTACCGGGCCCGCCAGCGTCTGCGCGACGCCTACAACCGGGTGGCGGCCGGCGCCCTTGCCGGCGTGGCCTGGCTCCCGCTCCGCGACGTGCGCCGCCGGTTCGGGTTGTGGGCCCACCTCACCGGTCAGGCCACGGCCACCAGTCCCGCCTTCGTCTCTCGAGCCAGCGAGGCGGTCGCCACCGTCGTCGCCATCGCCGTGGTGAGCGGCGCCCCCGTCGTGAATCCGCTGCCGCAGACCACAGCGTCTGATCGTCCGGCCCCCGTCGTGGCCGAGCAGCGGGCGAATGGCGCGCAGGGTGTCGTCACGCCCGTCGCTCCCAGCCAGTCCGCGGCCCCGGCCAACCCGGCCGCCGCCGCCAAGCGCGGTGGCGCTCTCGCCGCGGCTGTGCCTCCCGTCAGCAAGGTCATCGCCGGCGCGCCCGACGACGTCGCCGTCACCGAGTTCACGACTGCGCCCACCGGCAGCACGAGCCACGACATCTACGCCGCGGGTACGTCGGCCCAGGGCTGCGTCTCGGCGCCGTGCGCGGTGCTCTTCCACTCCGCCGACGGCGGCACCACGTGGGAGCACCTGAAGGCGTCCGGCTTCTCAGGCGGCACCGTCCTCCTTCCGCCGAACTTCCCGACGGACCGGCGGATCTTCGCCACCGGGCCGAGCGGGCTCCAGGTGTCGTCCGACAACGGCGCCACCTTCTCGACGTCGGTGCCCCTCAGCGGGCCGACGGCGATCTCGCCCGCGTTCCCGATCGACCACCGCATCCTCATCGGCGCCGTGCCCGGCTGGGAGTATCGCGACGACACCAACGCCACCACGCCGCTGCATCTCGACGGCCGACCTGCAGGCCAGACGCTCTCGTTCGCGTTTTCTCCCGCCTACACCAAGGACGGCCGGCTGCTCGTCGGTTCCTCGGCGCCCGATCCCAACGACCCAACGCAGCAGCTGTCGACGGTGACGGTGTGCGCTTTCGGCAAGTGCGGCGATCCCGCCGGCCTGCCCGACGCCGATCGCCTGCCGACGGTCCAGGCGTCCCGCACGTTCGCCTCGTCGGGTGTGGCCTTCGCGTGGGCCGGTACTCATCTCTACCGGTCGGCCGACGGCGGTCAGTCCTTCAAGGCGATGACGCTCCCCGTCAACGCCGAGGTGAAGGGTGTCGCCGAGGACGCCGACGGCGGCGTTTACGTCGCCCTGTTGAGCACCGACGCCAAGGGCGTCACGACCGGTGGCGTGTACGTCACCCGAGACAGCGGCAAGACCTGGACGCAGGTGGGCAAGGACACGGCGCTGGCCAAGGGTGCGTCGTCGATCGTGTCGCTGGGCAAGGACCGCGTGCTGGCTGCGCCCGCGGGTAGCGGTCTGGTCTGCTCGGCCGACGCCGGCAAGACCTGGGCCAAGCGCTGCCCGGCCGCCCCGTAAAAGCCCCCGCGTCCGAGTGTTTGCGCGATCTGCTGGCTATGACGCCGTAGATCGCGCAAACACCCAGGGTTAGGTTGCGGGCTGTGAGCCGTGCGTTCTTCGAGACCGTCGAGGACGCCCTGCACGGCTTCCTGCCCCCGGCGATGCGCGATTTCGAGTCGCACCGGACGAGCATGAACCTGAAGGTCTGGTACGACGAGGGCCGCGAGCACTACGAGGTGCAGCTGGTATCGGGGCCGGCGCTCGAGGTCGGGTTCCACGCCGAGCACAAGGACGCCGGGCGCAACGAGGAGATCCTCGACCGCCTCGTCAACGGCGAGAAGCAGTGGCGCAAGGCGTTGGGTCGAGCACCGAAGACGGGAGCGTTCCTCGGCCGCCAGAAGAGCTGGCGGCGGGTGTCGGAGGTCTGGGGCGGCGACGGGCTCACCGACGACGCCGCCGTCGAAGCCGCCGAGCGCCTTGGCGCCTACATCGAGGCGCTCGAGCCGCTGCGCCGCGGCCGCACGAGGAAGGTCAGGGCGTAGACGGCGCTGGCGATGGCGATGATCGCGAAGCTGGGGGGCACGCGCGGCGCCAGGTAGCTGGTCGTGAGGCCGCCCCACATGGCGAGCACGGCGATGACCGCCGACAGCCACAGCGCCGCGTAGGGCCGGGCGCTCAGGCGCAGGGCGGCACCCGCAGGGGCGGCGAGGAGCCCGAGCAGCAGCAGGGCGCCGACCGCCGGCGTGGCTTCGGCGGCACAGACACCGACGAGCGCGAGGAAGCCGATGCCCAGGGCCCGCACGGGTACGGACCGGGCCGCGGCCACCGCTTCGTCGACGCTGGCGAACAGCAGCGGTCGGGCGATCACGACCAGGGCGGCGACGACGCCCGCCGCGATCACGGCCGCCAGCCGGGCCTGGCCGGCACTGAGCCCGAGGATCGAGCCGAAGAGCACATGCACGCCGGCGGCGCCGTTCGACCGGCTGCGCGACGTCGTGTACAGCGTGAGAAAGAGGACGCCGAGGCCCAGCACCCACGCGAACACGCTGCCGATGACGACGTCGTCTGCCCGTCCCTGCCGACCCAGCAGCGCCATCGCCATGCCGACGAGGATCGTCGCCGCGAAGAGTCCGACGCGGGCATCGGCGCCGAAGGCCAGCGCCGCGAGCGCCCCGGTGACGGCCACGTGGCTGAGGGCGTCGCCGGTGAAGACCTGGGAGCGCAGCACGACGAAGTACCCGACCAGGCCGGCGGCGACGGCGATGGCCGTGCCCGCCAGGAAGGCGTTTCGCACGAAGGCGTGGGCGAACATGCCGGCCAGCACCATCACGCGACTGCTCGAACGCGGAGCGGACGCCGCCGCAGCAGGCCGGCGCCGACGTAGGCGGCAAAGGCGAACGACGTCACGAAGAACCCGATGGGGTAGGGCGTGAAGTAGGCGACGGCGAGACCAAGCCACGTCACGAGGAGGGCGACGCCGACGGTGACCACCAGGCTCACGGCCGGGCGGGGCGTCAGCAGCTGGGCGGTGGCGGGCGGCATCACGAGCAGGGCGAAGACGAGGAGCGTGCCCGTGATCTGGCTGACCTCGGCGACGGTCAGGCCGAGGAGGACGAGGAACAGCACCGACAGCTTGCGTACGTCGACGCCGCGGGCGGCGGCCACGTCGGGGTCGACGGACGCGAAGAGAAGCGGTCGGCCCACCGCTCCCAGGGCGACCAGTGCGGTGACACCGACGACGAGGAGGGCGAGCACCTGGGCGTTGGTGATGCCGAGGAAGCTGCCGAACAGCAGGGCGTTGACGCCGTTGAGAAACCCCCGGTAGAGGCTGACGAAGAGGAAGCCGCACGCCAGGGCGAAGGCCTGCACGACGCCGATGCCGGCCGACTCCTCGCTGTAGCCCTCGCCCCGCTGCGGTCGCAGGGCGGCGATCACGAGGGCGGCAGCGCCGCAGAAGGCGAAGAACCCCCACGCGGCGCTGACGCCGAGCCACACGGCACCGGCCGCGCCGGGAAAGCCGACGAGGGCGAGAGTGTGGCCGGCGAACGCCTGGCGGCGGATGACCATGAACCACCCGATGGCACCGGCCACGACGGCGACGATCGTGCCGGCTCGGAAGGCGTTGACCATGAACGGGAACTGGAACAGCTGGCGCACGTCGTCGAGCAGGTCCCAGCTGAAGTGAGCACCGCTCATTGGCTCGCTCGCTGGCGCTCGCTCACGGGTGCTGGTGGCGGTCGACGTGGTACGCGGGCGGCTCGGGTTGGCCCACGACGACCAGTCGACCGTCCGCCGCCTGCAGGACCTCGATCGGCGTGCCGAACAGTCGGGTCAGCGTCTCCGACGTGATGACGTCGGCCGGGGAACCGGAGACGGCGCCGCCTCGGCCCAGGTACACGACGTGGTCCAGATAGGGGAGGATCGGGTTGACGTCGTGGGCCACCATCACGACCGTCACTCCCTCGGTGCGGCAGATGCGGGCGACGAGGGCGGCGACGGCGGCCTGGTTGGGCAGGTCGAGGCTGTCGAGAGGCTCGTCGAGCAGGAGCAGCACGGGGCGCCGGACGAGGGCTTGGGCGATGAGGATGCGCTGCTGCTCCCCCCCGGAGACCTCCCCGACGGGGCGATCGGCGTAGGCCGCGGCGTCGACCAGGTCGATCACTTCGGCGACGCGCCGCCTCGCCTCTTCGTTGCGACGGCGGCCGGGTCGGGGCAGGCCCCACTTGTCGCCGTCGAGGCCGAGGCGGACGACGTCGACGCCGCGCACGCGCAGCCCGGCGTCGAAGCTCCGGCGCTGTGGGAGGTAGCCGATCTCGGCGTTGCGCGTCCCGGGATCGGTGCCGAGCACCGACAGCGCGCCGGCGGCGAGGGGCAGCAGGCCGAGCACGGTGTTGACCAGCGTGGACTTACCCGCGCCGTTCGGCCCGAGCACGGCGACGAACTGGCCCGACCCGATCGAGAGATCGAGGTGCTCCCAGATGAGGCGCCCGCCGATGCGAACAGCGGCGTCCCGCGCCTCGATGGCGTCGGTGTGCAGCGCGGTCTTCATGCCTTGCCCAACGCCGCCGCCAGGCTCTGCAACTGGTTCGCTTGCCAGTCCTGGAACGTTGCTGACGTGGGAGTGAGCGTCTCGGTGATCGGCACGACGGCGATGCCGTTGGCCTGGGCCAGGTGGACCTGGGCCTGGACGTCGGGCGTCGAATTCTGGCTGTTGAAGACGTACACCTTGATCTGGTGGGTCTTGATCTGGGCGTCGCACGTCGCCTTGTCGGCGGCCGTGGGCTCGCTGCCCTCGCTGATGGCGTCGAGGAAGGTCTCGGGCGTGCGCAGGTTCAGCCCGAGCGCCTCGGCCATCGGCGTGAAGATGCTCTCAGACGCGCCCACCGCCGCGCCGCTGTACTTCGTCTTGACGGCGGCGATCAGCGCGTTGTAGCGGGCGAGGCTCTGGGTCGTGAACGTCGTGCGCTGCTGATCGAAGTAGGCAGAGCTCTGGGGGGCGACGCGCTTGTAGTCGGCGGTGATCTGGTCGATGACCTTCTGCACATCCGGCGGCGAGTACCAGCGGTGCGGGTTGCCGCCGGGCTTAACGCCAACGAGGTCACCGACGTTCAACACGCCACGGTTGCCAGCCGGGTTGGCCTTGAGCAGCTTGTCGGCCCAGGCGTCGTAGCCGATGCCGTTCTCGATCACGTAGCGGGCCGACGCCATCGCCCGACCGTCGGCGGCCGTGGGCTCGTAGTCGTGGGGGTCGGTGTCGGGGTTGGTGATGATGCTCCGCACCGTCACCTTGTCGCCCCCGAGCTGGCGGGCGATGTTCCCCCAGAAGTTCTCAGCGGCGACGACTTGCAGGCGCCCGCTCGTCGAAGACGAGCTGCTCGTCGAACAGGCGCCGGCCACCAGGCACAGCCCCAAGGCGACAGCCGCGATCCGCACACGCGCCAAAGTAATTGAGAACGATTCCCATTACAACCTCAAAAGCGCAACTGAGGAGGGCCCTTGACGAGTTTCAACCGACGGGGCGGCTGTTGGAATCGGACAAATCGGCCGTGATCACAGCCGTACGAGCGGTTGAAACGTGAGCCGCCCCCTTCAGAGCCGCGTTGGGCGGTACAAGCTCAGCGGCAGTTGTTGCACCGGCCGACGAGGTCGATGCGGTGCTCGTGGACCTCGAAGTCCGACTCCTCGGCCGCCGCCTTGGCCGCTTCGGCCAGGGCCCGCTCGAGGCGGGGCGAGGCGGCGACGTCGACGACCGTGCCGCAGTTGCTGCAGATGAGGTGATGGTGGTGCTCGCCGCTGAGGTCCTCGGCCAGCTCGAAGCGCCCGGTGTCGTCGTTGCCGGCCACCCGGCGGACGACATGGGCGTCGGCCAGCACGGTGAGGGACCGGTAGGCCGAGCTCACCGGCAACGTCGGGGCGACGTCGACGATCTCGGTGATCGTCAGGGGCCGGTCGGCGCGTGCCAAGACCTGCACGATCTCCCGGCGGTTCGACGTGTAGCGCTGATCGAGCGAGGCCAGACGGAGCGCGGCCTCGTCGTGGATGCGGTCGCCGTTGTCAGCCACGCTGCGACGCAGCAACCCGGCGGCGCAGACCGAACACCGCAAGCCCCGCCGTCGCCAACCCAAGGGCGATCCACGCCGGGACCGTGCCACCGGTCGCCGGCAGGCGTCCCGCGCCCACCGACGCCGGCGCGCCGTTCCCCGACGGCGTCGCCGCCGCACGCGCGGCGGCGGGCGTCGCCGTGCCGCCTGCTGTCGTCTGCGCCGCAAGGCACGCCCCGCCGACCTGCCGCGACACGTAGGCCGAGGAGTCGAAGGTATTCGGGCCGTTGGTTTGATCGGGTCGGTTGTAGGGGTCGCCCGGGATCACGAGGATGGCGCAGCCG
>Ga0209577_10001674_pt1 | contig 21876 bp, 21 predicted proteins | sample GraSoiAngelo_109_FD_185874 | JGI IMG/M metagenome (GOLD analysis project Ga0209577, IMG submission 185874) | Grasslands soil microbial communities from the Angelo Coastal Reserve, California, USA - 14_0903_12_20cm (SPAdes) (version 2) | ecosystem: Environmental > Terrestrial > Soil > Grasslands...
TTACCAGAGAGAGGAAAGAGTTATCGTTTCCCGGAAGCCGCTTTGGCGGCCCGCTGCATCTTTCCGAGCACCTCATCTTCGCGAAGAATCAAGTATTCTTCATCTTCAATCTTGATTTCGGTGCCGCCGAACTTCCCGAAGAGGATGCGATCACCGACTTCCACATCCATGGGAATTCGCTTGCCTTCGTGCAGTTTGCCTGCGCCCACGGCTACGACTTCACCCTCTTGCGGTTTTTCTTTGGCCGTATCGGGCACGATGATGCCGCCCTTTACGGTCTCCTTCTCCTCGATTCGTTTGACAACGATTCGATCGTGTAGCGGTTTCAGTGCAATTGTCATTTCTCTCTAACCTCCCTTGTCAGATGTCCTTGATCGAAATCAAGACCTTGTCGTCCTAACGCGGACACACCCTCACGTTGCCACCGCCGCATAGAGCCTGCCCGCGTATGATCGGAGAGTTTGCTTCTCAACGGTCGGCGCGCTTTCGCTTGAACGATCCTTGAAGAACGCCCGTTCGATAGATCGCACGCGGCGCGTCCTCCGTCGTCTCCAGGTTGTGCCCTCGGGAACGACGAAACGAATACGCAAAAGACGATTTTTGGCCCGCATCGCTTTGAACCTCTGCACAAAAAATTGGAATTGCCAAGGAAGGACGGCTAAGGCTGTGGTTAGCACTCTCCCTTAGCGAGTGCCAATTTTACGCAAAACGCTTTTGTTGTCAAGTCTCCGAAGTTTGGAGCAACGATTCCTCAACGAGTGTTGGCTGAGGTGGGAATCAAGTAGGTTTGGAGCAGCGTTGAAGCGTTTCTGTGCAAGAGGCGGATGGGCAGGGTAATTCGCATAGCTTTTTGAGGGCGGATAACGGGTCCGCGGGGCCATTTCGAGGAGTCCGCAGACAGGAAGACCGCGATGCGGATTCCGGGGGCGAGTCGAAGTTCGGACTAGATGGCGCGGAAAACCTCAGGGCGACATGCGTACCCAGGAGGGTCTGGCGCGCGTCGATCCGGGCCCGGCGCTGAGGTGGCGGCGCAAAGTTCGTCAAACCGCCGGTTATGGGTAGGGCACCCTCCGCAATTTGATTCGAGTAGGCGAGATGGATTTGGCCGCGACGCGCAATCCGAGGCGACCGGAGAGTAAGTTCCCACCCGCGAATAACAGCTTGGGAAATCGTGATGGGAATGCAGGCCCCGGAACCGATGCAGCTATGATCGAAGAAATTACGAGCATTGGTCTTGAAGTTGTCGGCGTCAACCGTCCATCCGCGGTAGGGAATACTTACGCCAAACTGATGCTCTTCGTCGCGCTCGCCCTGGAGCGGGATGAACCCGCAATTGTTGGCTGTGCAGAAATCAAGTAGCGGACCGAAAATGGTAACTAGCGGTGGCGCCTGATAATAGTGGCCGTAAAGGCGCGGAAAGTCCAGTTGATGGGTTAGGAATTTGCTCTTTCCACTGCTGAGGCGACAAGCCTCTTTCCCGACTGTTGCGTTCTTCTTGTCCGAAGTGGGTTACTTGCGGTTAGCCCGTCCAGGAGCAATCCGGAAATCACGTTCCACAAGCCGACTTGATACTGATCCGTTCGGTGGCCAGCTGGATTACTTGCGAATTGACGAGTCGGAATCTGGAAGGCGGGTATGGGTGTCCGGTTGCGAGACGACTCTTCCCGCAATCGGACAATGTGACGTTCCTCATTGCTGTAACGAGCCGCTAAATATCACTAGCGCAAGCAGTTAAAAAAGGGAAGGTGGGAAGAATAAGTGCCCTTATCAACCGTTAATCTGGGGGGTGAAGTGCATGCAAACACTTTGGCAGGACCTGCAGTATGCGGCTCGCACGCTGACAAAGAACCCCGGATTCCTGGTCGTTGCCGTGCTGACCCTGGCCATGGCTATCGGCGCAAATGCAGTGGTCTTTAGCGTGATGAATGCGCTGATCCTGCACCCGCTGCACGTGCCAAACGCGGACACCCTTTACGCAATCCAGCACGGAAACGAGGCTTCCTTGTATGAGTCTTATCCCGACTATCTCGATTTACGTGATCGAAACCGGAGTTTCGAGGGCCTGGCAGCGTTTAACATCGATCAGGCGGGGGTAGACACCGGAGAGAATCCCTCTCGCATCTGGCTCGCGGAAGTCAGCGGGAACTATTTCGACTCGTTAGGCGTTCAGCCGTACACGGGCCGTGTGTTACACCCTTCCGATGAGCGGGGGCCAAACAGCGCTCCTTATGTTGTGCTTGGCTATTCGTATTGGCACACGCATTTTCAGGATGACCCCAGCGTGATCGGGCGTGTCATCCAGTTGAGCAAACATCCGTTTACGATTATCGGCGTCGCACCGCCGGAGTTTCACGGAACTCTGGTGTTTTTTGATGCCGATTTGTTCATACCGATCGTAAACGCCGGACAACTCGGAAATGATTTGAACGCGCGCGAGAACCGATGGGTGTTCATGACGGTCGGACACTTGAAGGCGGGAGTCAGCCGGGAGCAGGCGATTGCCGATCTGAACTCGATTGGCTCCTATCTGGAAAAAACCTACCCCAAGGAAGACGCTCAACGTACGTTTACGCTGGCGCGCCCGAGTCTCTATGGCGATTATCTTGGCCGGCCGATGCGTGCTTTCATGGGCGCCCTGATGCTTTTGGCCGGGCTGATTCTTTTGGCTGCCTGCGCCAATCTAGGAGGCTTGTTTGCCGCCCGAGCCGCGGATCGGTCGCGAGAACTTGCGTTGCGACTCGCCTTGGGCGCCGGCCGCTTGCGCATCTTGCGGCAGCTTTTCACTGAAGCTGGCGTGCTTTCCTTCCTCGGAGGCGCCGCCGGAATTTGGGGCAGCGTTGTGCTGCTCCATGGGCTCAGCGCGTGGCACCCGGCTTCCAAATGGCCCGAAATGCACATGGCTGTCAACCCTGATGCGAGTGTCTATGCAGTAGCTCTGCTGCTGACGTTGGTGAGTGGAATTTTGTTCGGCGCGGTTCCGGTCAGGCAGGTCCTTCATACCGATCCGTATCAGATCGTCAAGTCCGGATCATTGAGCACGGTCGGACGGCGGATTACCGTACGCGACCTGCTGCTTGGCGTGCAGATTGCGATTTGCGCAGTGCTCATTACTTCCTCGTTTGTTGCGGTGCGGGGACTGGTCCGGTCGCTACACAGCGACTTCGGTTTTGCGCCGCAGAACGCTTTTTTGGTGGACACCGACCTGAGTCTGGCGGGGTATCGCGGGGACAGCGTGCCGGAAATGCAGCAGCGGATGATCGATGCCCTCGAAACAATACCTGGCGTGCAGTCGGTCGGACTGATTGACAGCGCCCCATTGGTCGCTGGCGGCTACAACGGATCGCTTGTTTTTGCCGATGAGGTCATGGACTTCAGGCCTTCGAATGCCGCTGCGCACTCGTTCGTGTTCAGCATATCGACCGAATATTTCCTCGCTGCGGGCACCACTCTGCTGTCGGGAAGAACACTGACGCGCCATGATGACAAAGACGCACCCCTTGTAGCAGTCGTCAACGAATTTTTTGCTCGCAAGGTTTTTGGCTCGGCAACAAACGCCGTCGGCCGATACTTCAAAAGGCCTGATGGAACACGCCGTCAAGTCATAGGCATTGTGGAGGATGGGAAATACGATCACGTCGCCGAAGATCCGCAGCCGGCTATGTTTCTCCCGATCCTGCAGGCGCCCACGAGCAGCACATGGGTAGTAGTGCGCTCGGAATTCGATTCGCGTCAACTGAGCTCGCCTATCAGAAAGGCTTTAGGAACCCTGGATTCCAGCCTGCCGGTTTACGTCGATACTTGGAGCCAAGGACTGGAACTTGCTCTGTTTCCTTCGCGTATGGCGGCCATAGCGCTGGGCGTTATGGGTCTCATGGGTGCGATGCTCTCGATCACCGGGATTTTCGGCATGGCGGCGTATTCCGTGAGCAAACGGCTGCGCGAGTTGGGAATTCGCATGGCGCTAGGCGCGCAGCGAAAAGAGGTGTTGCGAGCGGCCTTGGGAAGACCGTTTCGATTGCTTGCTTTTGGCTCGGGTGTTGGACTGCTCCTGGGGATTCTTGCGAGCCGCGTTCTGGCTCACATTGTGTTTCAGGCGACGCCGCGCGATCCTTTGGTGTTAACTGGCGCTGTGCTGGCTATGGGCCTGCTCGGGTTGGTAGCGACGTGGATTCCGGCGCAACGCGCGCTCTCGATTGATCCGGCGATCCTGCTGCGCGAGGAGTGAAATCGGCTTTGTCCCGGGCGGGTGACGGGGCAATGCGTGGCCGACCATTCTTACCTGGGGTCCGGCCCGGTCATCCCGCTTACCCCGCTCTCATATTGACTTGAGCACGAAAGCTTTTATCTTATAGAATCTTATAGGACTACTTTTGTGTAGCTACATGTTTGGAGTTATACTATGCATCCATGATTCGGTTCGAGTGGGATGAAGCCAAGGCTAAATCTAACGAGCGAAAGCATGGGGTACGTTTCGAAGATGCCATGTTGGTTTTTGCTGACCCGTACGCGCTGGTCGAGCAAGATCGCATAGAGGGCGGCGAACTTCGGTGGCAAACACTCGGTTTGGTCGGGGGCATCGTGCTAATCCTCGTTGCCACACTGTTCGCAACGAGCAAGAGGACGAAATCATCCGCATCATCTCAGCTCGAAGAGCAGTTCGGAAGGAGCGCAGACGATATGACGAAAATCGTAAAGAAGAGTCTTTCGGATAGCCGCCTGACAGCTGGACGCAAACGCCGTCTGGAAAAGCTCTCTCGGCGGCCAGACAGCGAGATCAATACATCCGACATCCCGGAATTGACGGAGAAGTTCTGGCAAAACGCGGTCCGCAATCCCTTCTACCGACCTTTGAAACAGCAGCTGACTCTTCGCCTTGATGCCGATATTATTGCTTGGCTTCGGCGACAAGGAAGGGGCTATCAGACCCGGGCAAATGCCCTGCTTCGTGAAGCCATGCTGGGGGATCTGAGCCCGAAAAAAAGGAAGGAGCGTGGTTGGCCCAGCGCTAATAATCCGCGTCATGACGGCATTGCTCAAACGCGACGGGCTACTTGATGCATAAAGGTGAGTTTCGCGTAACCAACGAGCACACGGCTCGTTCTGCATTCTCAAGCGAACGCTTGGAAGTCTTTGTCGATCAGGCAGCTTTGCGCGTGTAGAGATGATGCAGTCCACCGACCTTTGGAATCTCGATACAAAAGTTGACGAGCTGTCCATTCTGCGATCGGGTTAGAGGTCAGGGAGAAATGAATCGGACGTCTCCGGTCGTGATCGAGAATCACGAAGACGAATAAGAGTTGGAAGGCAACCGTTGTGACGACCAAGAAATCGGGAGAAACGAAGTCCTTGGTGTGATTGTTGAGAAAGGCTCGCCACGTTTGGGAGGGTGGTTTCCGCTGTCGGACCATGTACTTGGCGACCGTTGCTTGTGACACCGGAATGCCGAGTTTCAGGAGTTCGCCATGAACGCGCAGCGCTCCCCAGCGAGGATTGGCGAGGCTCATTTGACGGATCAGATTCCGAACTTCATCGAATGCCGAGGGTCGTCCTTCAAGATGGCGACTCTTCCATGTCCAATAGAGTCGAAACCGCAATTTTGGCCGGGCGAGGATCAGTTGCATGGCAAACGTGCATTGTGCAGCTGCCACGCAGAACTTCCTGGCGCTTGAGAACCACTCGCTTGACGTATCCTGGTGGTCATCCTTGGTGCTAGAAGGGGTTATAAGACCCCGATCGTCAATCACGGCTGGATCGAAGTGCCCGACCGCCCCGGCCTCGGCATAACCGTCAACGAAGACGTGGTGCGGCAGCATTTAGCGTCGGGCACCGGCTATTTCGAGCCCACCCCGCAATGGGACCACGAACACTCTTGGGACCGGCTCTGGAGTTAGAAGTCCGCCTTCCTCGGGCATGCTCAAACGCGTGCCGAGTTCCTACAAATTTGGGTCGTCGTGAAAATCAAAATTATTGCTTGACAAGATTTGAGCATCTAGTATTTAAATACTATCAACGCGAATTTGTCGGGGTAGAATATCGTTATTGGGGAAAAGGGGTGGTGTCGTGGAAAAGCGTGTAATTTCATCTTTGGTCGTGTTGTGCTGCTTGATTCTTCTCGCCGGCGGGATCTCGCTGCGAGCTCAAGGAATTTTCGCAACTTTGACGGGAACGGTGACCGATCCCTCGGGATCGGTGGTAACCGACGCCAAGGTTGCGTTGAGGGATGCCGTGTCGGGCTCCGCGCGCGATACGGTGACAAATGGAGAAGGGTACTTTACGTTCGCGTCGGTCCCCGTCGGAACGTACTCCTTGACGGTGGAGGCGACCGGCTTCCAAGCGTACAAGGCGGATAGTATCAGCTTGGGTGGCGGCGAAAAGCGCAACGTCAAGGTGTCGCTTGCCATTGGCGCCGCCAACCAGACCATCGAGGTCAACGCTGAGGACACCGCAATAGTAGCTATCGACTCGGGCGAGAAGGCGTTTGCGTTGACAACCAAGGAACTGTCGAACTTCGCTCAGGTAGGAAGCAACGCCGCCGAGTACATCAAGATTGTGCCCGGCTTCGGCATTAGCAACGGCACCCAGAACAAGTCTAACTACAACGGCCAAACGATCGGCATCAATGCCAACGGTGATTCCGGCAGTCAAAGTCCGCTCAACGCCGCCTACTCTTACAACGGCCTGCCCGTAAACTCGTTGGACATCACACAGGACGGCGCGCACGTTTCCGATCCCGGATGTAACTGCGACACGCCGGTCAACCCTAACTCGGATTTCGTCCAGGAGTTCAAGGTCCTGACATCGAATTTCAGCGCTGAAAACCAGAAGGGGCCCATTCTCATCACGGCTGTAACGAAGGCCGGCGGCAGGGATTTCCACGGCAGCACCTTCTTCTCTGCACGAAACCATTCTCTCAATGCCAATGACTGGTTGAATAAAAGAAGCGGAGTACAACAACCCGCGAATTCGTACTATTACCCAGGAGGCACTATCGGTGGCCCCGTCCTAATCCCGGGGACTGGCTTCAACAAGAGCCGCCAGAAGCTGTTCTTCTGGACCGGCTTTGAATACTTCAAACAAACTCTTGATACCGGCTTGCTCAGGGCAACGGTGCCGACGGCTGGCGAAATCAATGGCAACTTCTCGGCCGCGGAGGTGGCGAAGGAAGGTACAAAGACCGCTTCCGGCCTCCCTCCAGGCCAGGTCAGCACAACGACTTTCCCCGGTGGACAGATTCCCGCGTGTACTACCAATGGTCAAACGGGGTGTATTGACCCTAACATGCAGGCTCTGATGAAGTTGTTTCCCGCCGCTAACGCTGATCCGAACACGACCGGAGGCTACAACTACGTCCAAGCCGAAATCTTCAGCCAGAACAACAGGCAATGGGCAATACGGGGGGATTGGGATATCAGCGACAATACCAAGGTTTTTGTCCACTACAACTACCAGCGCGAACTCCAACAGTTTCCGGTTGGTCTCTGGTGGCGCAATGGCGACCAAGTCCCTTATCCGACGGCGATCCAAGGCAAGAATAAGTCGGACTCCTGGACCGGAACGATTACGCATGTATTCAGCCCGACACTGACGAATGAAACCGTCATCGCGTACACCTTTGTCGGATTTCCCAATGTGTTTGCGGATCCCTCGAAGGTGGACCGCGCCACCGTGGGTTATGGATATGCTGGCTTGTTCAAGAACGGCGTAAAGCAGATTCCGTCGTTCGGCAACTTTGGCCCCAGCGAAGCCGCCCTTATTTTCAACCCTGGGGGGTTCGAGGCTGGCGGATCTGGCTCCGGTCTTTACGCCGACAAGTACATGCCCAGCGTCAGCGACACGATTAGCAAAGTACTCAGGAATCATACTCTGAAGGCAGGCTTCTTCTTTGAGTCGATTCGGAACGCTCAACCGGCCAGCAACTTTACAAATGGGGAAGCGCTGGTCTCTCGCAACAGTCCTTTCACCTACGGCAATGAGTATGCCGACCTGTTGACCGGCAACCTAAACAGTTACAACGAAACAAACTTCAACCGCATCAATGATATCAACTACAAAACAACAGAGTTCTTTCTCCAGGATTCGTGGAAGGCCACAAAGAAGCTGACCCTCGAATTTGGCATGCGTTTCACCCATTTTACTCCGTGGGTTGACGGCAAGAACTTCGGCTACTCGATCTTCGATCAGTCGAAATACCAGCCAAGCTGCGCAGCAACGCCTACGTTCTGCGGATTCGAGTGGCACTCCAAAGCTAGCTCGGTTCCGCTGGGGGGATTCCCGACGAGAGCGTTGTTTTATCAGCCCCGATTCGGTGCTGCTTATGATCTTCGCGGAACTGGCAAAACCGTTCTCCGTGGAGGATGGGGACGCTTCTACTTCCACTCCGGCCAGTTCACAAACGGGTTGGACGCTTCCGCGGGCGTAGCGACCGCCAACATTTCGCCTACGACTTGGGTTGGAGGGACCGGTTGTCCCAACAATCCGTCCGGGGGTTCGCATCTGTTCGCATCGTATCTCTCTTGCGTCAACGTCGCCGCCTCACCTGCTTCTCCCTCGGCAGTTGATTCCAAGGACGACCGGCAGCCGTATGCCGATAGCTACAGCTTCACCATCACGCAGCGAGCGCCGTGGCAAAGCTTTGTGGAAGTTGCCTATGTAGGGAACCGAAGCAGGGACCTGGCAAGCAGCGGCGGTTTCGGAAGCAATCTCAACCTGGTCCCTCTTGGGGCGATGCTGAGCGCTTCTAACCCGGCTAACGCTGATCCTAAGTTTTACCGCCCATTGAATGATCCGGTGACGGGAAATGGCTATGGCGATCTGAACCAGGCCACCAACAATCTCTATGGAAACTATAACTCGATGCAGGTGACCTGGGGTCGGCATGCTGGCCACTACACCATTCAAGCAAACTACACACTGCAGAAAGCCTTGGGCATCGTCAGCTCGAATGCCAATGGTCAACCGAACGGGTCGGCCTCCATCAACCCCTTCAATCTTAGAAGTAACTACGGCGTCCAGCCGACGGACCGCAGGCAGCTCTTCAACATTGCCTATTCGATTGATGTCGGCAATCCACTGCATGCCCATGGTGCGCTGGCGGGCGCTACGAGTGGCTGGCAAATCTCTGGCATTACCCAGCTGGAGAGCGGCGCCAATATTACTTACGGCGGCGGCTACAATGCCAGCACCAATTACAGCATGAATTTAAACGGTGCTATCATTCCGGGCTCGAAGAGCACGGCAAACCCGAATGGCATTCAGATTAACAATCAATCCATTCTGGGGACAAATGCCGTCCAGTTGAACCCGATCTTGACCTGCAACCCGGAGTCTGGCTTGACCTCAGGTGAGTACATCAATCCGAACTGTTTCGCTGCGCCCACGACCGTTGGCAAGAATGGGCCGACTCTGCTCCCAGTGGCCTACGGACCCAAGTACTTCAACTCCGACTTAGCGGTGTTCAAGAACTTTTCCATCACGGAATCGAAGAAACTTCAGTTCCGCGTACAAGCCTATAATTTCTTGAATCATCCTTTGTGGTCGTTCCCTAACGGCAATAACCTGACACTCCAGTTCCAGCAGGACGCCACGGGAGCAATTACCCAAACCAATTCGAACTTCGGTAAGGCGACGGACAAGCAGGGAGCTCGCGTCATGGAATTTGCCGTGAAGTTCTACTTCTAGACAAAACCAAAGCCTTTCAAACTAAAATGGGATGGCTTCGGCCATCCCATTTTTTTCTTGTATACTGAATCGGGATGCACTTGCCGGTATGTGGAAATTCACCCTCGTCTTGATTCTCAGCATTGGCGCGATCGCACAGGCGCAGACCCCCCAGGAACTGGTTCAGGACGCAATTCAGAAGCAGCAAGCTGGCGATCTCGAGGGCGCGGTTGCTGAGTACAAGCAATTCCTGAAACTGCACCCTGAGGCCACTGCTATCCATTCCAACCTGGGAGCCGCTTTAGCCGGGCTGGGCCGGTTTGAAGAGGCTGTCCCTGAATATAAAACTGCCCTGAGGGAGTCCCCTGCTCTGGCGGCAGCGAGACTGAACCTCGCCTTGGTGTATTACAAAATGGGTCGGATCGCGGACGCTGCGCGGGAATTGGCCAGAGTCCGCGCCGAGGACTCGGAGAACGAGCAGGCCGCGTTGTTGCTGGGAGACTGCTATTTGCGAATGAGACGAGAGAAAGACGTCATTCGCGTCCTGGAGCCGGAGGAGCGGAAGCATCCTGATGATCCAGCCATCGCCTACATGCTGGGAACGGCGTGGATTCGTGACAATCAAGTCGAGAAGGGACAGGTCCTGGTAGACCGAATTCTGCGCAATGGCGACTCGGCCGAGGCGCACCTGATGCTGGGCAGCGCCAAAATGAATGTTGCCGATTTTGCAGGCGCACGAGACGAATTTGCCAAAGCTGTGGCGCTGAACCCGAATCTCGCCGAAGTGCACGTCCTGTACGCCAAGGCGCTGGTGCTCACGGGAGATTCCGATCAATCTTCGAAAGAATTCAAGGCCGAACTGGCGGTGGATCCGTTCAATTTTGACTCGAACTTGCAACTGGGCGCAACGGCGAGGCAGGAACAGAATTATGAGCAGGCCAACCGATACTTCACGCGGGCGCTAAAAACCAGACCGGGAGACCCCGGGGTCCGGTATCAACTGGCGCTCATAGCTCTGGACGAAGGCAAGCCCGACGAGGCGCGGCAGATGCTCGAAACCCTCGTGAGAGAATCGCCACAGTTTACCGAGGCCCATGTTTCCTTATCGCTTGTTTACTATCGGCTGAAACGGCCAGCCGACGGCAAGAGAGAGCGGGAGATTGTCCAGAAACTGACGGCGGAAGCGCAAGCCAAGCAGCCTGGAGCTAAGGCACAATAGTTTGCAGCACCCGCGATTCCAGGCAAAGTCTAAATGAAATTCAATAGAAGAGAATGGCTATGGCTGGCCTCATCGTTTGGCGCAGCCCAGTCGCTGGGAGGGCAAAGCGCGTCAGGCCAGCTACAGCCCTTGTTTGTTGAAGTCCCACCATCTGCGAGCGGCATTGCGTGGGTGCACGAAAACGCGATGTCCCCCAGTCGCTACCTGCCAGAGGCGCTAGGTCCTGGGTGCGCTTTTCTGGACTTCGACAATGACGGGTGGATGGATATTTTTCTGGTAAACAGCGGCCCTAGTGATTTTTGGAAACCCTCAAGCCCTGTCCGCAATGCGCTGTACAAGAACAATCGGGATGGAACATTTACCGAGGTCACCGAGAAAGCTGGCATAACCGGCGGCTCTTTCGGAATGGGAGTCGCCGTCGGCGATTATGACAACGACGGGTGGTCTGATATTTTCGTCACTGCCTACGGAAAATCCATCCTCTACAAGAACAACCATGATGGGACGTTCACGGACGTAACGGAAAAAGCCGCCCTGGCCGCTCCAGGCTGGACTACCAGCGCCGTTTGGTTCGACTATGATAACGACGGCAGACTGGATCTGTTTGTCTGCAGCTTTGTGGATTACTCGGGCGTGCGCAAACTAGAATGCGGCAATAATCAAATAGGTAGAAACTATTATTGCGTGCCGCGTGTTTTCAAGCCCACCGCAAGTCTCCTCTATCACAACAATGGCGACGGTACTTTCACTGAAGTGAGCAAAGGGACTGCCATCGCCAAAGCTTTGGGAAAGGGCCTGGGTGTAGTCGCCACCGACATAAATAACGACGGTCGCATGGATCTCTTTGTCGCCAATGACACCGTGCAGAACTTTCTCTTTGTGAATCGTGGCCCGGGCTCCAACGGTCGCTGGAATTGGGAGGAAATCGCGTTGCAGGCGAATGTTGGATTCAGCGAGAGCGGGCGGCCTCGTTCAGGAATGGGAGTGGATGCTGCCGATCTCAACGGAAACGGATGGCAGGATCTGTTTGTCGCCAACGTTGACCACGAGATGTTTTCGGTTTACGAGAACAATAAAGATGAAACTTTTCGCGATGCTGCTCAAGGGCATGGTGTAGCCCGAGCTACAAGATTGCTGAGCGGCTGGGGATTGAAATATTTCGATTACGACAACGATGGCGCTGTCGACCTCTTCCTCGCCAATGGCCATCCAGACGACATGATCGATAACTATTCGATGCAAGTGAAATACAAAGAGCCATTGCTTTTGTTCCATCAGGGTGAGGACCGCAAGCTTCATGACGTAAGCGAAAGCGCGGGTCCGGCATTTGAGAGGTATTTTGCTGCGCGAGGCCTAGCCGTGGGTGATTTCGACAACGATGGCGCGCTAGATGTGCTCATTGCGGTCAACGGTGGCGCTCCCGTGCTGTTGAAAAACAACGCAGCTAAAGGTAACAATTGGCTGGGTCTCAGGCTAGAAGGCGCGACATGCAATCGCGATGCTATCGGCGCGCGCATTCTTTGGAAAGCGGGGGGCAAATTGCGCCAGCGCCTGAAGAACAGTGGTGGCAGTTATCTCTCTTCGCATGATCCCCGAGAGATTCTCGGTCTCGGTAGGGCGACGGTGGTGGATGAATTAGAAATTCATTGGCCCGCGCCGAGCAAGTCTGCTGACAAACTGACTAACTTGCCCGTCAATCGATATATCCGGGTAATTGAGGGCAGAGCTACATTCTGATTGCCTAGCGCTTACTTTAATTTCGCGATCACTTTCTCCTCTCGAAAACGTCCCAACTTGACTGCGACATGTTGCGCCCGCTTAACTGGCGGTCCAGTGTGGCCTTTCTTGAATGGCGGATCGGTGAGTGCAAGTGCAGTGCGGAACTTGGCGTCCTTACTTGGCTGCAGAGATTGCAAATAAGGATGGATTTTCGTGTTGGAGTACCGGCAGGCAGTTCAGAAACGGGGCTGTGGAAAGCGACGGCGACGTTTTGGGGCGATCCGGAAGTAATCCAGATGGGCATCGTGCGGATCAGTACCGAGAAGCCTTCTCGCCAGCACGCAACGGTCACTGCTAGGGCGTCGGTACTAATCCGACCGACGAACCGATAACTTCCGCCTGGCTCGTGAATCGGGAAGAATCTCAAAGGTGACCGGGTGAACCACATGTCTGGCTTTGCCGACACGTCCGAGTGGAGCGCGGGCTCTGCGAAAACAACGAGCACTGCTCTCTTATTACGGCCCGCCAGTAAATATAATGAGGTTCCGAAACGAGCCGCGACGTGCCATCATGCGGCTTTCCTACTTCCTTTGGGAGCAACTATGTCAAATACATATCTGAATCCCTGCGCTCTCTTCCCAAGTCAGCAATATGGTTTCTCTCAGGGAGTCGCCGCGGCAGGAAAAACTACGGTTTACGTGTCCGGTCAGGTGGGCTGGAATGCGGCGCAACAGATCACTGATCCCACCGATCTGGGGGCTCAGACCCGGCAGGCTTTAGAGAACCTGGAGATTGCCGTAAGGGCAGGCGGTGGGACGCGGACTGATATCGTGTCCTTGCGTTTGTACATCGTGGGCGACCATATCCATAACGCCCGACCGGTGCGGGAAGCCTTACTTGCCTTCTTCCCGGCAGAGAATTTGCCGACTAGCACCTGGATCGGAGTTTCCGCCCTAGCCAGCAAAGATTTCCTGATCGAGATTGAAGCCGTTGCCGTTCTGGAATAGGAACGGCAAGCCGATGGTGCGGTCGGGTTTACTGGGATAACTTCCGCATGCGCGTTTGTCGGTACTAATCCGACGGACGAATCGATAATTTCCAGCTTGTCTGCTTCGAAGAACCGACTCAACGCATGGCCGCCCGGCAAAGCAGGACTCCGAAGGCCGTGGCGCTTAGCAGGGATCGGATCGCGTGCAGGCGATTCCAGCGGCGGAACAGGCTGGCGACGCGTGGACTCCGCGAGTCGAGTGCAGGATCAAGCAATTGCTTGTTGGTGGGGAAGAGGACGATCCGCGTGAAAGGAACTGAAGCACCGAGCAGAACTGCGGCAACTGCCACCCATGAATCATGGAGTCGCCACGCCGCTGTCAGACCTAGAGCGAGACCGCCGATAGCAAGGGAGACTTGCATGATGGTGGCGCGCTCGTAGCTGGGCGCGAACTCGCGCAGGGCTAGTTCCGGGCCGCACGACATGCGCGCTGGATGCTCTACGAAGTTGACGTAAAGCGCCGCACCACAGAACAGACCCGCGCACGTGATCGACAAAATGAGAAAAAGCATGTGCAATCTCCCGGCGCTTCTTCGCCCCGGGCTCACCCGAGCCTCATTCTTGTATGGACCGCGCCCGGTTCATGAGTCGCCGTGAACCACCCAAATCCACAACGATAGCCCTACGCTCAGCCACCGCAGACTACTCTAATTGAAATCGGGCCTTCGGGTGGAAGCGTTATTTCAAATCCATAAGCAAGGTGCGAAATCCCTTCCACCTACATCGTCTGATAGACATGATCTAAGATAATCAAAAATGGAGAACTCACCGTGATCTCGGCTTCATCAAGCAAGGGTTTGACCATCGTCGTCTGGGTTTTGCAGGTTCTGACCGGCTGCCTGTTTCTTTTCGCAGGAGCTTCTAAGCTTTTCGGAGTCGCCGAAATGGTCAATTTCTTCGCTCAGGTTGGCTTCGGGCAATGGCTTCGTTACTTCTTCGGAGTCCTCGAGGTTGGCAGCGCCGTAACGCTTTTCTTCCCGCGGCAAGCTTTCTACGGAGCCGTGGTGCTCTGCGTGTCCCTGGTGGGGCACATTGTTATTCACGCGGCCGTGCTGCATCGTCCCGCTGCGTTTCTCGCGTTCCTGCTTGCGGTAACTTTGGTGATCGCTTACCTTCGCCGGCCCTCAGCCAACGCGTGAGGTCACGGACCGTACCCGGTGCACATATAAAGTCACCGTTTTGGATGACAGCCACCGCGGCTCAGCTCAGATCCTGGCGGCAACAACCCTCCAACCACCGAGGCGGACCATTCCCCTGAAGGCTAGGGTCCGGCCAGCGTCCGCTTTGCCCGTCCGGGCACAATCCGCCAACGTTCCTCATCAGCCCAAATCTACGCTTTGTTGATTGCAGGATCGGTGAGCGTTCTGGGGCCTCGCAGGTGGGTAATTCGCTTGACCGATATCCCTTCGAGGCATAGATTCGACAATCCTTCAACTTTTGCGAACGGCCACGCCGCTAAGGAGACGTTTTTGTCAGACTCTCTCACTGAAGAGAGCATGGGAAGCGGCCCCGCAATCGCCTCGCTCTCGATCGGAACGAAGTCAATTCATAAAGCGCGGATTAGGATTATCCCCTTTATCTTTCTTCTGTACATCATTGCCTTTCTCGATCGCATCAACATTACCTTTGCTGCATTGACGATGAACAAGGAGCTGGCAATCAGCAGCCAACAATATGGATTGCTCACCGGGATTTTCTTCATCGGCTATTTTCTCTTCGAGATTCCCAGCAATCTGCTGCTGCACAAGGTCGGCGCGCGAATCTGGATCGCCCGCATATTGGTGACGTGGGGAGTCGTGGCGATTCTGACCGGCTTTGTGCGTAGCGTGGAGCACTTGTACGTGCTGCGTTTCCTGCTGGGACTGGCAGAGGCCGGCTTTGCGCCGGGAATGCTCTTGTATCTAACCTACTGGTTCCGGCAACGGGAACAAGCGCAGGCGGTTGGTCTTTATTTGTCCGGCATGCCCATCGCCAGCATTCTGGGTGCACCGTTTTCGGGATTGATTCTGGATCGCGCACACTGGCTGGATCTCAGCAGTTGGCGGTGGCTGCTCATCCTCGAGGGAATTCCGGCAGTCATTTGCGGCTTCTTGACGTACTTCCTGCTCCCGAGCCGCCCGGCGGAGGCCAAGTTCCTGACGATGGAGGAAAAGGAATGGATTCGAACGGAACTGGAAAACGAAGAGCGGCAAAAACTGAAGCAGCGCCAATTCACAACGCTTGAGGCATTAACAAACGGGCGAGTCTGGCATCTGGTGGCGATTTATTTCGGCATGGTGACCGGTTTGTACTCGCTGAGCTTTTGGGCACCTCAATTGGTGAAGTCGGTTTCGAGCGGGTACTCCAATAGTTTCATCGGATTCCTGGTGATGATCCCCAGCCTGGTGGGCCTTGCGGCGATGATTATGATTTCGCGCAGCTCCGACCGCACGCTTGAGCGGAGATACCATGTGGCCATGCCAGCCATTATCGCAGGTGTGGCGCTGGTGCTGCTGGGCGCGGCTCACTCCACCTTTCCCACCGTCGTGCTGCTGTCCTTCGTGGCGTTCGGCGTTTACGGCTTTCTTGGTCCTTTCTGGGCGCTGCCCAGTGAGTTTCTAACGGGTTTCTCGGCTGCGGCAGGAATGGCCTTGATCAACGCAGCGGGAAATCTCGGCGGGTTTGCAGGGCCTTCGGCCGTCGGTTTGATCATGCAGAAAACTGGCAGCCTCTACGGCGGATTGGCTCTCGGCGGATTTTCCTTGTTCGCCGCGGCGACGCTTGTGTTGCTGCTTCGAAGCGGCACACAAACGAAAACGGTCTAGCTGACCGTCGCGATGTTATCCGGGGCAGCTAATAAGTAGATCGCAAGTTCCCCGATCCTTCCTCAAAAACTAAGGGCCACATTATCAAAGCCTGCAATGTCGGCGCTGCAGCTCAAAGTCACCTAGCGAAAATTGTGTCAAGGTTGGCCAAGTTGGCCAATTCCACGGTGCTTCGTATTTTGCAAATGACGCCAAAGCCACGACTTAGTGAATTTGTCTTACGGTTCGGGACCAGGAGGTCGATGGTTCAAATCCATTCGCCGTGAATCGCTTTTACTCTGTTGTAGGCAGGACTCAAAGTTGAGTCCGTTTGAGGTCGCACGCTGCCCCGCGTTCATGAAGGTCGCTTCGAGACGGCTCCTTGATTAGGAATCTGAGTTGCGCAGAAGCTCGACAGCCTCTGACTGGGTCAAGACGCCTTTGCGAACGAGCATATGGATGAGCCGGATGGTCCGGGAGTCGTCCCTTGCGTCAGGTTGCGCGGTCTTCTCGACCCGGGGAATCGCCATTGCAGGTGGCTCTGATGGGGCAAGAGACTCGCACAACCAGCATTCCAGGGTTGAGCGATAAGCCGGGGTGATGTCGCGAAAGACCAGGCCCATCCCCGAACCAGGATGTTGCGAGCTGACAGTCGCTTGCACCTCGAAAAGGTCTTTGCCCTTGTAGATTCGCAACCTGACGCTCGTGCCCACAGGAAAGGGATTCAGCGTGTCGATGTAGCAACCATTCAAGCTTATGTCAGACGTACGCGCCTCAATCCGGACTTCGGCTCGGAGGTCGATCAGTTCGGCAGGGGCCACGAACGACCAGCGCAGGTCGCCGCGCCGCTCTGCGTCGCGAGCGATTTCCGGCTGCGTCACCTGGGTGTGACGACCAGGTATGGCCAGCTGACTGGAAGGCGAAAGCAGAACGGCGACACCAAAGCCATCTCCCCTACGATGCACGCGGACGACTTTGCCGGTATCCTCCCAATTACCGGAGCCTGCGAACGGACCATAGGCAGACGTGATTCGCAGCCGCATGCCGCTGTAATAGTGGTCGAGTTTGGTAAAAAAATACAATGCGTTGCGCGATGCGTTCAGGGTCGTCCGAACTTCTTCGAAATTCCCGTCGCTAAACTCCAGAGGGCGTATGCGCAGCTGAAGAGAGACGCTGACCCTTCGCTTCCCCCTGCGCTCTTGTGCCGGGACGGAGGCGGGCTGCGGGGTTTTGATTTCTCTAGGAGTAAGTCGTTCAGACATAGGAATCCGCCAGCCGTGCGGGTGTCCACGGCTTACAACAGGCATTTTCTTCGGAAGTATCCCCGATTCCCATGAAGCTGCAGTACCAACCCGGAGGTACGAAGGAACCGGCCTCAGCCAGTACCCCAAAAGAGGCCAGATGCAGAATTCGGGTCCTAAAGGTCCCGAATTCTGCTCCTTACGCACCGCACTCGATAGCACTACTGCTCGTCGCCTGGAACGTTCCTAAAGCGGATTCGGTAGGCGGTTGATTGACCCAGTCCCATAAATATGGGAACATGACTTCGTGAAGACCACTTTGGAAATTCCGGATGCTATCTTTCGTCGCGCCAAGATCGTGGCCGCCGAGCGCGGGATTCCGCTCCGGGCGCTCATTTCGGAAGCTCTGGCCGACAAGCTGCGCGCCCAAGGCGGCGGGGCCAGCAAGCCCTGGATGAAAACTTTCGGCAAGCTCCGCCACCTGCGCAAGGAGACAGCCAGAATCAACCGCATCATCGAAGAAGAGTTCGACCAGATCGAGACCGAGGATCGGCAATGATCCTGGATGCAAACGGACTGTCAGCCATCGCAGATGGCGAGCCAGCCTTGGAGCCGATCCTTCGCGAGGCCGCTGAGGTTGCTGTTCCAGTTATCGTCTTGGGTGAATATCGGTATGGCATTCAACAATCGCGCGACCGACAGCGATACGAACAATGGCTGGGGGAATCCCTTCGGAATTACCGGGTCCTCGACATGGATGAAGAGACCGCCATCTCTTATGCCAGGCTGCGCTCGGAGCTCAAGAAAGCCGGAACGCCGATTCCTTCCAATGACGTCTGGATTGCGGCGCTTTGCCGCCAGCATTCTCTGGCGCTGTTAAGCCGCGACCGCCATTTCGATCTGGTTGCCGGGATCGAACGCGTTCCATGGTAAAAGGCACGCGAAGGCGAACTTCTCCGCTCGGTAGTCCTCTAGATTGTAAAGATCACTAGCCCCTGTAGGTTCAAGACTTTTGACTTCCTATTCCTAGACGATCTCGCGCCAAGCTTGGCAAGAAAGGCTGCCCTCGCCCGGCGGGAATATCCATTCAGCGAGACCACCAATCCTCCGCGCGGCCAGGCCATCCTTGCGCCGGAGGAAGGAAAATCCACGCCAGGTGTCCCTCGTGGCTGGTGCGGCCCAGAAGGCTTTCTCACTGTTTCTTCGATTGAGAGCAATCATCTCGACGAGTACTTCCGTGGACCTCGCCGAATTCTCTGCGGACGTCAAAGGAAAGTACCCCGTGAAAATAGTGCGCTATGCCGACATCGCCGAGGATCCCGGCTTAAAGTTCGCGACCGGGGGCCCCGGTTCAACTCGTGAATTGAGCATGCTCATCGCGAAAAACGTTGAAGCTGGCCGGCTGGTGGCCGGTTTCACTTACTCCCAACCCGGAAACTGGACGAGTTGGCCGCCGCATGAACATGCCAAGATGCTGGAAGAGATTTATGTGTACTTTGACATGCCGCACCCGGCATATGGCATTCAACTCGTGTATAACAATATGGAGTATCCGGAATTGGTTACCGTGGTGCGCGACGGCGACGCGGTACTGATGCCCAGCGGGTATCATCCGAATGTTTCCGTGCCCGGACATCGCATAGCTTTTTTGTGGGCGATGGCGGCACACCGTGAAGTCGAAGACCGCCAGTTTGGCGTTGTGAATATTCAGCCGGGATTTCAACAAAGCGGATCGGGACTGGAAGTAGGCCGCAGGTAAGCAATTCCATCAAGCCAAGGGAAACGGATGCGGCAAGAAAATCCCATCGCCGGGGCCGGCACTAGCGGAGATGCGCGAGCTTCAGCGGGGCTTGCTGGCTTGGATAAAGTTGGCATCCTCGCCGGACGCTTCCGCTGGATCATCTGCGGGCTGTTATTTTTGGGTGTAACCAAGAACTACATGGACCGGCAGGTGCTCGGGGTGCTGAAACTTCCGCTGCAGCACGAGTTTGGCTGGAACGACATCGGCTACGGACATCTGGTGTTCGCGTTTCAGGCTGCCTATGCGCTGGGCATGATCCTGGTGGGTCGCTTGATTGACCGCCTGGGCACGCGCATTGGTTATGCCCTGGCCATGGTTTTCTGGAGTCTGGTGTCGATGGGCCATGCCATCGCGAATTCGCTTACCGGCTTTATGATCGCGCGATCCGCTTTAGGATTCGGCGAAGCCGGTGTTTTCCCCGCGAGTATCAAGAGCGTCGCGGAATGGTTTCCAAAGAAAGAACGGGCGCTGGCGACGGGGATTTTCAACGCGGGCACGAACGTTGGCGCGATCATTACCCCGCTGATCGTGCCGTGGATTGCGGTGCATCTGGGTTGGCGGTGGGCTTTCCTGCTCACAGGGGCTCTCGGCTTCGCATGGTTGATTCTGTGGCTGTTGCTCTACCGAAGGCCCGAAGAGCATCGCTACTGCACGAACAGCGAGCTTGAGTATATTCAAAGCGATCCTCGAACTCCGCCTGGGAAAATCAAATGGGCGCAGCTGCTGCCGCTCAAACAGACCTGGGCGTTTGCCGCCGGAAAATTCATGATTGACCCGATCTGGTGGTTCTATCTTTTCTGGATTCCGGACTATTTGCAGCGCGAGCATGGTTTACATCTGACGCAGATCGGTCTGCCCATTCTGGTTATTTATGTCATTTCCGATCTTGGAAGCGTTGCCGGCGGCTGGCTTTCATCGAGTTTGATCCGTCGAGGATTCTCCGTGAATGCCGCGAGGAAGTGGGCGATGTTCCTCTGTGCGCTCAGCGTTTTGCCGATTGCCATTGTTTACCGGCTTTTCGGATTGTGGCCCGCTACACTTCTGATCGGAGTCGCTGCCGCTGGTCATCAAGGCTTCTCTGCAAATCTGTTCACCCTGACGTCAGACCTCTTTCCATCGCGGGCAGTTGCATCGGTTGTCGGAATTGGAGGCATGGCCGGAGCCATTGGCGGAATGCTGATTGCCGAAATCGTCGGGCATGTGCTCGAGTGGACCGGCAGCTACATGATTCCCTTTTTCATTGCGGCCTCGGCCTACCTGGTAGCTTTGCTCTTGATTCACACGCTGAGCCCGAAGCTTGCGCCAGCCCAATTGGGACAAGGGTAGGTTGATGAGCCTCGATGCCTTCGAACTACACGGCAGAAACGCTCTGGTGACCGGCTCCCACCGAGGACTTGGCGCTGCAATTGCCGTGGCTTTGGCAAAAGCCGGCGCAAACGTGGGTTGCCACGGGCGGGATCGGAAACCTGGTCCTTCTTGCGAGGAAATTCGTGCAGCGGGCCGTAAGACATTCTACTTTTCCGGAGATTTGGCGCATTCGAAGATTTGCTCCGGTCTTGTCGAAGAAGCGATCACCGAGTTTGGCTCAATCGATATTCTTGTGAACAATGCGGGAATGATTCGAAGGGCTCCTGCCGCGGAATATCCCACGGAATTCTGGGATGAACTGATCGCCGTGAACCTGACCGCGGTATTCCGCCTCTCACAACTTGCCGGCCGGCACATGCTGCAGAGAGGGAGTGGCGGCAAAATCCTGAACATTGCTTCTCTGCTCTCCTTTCAAGGAGGAATTCTGGTGCCCGCTTACGCTGCAGCCAAGGGCGGCGTTGCGCAGTTGACGAAAGCGCTTGCGAACGAATGGGCCTCCAAGGGGATCAACGTGAACGCGATTGCGCCGGGGTACATGGCCACGGACAACACCGCCGCACTCCGCAATGACCCGGTTCGCAACAGGCAGATTCTCGAGCGGATTCCCGCGGGCCGCTGGGGTGATTCGAATGATCTCGCAGGAGCGGCGGTATTTCTTTGCGCCCCGGCGAGCGATTACGTTCACGGCCATGTTTTGGTCGTTGATGGTGGCTGGTTGGCTCGGTGAACTGACCATCGCGTCGCGAAATCGGAGGATTCGAATGGGCGTCCAAGCGAAAATGGTCATCGTGAAATATGAGGCGGCACAAGAGTCAAAACCGGAACCGCGTCTGACGCGTAAAGTGATGGCCTACAAACTGCTCGTCATCTACGATGAGAAGATGCATCGGGGCAACCTCGCTGAGGACCGCTGCTTCCTCAGTCCCGACAGGCATCCGGAAAGTCTCCAACGGGCGATTTTCTCTGCATCTCAAGTTCCGTTTCATAAAATCCCCCGAAATCTATTTATATATTGAGTCGCTATCTTCTTGGCAAGTTCC
>Ga0209577_10001675_pt1 | contig 21872 bp, 19 predicted proteins | sample GraSoiAngelo_109_FD_185874 | JGI IMG/M metagenome (GOLD analysis project Ga0209577, IMG submission 185874) | Grasslands soil microbial communities from the Angelo Coastal Reserve, California, USA - 14_0903_12_20cm (SPAdes) (version 2) | ecosystem: Environmental > Terrestrial > Soil > Grasslands...
GTAGCGCAGGATGCAGTACAAGGCTCTGACCCCGTCCCGCCAGCCGATCTTCTTGCCCTCGGCGTAGGTGCGGCCCGCGTAGGAGATGCCCACCTCGTATATGCGCCACCCACCGCGGGCCACCTTGGCGGTGATCTCGGGCTCGAACCCGAAGCGGTCCTCCTCGATGCTGAAGCTGTCCAGCACCTCTCGTCGGAATACCTTGTAGCAGGTCTCCATGTCGGTCAGGTTGAGGTTGGTGAACATGTTGGAGACGGTCGTCAGGAAGCGGTTGCCGACCGAGTGCCAGAAGTAGATGACGCGGTGGGGCTGCCCGGCCTGGAACCGGGACCCGTACACGACATCGGCGCGGTCATCGAGCAGCGGCGCCAGCAGCTCGTCCCAGTCGTCGGGGTCGTACTCCAGGTCGGCGTCCTGGACCACCACCAGCGGGCCCCGGGCCTGGGCGAAGCCCGAGCGCAGGGCGGCGCCCTTGCCCCGGTTCTCGTCCTGGGACAGCACCCGGACGCGAGGGTCGTCCAGGCCTCGGGCCACATCCAGGGTGGCGTCGGTGGAGCCGTCGTCCACCACGATGAGCTCGAGCGTGTAGGGCGACTCGAGGACGCGCTTGGTGATGACGGGGAGGGTCGCCGCCTCGTTGTAGCAGGGCATGACCACCGACAAGCAGGCGGTCACGCCGCCCGGCTCGCCTCCCGACGGCATGGCGGGCACGCTACCCGGCCGAGGCGAGAGGCCGGCGGACGCCGCGGCTGACGAGGTTGTCGAGCTGGCGCTCGTAGCGGGACAGGACCGCGTCCCAGCGGTAGCGCTCCTCCACGTGGCGTCGCCCGGCCCCGCCCAGGCTGGCCGCGACCCCGGCGTCGTCGACCACCAGGTCGACCACGGCCTCGAACTCGGCGAAGCCGTGGTAGGCGACGCCCCCCCGGCTGCGGCGCACCTGACCGGCGAGCACGTCGCACGCCCCCTGCACCAGCACCGGCTTGCGCCACACCCACGCCTCTGAGAGGACCATCGAGAAGCTCTCGAAGTAGGAGGGTTGGACCAGGGCCAGCGCCCCGGCCAGCGCCGACTGCTTGGTGGGTTCGTCCACGAATCCCGTCATCACCACGTCGGGGTGGGGCGGGAGGGGACGCACGGGCTCCCCCAGCACGACCAGGGCCAGCGGCCCCGGGCGCCGCCGCTTGTAGGCGGCGAAGAAGTCGTACAGCTCGTCGGAGCCCTTGTGGGGGTCGACCCGGCCGACGAAGAGGAGGTAGGGCCGCTCCTCCAGGTCGAATGCCTGGCGGAAGGAGCCCTCATCACCCCCGGGTTCGAGCTCCACGCCGATTCCGGTCACGGCCGAGGGCTGCGTGACCCGGAAGCGCCGCCCCACCAGGGCGCCCTCCTCCTCGGTCAGGAACCCGAAGGCGTGGGGTTGCTGGAACATGGTGTCGAACAGGGTGAGGTACAGCGGCGGTTCGTCGTGGGCCGTGGGGTGGAGGAGCGTCGGGGTCAGCCTGCTGGCCACGGGGAGGCCGGCCCAGGCCGTGTGGTACAGGTAGGTGAAGAACACCACGGCGTCGAAGGACGCCGATCGCTCCTCCAGCCACCCGGGGAGCTCGGGTAGATAGGGTCCCTGCTCCTTCATCCAGGTCCGCTGCAGGTAGAGGGGGACGGGCTTGCGCCCGTACACGACGCGCTGGTTGAGGGGCGCGAAGCGGCGGTCGTCGCGGGGCCGGCGCACGGGCAGGCGGTGGAGCGTCACCCCTTCCACCTCTGACGTTCCCGGGGGGAAGGTGTTGGCCCAGTCCACGTAGCTCACCGCACAGCTGGTGAGGACCTCCACGTCGTGGCCTCGGCGGGACATGCGGGTGGCGTAGTCCTGGCAGCAGCGCTCCGCTCCGCAGGTTCTCGACCAGCCGGGCGCGGGCGGCGTCGGGGTCGAAGTCCCCCAGCCGGATCTGACCCCGCGAGACCAGGTCGGCCCGCAGACGATCGTTGTCCAGGACCTCGGCCACGGCCTCTGCCACCAGGAGGGGATCTCCGTCCTCCGGGAGCAGGAGTCCCCCGTGCCCCAGGGTCTCGGGGATGGCGGGACAGGCCCGGGCCAGCACCGGCAGGGAGAAGCCCATGGCCTCCAGCAGCGGCACGCAGAAGCCCTCGTGCTCGCTCAGGGTCACGAACATGCTGGCGTGGCGGTAGAAGGCGGCCAGAGCCTCCGGGGTCACGCTCCCTGTGATCCAGGCCCGGGTCAGGTTGAGGTCCTGGAGGAAGAGCTGGAGGCCCTGCTGGTAGCGGGGCAGCCGGGGGGCACCCACCAGGATGAGGTGGGCCTCGGGCACGAGATAGGTGGCGAGCACGTGGTGGGCCATGAGGAGGAGGTCGGGGCGCTTGTGGGGCAGGAGCTGGCCGACGAAGAGCACGACGGGCCCGTCCAGGCCCTGGAGGTGGTTGACGGTGGCTGGGTCGGGCTCTATGGCCTGCAGGCGGGCCACGTCCACCACCAAGGGGCTCACCCGCACGTCGGCGAAGCCCATGCTCCGGAGCTCGGCCGCGTTGAACTCCGACACGGCCAGGGCCATCACCGCCCGCTGGGCCAGCACGGCCAGCTCCCTCCTCCCTTCCTCCAACAAGCCCGCGAAGGCGGGGTCATAGGGAAGGAAGGACTCTGCGGGCGAGACGTTGTGGTACACGACGACCAGGCGCTCGGGGCGGTGCCTGAGGAAACGGAAGAGCTCGGGCTCTCCGATGGACGCGTGCAGTATCAGCAGATCGCGCTCGGGACGGTGTGAGGCCCGCCGGTCGTAGCGGCGCAGGAGCAGGACGTCATCCATGATGCGGGGGTCGATGTAGCGGGCGTAGATGTCCGACGGAGCCACCCGGCGCAGCATGGCCCGCAGCTCGAAGGCGGCGTTGGTGACGGCGTCACCCAGGGAGGCCGATACCAGCACCTGGTTGACCTGCATCAGCGGGTGACGACGAGGGCGTAGTCCTGGGGCGCGAAGAGGAGCTGGTTGAGGCGGGCCAGGTTGGCGTTGAGGTGCTTCTCGAGCTCACCGTTGCCGGGCACGTCCTCCAGAACCTCGTCCTCCGGCGGGGGCGAGCGCCACTCCACCTCCACCTGGGCGAAGCCCGCCTCGCGGAAGAGGAAGGAGAGGTAGGCGGGATGGACCACCGCGGTGTGGCTGGGATCGAGGTGGAAGGAGTGGGCGAAGACGTAGAGCGACTGGGGATTTACCGTCTCCACCACGATGCGGCCCCGGGACCGGATCTTGTCGCGCGCCAGGAGCACGAGCTCGAGGAGCTCCTGTCCGGTGAGGTGCTCCACGACCTGGATGAGCACCAGGCCACCAAGGGAGCCATCGGGGAGCCGGGCCAGCACGTCCAGGCCGTCCCCCTCCTCCACCTTGGCTCCGCCGGCCCGGGCCGCGGCGGCGGCGTCGGTGTCGCGCTCCACGCCCGTGGCTTCGATACCCATCTCGCGCAGCAGCTGGAGGAACTCCCCCCGCCCGCAGCCCACGTCGAGCACCGGGGCGCAGCCTTCGAGGCGGCGGGCCAGGCCCCGATAGCGCTCCACCAGCTCCTCGCGCGCCCCGCGGAACTCCTCCTCGAAGCTGTCGCTGCGGTACCAGGGCCGCAGGGCCCGACGGGCCTCGGCCGCCTCCAAGCGCTCGAGACGGCGGTTGAGCTCGGCCATGGCGGCCATGTCCCCCCCGCCCAGCGGGGATCGCTCGTAGGCCGCCAGGCGCTCCACCACCGCGTCCACCTGGCTCAGGAGGTCCACGTGGAGATGGGTGCTCGGGTCGTGGACGGCCACCACCAGGTCGTGGAGCAGGGCGCGCACGGCGTCGGCGAATTCCTGGAGCTGCTGCAGGACGCCCTCGGTCTGGCGGGCGACGACGCGTCCCACCGTGCGATGCAGGGCCGCCCCTCCGGGCACCTGCGAGGAAGACGCGATGCGGGAGGAGCTGAAGCCGGGGACCGCGTCCAGGCGGGACAGACCAGGCCCCAGGCGGTCGACGGGGGGATCGCTGCGGTGGGCGACGATGCGCTGGAAGTGGTGCTCGAGGTCCTCCTCCAGGCCGGGGGGGTACTCCCCCGACTCCCGCCGCTCTGCGATGCGGTCCCTGAGCGACTCGATCAGGGCGTCGAGGTCCGGGCCCTTCTCCTGCTCCTCCACGGTCCGGCGATGGTAGTGGGGCACGGGCCCAGGGCCGCGGACGCGCTAAGACCCGTTGGGCACCACGTCGATGCCCAGAGCGGTGCCCCCGTAGCCGGCAACCTGGTCGGGCACGCTCCCGAGCTGGGGAGCGTCCCCGAAGCTGTAGACGACGCCTCCCTTGGTCACCATCAGGTAGCCGCCACCCGTCCTGGTGGCGTGACCGCCGGCGACCACGGCCCGCACGTTGGCCCCGGGCAGCGACCCGAAGAACCCGGCGTCGCCGAAGCTGAACAGGCCTCCGTCGCCGGCCAGCAGCCAGTAGCCCCTCCCGGCGGGGGTGGCCATCATGGCCACGATGGGCTGGTTGAGGGGGCAGCAGCCCGTGGACCCGGCGAAGCCGGCGTTGCCGAAGGCGAAGATGCCCCCGTCCGAGGCGACCAGCCAGTAGCCGTTGCCGTCGGGGGTGGGGGCCATGCCCACCACGGGCTTGTTCAAGGTCATGGCGCCGGTGGAGCCGAAGAAGCGGGCGTCGCCGAAGGCGAAGATGCCCCCGTCCGACGCCACCAGCCAGTAGCCGTTGCCACCGGGGGTCGTCGCCATGGCCACCACCGGCTTGTTCAAGGTCATGGCGCCGGTGGAGCCGAAGAAGCGGGCGTCGCCGAAGGCGAAGATGCCCCCGTCCGACGCCACCAGCCAGTAGCCGTGGCCGGTCGGCGTAGCCGTCATGCCCACGATCGGGCGGTTCAGCTTCATGGCCCCCGTCGATCCGTAGAAGGCCGCGCTACCGAAGCTGAACACTCCCCCGTCCGAGGCGCCCACCCAATAGCCGGAGATGCCGCCCGTGGGGTTGTTGGTGACCGCGAACCAGTCGGAGCGCAGGCCGAAGGCGGCCGCGAAACCCGGGCCCGTGATGCTCGCCGAGCCGTTGCTGCCCTGCACGACCACGGTCAGGACCCGGCCGCCGAGATCACCGAGACCGTTGCGGCTGGAGACGTTGACCGACTGCAGGGTGCCGATCTGGGGGTAGGTGCCCTCGATCTGGGACACCGGCACCGCCGCCCGCCACGTGTGGTACGGGTTCGACGAGGTGGCGTCGCCGTCGTCGGGCACGGCCGGGAAGGCGCCGCCCGCGGTGTACCCCCCGGTCGAGGCCGAGTACTCCGTGCTGGCCACGGCCCCGTTGAGCATGCGCACCTGCCCCGCCGTCTGGCCCGTGGCCTGGTCGCTGGTCGTGGCGTAGATGCCCGCGCCCTCCAGGTCCTGGGACCCGCCCGCGTCCTGCACGGCCCGACCTCCGTAGACCTGGCAGGCGGTGGTGTCGCAGATCTGGGCCCAGCTGAAGGAGCTGTGGGCGGCCGCGTAGGAGCGGACGGCCACGGCCTGGGCCCGCAGGGCGTTCATGCCCAGCGGGTTGGAGGCGGAGGGGAGCTGGCCCCAGGACGCGGGCGACTCCCGGGGCACCACGCCCCGCACGTAGGAGTCCATGGCCAGGGCGTTGACGGTGTGGGACGTGCCGTTGCCCTCGACGGCGTGAAGCTCGCCCCGGTACCAGCGCGCCCCTGTCGAGTCGCAATCCTGGAGCATCTCGGCCCGGGGGGTGTCGGTCGAGGGATCGAAGGTGTCGTGCGACACCGCCGGGGAGAAGACGACGGGCCCGGTCACGGGCTGGCCCCCGTTGAGGGGCTGCCAGCCCGCGGGGCCCCCCGAGCAGGACGCCCCGCTCCCGGAGTAGACGACGAAAAGGTTGACCCCCGCCCGGGCCGCCCTGAGGGCGCCGTAGGAGCCGGCGCCGTGGTCGGCGCTCGTGTGCATGTGCCCCACCTCCTGGACCACGATCGTGTCCTGGCCGTCGGCGCGGGAGAGATCGACGGTGACCGCCGGGGCGCCGACGGAGCCGGGGGATGTGTTCGAGTAGTAGTGCCCCAGGATCGTGGGGGCGTCGGAGCCGGACAGGGCGTAGCCCAGGGCGCCGAACTGGCCCATGCCCCGCCCGTGGCCGAACCCGTGGCCCACGATGTTGACGGTGCTCTCGGGAAAGGCGCCCGCGCCGGGGGCGCGGGCCACGCCCACGGCCACGAGCCCGAGGGCCAGCGACGCGACCGACATGGCCGCACCGGCGCGGCGGCGGGCGCCCGCTGCGAGCGGTGGCCCCATGAAGGCCACGGTATAGGGCCCGCTCGCCCGGACGGGGGCAATCAGGCTCAGGGGGCGAGCAGGCCCGGGACAGAGACGACGTCGGCCCCGAAGAGATGGCTGCCGGGATCGACGACCCACACCCGGGGCCCCGTGGGGAGGTCCATCTCCCGGGCGTGGCCCTCGGCCGCCAGGAGCTGAAGATCGTTCTGGGGTTCGTCGACCACGAACACGGCGTGACCCCCGGCCGGTACACCGACCTGGTGGGAGTAGGTGTGGACCCACGTCAGATGATGGCCTGTGTCCTCCTGGCGCCCGTCCTTGACCATGGACGCGGTGAACTGCGAGAGGGTGTACATGGCGTGGCGATAGCGGTGGGCCCCGTCCAGCCACACGTACACGAGCACGTCCCGGCGGGCGTCGAACCGGGCGGCCAAGGCCCGGTAGGCCGCGGTCTCGTGGTCCACCTGGCGGATGGCGTCCAGGGTCTCGAAGTAGGGAGCCCCGTAAGCCGACTGCGTGAGCCAAGGGCCGCGGTCCAGCGCTTGGGCGGGAAGCACACCGGGCGCCTGCAGGAACCGTTGGGCGTCCACCCCGGCCACGGCTACGACCACGAGCGAGGCGCCCACCAGGGCGCGGCGCGGCAGCTTGGCCGCGGGCCACAGGAGCAGCAGCACCGCGGCCGGGAGGAAGGACAGCACGTAGCCGGCCTTGCCGAAGTGGAAGAGCACGACGAAGGCGACCGAAGGCACCAGGGCCACGGCCAGGAGCACCGGCGCCGTCAGCGCCATCCGCGGGCGCGGTGGCGCGGGCCCGGGATGCTCGGCCCCGGCCGGGGCGGGCGACGGTGACCCCCTCCTGCGGCGCCGGGCCCGCACCGCAACCACGGCCAGGGCGGCCAGGGTCAGGGGTACCAGGAGCCCGACGGCCATGGCCGTGTACCCCGTCGCCTGTCCGATGTTGTTCAGCACGGCGGCCCGCGGCGCTCCGTAGAAGGGGGAGGTGCGCCTGGCCGTGTCCATGAAGGTCCGGTTGCCGAAGGCCCGGATGACGTGGAACCCACCGGGCTGCTCCCGGGCCATGGGGACGAGCCAGCAGGCGATGCCGGCCGCCCCGGCCAGGCCCGCGGCCAGCACCGCCCGCACTCCCCGGGTGCTGCGGACCACGGCCACCCCGGCCAGGGGGGCCAGGACGATCAGCGAGGTCTGCCTGAAACCGGTGGCCAGCCCCAGCGTCACCGCCGCGGCCACCCCGTGCCACGACCGGGGCCGGGCCCGCCAGGCCAGCCAGAGGAGGACGACGCTGGCCAGAGCGTCGAAGGAGTAGGTGCCGACGGTGGCTCCGTAGAACCAGAGGAAGGGGGAGGTGGCCAGGATGACGGCGGCCGACACCCCGAGCCAGCGCCCACCCAGGCGGGTCCCCACCGCGCAGGCCAGCCCCACCGTGGCCGCGGCGGCCAGGGCGGCGACGACCTGCATGCTGGTCGCCCCGCCCCACCCCGTCGTGGCCCGCACGGCGCGGCCTGCGGCCACGTAGAGCCAGTAGCCGGGGGCGTGGGGGCTGCCCTGGAGGATGTCGAAGCGGTCCATGCCCATGACCAGCTGCACCGAGTCCCACTCGGTGGGATAGCGCGCCCGGGACGCCATGTAGGCGGCCAGGGCCAGGCCGCCGCTCAGCCACGGCGCCCAGCGCCACAGCCTGCTCACCGTCGCCGGTGCCTCAGGGCGCCGCCCACGCTGGCCGCCGGGCCCCGGAGGCGGTCGCGCACCCCCCAACCGGTCACCAGCACCAGGGCCTCGACGATCACCCGGGTCGACATCTTGGACTTGCCCAGCGTGCGATCGACGAACGTGATGGGGACCTCTACCACCCGGTAGCCGGCCCGGGCAACGCGGTAGGCGAGCTCGATCTGGAACCCGTAGCCCTCGGCCCGCACCCGGTCGATGCCCACCGCCTCCAGCACCGCGGCGCGGTAGGCCCGGAAGCCCGCCGTGGCGTCGCGCACGTCCAGGCCCAGGGCGGCCGCGGCGTAACGGTTGCCCCAGCGGGACAGCAGGATGCGGGGCAGCGACCAGTTCGGTGTCGACCCGCCGGGCACGTAGCGGGAGCCGATGACCAGGTCGGCCCCCTCCGCCAGGGGGGCGACCAGCTCGGGCAGGGCGGCGGCGTCGTGGGAGAGGTCGGCGTCCATCTCCAGGAGAGCGTCGAAGCCCCGGTCCAGACCCCACCGGAAGCCGGCGCGGTAGGCCGAGCCCAGCCCCGCCTTGCCGTGGCGGCGCAGCACCTCGATCCGGCCCAGCTGGGCGGCCATGGCCCCGGCCCGGTCCGCGGTCCCGTCGGGGCTGGCGTCGTCCACGACGAGCACGGTGGCCGCGGGAAGCTCGCGGCGGATGGCGGTGAGGACCTGGTCGATGGTCTGCGCTTCCTGGTAGGTGGGGAGCACGACCAGGGGGCGCGCCGGGGCCGAGGTCAAGACCGCGCCCGCGCCGCCACGGCCGTCAGGAACTCCGCATAGCGCCTGATGAGGCCGGGCCAGCGGAAGAAGCGCTCGACGTAGCGCCGGCCGTGACCGCCCAGCTCCTGTCGCAGGCGGGCGTCGCCGGCCAGCCGGCTCAGGGCCGCCTCGAAGGAGGCGTAGCCGGTGAACCACAGCCCCCCGCCCGAGCGCTCGCAGTGCTCCCGGGTGGCGAGGCAGCGGCCGTTCACCAGGGCGGGCAGGCCCGCGGTCCATGCCTCCATGAGCAGGATGGAGAAGGCCTCGTGGGGGGACGGCTGCACCAGGCCGAGGGCTCCCCGTAGCGCGCCCCACTTGGTCTCCTCGTCCACCGGCCCGGTCACGATCACGTCGGGGTGGGGGGGCGGAGGGTCCAGGACCGTCCCCGCCAGTACGACCTTGAGGTCCCCTGGCACCCGGTCCTTCCACGCTCCGAACCAGGACGCCAACAGGCCCGTCCCCTTGCCGTCGTCCACCCGCCCGACATACACGAGGTAGGGGGCGTCCCCCACGCCCAGCGCGGCTCGGGCCGACGCCGGGTCTCCCTCGTGCTCCTCCACGCCCAGGCCCATCACCACCTGGGGCACGTGGGCGACGGGGAACAGCTTCTCCACCAGGTGACGCTCGCCGTGGGTCTGGAACACGAGGCCCGACGCCCCGGTGAAGACCTCGGCGAAAAGCGGCAGCCTTATGGGTGGCTCGTCGTGGGCGGCCGGGTGCATGACCGCTCGGGGCCCCACGGCGGGGAGGCCTCGCACCGTGGGGTAGTAGAGGTAGGGATAGAACACGACGACGTCGGCATCGCTGGCCGCGGCCAGCTCCACCACGTCGGGGCACAGGGGGCCCTGCATGTCGACCCACCGCTGCTGGTCCTCGGCGCAGGCCGCCTCGGGCGGGTGCAGCACCCGCCGTGACAGCTCCTCGAAGCCGGGGTCTCGCCCGGCCCGTGACGCCAGCCTGTGCACCTCGACCCCGTTGATCACGACGGTGCCCGGCTGGTACTCGTCGGCCCACGTGCGGTAGTCGAGGGCGCACGTCGTGATGACCTCGACCTCCCAGCCCTGGACGGCGACGAGGCGCTCGGCCAGCATGCGGGCCCCCAGCTCCGCTCCTCCCAGCACCTCGGGACCGTAGCGGGGCACGACGTAGGCGACCTTCATGCGCCCAGCGGGAGCTCGAGCCCGTCCTCCAGGGACCGCAGGAACCGGGCCCGGGTGCGGTCGAGGGCGAAGTCGGCCAGGCGCCTCGAGCCCGCCGCCACCAGGCCGCGGCGCAGTTCCCGATCGTGGGTGACCCGGTGCACGGCGGCCGCCACCACCGCGGGCTCCTTGCCCTCCAGCAGGAGTCCGGCGCCCGCCACCGTCTCGGGAACGGCCGCGGCGGAGTAGGCGACCACGGGAAGGGCGTGGGCCCACGCCTCCAGCAGCGGGATGCAGAAGCCCTCGTGCTCGGACAGGCACACGAACACGTCGGCGGCGCGGTAGTGAGCGGCCAGCCCGCCCGCGGGGACGGGCCCGGTCAGGTGCACCGCGTCGAGCAGGCCCAGCGCGGCGACGTAGCCCTCAAGGGCCGACCAGTAGGCCCGCGAGGAGCAGCCGCCTACCAGGTGCAGCCGGGCCCCGGGGTCGTACAGGCGCCGGTAGAGGGCGAAGGCCTTGAGCACGTCGTGCTGGCACTTGTTGGGCGTCACCCTGCCCACGAAGAGCCAGGTGACGGAGCCCTCGGCCTTCTCGTCGAGGAGCCGGGCGACCATGTCCTCGTCGGCCGCGGCGTCGAAGGAGCCCACGTCCACCAGGAGGGGGGCCACCGCGCTGCGGCGGTAGCCGGCGGCGTCGAGCTCGGCCTGGTTGAAGGCAGAGTCCGCCGCTCCGAGCGCGGCGCGGCGACCCAGACGGAGGAGCTGGTCCTGGCCCCACGACACGCCGTGCACCAGCTCGGGCTGCCAGCGGGCGAAGAAGGACGGGGGCGTGATGTTGTGGTGGTCGACGACCAGGGGCTCGGGCCGGGACTCGACGAAGTCGGCCACGGTCGAGCCCACGGCCATGTGGTACAGGAGCACCTCGCGCCCCTTCTGTCCCCGCCTGCCCCGGTAGTCGGTGAAGCGGCGGCCGCGCACGGCCCCGGGCATGCGCAGGTGCTCGGCGTAGATCTCCGACTGCAGGCCCCGATCCTGGAACAGGCGCTGGACCTGCAGGGCGTGGCCCCCTACGGCACCGGGCTCGAAGGTGGGCACGAACTGGTGCACGGCCTGCACCCGGGTGGTCACGCTGCTCCCAGGGCCTCGCCCAGGACGGCGGCGAAGCGGGCGCTGGAGCGGGCCACGTCGAAGTCCGACGCCCGGCACACACCCCGCCGGACGAGGAAGTCCCGCAGCTCGGCGTCCGAGCGCACCCGATCCACGGCCTCGGCCACGGTGAGCGGCGTCTTGGACCGCAGCAGCAGGCCGGCTCCCGCCACCGTCTCGGGGACGGCGGCGGCGGCGAAGGCGACCACGGGCACGCGGTGGCGCATGGCCTCGACGAGGGGGACGCAGAAACCCTCGTGCTCGGAGAGGCAGACGAACACGTCGGCGCTGCGGTAGTGAGCGGCGAGGAGCCCGGGTGGCACCGATCCCGTCAGGTTCACGACGTCCTTCAGGCCGAGGGCCTCGACCAGCTGGTGCAGGGCACGCAGGTAGGAGCCGGCGGCCGGGGCGCCGACCAGGTGGAGACGGGCGGGCACGCCGAAGGCCCGGCGGTAGGCGGCCACGGCCTTGATGAGATCGTGGTGGCACTTGTTGGGCGCCACCCGGCCCACGAAGAGCCAGTCCATCCCCCCCGGGGGCTTGCCCCCGGCCAGCCGGTCGAGCCCCGACACGTCCACCTCGGAGTCGAGGGCGTCGAAGTCGACGAGCACGGGGGCCACGGCCGTCCTCCGGTACCCCGCGGATCGCAGCTCGTCCTCGTTGAAGGCGGAGACGGCGATGCCCGCCCGGGCCCGGGAGGCGAGGGCGAGCAGGTGGGCCCGCCCCTCGTCGAGCTCCTTGCCCACCGCCTTGTGCCAGGGTGTGAGCAGCCGGGCCGGGGTGATGTTGTGGTAGTTGACGAGGGTCTCCTCCGGCCTGTCGAGCACGTACCGCCCGACAGGACCGCCCGTCGACAGCTGGTAGAGCAGGGCGGCGCGGGACGCTCCCGCCCGCCGGGCGAACGAGCGATAGTCGCGCACTCCCAGACCCCGGGCGTCGGCCGCGGGCGCGTCCCACGCGTAGATCTCCGACTGCAGCCCCATGGAGCGCACCAGCTTTTGCACGGCCACGGTGTGCATCCCTATGGCGTCGCGGCGGCGAAACGACGGCAGGAACTGGTGGACGGCGTCGACCGATGGCGCCCCCGCCATCTCAAGCCACCACCGCGGCCATGGCGTCGGCGAAGCGGGCGCGCGAGCGGTCCAGGGCGAATTGCCGGGCCCGGGCGTGACCCCTCTTGACCATGGCCGCCCGCAGGGCCGGATCCCCGAGCACCCGCTCCACCGCCGTGGCCACCGCCAGGGGCGAGCGCGAGGACACGAGCAGGCCGGCCCCACCGAGGGTGCCGGGGACGGCCGCGGCCGGGAAGGCGACGACGGGCAGGCCCATGTGCATGGCTTCCAGGGCGGGGACGCAGAACCCCTCGTGCTCCGAGAGGCACACGAACACGTCCGCGCTCCTGTAGTGGGCCACGAGAGCCGCCTGGGAGACGGGGCCGGTCAGCCGCACCGCGTCCCGCAGCCCCAGGGCCGCCACCGTCCGGGCGATGGCGGTGCGGTAGCAGTCCGACGACACCCCCCCGACGAGGTGGAGGCGGGCCCGACCGTCGACCTGGCGGACGTAGGCGGCGAAGGCCTTGAGCACGTCGTGCTGGCGCTTCTGGGGGGCGATGCGACCCACGAAGAGCCAGTCGGCTCCCCCCGCCGACCGCACCTCCTGCAGCCAGGCCAAGGTGGCCTCGTCCGTCTCGCCGCACCTGCGCTCGAGGTCGACGAGCACGGGGCAGACGGTGGTGGAGGCGTAGCCCTCGGCCCGCAGGTCGCGCTCGTTGAAGCTCGAGTCGGCGATCCCCAGGGTCGTGCCCGGCGCCAGCTGGCGGAGCTGGGCCCGGCCGCCCCGGAGGATCTCGGCCACCAGGGGCTCCCAGGGCGCGAACAGGCCGTCGGGGGTGATGTTGTGGTAGTTGACGACGCGCGCCTCCGGACGGCCGAGGATGAACTCGGCCATGCGGCTCCCGGTCGACAGCTGGTACAGCAGCAGGGTGCGGTCCGCGCCCGTGGGCGCCCCGAACTCCTGATAGGGCCGCCCGTCGGCGTGGGCCGGGCCGTGGGCCACCTCGTACCAGATCTCGGAGGCGAGGCCGAGCGAGACCAGGAGCCGGCGCACCTCCAGGGCGTGGTCACTGACGGCGTCGTGGCGCGCCAGTGAGGGCACCAGCTGGTGGACCGCCTCTATCACCTCAGCGGACGCCGGTGACCGCGAAGGCCCGGGGGGGGAACAGCAGCTCGTTGAGGCGCTCGAGATTGGCGTTGATGACGTTGGCGCCCGCGTCGCTGCCGGGCACGGGCGAGAGCCTGACCTCCGACGCTTGTGCCTCAGCCACCTTCAGGTCGCTGAAGCCCCTGGCTTCGAGGAGGTGGCGCCAGGTCTGGGCGTGGATGGGCCTGCCCCCGGCCAGGTCGGCCCCGATCGGGTCCCGCTCCCGTCCCCAGACGGAGGGGTTGGTGCCGATGACGACGAGCCTGCCCCCCCGGGCCAGCTTCGCCGCGGCCAGCTCGGCCAGCTCGACCAGCGAGCCGGGGGGGAGACGGTCGACGCACCCGGAGAGCACCAGGCCTCCCAGCACGCCGTCGGTCAGGGCCCTGAGGTGGGCCGCCACGGGATCGAGACGCACCTCGATGCCTTCCTCGTCCGCCCTCTGGGCCAGGGCCTCGACCGGCTCCACTCCGTAGGCGTCCACCCCCCGGGCCAGGAGGCGGGCGACCAGCGTCCCGTGGCCCGCCTCGGCGTGGACGACCCGGCCCGGGGCGTCATTCAGGAGAGCCACGAGCAGCGACTCCCACTCGGACAGGTCGGGCTCGCCTCCCGCCAGGCGGGCCTCGCGGGCAACGGTGCCTCCCGGGGGGGGCACGGCCTGCTCCAGGGCTCCCACCCGGTCGGCGAGCAGGCGCACGGCCTTGCCCAGGGCGTGGCCCAGGCCCGATACCTGCGAGGCGACCCAGCGCAGGTACCAGCGGATGGTCTTGCGGATGGCGCGCTTTACGAAGGCCACGGCCGGGTTGGTGGTGTCGAGGGGAGCCACCAGGTCGATCTGGGTGAGCTCGTCGACGCGCGCCATCACAGAGTCGAAGTCGCCCAGGACCGCGTCCACCGGGGCGAAGCGAGCGAAGACGAGGTCGAGCTCCCGCTCGAGATCGGCCGGCAGCTCACCCGACGCCCGCTTCCTGCGCACCTCCTGGTCGATCTCGGCCCGCACCCGGTCGAGGTCGATCTCGGGCCCGGGCTGCTCGAGCGGTTCGGCGCTCACCGGGGGCTCACCTCGCCTTCTCCGCAGGGCCGCCCCCGAGGTGGGACGCGGCAGCCGCGGGCTCGGCGCCGGCTCGCACGTCGCGCCGGGAGACGCGGAAGGGGGCGTGGACCACGCCGGGGTAGCCGCCCGGGTTCATGACCTCGAACTGATGACGCTGGTCGGCCCAGTCGTACACCGTGCCCTGGTCCTGGCTGTGGACGCCCACGCTGACGAGAAAGGTGCCGTCCAGCAGCGGGACCTGGTCGAAGGTGAAGGTGATGTCGGCGCGGCCCTCCACCGGTCCGGCGTCGACACCCGAGCCATCGGTGCTGGCGCCGAACACGAAACGGCCCTCCAGGTCGTACACGCCCAGGCCCACGACGACGTCGTCGACCCGCGTCGGGGCCTCGTAGCCCACCCGCACGACCAGGTTCTGTCCGGGGAGCAGGTAGGGGCGCTCCTCGCAGCCCTCGTACTCGAAGGCCACGTCGGTGATGCGGACCTCCAGGTTGCGCCTCGACTCCTGCCCGGTGATCTCGGGCCGCTCCTGCTGCCCGGGCTCGGTCTGCTGGAGCTGCAGCTCCAGCTCGCGGGCCTCGGCGAAGCGCTGGCGCTCCAGCAGGTGCTCGCGGAAGGAACGGATGGCCTCCCCGGGCGGGCCCACCGCCACCATGTCGCCCTGGTCCAGCACCGCGGCCCAGTTGCAGATCTGGCGCACGAGGTCGGGGCTGTGGGTCACGAACACGATCGTGCGCCCCTCCCTCTGGAACTGACGTACCCGGTCGAGGCACTTGCGCTGGAAGTTCTCGTCCCCCACGGCGAGTACCTCGTCGACCAGGAGCACGTCGGGGTCCATGTGCACCGCCACCGCGAACCCCAGCCGCACGTACATGCCCGACGAGTAGTACTTGACCTGGTTGTCGATGAACTGCTCAAGCTCGGCGAAGGCCACGATGGCGTCGAACCTGCGCTCGACCTCCTTGCGCGAAAGCCCCAGCAGCGACGCGTTCAGGAAGATGTTGTCCCTGCCGCTCAGCTCGGGCTGGAAGCCGGCGCCCAGCTCGAGCAGAGCCGCCAGCCGGCCCCGCACCTTGATGGTGCCGGTGGTCGGCTGGAGGATGCCGGCGATGCACTTGAGCAGGGTGGACTTGCCCGAGCCGTTGTGGCCCAGGAGCCCCACCGTCTCGCCCTCGCGGATCTGCATGTCGATGTCACGCAGGGCCCAGAAGTCCTCATGGGGGATGCGCCCCAGGTGGATGAACCGCTCCTTGAGCGACGTGTACTTCTCGTGGTACAGGCGGAAGCGCTTGGAGACCTCCGACACCTCGACGGCGACCGTGGCGGAGGAGACGGGCATCGGGCTCAGAGCTCCTCGGCGAAGTTGCCCTCGACCCTGGCGAACACGGCCACCGCGCCGAGGAAGAGGAGCACCGATCCCCCCATGACGCCCAGCAGCTGGGCCAGGTACCACAGGCGGCCGGCGTGGGCCGGGAGGATGGCCACCGGTCCGCTGCCCGTCGTGCTCGGGGGGCTGATCTTGGCGTAAAGGGCGCGCTGGAAGCTCAGCACGATCGGGGTGATGGGGTTGAGGCGGAAGACCCAGGCCTGGGCGCCCAGGCGGTCGGCGATGTTGCGGTAGGTGTAGACGATCGGGGTGGCCCAGAACCACGCCGTCATCACCACCTCCAGGAGGTGCTGGATGTCCCGGAAGTAGACGTTCATGGCGGCCAGGAACACCCCCAGGGCGGCCGTGAACATGAGCAGGGTGAGCAGGGCCGGCACCAGGAGGGGCATGTAGGAGAAGCTGGGCACGAAGCGGAAGACGACCAGGGCCAGAAGCATGACGACTACCTGGTAGAAGAAGAACTGCAGCGACGCCCCCACCGAGGCCAGGGCCAGGATCTCCCGGGGGAAGGCGACCTTCTTGACTATGGCGGCGTTGCCGACCACGGCGCCCGTGGCCGAGGGGAGGGCGGTCGAGAAGAGATTCCACACCAGCAGGCCGCACATCAGGTAGATGGCGAAGTAGGGGATGCCGTTCTTCAGCACGATCTGGAAGACGAAGTAGAACACGGCCAGGGTCATGGCCGGGTTGACCATGGACCAGCCCACCCCGACCACGCTGTTCTTGTACTTGACCTGGAGCTCCTTGCGCACCAGGCCCCGCAGCAGCTCCCTGTAGGTCCAGATGTCGCGCAGGTGCTGGACCAGGGTGGTCCGGGACGACACGATCCTGGTGGGGGCGTGGTCGAGCCGACTGGGCACCGGGGTCACGTCGTCCGTGCCGCGAGAGGAGCTCGGGCGCACGATTGCATGAAGATACCGCCCGGCGACGGCGCCGCCAGGTAGGGGGGCGTTCAGAGCCGGCCCGCTCCTTGCTTCCCGCCCCCGGCCGCGGCCCCGGCCTCACCCTCGGCCACGCAGCGGTTGCGTAGGGCGCCCACCCCCCCGATCTCTGTCTCGATGACGTCGCCCGGGCGCAGGTACCGGGGCGGGCGGCGGGTGAAGCCCACCCCGGCGGGCGTCCCCGTGAGGCAGATGTCGCCGGTGCTGAGGGTCATCACCGAGGAGAGGAGCTCCACCAGGTGGGCCACGTCGACGATCATCTCCTTGGTCCTGGCGTCCTGCATGAGCTCGCCGTTCACCCGGCAGGTGATGTGGAGGTCCTCGGGGTGCTCCAGCTCGTCCAGGGTGACCAGGGCCGGCCCGCAGGGGCAGAAGGTGTCGAAGCTCTTGCCCAGCGAGAACTGGTGTCCGGCGGCCATCTGGACGAACCGCTCGGAGATGTCCTGGGCGACCATCACGCCCCGCAGGCTCTGCAGGGCGTCGCGGTGGGCGATGTTGCGGCCTCCGGCGCCCACGACGAAGGCCAGCTCCGCCTCCCAGTCCGTGGTTCCCTCGCCCGCGGGGAGGATGACGTCGTCGTGGGGCCCGGTGATGGAGGACGAGAACTTGGCGAACACCGAGGGGATGGGCCCGACGTCCGCCCCCACCTCCCGGGCGTGGCCCCGGTAGTTGACCCCGATGGCGTAGACGGCGCGGGGCATGGGCACCGGCGGTCCCAGGTGCACCTGGTTGACCGGCACCCCGCCCTGGACGGCGCCCCGCTGCGAGAGCGCCAGCACCTCATCCCAGTGAGCCACCAGAGTCTCGGTGGGCCACCTGGGGATGGCGCCACCGGAAGCCTCCTCTAGGTCGAACACCTGCCCGTCGACCAGGAGCGACGCCCGTCCCCCCGCGTTGACGAACCGCACGCCGCCATCATGACAGGGCGACGGAGCTCAGGTCTCGACCTCGGCCGCCACCGAGCGCTCTATGACCTGGTCGATGAAGCCGTACTCGTTGGCCTCCTGGGCCGTGAACCACCGGTCGCGGTCGAAGTCCTCTTCGATGCGCTCGACGGACTGACCGGTGTGGAAGGCGATGCGCTCGGCCATCATGCGCTTCAGGTAGACGATCTGCTCGGCCTGGATGGCGATGTCGGCCGCCTGCCCCTGCATCTGCCCCGACGGCTGGTGCATGAGGATCCGGGAGTGGGGCAGGGCGTAGCGCTTGCCCGGGGCGCCTGCGCAGAGAAGGAACTGGCCCATCGACGCGGCCAGGCCCAGGCAGATGGTGGCCACGTCGCAGCGGACGTACTGCATGGTGTCGTAGATGGCCAGCCCGTCCGTCACCGAACCGCCCGGGGAGTTGACGTAGAGGGCGATGTCGCGCTCGGGATCCTCCGCCTCCAAGAGGAGCAGCTGGGCGCAGATGAGGTTGGCCGAGTTCTGGTCCACCTGGGTGCCCAGGAACACGATGCGGTTCTTGAGCAGCCTCTGGAACACGTCGGCCCGCTGGACGTCGCCGAACTCGGCGAGGGTGGCGGCGGGGGCGAGAGGGTCGGGTTGGGACATGGGGGCTCCTCGATACGACGGCGAACCCGAGGGTAGCGGCAGCGCCGCAGGCCCGGAGAACGTCCCTATCCTGGGATCCGATCGCAACCGGCCGACGTAGCCCAACTGGCAGAGGCGCGACGTTTAGGTCGTCGTCAGTGAGAGTTCGAATCTCTCCGTCGGCACCCAGGGGCCTGCCTCCGCCCGCCCCGTGGCAGGATGCCCACGCCCAGAGGAGGCGTCATGACCATTCCCGGCCGTGTGGCCGACATCATGACCACCGACGTCGTCACCTTGCGGCCCGAGGACCCGGTGGACGAGGCCGCCCGCAAGCTCATCGAGCGCAACGTGGGCGGGGCCCCCGTCGTCGACGCCCAGGGCCGGCTCGTGGGCCTCCTGGAGGACGACGACCTGCTCGTGCAGGAGACCCGTCTCCATCTGCCCACCGCCATCAGCATCCTGGGCGGCGTCCTCGAGTGGCCGCCGTCGGTCCACCACTTCGAGCAGGAGCTGAGGAAGGCGGTGGGCGCCACCGTGGCCGACGTGATGGACCCCGACCTGGCGTCGTGCTCGGAGGACGACTCCGTCGAGGACGTGGCCACCCGCCTCCACGACGAGGACCGGCGCCGGCTGCCCGTCGTGCGGGACGGCGGGGTCGTCGGCATGGTGGCCCGGGGCGACATCCTGCGGGCCATGGTCGAGGCCCGCCCGCGCCACGCCGACTGACCCCGGGAGGGTTCCGAATGCGCATCGAGGAGCTCCAGACCCCGGCCCTGCTGGTCGACGGAACCGCCTTCGCCCACAACCTGGAGACGATGAGCTCGGCCCTCCCCGGCCCCCGGCTCCGGCCCCACGTGAAGGCGCACAAGTGCACGGCGCTGGCCGCCCGACAGGCGGCCATGGGCCACCCCGGGTTCACCTGCGCCACCATCAGGGAGATGGAGGGCATGGCCGCCGCCGGGCTGGGCCAGGACCTCCTCCTGGCCAACGAGGTGCTGGACACGTCCAGGCTCGGGGCCCTGGCCCGGAGCGGCGCCCGGGTCACGGTGGCGGTGGACTCCGAAGCCACCATCGAGGCCGCGGCCCGGGGGGGCGTGCAGGAGGTGGTCGTGGACGTCAACGTGGGTCTCCCCCGCTGCGGCTGCGCCCCCGACGATGCCGGCAGGCTGGCGGAGCTGGCCCGCGGCCGGGGCCTGGAGGTGCGGGGTGTGATGGGCTACGAGGGTCACGTCGTGGGACTGGAGGACAGGGCCCAGCGCACCGAGCTGGTGGGCCAGTGCATGGAGCTGCTGGTGAAGGCGCACGCGGCCGTGGGCGGCGAGCTCGTCTCCGCCGGCGGCACGGGGACCTACGACATCAACACCTGGGCCAGCGAGATCCAGGCCGGCTCCTATGCCCTGATGGACACGGCCTACGGGAAGCTCGATCTTCCCTTCCGCCAGGCCCTGGAGGTGCTGGCCACCGTCGTGTCCGTCTCCCCCGGCTGGGCCGTGGCCGACTGCGGCCTGAAGTCGCTGGGGATGGACCACGGCAACCCCACCATCGAGGGCGCCAGCGTGTGGTTCTGCTCCGACGAGCACCTCACCTTCTCGGCCGACCCCCTGCCCGCGGTGGGCGACCGGGTGCGGGTCATCCCCGGTCACGTCGACCCCACCGTCGCCTACCACGAACGCCTCCACGTGGTGGACGGGCACGACGTGGTCGAGGTGTGGCCCGTCGACCTGAGGGGCTGGTGAGCCCTCAGCCGGTCCGGCCCAGGCGGTCCCCCAGGAGTGCGGTCAGCGCCCGGAAGGCCAGGGCCCGGTGGCTCAGGCCGTGCTTCTCGGCGGTCGCCAGCTCGGCCAGGGTGCGCCCCCCGCAGGCGTCGGGCACGAAGACGGGGTCGTAGCCGAACCCCCCGCCCCCGCGGGCGACCGTGGAGATCGACCCGTCCAGGATCCCCTGGGCCGACACCTCCGACCCGTCGGGGAACATGACCAGGGCCACCGTGCGGAAGCGGGCCCGGCGGTCGGCCCCGTCCCCCAGGGCGACCAGGAGCTTGGCCACGTTGTCCTGGTAGGTCGCGCCCTCACCCGCGTAGCGGGCCGTGTACAGCCCGGGTGCGCCGCCCAGGGCCCTGACCTCGAGCCCGGTGTCGTCGGCGACGGCCGCCTCGCCCGTGGCCGCCATCACCGCGCCGGCCTTGAGGCGGGCGTTCTCCTCGAGCGTTGCTCCCGTCTCCTCCACGTCGGGAAGCCCGGCGGGCCGGGGCAGGAGCTCGATGCCCTCCACCCCCTCCAGCAGCTCGGCGATCTCCCGGGCCTTGTCGGGGTTGGCCGAGGCCACCACCAGCCGCGCCCTCACCTGCGTCCCCGCTCCGCCGTCAGCGGGCGGGGGGCGGCTCGGCCAGGGTCGCGGCCTGCAGCGCCAGCAGGGAGGCGATGCCCTTGTCGGCCAGGCCCAGGAGCTGGTCGAGCTCGTTGCGGCTGAAGGGCATGCCCTCGGCCGTGCCCTGGACCTCGATGAACCGCCCCGACCCGGTCATGACCACGTTCATGTCGACCTCGGCCCGCACGTCCTCGGAGTAGTCCAGGTCGAGCATGCAAAGGGCGTCCACCACGCCCACGGACACGGCGCCGCAGGCCTCGGCCATGGGGTGGGCGGTCGGCCTTCCCCGCTGCACGAGGCGGGTGAAGGCGTCGTGGAGGGCGACGTAGGCCCCGCAGATGGCCGCCGTCCTCGTTCCCCCGTCGGCCTGGAGCACGTCGCAGTCGAGCACTATCTGCACCTCCCCCATGGCCTCCAGATCGGTCACCGCCCGCAGGGACCGGCCGATGAGGCGCTGTATCTCCTGGGTCCGACCCGACTGCCTCCCCCGGGCCGCCTCCCGCTCGGTCCGATCGCTGGTCGAGCCCGGAAGCATGGAGTACTCGGCCGTGACCCAGCCCTTGCCGCTGCCCCTCAGCCAGGCCGGCACCCGCTCGTCGACGGATGCTGTGCACAGGACCTTGGTCCGGCCCATGGTCGTGAGCACCGACCCGGCCGCGAACTCCGTGTAGTCCCGCTCGAAGGTGGTGGGCCGCAGGTCCTCGGGCTCCCGCCCGTCTCGCCTCACAGCTGGTACTGCCTGTTCGGCTCGGCGAGCGTGACCTCGGCGCCGAAGGCCTCGCTCCCCTCCTTCCACACCGCCTCGGCCGGTACCGTAGGCCAGCGGTGGGTGAGCACGAGCCGCCCCGCTCCCGCCTCCCGGCCCGACAGTCCCGCCTGGCGTGCGCTCATGTGATGTGCCGTCCCCTCCGAGTCGCGCAGATAAGTGGCCTCACACAGCGCCAGGTCCAGGCCCGGCCCCAACTGGGCCAGGGACCACCCTGGGCCGGAGTCGGCAGAGTACCCGAGCGACCCTCCGTCGCCGTCGAGGCGCACGGCCAAGGTCTCGGGCCCGTGGTCGGTACGGGAGAAGCTCAGCCTCAGGCCGCCTATCCCGACGCCGTCCCCGCCGGCCACCGTGCGCCACTGGAAGGTGGGTGCCGTGTTGGCGTGGGTGAGACGCTCCAGCCCGGCCGGCGCGTAGACGGGGATCCCGGAGCGCCCGATGACGTATGCGCAGGCCACGTAGAAGGCCTCCAGGTCCGTCCAGTGGTCCGGGTGCTCGTGGCTCACGACCACGGCGTCGACGTCGTCCAGGGCCACGTGGCGCTGCAGGTTGGCCATGGTGCCCGACCCCGCGTCGAGCCACA
>Ga0209577_10001676_pt1 | contig 21872 bp, 17 predicted proteins | sample GraSoiAngelo_109_FD_185874 | JGI IMG/M metagenome (GOLD analysis project Ga0209577, IMG submission 185874) | Grasslands soil microbial communities from the Angelo Coastal Reserve, California, USA - 14_0903_12_20cm (SPAdes) (version 2) | ecosystem: Environmental > Terrestrial > Soil > Grasslands...
AAGCGTTGGATGAAGTGCTCAGTCAAGTCGGGTCAAAATACCAGATAACTTTTGCTTAGGTGCTTATCTTGCCTGCGCTGTGGTTTTGGTTGCGGCCAGGTCTGCCCGGATTGTTTCATAGACTGAGGGAAGTTGACCAAAATCAGAGGGTACGTATAGCCGCTTGCAATTAAGCGTCGGAATGATCTGAACAAAGAAGGCCATTTGCCGAGACAGTAATTCGGTGTTTAGCAGAAAGTTACCGAAGGCCGAACCAATCAACCCTAGGAGCGACTCGCGCTGAGAGAGAGGCTCCAGCCTGATAGCTTTGCCCTGAGACCGTTCTAAGAAGTAGACGGCCCGGAGGGGAAGCGGCTCGTGGCAGTAGCAGTGACCTGACAGGGGCAATCTGACTTGCCGCTTTCCCGACTGTAACGCGTGGTGCGGCAATGCCCCGGCGTGACTCCATACCTTGGCGGCAGAATCCGGGCACAGCCGGAGTTGGGCAGGGCCAGGCAGGGCCCAGACATCTCCGCTGCGATGCTGAAGAGGAAGCAGATCGTCGCCCAGCAACGAATGGCCCGCGCTGACGAAATAGGCAGTCAACGTCGACTTCCCTCCCCCGGTGGGTGCCAAGAAAGCAACGGCCTCGTCCTCAACCTTTACAGCACCCGCATGTAGGTTATGAAAACCCCGCCGGTGGAGGATAAAGGAAGAAACCAGGCTTAGAAAGAGATGCTGAATCCATTCCTCGTTGAGGTCAGGATGAGATAGACAGGTAACTTTCGACAGGCGCGCGTCGACGAAGAATTCTATCCAGTGGTGATAGCGAAACCGGATTGTCCCGTCTATCTCACAGATGCTTAACGACGGAGAATCTTGCGGGCCGGATTGCCACAAGAGCCTATCGTCATTCGCGAGACTGGCCGGATTGCCCAAAATCGTCTGCTGCACCCCAAGGATTAGATCCGGTGTCTCCCCCGCTGAGGTGGATGCTTCGGGCAGGTGGGGAAAAGCTATATTTGAGGCCAACTGTAAACCGTAGACCCAATACATGCTTTTGTTCAAGCCTCAATCTGCCCGTTCTTACACGCCATGTAATAAAAAGCGTGCAGCCCTCGGTTGGCGCAGCAATGGCTTGTTGAAAGTCTTACACCGGAATCCAGCTAAGCCAAGACGATTTTACTCTCAGCACTATTCTCTTTGATCCGACTCCTCGAGTCTGTGCCGCCGTTCCCCGGGACGCATAGTGCTGTCCAAGGCATCTGGCGGGGATGTCTGAGTCACCTCCGCCAGTTTCCCGTGTTGTACCAGTTCGGGCTTCTGGTAAGCAGGCTTATGTTTGTCGTCGGTACGTTGATCTGACACAGCCACCTCCTCGTGAAGACGTGTAGTGTTAGCGACCCCAATCCGCCGTTGCCCTTGATCGTTTGGGAATCTTGAACATCCTGAGGACTGGTTCAGGAAGCTGATTCGCCGACTGTGTTACACCTCGCAAGTGAATTGGACCATATACCGATTAATTGCAAAATGCAAGCATTTTTCCTGAATAAAACCGTTGGGTAGTGGCCTCGTTACGTTGGGGATTCATCACGGGGCGGCGCTGCGGTAGCCTAACACCTCGGCCACTGACCAGACGTGATCGGTCAGCCCTTGCCGCATCGCGGGCGTCTCGCCTTTCAGCCCGCGGTGCTTGCGGCCCAGCACCAGCCGCTTCTCCACTTTCACCACCCGGCGACCTTCCCGCTCCTTGACCACCTGCCCGTACAGAAGCGCCGGGTCGGGAATCTGCTTCGGCCTGGGCGGGCCGCCCGCCCGCCCCTTCATCAGCGCCCACTGTAGCGGGTAGATCGGTTAGAGCCTTGACCTGCTCGGTGAGCGGCTGCGTGTAAGCGTCATAGCCGTCGCTGCTCACGCGCGGCAGGCAGCCCGCGGCGAGGCGGTCGAAGCTCCGGTTGACCAGCATTTCGGCGGCCTCCGGAGTGCGCGGGCTGACGAACTGCTCGACGAGGAGGCGGCTCCCTCTCGCCATCGCTTTGTGCCACCACGCCTCGCCGCACTCCGCGCTGTCGGCGAATGGGGCCTTCTTGCGCCCGGCGAACGACCAGTGCTCGTCGAGTTCGAGATCTGTCACCGTCAGGTCGGTGACGAAGTCCTCATCCACGGCTCGCGCGTATGGGGCGGCACGCCTGCGCCAGCGCCGGAGGGTGTCGCGGCGGTGGCCGCGCGTCTGCGCCACCGAGGTCTGGGTGTCGCCCCGCAGCATGGCATCAATGGAGCGGCAGACCTCCGCCTCCGAAGTCTTGAGGTTGAAGAAGGCCGTGCCCCTGCACTCCGACGAGCACTTGCCGCACGCCTCGCATTGCCATAGGCGGCGCGTCCCGTCGCGCGTCCGGTAGGTGCTGTGATAAAAGAGGCCCTGCGCTTGCCCCACAATGGGGACAGCGCAGGGAAGGCGGCGGGTAGTGGATTCTGTGCCGAGCCATGACAGCCGACACTCTCCACACTTCGCCTTCCTTTTTTCAATCCCCAATGTAACGAGGCCACTACCCCAAACCGTTACACGATCTCCGCCGGTCAATGGCCTGCGGAAACTGGACTACGTTAGTAAGCCTTTCAACCAGAGTTCCAAACGCCAAATTCTCGCGAGCGCATACTTCAGACCGATGTCTCCGCCGAGATACCGACGGAAAGCTTTGCGCAGGGCAGGAAGATCAACATACCCCAGGGAAGCGGAGTATGGGTCGGCAAAGCAGGTTTCCCAATAATGCTGCTCTCGCTCACGGACGACTCGCTTGAGCGTGCGTACATGTTCGCCGGGGCTGTTCCGCTGCTGGTGAATCGCCTCTGGTAGGGCATGGCTCACCACACGTCGGAGGATAGCCTTTGAACGTCCTTGCTGAACCTTCTGATACGAGGGAAGAGCCAGCAGAAACTCGAAGAGCCGGCGATCCAGGAATGGGTGGCGCAGTTCCACACCGTGACTTAGACCCTCGCTTTGCAGCCATAGCATCTGAGCCGAGTTGCGCACAATCCTGATCGCATCAAACTCCGCTTGGCGGAAGACACTGCGGCGGCGAGGCTGAGGGGGGGTGGCTGCGCGGCGGCTCTTGAGATCGATCCGGGCGGCAAACTTGGGAGACAACCACGACGGTGGAACCTCGTATCCAGCATTGCTCTCTGGCCGTCCCAGTAGAAGGGGCTTAGCAAGGTAGTTAAACACAAGCCGAGCGCGGGCCGTAATTGAATAGCATCCGAGTTCGCTGAAGAGAGTCTTCCAGCGAGCAGATGCAAGCAGGTCGAAAAGGTAGTAGTAGTTACCCGCCAAGACCAGGTCTCCTCCGTAGCCTGTCAATAGAACCCTGATCCCCCGCCGGCGGGCAGCATCAAGCAGTCGCTGAACCGTGACCACGTACATTCCTTCCAGCGGCTCAGGCCAGGAGGTCGCGGCTGGCTCGCTGCGGTCGAAAGTCCACATAGGTTCGCCCGGAACAAAGGTGGCATCAAAGCTGTACTTGTTGATTAACGGTTCAACACGAGACCTCGTGTCCAGTGACAACGAATCATCAAAGGTGGCGGTGAACGTGGCAAGAGTTTGCGGAAGGAGGCCGCTCTCCCCATCGAGTCCCGCAACGGTACAGGCGACCGAAGAGGAGTCAAGCCCGCTGCTCAGCATGAGGCCAATTGGTTGAAGGGTTCGCAAACGATCACCGACGGCTTGACGCAGAAGCGCATGAAAGCGTTCGGCGTACTCCGTGTCGCTGTCGCATAGGATAGTGCGATCCCTATCCGGCTCCCAGTAGCAGGTCTTCTTAATCACGCCACGCGAGTCGACCTCTAAAATATAGCCTGGAGGAACCCGGTGGATGCCTTGGAAGAACGTCTCATCCGGGTTGTCGAGGTTGCCGATTAGAAAGTCGCCAACCGTATGCTCATTGATCTTGCGTGCTAAGTGATGTGCCTCATGAAGCTGGTCAATCCTGGAAGCGATAAGGCACTTTGTGTCGTCAATGCAGTAGTGCAGCGGCCTGATGCCAAGTTGATCTCTACCCGCCAACAAGCGCCGGACTCGGCCATCCCAGATTACAAAGGCAAAGTCACCAACAAGCCGATTCAGACAACGCGTCCCCCACCTGCGGTACGCCTCAAGGAATAGGGTCGCATCGGAGAGCCGGCAACAGTCCTGCGCGCGCTCCAGTTCTCCAACGAGTTCCTGCCGATTGTCAATCCGACCATCCCACACCAAAACCAGATCGTGTTCGACATCGACGAGTGGGAGACCCTCGGGTTGCGAGGCTTCGACTGTGTCGGATCGGCACTCCCCCATGCCGATAGTTCCGCCAATCCAACTTCCTGTCACCTCTGACCCATAGGGCAGCGCTGCGTCCATCATGCCGAGCAGCATGGCGGGATCAATCGGGCTACCATCCAAGTGGAGGAGTGCGGCGATTGCGCTCATCGAGAGTAGTCCGGCTTCCTGGTCGCCTGGAGCGGTTGATATTCGCTGCACTGGGCCGCTGAACTGCTCAGGGTGCGGCCCTGATACTCGACCCAGGCGTGCGCTTCTAACCGCTGGCCGCTCTTTTTAACGCCGATCTGAAGCTTCGTTGGAATTCGCTGCCGACGGAGAAGCCGCGAGAGGACGACCGATCGTTCCAGACAACGAATACGGAATGGAAATAGGCTTTCAGCTAGGTGCAGAGACCGTTGGGCGCTCTCAATAGTCTCCATTGCATTGGCAGGACTGGTGCCGTCCAACCGACTTTCCGGGGAAAGGATGTCCCCGAAGACGGGTTGGACACTCAAGAAGCGCAAGCGCAGTGTCACGGTCAAGAGGAGCAGATATGCGTGAACGAGAAGAAACAAGCGCATAAGGCACCTGCCCATGGGTCTATGAATTGGGTTGAATCAGGCCAGCGTTGAGAAGCTCCTCGATTAACTGAGTCAAGTCAGCCACAAGCTTCTCTTTGGGAATATGGTATGTTTCTGCCATGCCTTGACAAATCTCCTCAACCGTCGCGTGGCCGCTTAGTCGACGCCACACTTCCGATCCCGTTTCATTGAGGCTGAAGTACGTCGCGGATAGTTTATTGAGAAGGACCATCTCCCCTTCCAACTCTCGGAAAAGGACATCCCTGGTTATCGTGTATGTTGCCTTCAGGTCAACCATTTGTTCTACCGCCGCAGATACTCTGCCCCTAACAATTCGGCCCTACGAATACCGGCTAACAATCGTATACCGCTCACCGTGAGTAACAGGGGCGACCTCATGAATGGTTGCCGCTCGAAACGCTACTAGAAGCCCGGTCTCGCCTATCAAAGGGAAGCCCATGGGTCTCCAAACCGGATCGTCAACGAGTCCGTAGAACGTCAAGGCCCCTCCGCCGTAACAGTCGGGGCCAACTTCTTCGGTCGCTTCGTTCAGGAAAATAACCACCGACACTTTGCGGTCTCTCACACGCTGCGGGGATTCAGCCGTCACACCCGAATCTGCATGGGGCCGGAAAAAGGAGCCTACACCGTAACGCGCAATACACGGTTGCTCACACTCTCTGAGTTCTACATTGAAATGGCGTTCTAAGTCGGGACGGATAGCTAGTAAACGCTTCTCCACATACGAAACTGTTGATTTCGAGATGAGGGAATGTGCTGCCCTGCGAATACTCTCGTCGACGAGGGAGACACCTCGAAGCTCAACCGTGCTCGGAGTGCTTGTAGATCCACGTACTTCGGCTCGTATCCTCGCACACGACTCCGCACTTAAGAAATCTTTGATGATAAGCAGCCCGAAACGAGCAAAAAGGTCAGCTTTCCACACCTGATTCGCCGTCAGCTAGGGGTGAAAATTAGCAGCCGAGTTCATCGCGTAAAGTAGTTCGCGCTTGGGCGCAGTTTACCATAAACGGTCTATATTATGCGAATCAGGAGTTGACTCGCGGGATGTATTTTCCTACTACCCTATGGAGAGTCCGGGGACGTTGCCGTGGAAGTCTACTTTCTGCGGAGAGCTTTCCATCTGATAGGTGCCGGTAACTATAACGTGTATCTCTATCTCGGAAGCCGCCGCGATGCCATCGGCCAAGACCCCTCACAATACGGTCTTGAGTTGGAGACACGGATCGACCCGTTGCTACAAAAGATGGGCTTGGCACTGGACGCCTCATACAACGTTCGATATACGGTGATGGACAATTCGGTGTTGAGCCGTATGAAGCAGGGTGCGTGCGACGTTCTCGCACCTGACCGACCTCGACGCTATCCTTGAACGATTCCGACCGAAATCAATGGATCGTCCGCTACAAGCAAGTGCTGATGTCTGTTGTGAATGACCCTGCGGGACTTCGGCTGCTGGCGGACGAGCAAAAGCTTGAACAGATCAGCAAGCACTATCAAGAACTAGACGATGGACAACATCGAACGCAGACGTAGCGGGAGTCATTGACTCCTAACGACGTGGGATGGCTCGTCGTCACGAGTAAGGTCAGCCTCGTTTGACAACCAATCCGTTGCCGAGCGCAGAACCGGATCACGTTCCGTCCCCAGAAGAGTCCAGTCAGGCGCAACAACTTGGTCGGGTAGAATCGGGCTTATAGATGTATAACCGGTTCGATCTGAGAACAGCGTGGTTGATAAACGGAGCAATGACCCGTCACTCAGCTTCTTGTTCTCTAACCCAGTCGGAACGCCTGCGGTCAGCTCGCCGAAACTCCGCGTCCTGAAACTGCCTCGGAACGCCATTACAATAGCCTCACCGGCGCTCGCTGTAAGCCGGCTGGTGAGTATGGCGACATTTGGGGCGGGGTTTTTCAAACAATAGGGCTTGTTCGTTGAGGCCCTTCTCGAACTTCCGAGGAACGCACTGCCATTACGGTAGACCCAGGGGCGGCGTATCCCGCTGGCATTCACGAGTCCACCAACCTCACCTTCGCCCAGAAGAGGCCCGAGGCCGGCTATCATCATGTACAAATCTCCGCCAAGATTGTGTCGCAAGTCTACGACCCAACCACCGGTTACTTCGTGATCGAGCGCTTGAATGATCTGGTGCGCCTGGTTGACGTAAGACTGAGCAGTTGCTCTCAATGCCGACGGCACGTTGACATATCCGATATTCGCGTCAAGCCGTTGTCCGCGCGGTGTCTCGGTAACGGTATATAAATCCGATTCCAGCGTCACGATCATCGGTTGCGCTTGGTGCTCCCGACGCAGCGTCAGTTCGACGCCTGTGTCCTGCCCCAAGTCCACCAAAGGCGCTTGTCCCGCCTTAACAGGCGTCTGACCATTAACTGCCTCGACGACATCACCCACGAGCACACCGGAGCGCGTGGCCGGGCCATCTGCGTCCAGGTGAACGACGACGCGCTCCGGATGAATCACGGAAAGCCCGTGCCCCCGCACCATACCCCGCGCAGTTCCCTTTTGAAACCAGCCCACCTCAGCGGGCGGCAGCAGCCCTCCGTGAACGTCACCCAAGCGCTCCAAAACAAACCGAATAGCTCGGTAGGCACCAACCGGTGACTCAGTTTGTTCCGCCAGAACTAGCGCGGACTGCCTAAGTGTCACCCAGTCCACTCCGTTGCGCAGGACAGAGTTTTCCGCGATCCAGTCGAGCGCCTCATCGAGAGGTCGTTTCAAGCCTCTTCGAAATACCGAAGGCCACTTCACGTTACGAACTCCCCGCCGAAAGCTCTACAGATTGTCTCAAGCTCTATCCTTTCCATATTTTGATGAATGGGAATGTCCAAGCCGTGCTTTGCGACGTACTCCGCATTTGGCTTCACAGGCAGACCAAGATGCTGATCTATGGTGATCGACCAGTTAAACGTTCCCACAGGTAGTCCCTGGAGTCGCAATGACCTGGATATTCTCGCGCCTTCTTCCACATCAGCAGGAACCACCTTTTGCTTAAGCCATGCTGGACGCGCATCCGGTCCCACGTACCAACTCTGACGTGTGGCATCGGCGAACAATCCGGCGTTGGCATTTCTTCTTTTGAGGATTTCCGGGTATCGGTTCAATTGTTCTATTCCCAATGCCGCTCTGAGAGGGCCGATTCCACTAACCGGAAACAGCTTATGCCCGTATGCTCCGAGCGTAATGCCGCGTATCACGGGCCGTAATGATTTTTTGAGAAGCCGTGCTTGATTGTTATCCTGTCGCCTTCTTCGCAAATATTTCAAGAACTGGTTTAGTTCCCGGTGCTCTTTTTCCAGGCTTACTGGCAGCGTCTCATGTCTAATCTTTGACCACAAACTGGGGTTGTTGACCAGCAATATCCCGCCCCCGCCCAGTGAAATCGGCTTATCGTAGTTGAAGCTAAAAATTGCCGCGTCGGCCAGCGTACCCGCTGTGAAATCTCCGATGCGGCCCCCCAGCGTGTGCGCGCAATCCTCGATAAGAATGACGCCGGATTTTCTGGCGGTCTCCAGCAGCGGGCGAAAATCAGTCGGCGCTCCGAACAGATGCGGCACGACCAGAGCCTTATGTCGTGGTCGGAGTTGATCGGCGACTATCTGCCAGTCAACACGACCTGTCGTATCAGCGAGATCAAAGGTATCTACACGAAAGCCGGCACTGATTACGGCATCCGCCACCGCGGGGCAGTTGAGGCTGCATATCAAGACATCCCGCTTTTCTGCTGAAACAATGCTTTGCAAAAACTGTCGGAGGGCTCCACTGCCGCTACGCGTCGGCCACATTTTTCCTGAAGCGCCCAAGAACGCTCGGAGTTGATTCAAAAATAGTTGAGGCGCAATCTCTCGCGCGTTTTTGCTACACAGTTTGAGCGTACGTTCGTCCCAAAATTCTTCTACTATGTCCCTCTTTCTCCCAAGCATACGAGTCGCACTTCCCCATGCGAGACCCCGGCGAAAAACCTGCTGGAGGTTCCGTAGTGCCTCTTCTAAAAACGGTACGTGGTGCAACCGATTTGAATCCCTGAGCCAACACTCAGGATTAAGGCAATGTCACCCGGACTGACACGACCGCTCTCGATGACGTGCTGTAATCCGAACGCGACCGAAGAAGTCAGGAAGTCCGACCCGGCTTCGGTCAAATCCACGAAACAGCGATATTCAACGCCCATCGCTTGAACCAGAGATCTAATCAGCGAAGATGAAATCTGGGGCGGGATGATCACCTTGATCCGCGAGATGTCTAAATCTTCCTGCGTCAGTAATTCCTCCACGGTCGACACGGCGAATCGGACATATTGTTCTTCGAGATGCGGGCTTCTGATCACGTTCAGAAATGGCTTGTTCTGTTTAAGACTGGTGAATGCTTTGTAGGACTCGATCTTCTGAGTAAAGTCGCGGAAGAGAAAAGAGCCGAAACCTGCTCCGCTGTGGTCGGCACGCTCCAGGATGTCAGCACGTTCCAGGATGAGCGCCGAGGCCGTTCCGCCACTACCGTAGTTGTGCGAAGGAAAATACTGCCCATTGGTTTCCACTTCGGATGAGAGGATCATCGCGACATTAGCCCTACCTGCCTGAATCATCCTGGATGCTACATGGCTGGCTTGGAGAAAACCCACTGCGCCGCTACACAAATCAAAAGCAAGAAGTTTTCCCAAATTCACACTATCCTTAGAACCATTCAGCCCCAAGAAATCCGCGGCCATAGCAGCAACAGCTGGTTCACTGAGGTAATTCTCACGGTACAAACCGGTGTGTATTAAGAGATCAATATCTTGTCGGGGACGAGTCGCGCGAGAAAAACAATCCTCCGCGGCCATCCGAATGAGATCAAAATTGTGATCCCGGAGCGCCGAATCTCGACGAACCCGTCCGGCGCTATTGATCCGGATTCGCGGTCGGCCAGGCGAACGTGGAAGGCGCGGCACTACAGCCGACGTAAGGAGCGACCGTGCGTCTGCCTGCGGCGCGCGGAGGCGATCTGGTAGGTCGTCGAGCGTGTACAGTGCCGTACCGATGGTCAAACCCGAACCCTCGATTCCGAATAAGATGCGATCACCACTATTAATACGTCCGCTTCGGATTCCTTCCGCCATTGCGACGAAATGGGTGGTTGTCGCAGTGTTGCCACGGTCTGTCAGATTGTTAATTACGTTCGTCCGGTCGCAAACCTGACGCCCAAAATTTCGATTGACTTCCTGAATCGCAGTGTCGAGCGAAGTTTTCGAAGTCTGATGGAACACGAAGTGCTGGAAAGCTTCCGGTTCCAGTTTGTGCTTCCCAAGGATTTCCGTTGCGTTCTTGACCGCCGCCTCGATGGCAACCGAAGCTAGGTTAATCGAATCGGTGTACATGATCGCTCCGGGACAAACGTTGCGACTCATCTCAGCCGTGCAGTAGCTACTGTAACGGCTTAGGGTGTGCAGTTCGAGATCATGAAATCCCACGCTGCGATTCGAGGACTCAAGGGTCACGGCTGCTCCGGCATCCCCCAGGGTGAGGCAGGCCATGCGGGAATCCAGTGCGCCTTCAATCTCCTGCTGAGCGGTCTTGGTCAGATGAGAGATGTACTCGCCCGTGACGATCAGGGCGTTGTTTACAATCCCGGTCTGGAGGAAAGTATCCGCAATAGCGATGCCGGTGAATATGCCGGCGCAGGCGTTGTTGATATCAAAAGTCAACGCGTGCTTAAACCCGAAGTGAGCCTTGAGTTGAAGTGCCGTGCTTGGTTCGAAGGAAAAGCGTAGGTTGGGGCCATCGCATTTGGAGATGTTGCAGCAGATCAACATTTGGATCTGGCCCGGCGTGTATTTAGAAGTGACCAGACAATCCTCGATGGCTCGCTTGGCTAAATCTATGGAAAACTCTCTTGGGTTTGCTACAGGGCGATATTTGATGCCGGTGACCTCTTCGAGCGGAAAGCTGACGGAATTCCTGCAACCCCGAAGAACGTCGGCTGTGGACACCAGCCGCGAGGGTAAGTAAACACCGAGGCTTTCAATTACCGTGTTCGTTCCGGCTGCGGACTGGTTCTTGAGGGCAACCTTTATCTCATCTGATGTGGCTCTGCCTGCGCCCTTGGCTTCGGTTCCAGGTAAGCTCCCGTCGCCGTTGTTTGTAGCTTTGCTGGCTGTAGCAAGGGCGAGTGCTTCCTGGTCGCACTCATCTGAGGAGAGGTGCTTAGCGAGTTTCTTGATGTTCCAGTCGCCGTATAGTAACGCTGGCGAAATCTCCCGCCCCAGGAGTTCCTCTAGTTCAAACGATAAGCCAACAACCTGAATGGAACTGATCCCGTAAGAATTAAACGGAGTGTGAACGCTGACCTCGCTCCGATCAATGTTAAGCACACGGGCCAGGAGCCGTATTAACCGGGCTTCGATTTCCGGAAGGCTTGGCCGTGCTTCTGATCTCTTTTCGGGTGACGGGAGGGCCGAAGTCAGAGTCAGGTCACATTCCGGACTTGGGGTCACCCACTCTCCCACAACCTTGAGATGGCCTCTGAGAAACTGGTCGCGGCATAGGAAGCGCTGAATCTTGCCGCTTGAGGTTCTGGGTAAGCTCAACGCCCGGACGAGCACTACAGAGTACAAATCCAGTTCGTGTCTTTCCGCGATAGCCCTCCGAACCGCTTGTGTTACTTCGGCAACATCGAGGCCGCGTTCGTGACGGCGATTCAACTCGTGGACGATCACCAAACGGACATCATTCTCCGCCGGGTTCGGAACAGTGAAAGAAGCTGCGCCGAAAGGATTCAGCGATTGGTGGCTCGCACCCGCTGATTGTTCCAGGTCCTGAGGGTAGTGGTTGCGGCCTCGAATGATGATGAGGTCGTTGAGCCGGCCCGTAATATATAACTGATTATCGCTCCAGTAACCAAGGTCGCCAGTTCGCAAAAAGGGGCCATCGCCACATGCGAGCCTGGCTCTGAAGGAAAGGGTACTTTCCTCTTCACGATGGAGATAACCCTGCGCCACGCTTGCGCCAGCAATCCAGATTTCACCCACGTGGCCCTCGGGCACGGGTACGGCCTGCTCTGGGTCAACGACCAGAACTTGCTGACCCGGCAGTGAGCTGCCACAACCCACTAAGGCCACGGAATCTGGAGCATCAGCATTCGTAGGTACTACCAGATTTTGTTCGAGCGCCTTCCGCTGGACATACGTCACGACTGGCGCTGAAGGCCCACAGCCTCCGCACGCGAACAAGGTGGCTTCCGCAAGCCCATAGCACGAATAGAAGGCGTCGCGGCGAAAGCCGTATGGCGCGAAGGTCTTATGGAAACGTCTGAGTGTCTCGTAGTGGATTGGTTCTGCGCCACAAAAGGCGAGCCGCCACCGTGAAAGTTCGAGTCCGACCATCTGCTCCGGAGTGACTTTTTCGACGCACAGATTAAAGGCGAAGTTTGGCGCGCCACTAATGGTTGCACGATGCTGGCTTATCATTTGTAGCCAGCGCGCGGGTCGCTGTAGGAAAAAAGCCGGCGACATTAAGACCGCCGAACCCATTATATACATTGGCTCAAGGATGCTTCCGATCAGACCCATATCGTGATAGGGCGGCAACCAGAACACCCCTACTTCTTCCTGGCCGAGATGGAAGCCTTCTCTGATGAGTCCAAGGTTATGCATTAGATTGCCGTGGCTCAACATGACCCCCTTCGGCTTGCTGGTCGAACCGGAGGTGTATTGGATCATCGCGAGCGTGTCGGCAGAAATCTTCGGCGCCCGCCATTCATCGCCGGACGCCAAAGTCTCCGCATCCGTCGATAGCCAGTGCGCGGCTTTAAGCTCCGGCGTGTGTGACGAGCGGCGTTCCACATCCGCCAGAATGTTGGCTGTCGTTAAGACCAGCGGCGGTCGAGCGTCCCTAAGGATGGCCTGAATGCGCGGAATTGGGCGGTTGGGTCGCGGTGGATACGCCGGAATAGGCACCACCCCGGCGTATAGACATCCGAAGAAAGCTTTGATGTAGTCGAGACCCGGCGGGTATAGCAACAGCGCCAGTTCTCCCGAAAAACGCATCCCCTGGAGCAAGGTGGCGATGTTTCGCGCGCTCTGATCCAACTCGTCATAGGTCAGGTGGGCCGCCACACCATCGACATCGCTCAAGAAAGAATATGCCGTCCGGCCACCATGATAAAGCGCTACCCGACGCAACAGTCCGACGAGGGTCTTTGATTCGCATGTTTCATTGATCAATGAGCCTGAGGTGGCGGGCATTCGCTAAGCTCCTTACTACGCATCTAATCGAGCGCTATCACAAACTGCGGGGAGGTTCATTAGACGTTACGTCACCGAAAGGGCGACCGACCTTTAGCCTTGCGCAAGTAGTCATAAGCGCTTCTCGGAACGCCCTCGTTCAACTCCATCTCTCGCCTCTTGTTCTCACGTCTGTAGCGACGGTCGGCCAGCGTCTTACTAAATTCCAGCAGCCAGCGCTTCGCAATCGCGCCGGAGGATACAGAGTTGTAAAGCTCACGGGTCAGCGCGAAGTTGGCAGCGCCGCCGTAGCTGTCGAGAGATTCCAGCCAAGGGGGTGTGTAGCCCAGGCGACGAAGCCAGATTGCTAGCGCGTATAGGACGGCGACGCGCTCACGCTCACGCTTCGCCGTTCGGGTGTGGGCCGTCTTAAGCAGTTCTGCGTCAGTCCAGACCCAATTGATGTTGACGTTCTCGTCCTCAAGTGAAAGCACATAATGAAACCAGTGCTGCGGTATGAAGAGCATGTCGCCGGACGATATCTGGCAGACCGCAAATCTTGCCGGCGCGTCAATGTCGAAGACGTGTGCGTAACCTGCGTGCGCGCCGTACGAAAAGCCAAAGCAACTTAGCGGCGTGTCCGGCGAGATCAGTGAGAACTGCTTACGCCCACGCACTTGAACGTTGAAGACTTGTAGACTATTACCGTCGTAATGCCAGCGCGTGTGTGTGCCCTTTCGTGAAACCCATAGGCGCAGTGGCTGTGCTCGTGTGATAACAGAGCGCCGGCTTTTGACGTGTTTGATTAAAAGCGGTTCTTCACAATCACCCGCGAATCGGTGGTCTGGCCCGAGATCGAAGTAGTATTCTCTCTCGATGGCCGAGTTCTTCAGATTCGCAAAAAGATAGTCCGGCGACCACAGCCGGACTGCCGGCCAGTGTCGTGCCAGTCCGGCGACCACGACTGGTATCTGCGGCAGGTAATACTTGACCGCGAACTCCTCCGGCGTGATCGTCGCATCCACCCTGTCGACCTCGAAGCGCGTTAAGTCGGGATGGTGGGTGACCATCGCATCCAGCATTGCTCCCATCTCCCGGCCTTATGGTCAACTTGGTGGTGAGTTCAATGGTAGCGGCAATTTTAATCCGATGCAACGGACAGTTAGAGTTTGAGACTTCCGGCTCCAGCGTCTCGATTGTCGTCAGACCGCCACACGGAACGCTGTCATCGGTCACATTCACTTATGCCGTCTTCCGGCGCTTCCCGCCGAATGTTCGTTAAAGGCTTCGACCGCTCGTTCAACCCCGGCTTCGGCCCGGATACGCTTTCCCAACATAGCCGCTCGATGCTGCATACTTTTGTCACTGGTGGCTTCACGAATGGCCTTCGCCAGGTTATCAACCGTCAACTGCCGCCGCGGGATAGGCCGAGGGCCGGCACCTGACTTGTATACCTGTGCCCCCCAGAATGGTTGATCCGCAAAGAAAGGAATGATAGCGGACGGAACTCCGGCCCGCAGCCCCGCGCCGGTGGTACCCGCTCCGCCGTGATGTACTACAGCAGTCATTCGAGGGAACAGCCACTCGTGGGGAATGGACTCAATCTTGAACACATCATCCGGTAAATCGGACTGGCTCAGCCCACCCCATCCCGTAAGCAGGACGCCCCGCTGTCCTGCCCGGGCCAGTGCTTTCAAGACCAGCCCGGTTGTAGCCTCAGGATCGCGGCTACTCATGCTGCCGAAGCCAATGTAGACCGGCGGTTGTCCAGCTTCAAGGAAGGCAGTTAGATCCGGCGGGGGCCGCCATGCAGTAGGCGTATCCAGGAACCAGTAACCTGTGACGTGGATGTGGTGCCCCCATTCAGGTGGCTTGGGTATGACAGCAGGGCTATAGCCGTAGAGTATCGGCCACCGTCCCGCGTTGACTTCCCCCGCGATCCCGCGGAATGGGAGCGGCGAGAGGTCAAGCAACTCCCGTCGCAGCTTGTTAAGAGATGGTTGAAGCGGTTGCCAGAAGACCTGCCCGGCTAGGTGGTGGGTCAATAGGTTGAAAGAGGTACCTAAGGAGATTTCCGTTCCAACAAGAGCGCTGGGAAACGCTCGGGTGGGGCTCACTGGCAAATAATATGCAAGGAATAGTGGCACCTTCAGTTTCTCGGCAATGTGATAGCCGGCATATGACCCGAGCAGCGAAACTGCAATCGCTTCGGTGGCCTGACAGGCGTTCCAACATTGCGTCAGGATTTGCCGCATCAGAGGCTTGGCGACTCGCATTAGTCCGCGCATGAAACCAATTCCATTGTGGCCCCTACTAAGCCATCTGTGTCCCATTTCCGTTCCGAGCATGTCGCGCGGATCGCCATCTACTGCGGAGAAGTCTAACCCCCGCGCTCGAATTAAGGTCTCGTAAATGGAATGCGTTGCGATCCGGACGGTATGGCCGGACATCTGCAACCCTACGCCTAGAGCAACATAAGGTTGTACATCGCCCAGCGAGCCAAAAGTTAGGATGGTCACTCGCACTGGCTCTCTCCTGCCCTTAACCGCACGTTGCCGACGACCGCGTCTCCTACGCGCAATATTATCCTCCAGAATCTTGATTGGCGAGACAAAGCTGGTGAAAATCTAGGGCAAACGCATCTAAATTTGTAAGCAGTTGTACCTCGTCAGATCGTTTGGGTTCTTCCGCATTCTTGGGGCGAGTTTAAGAATAACGTATAAACAGTGGTCATGGACGTGACAACTTTGCTCGCTGACCCCGCTGCTCTGCACCTTGAGTGTTTCGTTTCAGAGCCGAAGTCAATAACCCTTGTCCTTCATGCCGTTCAATCTGCGCCGAGGTGTCCCGGTTGTAATCAACCTTCCCACAGCTTGCATAGTCATTACGGGCGAGCCGTGGCTGACCTCCCATGGCATGGCGTGGCTATCAAGCTTCGACTTCAGACAAGGAAGTTCCGCTGTTGCAACCAACTTTGCGAGCAGAAAGTTTTCTGCGAACGACTTCCGCAAGTCGTTGATGTTTACGCCCGCAAGACAGTCAGGTTGAATGCCGCCTTGACCTTATTAGCCTTCTCGCTTGGCGGCGAACCCGGAGCCAGAACGGCTTGCGGTTTAGGCTTGACGGTCAGCGGCGACACTTTATTGCGCCGCATCCGACGCACTCCCGTCACCGAGCTGACCTCGCCACGCGTCCTAGGCGTTGACGACTGGGCCAAGCGCAAAGGCTACACTTACGGCACCATACTCGTTGACTTGGGGAGAAGATGCCCCGTTGATCTGCTGCCTGATCGTGAAGCAGGGACGCTCTCCGCATGGCTTACAGCGCGCCCCGGTATAGAGATCATCACGCGCGACCGCTCGCCATCTTACGCAAACGCTATCAGCGCCGGCGCACCCGAAGCCCTCCAGGTCGCCGACCGTTGGCACTTGTTACATAATCTCGGACAGGCCGTAGAGAAAGTGATGGCTCGCAAACACCGCTTCATCAAGCAGGCTTGTGCTCTGAAAGGAGATGACGCCGAGGTGACACAAGACATCGAGCATTTGCTCGAGCAGGTTGAATCTCAGATGACAACGGCCCAAAAACGGCAAGCCGTCAGCCGCCAGCGACGTTACGATCTTTACTGCCGGATCAAACAGTTGTCTCGCGGTCATCTATCCATCAACGCGATCGCCAGATCGTTAGGCATTAATTACCGGACGGCGAGCAAATACGCCAAGGCAGATTCTTTCCCTGAACGGGCCAAGCGAAATCAACGGCCGGGTGTCATCGCCCCCTTCATTCCATACTTGCGGAAGCGATGGGCGGAAGGCTGCCGCAGCTTCAAGCAACTGCTTGAAGAGATCAAGGCGCGAGGCTACCGGCATAAGCTGACTCCGCTCTGGCGATTAACTTTGGCATGGCGAGCCGCCGAGCCGAGTCAACTGCCACGCAAGAGGCTCCCATTAGATGTACAGCCCTTACCGCCCTTGATTAAACCACTCGCCGCCGCTTGGCTCTTACAGAAAGAAGCGGCCAAGTTGAAACCGGAAGAGACATTATATCTTGCTCGGCTTTGTGAGCTTTGTCCTGAGATCGGCCAAGCTCGCGCGCTCTGCCAGAGCTTTACCGAGATGGTGAGAAGCCGAGAGGCCGATAAGCTGGACGAGTGGCTGGATGCGGCTATCAGCAGCGAGGTGGCCGAGTTGAGGGGGTTCGCGAAGGGCTTAAAACAGGATTACAAGGCCGTGAGGTCTGCACTTACGTATGCTTGGAGTCAGGGGCAAACTGAGGGACAAGTGAACCGGCTGAAGCTGCTGAAAAGACAGATGTATGGCAGAGCCAAGTTCGACCTCTTAAGGTCGCGGGTGTTATACGCAGGTTAAGCCGAAAGAAGTGATCGCAGAGCGGAGGTGTCTGTGAATCAACTGTTCTGCCCCAAGAATGCGGAAGAACCAAAATATCTGAAGACGTACACAAGTGGGGAAGCTTTACCGGCGTCGGCAAACTCTCACCGCATGACTTGAGAAGAACTGCGATCACCCGCGCTCTGGATCAGGGACTCAGTTACCGGCAGGTGCAGATGATGAGCGGGCACCGTGATCCAAAGACAGTGATGCGCTACGACCACGGGCGCGAGAACATGGATCAGAATGCCGTCAACTTCCTGGACTATGCGGAAGATGTGGATACATAGAACAGCCTGCTTTTTCACCCTCGTATTATGCTTATCCCTCGCGCTCAGGAGATGAAGTGCTTATTGATGAAGCATCTTTCAGCGCATCCCTACAACGACTCTCGCCCATTGAACGCCCGGTCTGGATAGCGGAAGCCAGGCGTCTGCTCAAGATCCTCGAAGCCTACAACTCAATTCGCAAGAAGCGGCGGCTCAACACGTGCACGGGAAAGTTCGAGTTCGTCAAGGAAGTTCTTGAACTATGCGAGCAGGCACGATGCTCTGATCCAATCATCCTGCGGCGTGAGCCTCATCGTGCCCGTCAGCTTTCACCCTTCACGCTGGATCGGTGGGGGCCCTCCTTTCGGCGCAAAGGCGTAAGTTCCTTCTTTCGTTCAAACGCTGCTACCCAACCTGACCATCCGGATCATCGTTGCGCTTCGATTTCTGCGGAAGCCATTGATTGGGTGAATGCTCAGTGGCGTCGCTTTCACAGCCCCCGCCATTTATACAATGCCCTCAAAGAGGACGTACAGGAGGGAATCGGCCCCGGCAATGAAATGCTTTATTAGTCTGAGAGCCTTCTTGTTCATCAATCTAGGGCCGGGATACTTCCGGTTCTGTCCAAAATCGGTAATTTAGCGGCTCATTCGATCATCGTTGTTGCCTCTTATCGCATGTTCCCTCTTGTAGGTCCTAGTAAACGCGTCCGTCCCTCGTGCGCGTGGGCCTCTTCTTCTGGGCGACCAGTCTCTTGGCGGTCGCCTCAGATTCGGCCTCGGCGAGCGTCTCGGAGATCTGCTTGTCGGCGTCTTTCAACTGCCCCTGCACCGCGGCGATCTTCTCCCGCGCGGCCGCGGCGGCCGCGGCGGCCGCGGCGGCCGCGTCCACCTCGCGCTTAGCCGCCGTGCCCTGCGCGTACATCTCCCGCGTCCTAGCTAGTCGCTCATCGGCGCGCTTCACGTCGTCTTCGTAGAAGGGGAGCAGCTTCTCCAGGCTTGACTTGTAATCCTTCGTCGCCTGCACGAACTGTTCATGTAAGGCCCTGAGTTCCCGAGTCTCTTCGGCGACCTCTTTTGACGTGGCCGCCGCGGGGTTGGTTTGTGCTTATGCGGCGAAAGTCTTAGCTGACAGCGTGGCGACGGCGAAGAATAGAATGGCAGCGCGCGGGAGGTGTGAGTTATACATGGATGCCTTATATAATGTTCGTGGCGCAAAGAAGAAGGAAGCTCGGAACGTGAATTGTTCACGTGTCTTGACAAGTAGATTTGGGTAAGAGCATCATCGCCCCACCAAGCGGGTATGGGCTAGCACTAGAGGTCATCTCGCTCGCTCTCCTATCTAGCCATCATTTTCCTCCTGCTACGTCCGCACAAACAGGCAGGTCATCGCGAGACCGATGTAATCCTGAGGCGTCTCGGACGGGCATTTAGCCCTGTTACTCATCACACCGTCGCCCTTACAGAATAAGGAGCAACCACATGTTCACTCCCTCCCGCATCCCCCACCTCAGGCCAGCCGCCTTGATCCTTCTCTCCGCCCTGGCCGCGGTTTCGGTCGCGTCCGGCGTCACTGTTTTTTTTCACGACTCCTTCACGGCCTCCGCCAGCAGCCGCGGAACCAGGGCAAAGACGGCGGCGGCAAGCCCCGCCGCAACTGCCGCGCCCAACGTGGCCGCCCCCGTGGCCGTGAAGACGCTTCTGGTCAACCAGAAGGATCTTTGCTGCGGAGTCAGTGGCTACCGCCCTCCCGGCACGTTCGGCGGCGAATGGGGACTATTCTCGGACAGACTTAATACGGCGTTCGGCGCTAACAACATCACAGTGAGCACGTCAGACCTGTCTGACCTGAACGCCTTGCTGAGCTATGACGCCCTGCTGGTCGTCCCCCGCACCATCCCGACCTTTAACACGCCCGGCGGGTCTTTAACCCCGACCGAAATCAGCAACCTTCGGGCGTTCGCTGCCACGGGGCGACGGCTAGTGCTGTTCGGGGAGAATGGGAATTGGGGAGCGTGGGACAACGGCATCCTTTCCGCCGTGGGCGGCTCTTATAGCGGGAGTGATGTCGGGTTAGTCTTCGACTCTCCGGCCCTGACTCACCCCCTGACTGCCGGGGTCAACACAGTCGTCTGGAATTCCGACGGCATAGCGACGGGCGGAACCCCACTCTTCCAGAACAACGCGGCGACCCTGTGGGGCGCGAACCAGAACGCCCTCACCGTCCTGAGTGATAACGCCGTAGACGACGGCTTCTGGTTCACCGGCAACAATTCGCAATTAGGGACTAACATCGCCGACTGGCTCGCCAGCGGGCCGGCTCGCGCCACGGTTGCTAACGGCAAGATCGCGTTCGTTGACTCGTTCCCCACCGACGCCGGCCACGACCTCTACGTGATTGACCCCGACGGGTCGAACCTGACAAACCTCACCAATGGTACGGGTGATAACTATTTCCCGGCGTGGTCGCCCGACGGCACTAGGATCGCGTTCTCAAGCTTCCGCGACGGCAACCTGGACATCTATGTGATGAACGGCGACGGGTCGAACGTGACCCGCCTCACCAGCCACCCGGCATTCGATTTTTCTCCGTCGTGGTCGCCGGACGGGACCAAGATCGCTTTCGAGAGTGAGCGTGACAACGGCCCTCCGGAAATCTATGTGATGAATGCCGACGGGTCGAACCAGACCCGCCTCACCTTCAGCCCGTCCGACGATGATAATCCGTCGTGGTCGCCTGACGGGAGCAGGATCGCGTTCTCAAGCTTCCGCGACGGCGACCAGGAAATTTACGTGATGAACGCCGACGGCTCGAACCAGACGAACATCACCAACAGCCCGGCCTCTGGCGAGGATTTCCCGTCGTGGTCGCCCGACGGAAGCAGGATCGCGTTCTCAAGTGACCGCGGCGGCAACGAAGACGTTTATGTGATGAACGCCGACGGGTCTAACCCGATTCGCCTTACCAGCAACCCTGCGCTAGATTTTTATCCCGCGTGGTCGCCGGATGGGACCAAGATCGCGTTCGAGAGCAGGCGCGACGGCAACCCGGAAATCTACGTCATGGACGCCGACGGCTCGAACCAGACCAACCTCACGAATAACCCGGCGGGTGATTTTCACCCTGACTGGCAGCGGATCACGTTGACGCCTACGCCAGCACCAACACCAACTTCAACTCCGGTGCCAACACCGACACCAAACATATGCAGTCTCGTGGTAACCACTACAGCCGACAGCGGCTTGGGGTCGCTCCGGGATGCCATCACTTGTGCGAATAACATGCCCGGTCCGGACGCGATCAGCTTCAACATCCCCGGAAATGACCCCGGCTGCGACCCGACCACGCACGTCTGCACGATCAAGCCCCCCTCGGCATTGCCCACGATCACGCAGCCGGTCACCATCAACGGCTACTCACAGCCGGGCACGTCAACAAACACCGCCTTCTCCGGCGTCAACGCGGTGCTGCTCGTTGAACTCGACGGCGAGAACGCGGGCGCGCAGGCCGACGGCCTCTACGTCACCGGCGGCAACACAGCCATCAGGGGACTCGTCATCAACCGCTTCGCCAGCGGCATCAGGCTGGAAAGCTCGAACAACACCGTGGCGAGTAACCTCATCGGCGTGAGCGCCGACGGCACGACCGGACTCGGCAACACTTCTTACGGCGTCGTCGTCAACGGCGGCGTGAGCAACAACGTCATCGGCGGCTCGAACGTACTCGATTGGAACGTCATCTCCGGCAACGGAGTGGCGGGCGTCGCCTTGACAGAAGCGCCCACGGGCGGTGCCGCGCCTGCCGGTGCGCCGAGCAACAACTCACTGCTGGTTAACTGGATCGGCCTGAACGCCGCAGCCACCGACGCCGTCCCCAACGGCAACGGCGTCATCCTCACCGGATCGAACAACACGCTCGACAGCAACCGCGTCAGCTTCAACACGAACCTCGGCGTCTGGCTGCTCAACGCCGACGACAACACTCTCACCCAGAACGGCGTCGGCCTGAAGGTCAACAACCTGATGGGCGCGGGCAACGGCTCGCACGGCGTGCTGCTGACGAACGCGAACGGCAACCAGATCGGCTACTCGCGCACCACCGGCAATGCCATCGTCTCGAACGGCGGCG
>Ga0209577_10001677_pt1 | contig 21860 bp, 23 predicted proteins | sample GraSoiAngelo_109_FD_185874 | JGI IMG/M metagenome (GOLD analysis project Ga0209577, IMG submission 185874) | Grasslands soil microbial communities from the Angelo Coastal Reserve, California, USA - 14_0903_12_20cm (SPAdes) (version 2) | ecosystem: Environmental > Terrestrial > Soil > Grasslands...
TGACTGCAATCCCACCACGTTCCGTCATCACCGGCCGACGATAAGAATGTGCTCATCCTAACGTTTTATCATTAGGATAGAACCACTCATTCCCACTTTCACCCACTATTCGGCGAAAGTATACGCGCGATTACAGGGTTGTCAAGAAAAATTTATGACATTCTGATTGGATAGGAAAGATGTCCAGGGAAGTCATCCCTGTGGATAAATACCTTCTGCGTAGGCCGACTGACTGGGAGCCATGCAGGTGAGCCTGAATGTCGTAAGCCCAGATTTTGTACTTAGGGGTAGATCTTATACAACATGCGGGGGAAGGGGATGGTCTCGCGGACATGCTCCAGCCCGCAGATCCAAGCCACTGCTCGTTCGATACCCATCCCAAAACCGGCATGTGGGACCGATCCGAACGTACGAAGATCCAAGTACCACCGGAAGGCGTCTTCGGGTAACCGGTGGGCTTTCAGGCGCGTGAGCAGCTTGTCACGCTCGTGGATGCGCTGACCGCCGCCGATGATCTCGCCGTACCCTTCCGGGGCCAGAACATCCATGCACAGAGCCAGATCCGGGTTCTCAGGATCATTTTGCATATAAAACGCCTTCAGGGCCGTCGGATAGCGGTGGATGATCGCCGGACGGTCAAACTCATTGGAGAGGATCGTCTCTTCGTCGCCGCCGAAGTCGTCACCCGGCTGGATCGGGTTGCCCTTCTTCTGGAGCCGTTCCACCGCTTCGGCGTACGTGATCCGGGGAAACGGAGGGACGATGGCCTCCAGTTTTTTCATATCTCGGTCCAGGACCTTCAACTCTTCCCGCCGACGCTTCAGCACATGGGCAACGATAGACGTCAGGAACTCCTCCGCCAGCGTCATGACGTCGGCGAGCTTCGCAAAGGCAACTTCCGGCTCCACCATCCAGAATTCCATGAGATGGCGTCTAGTCTTAGACTTCTCGGCCCGGAAGGTCGGCCCGAAGCAATACACCTTGCCGAACGCCGCGGCAGTCGCTTCGTTGTAGAGCTGGCCGCTTTGGGTCAGATAGGCCTTTTCGCCGAAATAATCGGTCTCGAACAGCGTGGTCGTCCCCTCGCAGGCGTTTGGGGTGAAGATGGGTGTGTCGACCAGGAGGAACCCGCGGTCATCGAAAAAAGTGCGGCAGGCCCGGATGATCTCGTGACGGATGCGCAAGATCGCCTGTTGGCGGGGGGATCGGATCCAGAGATGCCGATGTTCCATCAGAAAGCCGGTCCCGTGCTCTTTGGACTGGATCGGGAACTCTTCCTGAACGAGATGGAACACCTCCAACTGGTTGACATGCAGCTCGTGCCCGCCCGGTGCCCGCGCATCGGCCCGGACGGTTCCGGTCAGCACAAGGGACGATTCTTGGGTCAGCCGGCTGGTTAGCTCGAACGCTTCGTCCCCGACCGCAGCCTTGCTGACAACGGCCTGTATATCGCCCGTCCCGTCCCGCACGACCAGGAATGCGATCTTGCCTCCAACACGTTTGTGGCGAAGCCATCCTCGAACCGTCGCCTCCTGTCCCGCATACCGCGCGATATCTTTGACATCCGAGATCGGCATGGGGCGAGTCTATATCAGGGACACGGTCGGCGCAAGACGGAGGCCGCCGGGTTGCGCCACCGATGCCGACTCCGTACAATAGTCGGCTTGTGAACAGTCCGCGCCACATGTTCCTGCGTCTTTCGGCCTGTTTCCTCCTGCTGGCAGGAGCCGGTTGCACGCGGAGCGATTCCCACCAGGCCCCCGACCTTTTTTATCTCTACAAAACCATCGAGGTCGGCAAAAATCCAACGAGCGTCGTCACCGGTGACCTGAACGGAGACCGCATCGCCGATCTGGTCACGACCAACATCGGCAGTGACTCACTCAGCGTGCTGATCGGAATCGGCGATGGCAACTTTCGCGACCCGGTGACTATCCGGATGCCGGAACAGCCGCGGGCGGTGGTGCTTCATGACTTCAACGAGGACGGGAAGCTCGACATGGCCGTGGCGACTGCCGGCAACAATCGGGTGACAATCCTCCTGGGCGACGGGACCGGTCAGTTCACTCGAGGAGACAGCTATCCAGCGGTCAGGTCACCGGTCAGCTTAGCCGTCGGAGACTTCAACCGGGACAGCAAGGCGGACCTTGCCGTGGCACTCCGCAACGACAAGCTCCTGGTCCTTCTCGGGCGTGGGGACGGCAGTTTCCTGCAAAAGGCCGTCTACGAATACGGCGACACCCCGACCTCCGTCGTGGTCGCGGACGTCAACGAAGACAGCGTACCGGACCTCGTGGTGACTCACGGGGGCAAAATGAGCAGCAGCGTCGTGGTCTTTCTGGGCAACGGGGATGGAACCTTCCGCCCACCTGTCGCCTACAAGACCGGTCACAGCCCGCTCAATGTGTCCGTCTTGGACCTCAACGGCGATCGCCATCTGGACCTGCTCGTCGTCAACGGCGAACGGGACGACATCAGCGTGTTCTTCGGCAAGGGAGATGGCACATTCACGCAAGGGGTCCCCTTCGGTGCGAACGCCGGTCCAATCGCGACGGTGACCCAGGATTTCGACGGGGACGGCAAGACGGACATCGCCGTTGCAAACAACCTGTCGAGCGACCTCTCTGTCCTTCTCGGGAAGGGGGACGGCACCTTCTGGCAGCCTCCCCGAAGCTACCGCACCGGCGCCGCGCCCTTCGCGGTCACGGCCGTCTCGTTCGCACCCCAGGATCCCAGACCAGGCCTGGTGACCGCGAACAATCTTGCCAACACGATCTCGATCTTTCTGGCCAAGGACCCGCGTTCCAACCTCGTGCCTCAGAACTGAGGCGAATTCCGTAAGCTTGACATTTCAGAGGGCCACGGCTAGATTGGCTCGGGAAGACCATGGAGCCGGGCCCGTGAAGACGTTTCTCTGGTGGTTTATGATAGGAGCGGTCATGACGCTTGCGGTGTTGATGGTGCAGGGAGGCGTGCAGGATCTGATCAACGGGGACAAGAGCCCCACCAATTTCGTGCTCACCATCACCGGCGGCGGCTTGCTCGCCGGATGCATCGCCATCATCATGAACCGGATCAAATGAATGCGCATGTGGCGCGTCATTTCGCTTGACTCCCACCCTTAGCCGTGCCAAAGTGTCGGCCCATGATGTGCCTGAAATGCCAGGGGTTTATGATGTTCGAGCGGCAATACACGCTGGACAGTCGCCGCTTGTACGCCCGGTGTCTGAACTGCGGGTTCTGGCTGGACTTGGCTGACCTGCTGCGATACTTCCACCAGGTGCTGGAGGCCGGACTGAAAGATCTAAAGCTCCGGGTCACGATCCCTTCATGAGGCGCTCCCGCGGTCACCTGGTTACCGGCTCGGTGGCCGCGGTCGTGCTCTTCCTTCTGTCGGTCGGCCATGCGACCGGCTTGGCATCGGATTCTCCTTCCCGTACTTTTCGCGCCTCGAAGGGAAGCCCCGCTAAAGTGAAGGCTCCGAAAGCCTATTCGCGGCCGTCCCCGCGACACTCTGCGTCGCCGGAAGGCGTTCTACTGCGAGACCTCAAGAGCGGCCGCATCCTGTTCGCGCATCACGCCGACCAGCCTATGGCCCCCGCTAGCCTCACCAAGATCATGTCGGCCATCGTGATCCTCGAAGAAGGCAACCTTGAGGACCAGGTAACGGTGAGCCGACGGGCAGCGGCGGCTCACCGGATCAAGCTCCACCTGAAGCCCGGCCAGTTGGTCCCGCTACGAGGCCTCCTGCAAGCCATGCTGATCCGCTCGGCGAACGACGCCTGCTTGGCCGCTGTCGAGCACGTGGCAGGCGATGAGGAGTCCTTCGTCGCGAGGATGAACGCCAAGGCAGCCATCCTCGGACTGTCCCGAACGCACTTCCAAAACGCCTGCGGCTTCGATATGCCCGACCATTATTCGACAGCCGAAGACCTCGCCGCCTTGACTTCCTACGCCATGGGGAATGAAACCTTCGCCGCGATCGTCAGGGAGCCCGCCGCCGTCATCCGCACAGCCGATCAACGGAAAAGGTTCATCGCCCGGACGACCAACCGCCTGCTAGGCACCATGGAGGGCGTGGTCGGGGTGAAAACCGGTTATACGAGGGAAGCAGGACGCTGTCTGATCGCCGTCGTGACGCGCGAGGACAAAGAGTTGCTGCTGGTTTTGCTGAACGCCCGCCAGCGCTGGTGGCGGGCTCAGGAACTGATCGAACTCGGCCTACAGTCTTTCGAAGAAAGTACGGGAGCGACCTCTGAAGAAACTACCGAACCGACCGCCCCGGGATCCGGCCCTGGTGAGCGGATATCGCCGCCGCTAGACACCGGCGTTGAACTCCACGGTGATATCCCGACCGGAAAAGAGAATCACCATGGTTCCTCCCTTGTAATTCAACCTGGTGAAGGTGGTTGAGTCTTCGGTGAACTCCTCCTTGCCCAGTAGTTTTCGGGTCTCTTCGATTCCTTCACCTCGTAAGACGAGGCGGAAAACCCCGGCGGCGAGGTGGGCAAACCGCTGCGTGATAAAGATATAGTCCACTTTCCCATCCATGAGCCGGACCCCGGCCATGGCGTTACTGGGGCTTCGTTTGTCATACAGCATGACGTAGACGTCTTGCACTTCGACCTTCACTCCAGGGATTTTGATCTTGATGAGATTCTCTTTGACCTTCGCTTCCGAATCCCCGATTTTGATCCCGAAGAGTGACACGTCGGCAGTATTGAAATGTCCAATATCCATCACTTCGGACTCTGTGAGCTCGTACTGCTCGGCGTTCGCCGCCGCCGACATCAGGAACACCAACGAACACGCCCACGCCACCAATCCCATGCTCCCTCCACGCGCACCCATGCTTCCTCCCGTTATCAGAGTTAGATAAATCCGCTATCCTGAAGCTCTATTGAAAAGCCTTCGAAATACGGCCGAGCCATGGTAACGGACACACCTCGGAGTTGCAAGTGCCCAGATGGTCATCAACCTGGCCCTGCCCCGCTTTTCGCTGCGCCTTCTTCATTGGCCTGGATGAGCAGTCCGGCGAGGGCTTCCAACCGGCTGAAGTAGGAGGCTGCTGTCTCCTCCAAATCTGGCAGTAACCGCTCCAAATCTGCCCGACAATCCTCCAGGATGGCCTTCCTCGGCGCATCCAGGGCCCCGCCAGCCTGCAAGTAAAAGTTCACGCACCCCCCGATGACCTCGTCCAGGACCCAGAGCTCTCCCATGCGCTCCCGCGGAACATCGGGGAGGGCGGCCTGGCGGTGAGCGTGCCAGAGCGTGAGAATGTCGTCCTTCATGACCAGCGTCCTACAACGAGATGATCCCATACGCCAGGGTCGTCGCAAGGCTGACCAACACGAATCCCCTCATGCGGTACTCCCAGAACGGCCGCTTGAACCACCAGTCCAGCACCGCCTCTCGTCGACCGAGCGGGGCTCCGATCAAGAACAACCCTTTGGCAAGTCCCACGCATCCGACCACAACCCACAGCGCCCGGAAGGTGAGCCCGGCCGTCCCGATCACCAGCGCGAGATTGATCACCATGCCCACCTGGATGAGCACGAACAGCCGGAACTCGTCCGAGACCAGTCGTTCCAGGATCTCCACCATCCACGCCGGCGCGATGATCAGACCGAGCCCCAACGCGAACCAGACCACTCCGACGCAACTGAAGAGAAACGCCCTCACGGATAGAGTCCGCGGGCCAGATGCGCCTGAACGATCTTGTCGATGCCGTTCATGAGCGCGGCCATACGCATGGAGACCTTCTTCGCCTGGGCGAACTCAAGGGTGCATCGGAAGGCAGCCGTGATGATCTCGTGCAGGCGATCCCGGATGTCCTGTTCCTTCCAGAAATACTTCTGCACATCCTGGACCCACTCGAAATAAGAGACGATCACGCCCCCGGCATTCGCCAGGATGTCCGGGATGACAAAGACGCCCTTCTCCTCCAAGATGCGGTCGGCGTCCAGCGTCGTCGGCCCGTTTGCCCCTTCCGCGAGGATCCGACAGCGGAGCGAGCCGGCGTTCTTCTCCGTGATCTGCTCCGAGAGCGCGGCCGGGACCAAGATCGTGCAGTCGAGCTGGAGGAGTTCCTGGTTGGAAATGCGCTCGCCCACCCCACATTCGTGCAGCGGGCGGACGTTGCTCTCGTAGCGAGACCGAAGGGTCGGGAGGTCCAGCCCGCGCGCGTTGTACACGCCCCCCTTCGCATCGCTGACGGCGACGACCCTCGCGCCGATCTCGTGAAGAATCCTCGCCGTATGCATGCCTACGTTTCCGAAGCCCTGGACTGCCACCGTCGCGTTCGCGAGATCCAGTTTCAGGTGCTGCATCGCTTCCAGGATCACGTCAGCGACCCCACGTCCGGTCGCATCCTCGCGGCCCAGACTCCCGCCAATCGCCAGGGGTTTACCCGTGACAACGCCGGGCACGGCGTAGCCAACCTGCTGGCTGTACGTGTCCATCATCCATGCCATCACCTGCGCGTTGGTGCCGACATCTGGGGCCGGGACGTCTTTCTCCGGACCGAGCAGCGGGAGAATCTCAGCCGTATACCGGCGGGTCAGCCGCTGGAGTTCGGCCCGCGAGAGTCGCTCGGGGGCCACGCGGACGCCCCCCTTGGCCCCTCCGTAAGGAAGTCCCACCAGGGCGCACTTCCAGGTCATCCACATGGCCAGCGCCGCCACTTCCCCGAGGTTCACCTCGGGATGAAAGCGGACTCCACCTTTGGAGGGCCCCAGGGCCGTGTCGTGTTGCACGCGATAGCCGACAAACACCTTGACGCTGCCGTCATCCATCCGGATCGGGACAGACACGATCAGCGCCCGTTGGGGGATCTTGAGCCGTTCGCGCAGGTTGCGATCCAAGCCGAGACGCTCCGCGGCCTCTTCAAACTGCGCCACGGCCAATTGAAACGTTGGGGTATCCAGTTCCCGATAGAGCTCAGACATGATCCTGCCGCTCAGGCTTGTTGGGGAGTGGGCTCATCCGGGGGCGCATCGGCCGCCGCTTCTTGTGCAGCCCGCTCCTTTTCCATCGCCACTTGGAGCTTCGCATATTCACGCCGGCCCCGGACTGTCGACTTGATCTGGAAGTTGCCCGTGTGGAAGAACCAGCCGGCGTTGACTTCCACACGATAGGGTTGGCTGTCCTTGGAGAGCACGATATCGCCGGTGAGAAACATGTCATTCAAGGCTTCGCGGACCTGGGCCCAGTCCGCCTCGGCGATCTCGTTGAGGATGGCGACGTTCGCCGAAATCAGCTGCGATTCGTGGGCCTCGATCAGATAATTCAACAGTCGATACCGGATCAGGTCGCGGGGCTCCATCTCACGCTCCTTTGCTGCTGACGCAGTCGACCGCTACTGGCCTGGCGCCGGTGGACGCAAGCCACTCCGCAACACGTTCTTTTTGCAACGCAAGCCCGAAGACCTCTTGGAAGGCACCGACCACGGCCTGGCCCACCGCTTCGAGCTCGAGCGCCGCGCCTCTTTCGAGCGCGACCGACGTCATGCCCGCTCCGGCCAAGCCGCAGGGGACGATCGCCGCAAACGGCAACAGATCGTTTGCGACGTTGAGCGCGAACCCGTGTCGCGTCACTCCCTGTGAGATTCGGACCCCCACCGCCGCGATCTTGCGATCTCCCACCCACACCCCGGGCATCCCCGCGCGCCGCCCGGCGGGCACTCCAAGCGCATCCAACGCCCGGATGAGTATCTCCTCCAGACAATTCACGTACGCTTTCGGCCCGGCACAGTAGGTCCGCAGCCAGAGAATGGGGTATCCCACCAGCTGGCCGGGCCCATGGTAGGTCGCGGAGCCGCCCCGGTCCGCGCTCAGCACCGGAATCCCGTTGATCACCCCGCGCACCCACCCCTCACCGACATGCTCCGGGCGGGTGGTGCGTCCCAGCGTGTAGACAGGAAGGTGTTCCGTGAGCAGCAGGGTGTCGTCGATCGCTTCTTGCACGCGCGCCTGGTGCAGAGCCACCTGGAGGCGAGAGGCTTCCTGATAGTCGGTCAGGCCGAGAGCAAGCAGGTGTCCGATCACTTGGTCACCGGTCGCTTGAGCTGGACCTTCTCCTGGGTGGACTTGCGCACCACAGACAGAGTCACAGTCGGAGATGTCGACCCGTCTTTGAGCAGCGCATGCCAGAGGTCCGACATATTGTAGACCTGCGTGATGTCCACGGCGGTGACGACGTCCCCTTCGCGAAGACCGGCTTGAGCCGCGGGACTCTCCGGCTCAACCCAGATGACCAAGACGCCCCGTTCCACATCCAGGCCGAATGAGGCCACAACACTGCCCGTGATCGTGACCGGGACGAACCCCAAGGAAGGCCGGAGCATGCTGCCTCGCACGAGCAGGGACTGGACCACGGGGATGGCCTCGTCGATGGCGACCGCATAACTGATGTTCTGGGCGGCCGGCGCCACCGCCGTGTTGATGCCGACGACCCGGCCCGACAGGTCCACCAGAGGACCTCCACTGCTTCCGGGGTTGATGGCCGCATCGGACTGGATCAGGTTATACAACGTCTCCCCGGACGGCGGGACGATCGCCCGGTCAAGGGCGCTGACTACCCCTACTGATACCGTCGCCCCGCCTTTCATCGCTAGGGGGTTCCCGATGGCAACGACAGTCTCCCCGATGCGGAGGCGGGACGTTCTCCCCAGTTTGGCTGGGACCAGCCCTTCGATTTCGACCTTGACCAAGGCCAAGTCGGTCAGAAAATCCCGGCCAACGACTCGTCCAGGCACCAGCCGGCCGTCATAGAGACCCACCACCAACCGCGTCGCTCCTGTCACGAGGTGGTTGGACGTCAGGATGTAGCCTGGTGAAATGATGATGCCCGATCCCGAGCCGGAAGGAAGCGTCTGGGAAGGAGCCAGCCGGATGGGTCCGTGGGCCATGACGCTGACGACGGAGGGCAGGGCTTCCGCCACCACGTCCGGCACCGAAAGCGATTTGGGTGGAAGGTCGTCTTCGGAGACCGCCGCGACCGAGGACAATGCGCAGCCCATCAGGAGGACACTAGCTGCCATGCTCAAGCTTGCCCGCTGGCCCCATGCCATCCGCGACTCTCCACGACGACGTCGCTATTGTCGCATATTCAGGCAAAAGGCGGAAGAGGAGCCACCCCGGCGATAAGCCGGGGCGAGCTTTACAGAAGGGGCCGGAGGATCTGCTGGAACTCGGGAGCCCGCAGCTTCATCAAGGCCTTTTCCTCGATCTGTCGAATCCGTTCACGGGTGACTCCCAAGGTGCGGCCGACTTCCTCCAGGGTCATCGGCTCGCCCTGCCCGATGCCGAACCGGAGGCGGACCACGGCTTCCTCGCGAGGACTGAGTGAACCAAGCGCCCGCGCGACTTCCCGCGTCATCTCCTTGAGCCCGACCTGGCTGTCCGCCTGCGGGGTCTCCCAGTCAGGAATGAAGTCCCCGAGGAGAGTTTCCCCGTCCCCGATCGGGTGCTCCAGGGAGACGACGTCTTGGAAGACCTGGATCGTCTGTCCGACCTTGTCGCTCGAGGTCTTGACCGCGCCGGCCACCTCCTCCATGGAAGGCTGCCGGCCGAGCCGCTGCGCCAGCCGACGAGTCGCCTTGGAGACCCGCTGATATGCTTCGGTCATGTGCACGGGCACCCGGATGGTGCGGGATTGATCCGCCAGCGCACGGGTGATCCCCTGGCGGATCCACCACGTGGCATAGGTGCTGAACTTGAACCCGCGCCGGTGGTCGAATCGTTCCGCCGCTTTCATCAGGCCGATATTGCCTTCCTGGACGAGATCCAGAAGGTTCATACCACGTCCGTTGTAGTGCTTGGCGATGTCCACGACCAGGCGCAGATTGGACAGGACCATTTCTTCCTTGGCCTTTTCCAGTTGGGCCCACCCTTTGTGGTACTGCTTCAGGGCGGCCTTCACTTGCCGAACCTTGGGAGTCACTCGACGACTCGGCCCGCAGATCTCTTTGATGACCTGCTGGACGGCACGTTTCCCTTTTTCGAGATCCGTCGCCGAGAGCCCGCTGACACCGACCACGGCCTTCAGGTCCAACTGGCAGGCCTTCAACGATTCAGTCTGGCGGAGCCCGCGCGTGATGGACAGAACCATTCGGAGGGCGCGGCGCACCTGCCGATCGCCCTGCTCAATCCGCTTCCCCAGCGCGACTTCGTCTTCACGCGTCAACAAGGCCTTCGCGCCGAAGGAGTGGAAATACAGCCATTCCAGTTCGGCAAGGTTCGTCTCAGTCGGCACCGTCTCCTGGGGATCGTCCGCGCCGGAGCCTTCCACAGCCTCTACCAGTAGTGTTTCCGTCTCGGTGTCTTCCTCCAGCAACACCTTGTCTTTTGTCAGATCATCCATCACAATCGGGTCCTCATTGAGCGCTTTAACCTCTGTCACTTCTACGGACACGTGAACACCCTCAGATGTCTAATACCTTCGATGAAAAAAGTCTCTCATCGTTTAAGCCGTCTAACTCATTGAAAAACTGTATAAAATACTTCAACTGAGCGAACCAAAACCAAGTTTCTTTCAACCTTTAGGTATGGATAACCAGGGGAGAGCGCAAGATCAAGGGCAACCCGGGAAGAATCTTCTGGACTTCCGGGCGGTTATTCGGATTTGGTCAGCCGCTGCAGATCTTCCTGTTTGCCCACGAGGACGAGGATGTCGCCCTTTTCGATGACATCGTCAAGGGAGGGGGTTGCATTGAACACCTCATCAGTGGTCATCCGTCCCTTGACCATTCGCGTCACCTTCTTCCGGATGCCGATGAGGTTAACATTGTAGGCCTCCTGAATCTTAGCCTCACGCAGGCGAAGCCCTGACATATGGTCCGGGACGGTCAGCTCCTCGACGCTAAAGCCCGGGGCGAGCTCCAAGTACTCCAGCACGTTCGGGGACACCAGTCGCCGGGCTAGCCGGATGGCGGCATCGCGCTCCGGAAAGATGACTTCCGACACGCCGAGATTCTTCAGGATCTTGCCATGTTGGGCGGTGACCCCTTTGGCAATGATCTGCTTGATGCCCATCTCCTTCAAGGTCTGCACAATGAGGATGCTGGCCTCGATGTTCTCGCCAATGCTCACCACGGCTACATCTACGTTCTGCACGCTGATGGCCTTGAGGGCTTTCTCGTCGGTCGCGTCGCACTGGACGGCGAACGTCGCCAAGTCGCTGATGGCCTGGATTTTCTCCGGATCTGTATCGATAGCCACCACCTCGCACCCTTCCTTGACTAGCGTCTCGGCGACTCCATACCCAAAGCGGCCCAGCCCGATAACTGCCACCTGACGTTTCATGTATTCACCTCCACCGGTATGTGCTCGTCCTGGGCTTATCCTATCACGACCCGTGCTTCCGGGTACCGGTAATGCAAGTCCTCGTGGCTCTTGACGGCAAAAAGCCCGATGGTAAGGGGGCCCAACCGCCCCAGGAACATCGTGATGATGATGATGAACTTGCCGAAATCGCTGAACAACCCTGACAGGCTCAGCACGCCGCCGTTTCCCGTTGACAGTCCCACAGTCCCGGCCGCCGACGCGACCTCGAACATGATGCGGATGAACTTCTGGTCCTCCAAGTATGACAGCATCATGGTGAAACCGGTGACCAGCCCAAACGCCAGGGCTGACAGCACGAACGCTTTGTGGACGATCTCCTGGGGAATCCGCCGGTGGAACATCATGACATCGGCTTGCCCCTTCAATGTTGCCCAGATCGCCGCGCAGATGATCCCGAAGGTCGTCGTCTTGATCCCTCCTCCAGTCCCGCCCGGTGAGGCCCCGATGATCATCAAGAGGATGAGAAAATAGAGCGTGGCGGTGCTGACGAGCCCGATATCGATCGTGTTAAACCCCGCTGTCCTAGCCGAGATCGAATGAAAGTAGGCCACGAGGATCTGATCGCCGAAGGACATTGGCGCCAGCGTCTTTTCATTCTGCACCTCAAAGGCCCAAATCCCGACCGTTCCCCCGACGATCAGCAACACCGAAACCAGCACGGCCAGCTTGGTATGGGTTGAAAGACGAAACCGTTGGCCACGCAGATTCTCCAGCATATCTCGATAGACGAGAAATCCGATCCCCCCCAACACGATCAGGGTCGTGATCGTCAGGTTCACGATCAGGTCCGTCCGGTACGCCAGCAAGGCGAAGTTCTCGGAGAACAGGGAGAACCCAGCATTGTTGAAGGCCGAGACCGCATGGAAGACCCCGAAGTAGAAAGCGCGCAGGACATCCATCTCGAAGGAGAACCGGATCGTGAGGATCAGTGCCCCGACGCCTTCCACGATGAGCGTGATTGCCACGATGACCTTCACAAACCGCACAAGGCCCTCCATGCTCAACGTGTTCAGGACTTCCATCATCATCATGCGCTCCCGCAGGCCGATGCGGCGGCCTAGCGCCAACAGCAGGAGCGTGGCAGTCGCTGAATAGCCGAGCCCTCCTATTTGCATGCCCAGAAGGATGACCAGTTGACCGAACAGTGTGAAATCTTTCGGGGTGTCCAAGACGATCAGCCCGGTGACGCAGATGGCCGAGGTCATAGTGAAGAGCGCATCCACGAACCGGATGCCCGGGCCCGTCGTGGCAAAGGGGAGCATCAGGAGGAGGGTGCCGACCAGAATCAGAGCCAAAAATGCCCCGATCACAATCTGAGTGCTGGTGTACCGGGACTCTCGGACCCAGTCCAAGGCCTTTCTGGCCACCCCGCGATAAGTCAGCGCCTGCTCCATGAACGGGATGTTCAGGACTTTTTCATAGCCTGGATGAAGGGGGAGATGATGTCGATGGGGATGGGAAAGATCGTCGTCGAGTTCTTCTCGGACGCCACCTCCACCAGCGTTTGGAGGAACCGGAGCTGCAAAGCCATTGGATTTTGCGCAATGATATCCGCGGCCTCAAAGAGCTTCTGGGCAGCCTGGAACTCTCCTTCGGCATGAATGACCTTGGCACGCCGCTCGCGCTCGGCCTCGGCCTGCTTGGCAATGGCGCGGAGCATCTCCTGCGGCAGGTCCACATTCTTAACCTCCACCGCCGAGACCTTGACACCCCAGGGCTCGGTCTGCTGATCAATGATCCGTTGCAGCTCGACGTTGATCTGTTCCCTCTTGGACAGCAACTCGTCCAACTGGCTCTGGCCCAGCACACTTCGCAGAGTCGTCTGGGCGATCTGGGAGGTCGAATAGAGGTAATCCTGCACGGCCAGGATCGCCCGCTGGGGATCGACCACCCGGAAGAAGATCACGGCAGTGACCTTGACCGACACGTTGTCGCGGGTGATCACGTCCTGCGCCGGCACCTCCATCGTGACGGTCTGGAGATTCACCCGGAGCATTTTCTGAATGATCGGAAACACAAAGATTATGCCCGGGCCTTTGACCTTATCGAACTTGCCAAGAAGAAAGATCACCCCGCGTTCGTACTCCATCAGGATTTTAATGCTGTTATAGATGATGACAGCCGCCAGAATGAGTGGGATGAGATACGGCATCTTCGCAACTCCTCTCGTGATTACTTGCGGTGCGGTCGCACGGTCAGCGTAAGGCCGGCGATGGCCTTCACCTCGGCTTCTTCCCCTTCCCGGAGCGGCTCCTCACTGACCGCGTCCCAGATCTCCCCCTGCAGGAACACCTTCCCGCGCGGGGCCAGATCGGTCTTGGCGACGGCGACGCTGCCGACCATGCCCTCGGACCCAGTCACCGGCCGGCGTAACTGTGCCTTTACGGCCATCCAGACCACGATCATGAGCAGGGCGCCGAAGGTCACCACTGTCGGGATGATGACCGACAGAGATACTTTCAGGAAGGGCGCGTCGGTCTTCACCAGCAAGAGGGCTCCCAGGACCATCGAGGCTATTCCCCCCAGAGTGAGGAGACCGTAGCTCGTCACCTTGATCTCGAGTATGAACAGCACAATGCCCAGGAGGATGAGCAGCACGCCCGCGTAGTTGATCGGCAGGGTCTGAAGGGAATAAAAGGCCAGGATGAGGCTGATGGCCCCGACGATCCCGGGCAGGATGGCGCCCGGATTGTACAGCTCCGCGAGCAGCCCGATGGTGCCCAAGGTCATGAGGATGAACGCGATGTTCGGATCGCTCAGGGCTTTGAGCGCATCGAGCCGCCAGCCCATGGGGCTTTCCTTCAACCGGGCCCCCTTCGTCCGAAGCACGACCTTGCCGGCGCCCGTCACGACCTCCCGGCCATCCACAGCTGCTAACAGAGCGGGTACGTCGTCCGCAATCAGGTCGATCACCTTCAACGACAAGGCTTCCTTCTCCGTCACCGACACGCTCTTGCGCACCGCATCTTCCGCCCACTGGACGTTTCGCCCCCGCTTCTCAGCGATGGACTTGATATAGGCCGCGGCATCGTTCTCCACCTTGGCCTTCATCACAGCGTCCATCTCGCCGCCCCCCATTGCCACGGGATGGGCCGCGCCGACGTTCGTGCCCGGCGCCATGGCCGCAATGTGCGCCGAATAGAGGATGAATACCCCCGCCGAAGCCGCCCTCCCGCCGCTCGGCGCGACATAGACGATCACCGGGATCGGGGAGGCCGTGATGTCTTTGATGATCAGCCGCATGGAAGTATCGAGCCCACCTGGCGTGTCCAGACGAAGGACGACGGCCGCGGCCCCCGCCTCCTGGGCGTCCGTCAGTACCCGATTGAAGTATTCGGCGGTCACCGGATTGATCACGCCCTCATAGGTCCCCACGTACACCACCCCTGGTGCGTTGTCTTCAGACTTACCAAACCCGGCCGAGCCTGACAAGAGAAGGCAGCCGCTGAGAAGGAGAGAAAGCGTGAATCGAAGGAATGGCAAATGAGAGGCCTGTGGTCTGCTTGCCATGATCAACTCAGTCTAGAGGTATCGTAGTCTCCCCCCCCTACCCTGTCAAGGAGAGGCGAAACCGAGCGCTACCGCCTGACGGCGCGCAGCCGGGCAAGCAGATCGTGACCCTTTCGCGTTTCATCCGACGAGAGCGAGCCCCGCCCGAAGCGGACATGGCAATAGAGGTCAGTCAGGGGACGCACAAAGGGGGCAGCGTCCCGCCATTCGCGCGCCACCTGTCTGGCGAATTCCAGCGGGGTTGCCCCAGGGGACTTCTGCAGCCCGCGGGCTTGCAGGATCCGCAGCATCCGGCTATAGAGCTGAATGGCAGCGACCTGCCGGGGCGTGCGGGGATCCAGTTGTTGCCGCCGGAGCCCCGGCCCGCGCAGGATCACGGCGAGGACCATGCCGATCACGAGCGTGCCAGCCGCCAGTCCCATCGCAAGGTCCCACCCGCGCACGCGCGCCAATTCAACCAGCCAGGCCCGCGCAGACGCCAGTCCGCGCGTGACGGCTGACACGAAGTCGGACATGTCCGAGCGCACCTTCTCGCTCCGATCCCGGAGCGACTTTGCCGCCGCCATTTGATCACGGAAACTGTACTGGACCACGTAGCGGTCCCACCGGAGCCGGATCGAGTCCACGATTTTGCCGATGTTCCACCACACCCAGGAAGGCACAACAGCGGGCACAGAGGGCGTCGGGTCAAACGTCACCCAGCCGGAGCGGGGAAAATACACTTCCACCCAGGCGTGCGCATCCTGCTGTCGGATCGTGTAGTAATTGCCGAAGTCGTTCCACGCCCCAGGGAGAAAGCCGGTGACTAGGCGTGCGGGGATCCCCAAGGTCCGGAGCAGCACGACCATCGCCGTCGCATAGTGCTCGCAGTAGCCGGTCTTCCGGGTGAACAGGAAGTCCTCCACGGGATCAGCCGACACGGCCGTTCCGACGTCGAGACTGTACTGGTAACTCCGGCGGAGGTGCTGCTCGATCGCCCGGGCCCTCCCGTACGGAGTGGACGCGGCGCTGGTCACCTCGCGGGCCAACACCGCCACGCGCGGGCTGGTATCTGGCAACTGGAGGTAATGTTCCTGGATGAACGCAGGATAGATGAAGGACGGCGCGGCGCGATCGGCCTCCAGCAGGCGGCCGGGAATCGAGCGCACGCTGTACTGGAAGCGCGCGGAGGGGGGATATGGCAGGTAGAGCCCCCGCATCCCGTCCATCTGCACCACCACGAAATTGCCTTTGACCGACTCCACAAACGACACCCCGAACAGCACAGTCGTGTCGAGCGCCTCGATGAGGATCTCCTGACGCAGCACGGCCGACTCGGGAACGGCCAGCGTCTGTTCGGAAGGCACCATGAACCCGCCGTCGGGGGTGCGGCTCAGGATCCGCCGAGCCGCCAACCGGTTGGCCCAGGAGCGGCCGTCATAGGTGTCGTAGGCCGCGCCCCTGAAGTACAGCCCCTCCGGAATCGGCGCCTTCTGATCCGGCAGTTCGACTCGCATGACTACGGTAGGGTCGAGCTTGACCGCGCCGATGACCCCCAGTTCCACCTTTTCGGAAAATCCCGACATGCGGATCAGGTCCACACGGTCCTTCTGAAAGAACCCGGCCCCGATTCGTGGGATCAGGAAGAAGATGGCCATCGTCAGGCAGAAGGAGCCCACCGCAATCCCGTTCGTCGCCCAGAAGAACTGCGCCGTGACCGGGCGCGCGATCGGAGAGGGATCGTGCAATTCCTTCCCAGCCTGCACGGCTGCCTGAGCCTCTTCGGCCTCGTTCCGGAGGTGATACAGGATGAGCGTCCAGATCGCCGCGAACACGTAGGCAATGAACACGCCCGCGTACCAGAGGTCCACCGTCAGCGCCGCCGCAGCCAGGAGTTCCAGGAAGCTGATCACGTAGAGCTGCAGAAAGTCCTTGCGCTGCCGCAGATGAAAGAGCTTGACGCTCATCAACAGGATCAGGAAATGCACGGCCGCCGGCAGGATGTCCCGTGAGATCAGCAGGAGATCAGCACCGAAGAAGATGAAGACCGCGAGCAGGAATACATTCCAGGTGGCGCGTGAGAGACTGGCGATCTGGCGGGCCAGCCGCTCCCCGGCTTGCTCCATCGCCTGGGCTGCGCCCACGACGAGGCTCGCCAGCCCGATCAGGACCAATCCCTCTGGAATCTCACCGGTGAGTACCAAGCCCAGAAACCCGATGGCGGCCAGCAGGATCGAGCTCACCGGAAACGCGCGCTCAAGGCTCATGACAGCTCCCAGACGTGAAAGACCCGGCTCACACTCCGAGCCAGGCGTTGAATCGACGGGGTGGGCCAGGGCAGGACGACGAGGGTCATCTCGCCACGCATCGTCCGCTCCCCCAGCATCCCGAAACCCTCGGGGGCGCCCGACACACTCCCCTCAGCCGGCGTCGGCGCGCAGAGCGCCAAGACATGCAGCATATGGTAGAGATGCTCCTCCCCCGCGCCGTACAGGATCTCCTGCTCGCCGACCAGCAGGCTCATCGCAAATCCTTGTTCCTGGAAATAGGCCGCCAGGGATGCCGTCAAGCTAACGGCCTGTTCGAAGAAGCGCTGGCCGTCTGCCGGGAGTGCCGTGGGCAACGCCAGGGTTACCTGTCGTAGATCCTCCGTCTCGGTCTCCCGCACCATCAACCGCCCCTGGCGCGCCGAGGTCTTCCAATGAATCATGCGCGAATCATCGCCCGGGAGGTATTCCCGGAGGTTGTACAGGCCGACTCCTTGTCCCCGACGGGAGACGGCCTGGTCGTGCCCCAGCACGGCGAGGTCATGGAGGAAACCCTCCGGCAGCGGCCGCAGTTCAGGGTACACCACCAAGTCTGAGCTCAGGGGGACGTGCGCCGCCTTGATGAAGAGCCCGAAGGGAAAGCGCGTCTGGACTTTGATCCCCTCGATCCGGTGTCGTCCCCGTCGCGGGAACAGGATCGGATAGGACTGGGTCACCGAGGCGCCGCCCGGCAGGTGTAGGACATGGATGCCTCGGTCCACAGTCTTGCCTTCGACGACGTCCAGGACGCGGAGCGAGAAGCTGGGCAACCATGGCTTGCGGTTCGCGAGGGACAGCGCGATCAACGCCAAGTTGTTGGCGAAGACATGCTCAGGAATCCGCCGGCGAATGACAAGGTGACGCAGGCATTGCTCGGAGAGGATGCCGGACATGACGATGAGGCTGAGCATCATCGCCAGCAGCAGATAGAGCAGGTTGTTCCCCGTGTTGAGCGCAGCGACCCCGACCGCCAGGGTCAACAGCAGGAACCGCACGCCCTCCGGCGTCAGGCGCAGGGACCGGTAGCGGTAGAACCAGCGAAAGAACTCACGGATGCGTTCGAACAGCATGCGGCTTATAGGGGGACGGGGACTGACTCCACGACTTCCTGGATGACCCGCTCGGCCTCTTCCGAGCGATGTCCGCGCGTGCCCTGGCTCGTCTTCAGCATCACGCGGTGCGCGAGGACCAGCGGCGCTAACTCCTTGATGTCGTCGGGCAGGCAGTAGTCCCGCTGGCGGACGAGGGCGAGGGCCTTGGCCGTTTTATGGAGCGCCATCGCCCCACGCGGGCTGACCCCCAGCATCAAGAGGGCACTGCGGCGGGTCGCCGCGATGATGGCCAGGAGGTACTCCATCAGACTGTCGTCGAGGCGGACCTTCTCGACCCGCTCCTGCAGATCCAAGACCTCCTGGGTCGTCAGCACAGGCTCCAGTTCGTCGGCCGGGTGCAGCAATTGTGGGCGGTCCAGCACTTTCTTCTCATCGGCCCGGTCCGGGTAGCCGATCCGGATCCGCATCAGGAAGCGATCGAGCTGCGATTCCGGCAGCGGGAACGTCCCATGGTATTCCCACGGGTTCTGCGTGGCAATCACCATGAACGGCCGGGGGAGCGGGTAGGTCTGACTGTCCACGGACACCTGGGCTTCGTTCATCGCTTCCAGGAGGCTGCTCTGCGTCTTGGGCGTGGTGCGGTTGATCTCGTCCGCGAGCACGATATGGGCAAAGATCGGCCCCGGCTTGAACTCGAACGTCTGCTTCTGTTGATAGAAGACCGAGACCCCCAGGATGTCGGCCGGGAGCAGGTCGCTTGTGAACTGGATTCGCCGAAAGGAGCAGCCCAGGGAGCGGGCAAGGCTGTGGGCCAGCGTGGTCTTCCCCACTCCGGGCACATCCTCGATGAGAAGATGCCCGCGCGCCAGCAGGGCCACCACCGCCATCTCGACCACCGCGGGTTTGCCCTTGATGATCCGTTCGATGTTGCTTCTCAAGGCCTGGATCTTGTGGCCTGCGTCCATGATTGGCGAGTCTAACAGAGGCTTCGGAGAGGGTCAATTTTCTGGAAAAATCGGATTGACTTCGTCAAACCTGACACCTATCATGCAACCCATCCGACCCTGAGACCCATCGTGACGCTCCAGGAACTCCACGACTCCATCAAGGACTGTCAACGCTGCCGCCTGGCGTCCGGGCGAACCCAGGTCGTCTTCGGGACCGGGAACTCTCATGCAAAGATCATGTTTGTCGGCGAGGCCCCCGGCTTCTACGAAGACAAGCAAGGCATCCCCTTCGTCGGCGCGGCTGGCAAGCTATTGAACGAACTGCTGGAGGACGCCGGCCTCTCCCGCGACGACGTCTACATCGCCAACGTGATCAAGTGCCGTCCGCCGGACAACCGCGACCCGATGACGGACGAGGTCGAGACCTGCAAGCCGTTCCTGTTGCAGCAGATCGAGCTGATCAAGCCGAAAGTCGTCTGCACGCTCGGCAACTTCGCCATGCAGACGCTGCTGGGTAAGAAGGTCGGCATCATGAAAGTGCGAGGGCAATCGTTCCAGGTCAAGGACTTCTTCGTCTTCCCCCTGCTCCACCCCGCCGCCGCGCTGCATCAGGGCAACCTGAACGAGCCGCTCCGGGAAGACTTCCGCAAGCTCAAGGCCTTCCTGGACCGCCAGCAGGAGCCAGTCCCGCCGGTCGAACAGATGAACCTGTTCGGGTAATAAGGGGGGTTGACAAGGCCTGTCTTCGTATCTATCTGACAGGCATGCACCCAGCATCAACACCACGTCCACTCACGCTCGACGAGAAGAAGGCAGCGGAAGCAGCCTTCCGCGGAGAAGCCTTCGACCCCAAATGGTCCGAAGCAGCCCGCGCTGTCTATGAAGGCATCCTACAGGCGATGGGAGCCCGAGCCCCCATCTTCGAAGGAGCGATGGCCGAGACGGCTAACTCCCAGGCGGAGGGGCACGCTGAACCGAAGACATCGCCCGAGGGTGAGACAGCAGCTTCGTCAAACCCGCAGGGTGAGCGCTCACGCCCTCCGATTCTGACTCGGGACGAGGCAGTCCAAGCCGGGTACCTGATCGACGTCACGCCCATCGCGCAGAGCGTGGGCCTGCCGGTGCCGGTCTGCCTCAGCAAGCCGCTCTGGGATTTCGCCATCACCGCCTCCCACACGCTGCCGGACGAGGAGCATGAATCGCGCGTCCGGGATGTGCTCATAGCACTCAGGCTGCGCCTCGCGACGATCCCTGTGGCCTCCCCGGCTATGGAATTTCCAGCCCTGCTCCCTTTCCCCCCGGAGCCGGTGCCCCAGCTCTGCCCCTTGTATGCCATCGCGATGGGGGATGCGGCAGTCCCGTACTCCATCACCATCCTGCTGGCCAACGAAGTCTCGGCCGTCATCAGGCCGACAGGCAACTAACGCCTAATTCTAGCGCGCGAGGATCTCCAGGATCTCGTCCAGCGGACGGATCGTGCCAAGGAGCGTCGGGCTCCCGAACTGCTTGTTGTGGCGGTTCTCCTTGACCCCCTCCAGAGCGATGATCAGATTGTTGAAATCGTCCAGCTTCGCCGTCTCGAAGTACGTGATGAAGTCGAGGTCGTCGAGCCCGCTGGCATGGTACAGCTTGCGCTTGACCGTCTTGAGGTACGCGACCGTCGCCTCTGTGTGCTCTTTCATCATGGCGTTCCGGCCATCCTGCGGCATCAGCCACCACTCTGCATCCTTCCGAACCGGCACCACGATAGCGTACGGCTTGGCGCCTGGGTCCGGCGGCGTCTTCAGCGCCGTCTTGAGATCGTCAGGAAGACTCGGCACGTAGTTGGCCTTCTTGGTGATGCCGTTGAACGTGTACGTGTTCACCAGGTACTTCCCGATCCTCGTGCCCATCAGATCCACGAGGAAGTTCTGGTTGTGCAGCATCTCGGTCGAGTGCACCCGGACAAAGAAGTCCGCATTCTCCATGAGCCCCCGCAGCAGATAGGTGTCCACGGCCACCCTCTCGGCATGCTTCTGGAAGACCCCCTTGACCTCTGCCGCCGCGAAGGCACGCGTTGCCTTGTCCAGCTTCCACCAGCTGTCGTCCACCTTGAAGACCGCAAAGGTGCCGTAGACCCCTGGCTCGGTCAGGAGCTTTTCCCGATCCATTGCCGCAAAAGCCGGCTGCACTGCGAGCACGGCCATGAGGCATCCCGCTATGAGTGCGTTCACTCTGTTCATCTCCATACCCCCCTTCTCCTCACCTCCATCCAGGGCTATCACACCCTCATATCCCCACCGCTCCGACCTCCGGCCAGAGCAAGGCAACGAGCTTACCGATCCCGAACCCGACCCCGGCCGCCAGCGAGCCTAGCACCATCACTTCCATCCCGCTTTTGAGCCACGGCTGCTTGGTCAGGACCGTCTTGCCCACGCCGATGGCGAAGAGGAACACGAGGGAGACCGCCACCGCCACCTTCAACGCCAACAGCACATCCTCTATGGCCAGATAAGGCAGTAGCGGCGGGATGCCGCCCACGACGTAGGCCCCGGCCATCAAAAAGCCGACCGTCACGGGGTTGTCGAAGGACTCCTCGAGGATCCCCAGCTCTTCCCGCATCATAAACCGCACCCACAGGGCCTTGTCCGAAGTGACGCGGTTGACGATCACCTCCACTTCGTCCTTCAGGAACCCTAGCTTGGTGAAGATATCCCGGATCTCTTTGCGCTCCAGCTCGGG